>Ga0302314_10000380_pt1 | contig 81498 bp, 80 predicted proteins | sample III_Palsa_N2_3_FD_200533 | JGI IMG/M metagenome (GOLD analysis project Ga0302314, IMG submission 200533) | Peat permafrost microbial communities from Stordalen Mire near Abisko, Sweden - III_Palsa_N2_3 | ecosystem: Environmental > Terrestrial > Soil > Palsa > Peat permafrost | place: Sweden...
GCCGTACCGATGATGATTCCAACGACGTCATCCGAACCGGGGGGATGGGCGATCGGGGAACGGCGAGCGCGTTCGATGATCGAGGCAGGCGAATTCCGCGACCAGTTCCAGGCGCCGGCGCTGTTGAAGTTGTTCGACTATTGGCAGAGCGTCCGCGGCCGGCGGCCGATGCCGAACTGGTCGGACATCAAGCCCGAGGAAATGGCCATCGTGCTGCCTCATGTCTGGGCATGGCGCGTCACCGAGGCGGCCGAGGTTCAACTGCGCCTGGTCGGCGAAAGTATTTATCAGGCCTTGAGCCGCGATTTGCGCGGCAAGACGCCGGAAGATCTGTATCCGGCGCCGGCCGGCGGCCAGATCCGGGCGCGACTGCTGAAGGTCGCCCGGACGCCGGCCGGCAATGCGACGGTCGGCGACGTGTTTCATGATTCCGAGAAGATCGGTACCGGCGAGCGGCTGTCCCTGCCCTATGCCGACGGCCGCGGCGGGTTGGGCGTGATCGGGGCTTCGATCTTGAAGCCGCTGCTGGATCCGGCGACCGGGCACCCGCGGCTGATCAATCCCAAGGCGTTCTTTGTCCTGCTCGGGGAAGAAACCTGGCTGCGGCTGACGCCAGACCTTGCGTAGCCCCTCACCGCCGGTTTTCTCGGACCGGATCCCGGGTTATGATCCGCCCATGACCGGCAGTTCATCATCGGATCGCGGCGCGTTCGACGGCGCCATCGGCAAGGCCTCGACCCTCGGACAGCTCGAGGCGCTGGCCGGACTCACGCCCGAGACCCGGGTCGGATTCTGGCTGGACTATGCCGGGATCGAGAACGAGGCCGAACGGTTGGCCGCGGGGATCGCCGAACTGAAGCGGCGGATCCGGCGGACCGGGATGATGGCGTGATGCAATTTCTGGGGCCGCAAGAGTGCACCCCGACTATTGAAACGAAAAACTCGCAAAGCGTGTCGGCAGGGCCGGCCAAGGCGGCATCCGGAACACAATTTCGAGATATTTTCGAAATATTGACAACCGACTCTATTCCCGCTGCCGCATGATCAATCAATGCTGTGGCAGCGATTCCCGACGGCTCTTTTCATCATCGTGCGGCTGTGGCACCTTTGCCCCCGTGCCGGCTCTATTGTCGACAATCGATGAATCTCGGTCGCACATTGAGGACGAGGGCGCGGCATGCCGCAAATGCTGAAGCAGGAACGCGATCGTTTTGTCGGCTTTGCCTTCGCGACGGCACATCTTCTGCTTGAGGTGGATCTGAGCGGCAAAATCCGGTTCGCCGCCGGCGCCTGCTGCGGGCTGTCCGACGGTCCGGCGGAGACGCTGATCGGCCGGCAGATCACCACGCTGGTCGCGGACGAGGATCGCGAGTTTCTCGACCATCTGCTGCAGCGCCTGATCGCGACCGGGGCCATCAGCCTGACCCGCGTGGCCCTGCGCTCGGCCAAAGGCAAGCGCACCGATTTCATGCTGGGCGGCCGCCGGATGGAAAGCGCCGGCGAGGTGCTGCATCTGGGCCTGGTGCTGGCCAGCATGCTGGTGAGCGCGCCTGAAGTGGCCGGCCAGAGCGAGAACGAGCGTTTCACCGCCGGCGCCTCGCACCGCCTCGCCGTCGCGGCCGAGGCGCAGGTCGAGGAGGGCATGACCTTCCTGATGCTCGACGGGCTGCAGAAGCTGGCGGACGAGCGCGGACCGGCCGCTGTCGCCCTGGTCGTGCCGAAATTGATGTCCTATCTGCGCTCGGTCTCGGCCGGGGGCGATCTGGCCAGCCCGCTCGCGCCCGGCAAGTTCGGTCTGGTGCGTGCCCGCGGCGTGACCGACGAACAGATCATCGCCGGCATGAACGCCATTCTGGCAAAGGCCGCCATCCCCTCGTCGGTCAAGATGTTCGACCTGTCGTTCGACGCCGGCGGCCTGGACGAGGCCGATTCGGCGCGCGCGCTGGCCTATTCGATCCGCCGCTTCACCGATGCCCGGTCGGAGGATTTCACCGTCCGCTCGCTGAAGGACGGCGCATCGGCTCTGCTGACCGACACGGTCAAGCTGGTGACCGCAGCGCGCGAAGTGATGGAGCAGCGGCAGATCGAGGTGGTCTATCAGGCGGTCGTACGGCTGCGCGATGGGCGGACCCATCATTTCGAGGCGCTGTCGCGCATCTCGGGCGTGGCCTCGATCGGCCCCTGGATCCGCTTCGCCGAGGAAACCGGCCTGATCCAGGACTATGACCTGATCCTGGCCGAGCAGGTCATGGCGACCATGGCCGACCATGAAAGGGCCGGCTGGCTGCCGATGATCGCCATCAACCTGTCGGCCCAGTCGCTGCAAAGCACGCTGTTCCGCCAGCGCTTCGACAAGATCACCAACGCGCACCCCGACCAGGCGCCGCGCTTGATGATCGAGGTGACCGAGACCGCCGGCATCACCGACTATCCGGCCATGGCCGCCGTGCTGAAGGGCCTGCAGGCCCGCGGTCACCGGATCTGCATCGACGATCTGGGCGCGGGCTCGACCTCGCTCGAGACGCTGCGCGCGCTGCCGGCCGATTTCGTCAAGATCGACGGTCCGTTCCTGCGCGCCGCTCTCGAGGATCCCCGCGAGTTGAAGACGCTGCAGGCGGTCGTGGCGATGGCGATCGCGCGCGGCAGCGAGATCATCGTCGAACAGGTCGAGAATTCGACCCAGGTGGCGCTCGCCAACAAGATCGGCGCGAATTTCGCCCAAGGCTTTCTCTATGGCCGGCCGACCCCGGACATCATCGCCTTCGGCACTGAATCGCGCGATCCGAAATGGCAGCCGCTGCCGTATGAGAAGCCGGCCCGGCCGCCGACCGCCTCGCAGAAATGACTCTTTCCTGAGCGGGCTGAAATCCGGCACTCATACCAAATCTCGTTGATCCGAACCGATGGTTCAGATCAACGAGGCCTCAGTCGCCGGGCGCCCATCGGCGAACGCTTCGCGTTCGTCCGACGATCCGCGGGCTTGGCTGTCGCGCTGTGCAGCGCGCGCTCGCGCTTGCTCGCGATCCCAAATCCCAATGAGTTACCCTCATTGAGATTTGGTATAAGGGCGCTCCCGTCGCGGCTTCGGAAACGCTCATGACCCGGTTCGGCCTTTTGGCATTCTCCGCCCTGTTCGCCGCCGGTTCCGCGCTGGCGGCGCCGGAACAGCCGCCGAGCGTCGCCCAATGGATCGCCATGACGCCGCCGCAGCGCATGGCGCTGCGCGAGCAGACCCGATCCTGGAGCCCGGTCGACCGCAGCGCTTTCTGGGCGCGGTTCGATGACGAGATGAAGGCGATGACGCCGGCCGAACGGCAGGCGCTGCAGGATCAGGCGACGCGGGAAATGCGCGCGCTGACCCCGGTCACCCCGCCGCCGCCCGACACGCCGGTCGCCAAACTGCCCAAGGCGATCGCCCTGCCGCCGCCGGACGATCTGACCGGCCAGCCGGACTAGAGCCTCAGAAATCCAGCGGCGCGTTGTCGATGACTTCCTTCATCACGAAGAAGGTCCGGGTCTGACGCACGCCGGGCAGCGCGATCAGCGTCTCACCGTGCAACCGGTTGAAGTCGGCCATGTCGCGGACCCGGATCTTCAGGAAATAGTCGAAATCGCCGGCGACCAGATGGCAATCCAGCACGATCGCCATGCCGCGGATCGCCGTCTCGAACGCGGCGAAACTTTCCGGCGTCGATCGGTCGAGCACGACGCCGACGATGACCAGTGCGCCCTTGTCGACCCGCTGCGGCACGATCTGCGCCCGGATCCCGCTGATATAGCCCTCGGCGAACAGCCGCTGGGTTCGGCGATGACAGGTGGCCGCACTGGTGTTCACCCGCTTGGCGATCTCCGCATTGCCGAGGCCGCCGTCGGCCTGGAGCAGCCGCAGGATTTTCACATCGATCCGATCCAAGCCGGACGTCGCGGAAGATTCTCTCATTTCTGTCCTAATCTCTGGAGAAAGATGAACGAGATTAGCCGATAAATCCGCAATCGAATAAAAATATGGGTTGAAAATCGAGAGCACCTTTCATCGTGAATTCCCTATCCTTCGCCCGAGTTCACCGCCGAGCGAAAGACCTCCCATGCTGCAGAAGTTCGAGCGCTATCCGTTGACCTTCGGGCCGACGCCCATCGAGAAACTGACGCGTCTATCGGCCCATCTCGGCGATCGCGTCGAGATCTATGCCAAGCGCGAGGATTGCAATTCCGGGCTGGCGTTCGGCGGCAACAAGCTGCGCAAGCTCGAATATATCGTGCCGGACGCAATCCAGAGCGGGGCCGATACCCTGGTTTCGATCGGCGGGGTCCAATCGAATCACACGCGCATGGTGGCCGCGACCGCGGCGAAGATCGGCATGAAATGCCGCCTGATCCAGGAGAGCTGGGTGCCGCACGAGGACGCGGTCTACGACCGGGTCGGCAATATCCTGCTGTCGCGCGTGCTCGGCGCCGAGGTCCAACTGGTCGACGAGGGCTTCGATATCGGGATCCGCGCGAGTTGGGAAGCCGCCCTCGAAGACGTCAAGGCCAAGGGCGGCAAGCCTTACGCGATTCCGGCCGGCGCCTCGGTCCATAAATACGGCGGCCTCGGCTATGTCGGGTTCGCCGAGGAGGTCCGTGCTCAGGAGGCCGCTCTCGGCTTCACGTTCGACTATGTCGTCGTTTGTACCGTGACCGGATCGACCCACGCCGGCATGGTCGTGGGTTTCGCCAAGGATGGCCGTCAGCGCCGGGTCATCGGCATCGATGCGTCCTGCACGCCGGCGCAGACCCGGGCGCAGGTGCTCGACATCGCGCAGAAGACCGCGGACCTGATCGGCGCAGGCGACATCACCGACGACGACATCGTCCTGAACGAGGATTACGCCTATCCGGTCTATGGCGTGCCGTCCCAGGAGACCATCGAGGCGATCCGCCTGTCGGCCCGACTGGAAGGCATGATGACCGACCCGGTCTACGAAGGTAAATCGATGCAGGGCATGATCGACCTGATCCGCAAGGGCTTCTTTCCGGCCGGCTCGAAAGTGCTCTACGCCCATCTGGGCGGCGTACCGGCGATCAACGGCTACAGCTACACGTTCCGCAACGGTTGATTCCACAGCGCGGTCATCGCCGTTCCGACCGCGGCGATGACCGGCGCCCACGCGCCCAGCTGAGCCTGATTGAACAGGCGCATCGTCGGGTACCAGAAGCTTTCGGTCTGCTGCCAGCCCCAGCGCCATTCCGAGGTCGCGCGGTTCAGCATCCAGGTCGGGCGTCCCAGGGCGCCGCCCAGATGCGCCGGCGCGCTGTCGATGGTGACGACCAGATCGAGCTGGGCCAGGATCGCGGCGGTTTCGGAAAAATCCGTGAGGCCGGCCGACAGATCCTCGACGCCGGCCCGGGCCAGCAGCGTGCTTTCCTCGTCGGGGAGCGGCCCCGGCTGCAAGGCGAACCAGCGGCAGCCGGGCAGCCCGAACAGGGGCAGGAACTGTTCGAGTGGAATCGAGCGCCAGCGATCCTCGGGCATGCCGGGCGAGCCGCGCCAGACCAGGCCGATCTTGCGGCCGGCACCGTCCCCGAGCCGCGCCGCCCAGAATTCGGCCCGCGCGGGCTCCGCCGCCAGATAGGGCCGCCACGGCGCCAGGACGCCCGGCTTGGCGCCGTACAGCATCGCCAGCCCTTCGAACCACATGAAATAGCCGGGCCGGTCTTCGAGCGCGCCCTCGGTCGTCATCACGCGAATCCGGTCCGGACCGGCCGCCGCCACGATCGGACTGGCCAGCGCCAAACGGACCAGCGCGGGCTGGATGATCAGCGTGATCCGGTCGGGACCGGCGGCCAGCACCTGATCCAGGTAGCGAAAATAATGGATGGTGTCGCCGTTGCCGCCATGGCTGAACAGCACGATCTCCTGGCCCGCCAGCGGCTCGCCCTGCCATTGCCGATGTCCCGTACCGTGCAAATCGCGCCAGCGTGCCGCCAGATCGTCCGGCAGGCTGGCCCGGCACAGGCGCCAGGCCTCGTCCCAGTCGCCGGCCAGGAATCGGGTGCGCCAGATCCGGTCGCCGAGGCCGGTGCCGTCGTCGAGCCGAACCCGCGCCGTCTCGAAGCAGTCGATCGCTTCGGCGAACCGGCCCTGCTGCGCCAGCGCCAGGCCGAGCAGATGCCAGGCGTCGCCATAGCGATCGTCGAGCGCCAGCGCCTGGCGGAAAGCGCCCTCGGCTGCCACCGCCTGGCCCAGCGCGCGATAGGCCACGCCCAGGTAATAGGGAATGCGGATATCCCGGCTGCCCAGGGCCCAAGCCCGGTCCAGCAGATCCAGCGCCTCGGCGTCATTGCCGATCTGCTGCAGGAAATAGCCGGCTTCCGCCCAACGCGCGGGATCCTCAGGGTTTTCGCGCAACCGGTCAACGATCTGCGCCTGCGCGCCCTCGACGTCGCCCGCTGCGATCATCGCCGCCGAATCGATCGCTATCTTGCCGATTTCCACCCCAGTCCCCTGCCCGTTTCGCGCTCGTTCCAAATCATAGCGATCCAGAAGCGATCAAAGCGTAAATGCGCCCAAGCCGCGCCACCGCGGCGACAGCTTCGTGAGAAACTGCCTGCCATGGTGACGCGACCTTGGGACGGGGACCGGTGTGCTAGCACGCCGACCGGGTCGGATTTATGACGGAAATCAAACGGATCCGGGACGCCGGCCTGCCAAGGGCACCACGCGCGGGCCATTGGAAAACCGCTCGGACAGCGCCGTCAGGGCGCGGGTTGCCGCATCCATCAGCACGGCCACATGGCGATCGAGCTCTTCCGGATGCGCGTCCACGCGCAGCTTCATCAGGCGCCGGCTGGCCCGTTCCAACTCCGCGCAACCGAGATTGCCGGCGATGCTGGCAAGCGCATTGCCGTGACCGCGCGCCGCCGGCGAATCGAAGCGCGCCAGTTCGAGTGCCGCCACCTCGGTCTCGACGCTGCGACGGAACAGGTTGACCAGTTCGGTCACCTTGCCCAGACCCAGGCGCTGGATCAGCCCGTCGAGCGCCACATCGTCCAGCACGGCGACGGCAGGACGGGCCGGTTCAATCGCCGATCTGGCAGTCAGCCGGTCGATGGTGGCGAGCAGCAGCGGCTCGTCGATCGGCTTCGCGACATAGGCATCCATGCCGGCGGCGAGGCAGCGTTCGGAATCCTGGGCCGAGGCATTCGCGGTCAAGGCGACGATCGGCGTGTGGCGCTCGCTGCCCTCGTCCGCCCGGATCGCCTTGGTCGCATCGATGCCGTTCATGATCGGCATCTGGATATCCATCAGCACCAGATCGTACGCGGTGCGCCGAAGCGCCGTCACCGCGGCGACGCCGTCATCGACGACATCGACAGCATGACCGCGGGCCTCCAGAATCGCGGTCACCAGGATCTGGTTGGCAACGACATCCTCGGCCAGCAGAATGCGGCGTGGCTGGCTCGGCCGTGGCGCATCGAGCGCCTGCGGCGGTGCGGCCAGCGCCAGCGGCAGCTCGATCCAGAACAGGCTGCCCCGCCCGGCTTCACTTTCGACGCCCAGCGCGCCGCCCATCAGTTCGACCAGCTTGCGACAGATCGCCAGGCCCAGACCGGAGCCGCCGTAATGCCGGGTGTTGGAGCCGTCGATCTGGCTGAATTGCTGGAACAGGCGATCGAGCATGTCGGCCGCGATGCCGATGCCGGTGTCGATGACCTGCAGGCACAACAGCGGCACGCCACCGTTGCGCGACTGATAGTCGACCCGCAGCTCGATGGAGCCGGCCTTGGTGAATTTGAGCGCGTTCGACAGCAGATTGAGCAGCACCTGATGGATGCGTGCCCCGTCGCCGGCGAGACCGGCCGGCACGCTGGGCGCCACGGTGACCCTGAGTTCCAGCCCCTTGGCCTTGATGCCCGGATCGACCACGGCGACGGCTTCGTCGATCAGCGCGCGCGGCGAGAAGGGCGTGATCTCCAGCTCCAGCCGGCCGGCCTCGGCCTTGGCGTAGTCGAGCACGTCGGCGACGACGACGAGCAGGGCGTGCGCCGCCTCGCGCTGCAGTTCCAGAAAACGCCGCTGCTCCGACGGGCTTTGCTGGGTCCGCAGCAGCAAGTCGGAAAAGCCGATGATGCCGGTCAGCGGCGTGCGCAGCTCATGGCTCATGGTCGAGAGGAACTGGGTCTTGGCGACACCGGCAGCCTCGGCCTTGGTCTTGAGCTCTTCGAGTTCGGCCGCCTGGGTTTCGAGCGCGCTCTGCGCCTCGTCGCGTTCGACCGTGGCGATCACCAGCGCCGCGTCACGAGTCTGGGCCTCGGCCGCGAAGGCGTCGCGCTGCCGCGCCGCCTCGGCCAGCGCCTGGGACAGATCCCGCGTGCGGCGGACGACCTCGGTCTCGAACGACCATTCCGCGATCAGCAGCCCTTCGGTCGCGAGCGTGACGCGCCTGTAGAGCCGGCCGATTTCACCCAGGCACAGCGTCAACAGGCATCCGGCCGCGGCCAGCGCTTCCAGCCGTCCCGCATACCAGCCGAACGAGCTCCGCTGGCCGCCCGCGATCGTCAGCAGATCATCAAGCATGAGGATCAGGATCGAGAGGCCGAGAAACAGCTGAAGATTTGTCGTGACCTTGGTCCACTGCCAGAGCAGCAGCAGGGTGACAGCGCTCTCGGCCAACAGGATCCACCCGACGCCCGCCGTGCCGGCGCCGCGGTAATCGTCACCATGGATGATGGGCTGACCGGTCCAAGGCGCCGTCATGACCAGAACCGCCGTCATTCCGACGAGCGCCGCCACGGTCGCGCGCATGCCCCAGACCAGGATCCTGGTCTGATTGACGGCGCAAGGCGGCTGCGGCGCCGATCGCTCCGACCAGGCAAACCCGATCGCCGCAATCGGCAGTCCCGCGTGCCAGAAGAACCAGAGCCACGCCGCGATGAACAAGGCGCGCTCGGTCGGCAGGCTCGAAATGAGCATATCCGGAAGCGACAGCAACTGAAGCAGATGCAGCACGGCCGCATAAAGCGTGCCGCCCGCGATCCACAGCAGCGATACCGTGCGGCTGGCCAGGAAGTGCCGAACCAGCAGGTGGGCGGTGAGCGCATAGACCAGGGTCGCGAGCGTCTGGCCGATGATCAGGAACCCGGGGAGCGTCGGCAATTGCCGATCGGCGATCGGCAGCACGGCCGACGCGAAAGCGATCGACGCCAAAGCGATCAGACCGGCGATCACGGCCTGCTGGTTGTTCCTCGGGCGCGTGGCCAGAAGTTCGCCGGATACCGGGACCGAGGAAAAATGCGGATGAGACGCCATCGCCGACAAGGCTCCGAAACCCTCGATAGCGCTCACCTTTGCGCCGTCCAGGTCGAATTTGCAACGGGACGAAGCCCCGCCGGAATGAATGCGCCCGGCGGGGCTTCGGTCACGAGGCGCGCGCCGCCGCCAGGAACTCGTTCAAGCTCTGGTTCAGCAGGTCGGATTGCCGGACCAGATCGCCGGCGGCACCCAGGATATTGCCGGCATTGCGCCCGGTTTCGTTGGCGATCCGGGTCACGCCGATGATGTTCTCCGACACTTCGCCGGCCCCGGTCGCCGCCTGCTGCACATTCCGCGCGATCTCCTGTGTCGCCTGGCCCTGCTGGTCGATCGAGGCGGTCATGGCGCCGGCGATCTCGCTGATCTTGGCGATGGTCGCCTCGATTCCCCGGATCGCCTGGACGACCTCCTGGGTCGCGGTGCGGATCGCCGTGACCTGGGTCGTGATCTCCTCGGTCGCGCGCCCGGTCTGGGCCGCCAGGCTTTTGACCTCCGAAGCGACCACGGCGAAACCCTTGCCGGCATCGCCGGCGCGCGCCGCCTCGATCGTGGCGTTGAGCGCCAACAGGTTGGTTTGGGCCGCGATGTCGCTGATCAGCTTGACCACCTCGCCGATGCGACCGGCCGCGGCTTCCAGATGCTCGACCTTGGACGACGTCGCCCCGGCTTCGATCACGGCACCTTCCGCGACGCTGGCCGAACCCGCCGCCTGGCGGTGCAACTCGCCGATCGACGCCGTCAGCTCCTCGGCCGCCGACGCCACGGTCTGGATGCTGACCGAGGTTTCTTCGGACGCGGCGGCGACCGCGGAGGTCTGGCCCGTCGCGGTCTGCGCCGCGTCGGCCATGGCGCGCGCACTGCGCTCGACCTGGTTGGCGGCACCGGCGACGGAGTCCGCCACGGTCTTCACGCTGCTTTCGAGCCGGGCCGCGAGCTGCAGCAGGGCCTGGCGCCGGCCTTCCTCGGCCAGGCGCTTCTGCTCCTCGCGCTCCGCCTCGATCCGGGCCACGTCGGCCGCGGTATCGCGGAACACGATGACCGAGCTGGCCATGGCGCCGATTTCGTCCCGGCGGTCGGCCGCCGGGATTTGAATGTCGGTTTCGCCCGCCGCCAGCCGGCGCATGACCTCGGTGATGCCCAGGATCGGGCGCACGACCATCCGTCGCACCAGAAAGGCCAGAATCCCCAGCAGCACGATCATCACGACCAAAGCCACGATCGTCTGGTTCCGGAGCGCCTTGGCGACGGCGGCGTTCTGGGCGTCCAGGCTCCAGGCGATGGCGAGCGCGCCGATCACCTTGGTGCCGCGCAGGCTCATCACCGGCACGACCGTGACCAGGTGGGTCGCCGTCGCCTTGACGAAGGGCGTGCCCTTGGTCAGCACGTCCGGCGCATCCTTCAGGATGCCGGTCAGATCGATCGGCTTCAGGGTCGGCTTGTCGTTCTCGAATTTCAAGATCAGCGTGCCATCGTCCTGGAACGAGGCCAGGCTGGCCAGCTGGGTGTCGGGCGCGTCGGCAATCGGCTTGTACTCGGTCTCGATCGAAGAGCCGTCATGGCCCATGAAGCCGATGCGCATGGCGTTGCCGAGCTGAGTCGTCTTGGCGGTGAGATCGGATACCGCCAGATCGACCAGACTGGCGCGCTGATCGCTCGCCTGAAGGCCGATCATGATCAGGAAACCGACCAGGATCGCCGCCGTGAAGGCGGCGACGAGCTTGCGTTCGATGGTCCAGTTGAACTGCTTCATCCGCTCGAATATGCCCATTCCCATTCTCCCTGTGCCCCGCGCCCCCGGGGGACATGCATCGCTGCCTCAAGAAGCCATCCCTATCGCCCACTCGCGGCCCGGATCAGGGCGGCTTTTTCTTCGCCACCGACCGACCGAAGCCACGGTTGAAAATGCGTGCCGACCAAATCGTTCAGCACGCCCACACTGCAATCCGTCCGGGTCTTGCCTGCCCATCGGATGACCGATCCCAGTGCCGCCTGATCGAGCATCCAATTGAACGGCCACTCGATATCGAGCTTCGCCAGCACGAACAGCCGGATCCGCTCCAGGAGTATCGCGCCGCCCTGTTGCGGCTGCGTGACGCTCAACACGGCCGGATAGCGCGAGCAGGGCCCGGCGCCGTCATGCCGAAAACAGGCAAAATCCGACCCGGCCGCCGCGGCGATCAACGGATCCAGCGCCTGTTCGAATTCGATGTCGGCGTCGAGCAGCACCAGCGGCCGTGCGTAGCGCCGCAGCAGATCGGGCCCGATCAGGAAGCGCGCGGAGGCGTAATAGGCGCCGCTTTTGAACGGGCTCTCCGCCTCCGTCGACAGGTTGAGCGCGAGTTCCGGCGCGCCGGCGGCAAGCTGGGCGAACAGCGCCCGGCCGGCGGCATCCGCCTCCATGACATGGAAATGCAGCGTGGCGCCCGGCATGGTCCGGGCGGCGCTGGCGACGAAGCCAGGCGCGAAACGCTCGAAATAGCGGCCGTCGCAGGCCGCCGCCAGCACATAGGGCCGCGGACCCAGATGCGGCTCGCCCGCATCAACCCGCGGCGGCAGGCGCCCAACGACCGCCGCCGACTCGACCAGCGCCCGGACGAAGTCGGCATCCTCGATCAGGCTGCCCTGGCGATAGGCGATATTGAAATGGCTGTCGGCGCCGATCGGCAAGTCGGTCCGTCCTGCCGCCATCGCCTTGAACCGGGCGAACCGGGCGAATGCCGAATCCTCGTCCCCGTCGAGCAGGTCGGCGCAGCCGGCCTGGTACAACGTCGACGGCTTATAGACGCTGGTGTCGGGCAGCGCCGCGTCGAACGCCTTCACATGGGCGCGCAGCTTGTAGGCCAGCAGCACGCCCAGCACTTCGTGGCAGAACAGGAAGCCGTCGCCGCGGCGCCGTCCGCGATAATCGGCAAGCCCGACGACGTCGCCCAGCCGGCCTTCCAGCGCCAAGGCCAGGGCTGCGCCGCGCCAGGCCTCGTCGTCGGCCGGGTCGGCATTGAGCGCCGCCAGAAACGCGGCGCCGGCTTCGGCGAAGCGCTGTCCGTTCAGATGGCCGACCGCCTGTTCGACGAGGGATGTCATGGATTGCTCTCGCGCTTGCCGATCGCAATCCGACCAGAGTGCGGGCTTGGCAGAGCCGGGTCAATCGCGCTGGCGCCGACATCCCTTGCCGAGCGGCCTTGCAACCTGATATTGCGCGCCGTCAGACCGGGGGAGATGTGATCGCCATGAGCACCCATTCCGCAACCAAGCGCCATACGGTGCGCGACATCGTCAAAGGGGGCACGCCGAGCGTCTGGCTGACCGCCTATACGACCCCCTTCGCCAAGCTGATGGACCCGCATGTCGATGCGCTGCTGGTCGGCGATTCGCTGGGCATGGTGCTCTATGGCCTGCCCAGTACGCTGGGCGTGACGCTCGACATGATGATCGCCCATGGCGCCGCGGTGATGCGCGGCACCACCCGCGCGCTGGTCCTGGTCGACCTGCCGTTCGGCAGCTATCAGGCCTCGCCCGAACAGGCGTTCCACAGCGCCGCCCGGGTCATGGCCGAAACCGGCTGCGGCGCGGTCAAGCTGGAGGGCGGCGTCGAGATGGCGCCGACCGTGCGCTTCCTGGCCGAGCGCGGCATTCCGGTCTGCGGTCATGTCGGGCTGATGCCGCAGTCGGTCCATACCGCCGGCGGCTTTCGCGCCCAGGGCAAGGACGCGGCCCAGGCGGCCAAGGTCGCGGCCGACGCAAACGCCATCGCCGAGGCCGGCGCCTTCGCCCTGGTCATCGAGGGCACGGTCGAGCCGGTCGCCCGCGCCATCACCGAGAGCCTGGCGATCCCGACCATCGGCATCGGCGCCTCGCCGGCCTGCGACGGGCAGGTGCTGGTGACCGACGATCTGGTGGGTTTGTTCGGCGATTTCACGCCGCGCTTCGTCAAGCGCTATGCCGAGCTGGCGCCGACCATCGACCAGGCGGTCGCGGCCTATGCCGAGGATGTGCGCCAGCGGCGCTTTCCGGGCCCGGAACATTGCTTTGGGGTAAAGCGCGGCTAAGCCTGCCGCACCCGTTCCAGGAAGCCATCGACCGTCGCGCGCAAAGCGCCCTCCTGGCGCCCTAGACCGTCGGCGGCCTCCAGCACATGGCTCGCGGCCTGCGCCGTCGACAGGGTCGCGGTCGAAACGCCGGAGATGTTGCGCGAGACCTCCTTGGTGCCGGCTGCGGCCAGGTTGACGTTCTTGGCGATCTCCGCCGTCGCCTGGCGCTGCTCCGACATGGCGGAGGCGACCTCGTTGGCGATGCCGGTCATCTCGCCGACCGTGCCACCGATCTCGCGGATGGCCGTGACGGTGCGGCCAGTGACCGACTGCATCGAGGCGATCTGGCTGCGGATGTCCTCGGTCGCCTGGGCGGTCTGGTTGGCGAGCGACTTCACCTCCGACGCCACGACGGCGAAGCCCTTGCCGGCCTCGCCGGCGCGCGCCGCCTCGATCGTGGCGTTGAGCGCCAGCAGATTGGTTTGGCTGGCGATGTCGTTGATCAGCAGCACGACCGCCTCGATCCGCTCCGCCGCTTCGGCCAGCTCGCGCACCGTGACATCGGTCCGGCCGGTCATCTCCGATGCCTTGCGGGCGATCTCGGCCGAGCGGCCGACCTGTTCGGCCACGGTCGAGATCGAGGCCGACAGCTGCTCAGTCGCCGCCGCGACGGCATCGACGTTGGACGAGGCCTCGTCGGACGCGCTCGACACCGCCTCGGCCTGGCGCCCGGTCTCCTCGGCCGCCGCCGACACGGCTTCCGACGTGCCGCGCAGGCTTTCGGATGCGGAACCCAGATCCAGAATGATGCCGCCGATGTCGGTCTGGAAGCTGTGGGTCAGCTGATCCAGCGACTGCATGCGCTTGTCGCGCCGCGCCTGGGACGCGGCCTGGGCGATACCCAGCGCCTCGGCCTCGATCGCGGTCTGCTTGAACACCTCGACCGTGCGCGCCATCTGACCGACTTCGTCGGCGCGATCCAGCGCCGGCACGGTAATCGACCGGTCGCCGCCGGCCAGGGCCTGCATGACCTGGCTCAGGCCCACGACCGGGCTGGCGATCGCCCGGCTGATCAGCACGGCCAGCAAGGCCGCGAGCGCCACCGCGCCCAGCGACATCAGCAGGACCGAGCGGCCGGCATTGGACACGCCCGAGCGCGCCTCGAGCCCGAGCGTGCGCTGCGCCTCGACCGTATGCTCGACCATGCCGGCGATGGATTGCAGCATCTCGGTGCCGGCGTCGGCCAGATCCTTGGACTCGATCAGCCGCGCCTGTTCATAGGCGGAAATGGCATCGTGGAAGGTGCCGACCAACTGGTCGGTGCTCTTGATCACGGTGATGACGTTCTTGCGATATTCCGCATCGGGCACGCGGATGCGCAACTGGGCGACCGCGTCGGTGACCTTGGACAGCGCATCCTCGGCCTTGACCTTGAAGGCAGGATCGTCGTCGCGGAAATAGCGCAGCGCATTGGTGCGCGCGGCCGATGCTTGGCGCGCGACATCGTTGTTCAGATACATCGCGATATCGACCTTGCCGGCATTGGCCAGCGTCTCGACGAAATCGCCGAATGCCTGGTCGATCGTCTCGTCCAGTGGGTCGAACTGATCGCGCAGCAGCGAGCGCTTCTGCGCCAGCAGCTTCGACAATTGGGCGAACTTGGCCTTAAAGGCACCGATCTTGCCGCCGACCTCGCCCAGCGACGCCTTGATCGCCGCGTCGGCGATCTGGCCCTGGGCATCGGCGGTCCGCTGGGCCGCCTCGTCGATCGCCCTGCTGGCGTCGTCCGGCGTCTTCGCGTCGCCCGCCAGGTATTTCACCACCTCGAGCCGGGCGACGGCGACGCCGTCCCGGACCGACTGCAGGCGATTGTTGGTCTCGGCCAGGGCGGCATAGCGCCCGAAATTGCCGTCGGCCGTCCGGAACGCCAGCCAAGCCGTCAGCACCACTGCAATCAGCAGCAGAATAACCACGCCGAAACCCGCCCCCACCTTGAGGGAAATACGCCAGTCCGAAAACCGCATGAGCCCGACTCCCAACAATGTTCTCGCCGCGTTCCTGCCCACGAGTTTCGGGTTCTCCAGCGCCCATGCCACTTCACGGAAAAATCCTCCGCCGAGGCAACCCCCATTCTGTTGGTCAAACATTTACGATTGGTTAGGTGTTACCGGGAAGGCACTCTTCGGTAACGCCTGAAACGAAAAATCTCCCACGGCCACGCGCGCAAAAGAAATAAGTCAGACTTGATTACGTATGGGGAAGAAATTCGTCGTCATTCCCGCAGGAACGCTAGACTAAGTACGTATCTTTCTTTTCTACTTCAAAGAGTTAGATATTTTCTCGTCGTGCCCGGGGCAAGCCCGGGCACGACGGAGTATTACGGCAAATTACTGATTTAATAGAGGACCCAGATTCCGGCACGCCCCGGCGTCGGAAGCGGCCGCTACGTCGCCATTCCCTGCTTCGACCGGCGCACGTTCTCGCGATGCCAGCGGACCAGCGCCGCCGGGGATAGCCATAGGAACGCCGCGATGGCGAGCGGGATGGTGACCGCCTCGTCCAGATGCCCGACGACGGGGATGCTGTTCGGGATGATGTCGAGCGGCGAGATCAGATAGCTGGCGACGGCAAGGGAGGCGATGCGTGCGCGCAGCGGCACCTTGGGGTCCCACGCGAGCGACCAGAGTGCCCGCGCCTCGAACGCCAGACGTCCCGGCAGGGTGGTCCAGCTGAGCGGCTCGGCCTGCGGCGACGCCGTGGTCGAGATTTTGACGGGGGTGACGATGGGGATGGCGCTCGCCGCGGCCACCTGTTCCAGTGCCGCGACCTGGGCCTGATAGCGCCAGGACGTCAGATCGCGATGGAGCGTATCTTCCAGCCGGCTGATATCCGCCTCGAACGCGTCGCGCAGGCTGCCGATGGCACGGAGCTTCTGCTCGGCCGACGGACCGACGATCCGCTGTTTGGCGAAGATCAGATCGTGCAACGGGCCGAACTTCATGGCGTAGAACAGGTCGGGCGACAGTTTGCGCACGACCGGACCGCCCAGATGGGCCAGGCGACGCAGCGCGGCGCTGCGATATTTGACCGACGCGTTGACCTCGCGCGTGACGCTCGGCGGCGTCTCGATATCCAGGTTCAGGCGCCGTTGCAGCCGTTCGGCCAGGCCGACCGGGTCGCGCTTCAGATCGGTGTAATCAACCAGGATCAGCCGGTCCCGGCCGAACCGGTCGGCATATTGCTCCAGCATCGACGCGGTCAGGCCGATTTCGAGCGCCTCGGCATGGACCTTCGGATCGCTCGCCAGCCAGCCGATCGCATGATCTTCCTGCCGATACTTCTGGTACCAGGACAGTACGCGCTCGTAGGGGCTGCGCATGTTGATCATCAGGATCGGGTCGCGGACCGTCCGGGCGATCCGGTCGCACACCGTCGGATCCATCATGTAGAAGGGCGAGATGTCCGCACGCAGGCGCGTCGCGTGCGTGACGGGGCGAAACTGCTCTTCATACCAGGGGATCCCCTGGTCGAAGTGGGTATTGAAGAAATTCACTTCCTTCATGCGGGTCGTCGCCACCTGGCTATGGCCGAACAGCAACTCGTGCACCCAGGTCGTCCCGGACCGGATGGGTCCCAGACCGATCAACATGGGCACGTCACTGGCGACGGCCTGCGGTGACGAAACTTCCAGCATGGCTTCCCCTAATGCCCGATCCGGAGCGGCCTTGCGACGAGCCGCACCTACAAGGATCCCCTAGGGTTCTAATGCTCGACCGGCAGTTTCATCCCCGACCGAATGGTAACGACTTTGTAACGATTAGTTTCAGCCCGCTCGTTCCCCGGCAAAATAGCGCCATAAGCCCCTGGGCTATAACGGATTCAAATCGCGGGGCAGAGGGCGTCGCTACCCAGGTAGGGGTGCGGCGAAAGCGCGCACCTTGCGGGAATGGCTCAGGCGCGCGGCGCGTGCTTGGACAGGATGCGCTGCAGGGTGCGGCGATGCATCTTCAGCCGTCGGGCGGTCTCCGACACGTTGCGGTCGCACTGCTCAAACACACGCTGAATATGTTCCCAGCGGACCCGGTCGGCCGACATGGGGTTTTCCGGCGGCGGCGGCAGCGAGGCGCCGCGGGTCAAGAGCGCGCGCTCGACCGCGTCGGCATCGGCCGGCTTCGAGAGGTAGTCGATGGCACCGGCCTTCACGGCCGCGACCGCGGTCGCGATATTGCCATAGCCGGTCAACATGATGATGCGGGCGGCCGGCCGGACCTTGCGGATGGCGCCAACCACGTCCAGCCCGTTGCCGTCGCCCAGACGCAGATCGACCACGGCGAAGGCCGGCGGGTTCTCGTCGGCCTTCGCCATGCCTTCCTTGACGCTTTCGGCCGTCGTGACCAGAAAACCGCGGCGCTCCATGGCCCGGGCGAGGCGATGGCATAGCGGCGTATCGTCATCGACGATCAGCAGGCTGCGCTCGGCATCGGGCAGTCCGTCGAGCGAGACGAAGTCGATTTCGGACGGGGGTGGGGCATCGGAAGTCTGGATGTGAGCGTCGATCATGGTCGAACGAGTTCCTCAGAGTCTTGGGAGGCGCCAGCGACGTCCCCGGGGCAAAGATCGGCTCAGGCGACCGGGACGGCCAGACCTGCGACAGTGACCAGCGCCCGACGCGGCCAGCGCACCCGCACCACGGCACCGCCCTCGGCGCCATTGGCGAAATGCAGCTTTGCGCCGGTGCGCCGGAGCAGCGTTTCGGCGATGAAGATGCCGAGCCCCATGTGCTCCGCATCTTCGTCTCTCCCCGATAGATAGGGTTCTCCCAGCCGAGACAATACCTGTGTCGGAAAACCGGGGCCGTCATCGGCGACCGTGACGGTGACCCAATGCTGGTCCCATTGGGTCCGGACCACGACCTCGGCGATGGCGAACTGGACCGCATTCTGCACCAGATTTCCCAGCCCGTGCATGATCTCCGGACTGCGGGCCACGAGCGGTTGATCCTCAGGCTTTCCCTCGACTTTTTGGGTCAGTCTCGTCAACGGAACCCGGTAGGGTTCGCCGGCCGCTTCGACCAGAGCCGACAGGGGCAAACGGTCGTAGGGCGTGCCGCCATCCGCCTCGCGTTTTTGGGCGAGTTCCTGGAGGATGGTGCGACATCTTGCCGTCTCGCTCAGCAGCAGCCGGGCGTCGTCGGCGAGCGGTCCTTCGGCCGGCAGATCGCGGGCGAGTTCCTTGGCGATGACGGCGATCGTGCCGAGCGGGCTGCCCAACTCATGGGCCGCGGCGGCGGCCAGCGCGCCGACGGCCGAGATGCGCTGTTCGCGCGCGAGCGCCAGCTGGGTCGCGGCGTAGGCGTCGCTGATCCGTCGGCCCTCCTCGGTCACGCGCCAGGTATAGGCCGCGATGAACAGAGTCGAGAGCGTGAGCGCGAGCCAGACCGCCAGCACGAACAGCGGCGGGAATTCCAGCTGATCCTCGTCCCAGGGCAGCGGCAGGTGCCAGATGGCGAGGATGGTCGCGACGCCGACGGCGAAGGCGGCCAGCATCATGACGCTGCGCCGCGACAGGATGGTGGCACCGACCGTGACCGGGGCCAGAATCAACAGCGAGAACGGGTTCTGCAGACCGCCGGTCAGGTAGAGCAGCGCGCCCAGCTGCACCACGTCATAAGCCAGATAGGTCATGGCATCGCGGTCGCCCAGGCGCAGCGAGCCGGTGCGCTGCATCTGGTTGGCGAAATTGATCACGCCCGAGGTCGCGACCACGCCCAGCGCGATCTCCAGCGGCAGGGTGAAGCCCAGCGCCAGATGGACGATCAGCAGCGTCACCGCCTGGCCGGCGACCGCGACCCAGCGGATCCAGATCAGCGTGCGCAGGCTGACCCGCCCGCGCTCGGTGCCGCTCGGAATCTCGGCCAGCTCGTCGATCTCCGCGACGCTCATCCGCGGGCCGTCCGCGCCATCGGGCAGGGGTAGATCAATGGCGCCTCCAACTGCGCCGGCGTGGGCGCAAGCGCGCTTTCCGTCCGGATGAATTCATCCGGACGATCAGAAATCGCGCCAGATCAATAACGTCTGAGCGCTAACCGATCACACGTGTTCGGTTAGCGCTCTACGGATAAACCATATGGATCGTCAGCGCGGCATCATCAATGCCGATGTCGAACGCGCAGGATTCGAAGCTCGGCGCCGACAGGAACGGCCGGATGTCGCGGGAAAAAGCATAACCCTCGGTCGGATAGCCGATGAAATTGAAATCCATCTGGCCATTGCCGTTCTCGTCATGGAACGTCGCGATGGCGTAGCGACCGGGCGCGACGTCGTGCATGACGAACGTGACCGATCCCACGGCAGCGGGCTCGCCGATGTTCTGCAACGACTTCTGATCGTCGAGCCAGGTCTCCTTGCTGCCCCACAGCGTGACATAGACCTTGCCGTCGGCGCTTTCGATCTGGTCGATGGTGATCGTGAGATCGGCCGCCATCGCCGGACCGATGCCGAGCACCAGGGCGAGAAACCCGATGAGTAGGGTCAGCTGCCGCATGATCAGGCCGACCGGCCGCTGACATTGGCCTGGTCGAACGTCGCCATGCCGGTGTGACACGCAATGGCCGCCTTGAGGATCTGGATCGCGAGCGTGGCGCCGGAGCCTTCGCCCAGCCGCATGCCCAGGTCGAGCAGCGGCTCCTTGCCCAGGAGCTTCAGCAGCCTCGTATGGCCGGGTTCGGGCGAGCGATGGCCGACGATGCAATGATCCAGCGCGCGCCGGTCGACCGCGAACAGCACGGCGGCGGCGGCGGTGCAGGCGAAGCCGTCGAGCACGACCGGCACGCGGGCCAGCCGCGCCGCCAGGATCGCACCGACGATCGCGGCCAGCTCGTTGCCGCCGACGGTGCGCAGCACCTCGAAAGGATCGGTCATCGCCAGCTTGTTGCGGGCGACGCCTTCGGTCACCACGGCGATCTTGCGCGCCAGGCCCTCGGCATCGACGCCGGTGCCGGGCCCGACCCAATCCACGGCCTCGCCGCCGAACAATCCCAGGCAGAGCGCGGCAGCGACGGTCGAGTTGCCGATGCCCATCTCGCCCAGCGCCAGCAGATCGACGCCGGGCTCGACCGCCATCATGCCGTAGGCGATGGCGCGCGCGGTCGCCTCTTCCGACATCGCCGGGCCTTGGGTGAAGTCGTCGGTCGGCTTGTCCAGCGCCATCTCATAGACGCGCAGATCGCCATCGACCTCGGCGCAGAGCTGGTTGACCGCGGCGCCACCCGCGATGAAGTTCGCGACCATCTGCTGGGTGACATCGGCCGGAAAGGCCGACACGCCCAGGGCCGCCACACCGTGATTGCCGGCGAACACGGCGGTGCGCGGATGGTTGATCACCGGCGGATGCTTGGCCTGCCAGGTCGACAGCCACTGGGTCGCCTCTTCGAGCCGGCCAAGCGCGCCCGCGGGTTTGGTCAGCGTGCGCTCGCGCAGCAGGGCCGCCGTGCCGGATTCCAGATCGGGCCCGGGCAGGTCGCGCAGCAGGGCGCGGATCTCGTTCAGGGTCGCTGCAGGCTTGGCGCTGGTCGCCATCGGCGTCACTCGTGCTAATCAATAGGGCGATCCGGCCTTATCATGGCCCGATTGCCGCCGTCCATGCTTGTACAATTCCAACCCGAACGAGGGAGCCATGTCGAATTTGCCCCGCGCGTCCCGTTTCGGCCCGCTCCAGCAGCTGGCATTGGGACTGGTGTTCCTGACCCGCCTGCCGATCCCGCTGCGCGGCGCACTGCCCGACGATGCCGTCGCGCGCGCCGCCTGGAGCTTCCCGGTCGCCGGCGCGCTGGTGGCGCTGGTCGGTGCCGGAGTCGCGATCGCGGGCGATGCGATCGGGCTGCCGGCGGTCGCCTGCGCCCTGCTGGCGCTGGCCGCGACCATGGCGATGACCGGCGCGCTGCACGAGGACGGCCTGGCCGATACGGCCGACGGGCTCGGCGGCGGCCGGACGCGTGAGCAAAAGCTCGAGATCATGAAGGACAGCCGGATCGGCTCCTATGGCGTACTCGCGCTGATCGTCGGCGTCGGCCTGCGCGCCGCCGCCCTGACCAGCGCGCTGCAGGACTCGCGCCTGCATCTGCTGGGCGCGCTGGTCGCGGCCCATGCCGGGTCGCGCGCGCTGCTGCCGCTCTTGATGCGCGCGCTGCCGTCGGTCCGGCCGGGCGGCCTCGCGGCCTCGGTCGGCGTGCCCTCGTCGCTGTCGTCGATCACGGCGCTGGTGCTCGGCACGGCGGCGGTGTTCTGGGGGCTGGGCGATATCCTGGGCCTGATCGGGTTCGTCGCGGCGGCGGTCGGCATGGTCGCGGTCGGCGCCCTTGCCCGCCGACAGCTCGGCGGCTACACCGGGGACGTGCTGGGGGCGGCACAGCAGATCGGCGAGATCATCCTGCTGCTGGCCGCCGTCGCCCAAATCCCGCTGCCGTTCTGAGGAACCCGCCATGAATACCGCCGCCAGCCCCGACAGCGTCCGCGCCACGACCCGGACGACGCGCTGGTGGTGGGTGCGCCATGCCCCGGTCGTGGTCAATGACGGCCGCTGCTACGGCCAGACCGACCATCCGTGCAACACCGACGATCCGGCCGCCTATCGCCGTCTCGCCCAGATTTTGCCCCGCGAGGCGGTCTGGGTGACCAGCACGCTGCGGCGGACGCACGAGACCGCGGCCGCGATCGTCGCCGCCGGCCTGCCCGGGCCGGCCGCCTTCCCCGGCCCCGACGTCACGGTCGAGGCCGATCTGGCCGAACAGCATTTCGGCGAGTGGCAGGGCCAGACCTATACCGCCTTGGCCGAACAGCAGGCCCTGGCCTATCACCGCTTCTGGCTGGCGCCGGCGAGCGAACGGCCGCCGGGCGGCGAAAGCTTCGTCGATCTGATGGCCCGCGTCTCCCGCGCGATTCACAAGTTGAACCAGCGCTTCGTCGGCCAGGACATCGTGGCGGTCGCCCATGGCGGCACCATCCGCGCCGCGATCGCGCTGGCGCTCGACCTGGCGCCGGAATCGGCGCTCGCCTTCGCCGTCGACAATATCTCGGTCACCCGCCTCGATCATTTCCCGGCGGACGCCGGTGGCCAGGGCAATGCATGGCGGGTCAATTTCACCAATCAGCCGCCGCGGTGAAGACGACAGCGCCCCTGTTCGACGATGGCTTCCGGGCGCGGCTCGCCGACCTGATCGTCTGGCGCCGCGACGTGCGCTGCTTCCGGACCACGCCGGTGCCGGACGGTACGTTCGAACGGCTGGTCTCGCTCGCCTGCCTCGCGCCCTCGGTCGGGCTATCGCAGCCCTGGCGCTTCGTCCGGGTCGCCGATCCGGCACGGCGCGCGGCGGTGCGCGCCAATTTCGAGCGCTGCAATGCCGTGGCGCTGGCGGACCTGGACGACGAGCGGGCCCGGCTCTATGCCACGCTCAAGCTCGCCGGCTTCGACCAGGCGCCGGAACAGTTCGCGGTCTTCACCGACCGCTCGACCGAGCAGGGCCACGGGCTCGGCCGGCACACCATGCCGGAAATGGCCGATTACTCGACCGTCGCCGCCGTCTTCACCCTGTGGCTCGCGGCCCGCGCCGAAGGCCTCGGCCTCGGCTGGGTCTCGATCCTGGATCCGGCCGACGTCACGGCGGCGCTCGACGTGCCGGCGGACTGGCGCTTCGTGGGGTATTTCTGCTTGGGCTATCCCGAGCAGGAGGACGACGTCCCGGCGCTCGAACGCGCCGCCTGGGAGCGTCGGCGCGACTGCCAGCGCTTCATCTTCGAACGATAGGCCATCCCATGCAGATCGACGCGATCCCGTTCGGCACGACCGACTGGTCCGAACTCGCCCCGACCGAACATCCGGGCGAGACCGGCAAGGCCTTCTGGCGCACGCGCCAGTTCGGCCCGATCCGGGTCCGCATGGTCGAGTATACGCCGGGCTATCTGGCCGACCATTGGTGCAGCAAGGGGCATATCCTGCTGGTGGTCGCGGGCGTGCTGGAGACCGAGCTGGCCGATGGGCGGCGATTCACGCTGACGCCGGGCATGTCGTACCAGGTCGCCGACGGGGCGGAGGCACATCGCTCGGCGACGGCGGGTGGGGCGACGTTGTTCATTGTCGATTAGGTCGCGAGCCCATGACCATCCGCGCCATGTCGGAGCAGGGTGCGACGGTCCGTTCTGTGAGGGCGAGACCAAAAACCGGACGTTCGTCCGCTGGCTTGATCGGGTCGGAAGCGAAATGGCTCGTTAAGGTCGTAGTCTTCAGCCGCGATGATGCCGCCAATATCAGGGATCATCGAGTATCATGAACTTTTCTCGTGATGTGGCGATCGCGGCCCTCACTCTTCTCGCGTCGGTCTGTCAGGGGAGTGCCCTTAGCGCACAACCGACCGTATGGCAGCCATCTGCCGGGCACACGCAAGTGCCCATATGGCCGGACGCGATTCCAGACCCCGTCCCTGTCACGGGGCCTGAGGTGATGACGATCGATAAAGAGGAACTTGTGGCTGGCAGGCCGTATAGTTGGGTCGTGAACGTTTCACAGCCCACGATGACAGTCTATTCGCCATCGAGAAAGAATACGGGCGCTGCGGTCGTTGTGTTTCCTGGTGGAGGTTATCAGGGCCTGGCCATCGACCTAGAAGGCACGGAGATTTGTGACTGGCTCACATCCCGGGGGATCACTGCCGTACTGCTGAAATATCGCGCGCCAACCCCGAAAGTGGGGGCCTACCATCAGTCGCGGCAAGCACTGGAAGATGGCCAAAGAACACTCGGACTGGTGCGGCTACACGCTGCGGAGTGGCACATCGATCCGCACAAGATCGGGGTGATCGGATTTTCGGCGGGAGGAGATATGGCAATAGAAGTAAGCACGCATTTTGCGCAGCGCTCATATTCACCGGTGGATGCAGCAGATCAGGAAAGCACCCGCCCGGATTTCGCGATCGCTGTTTATCCGGGACACCAATGGTACGAAGAAAAGGGTTTTGTGTTGAACCCAGATATTCGCGTTACCGACAATACTCCACCCACCTTCTTGACGCAGGCCGAAAACGACCCGGTCGACAATGTGAATAATGCGCTAGTCTACTACATGGCCTTAAAAAATGCAGGTGTTCCCGTGGAGATGCATTTGTATGCGCAGGGAGGCCACGGCTTTGGCCTGCGACATTCGGAATTCCCCGTGACAGCATGGCCGCAGATGGCTGAGAGGTGGCTGAGGACGATAGGAATGCTATCGAAGTGAGTTCGCTCGAAAAGCAGGACTCGCCGCGTCGCTTCCAAAATTTCAAATAATTTCGGTCGAAGCTGGATCAGTGCTGGTCTGCAGGATTATGGATGCAAGCCATTACGGCTATATCTGTTACCGGGATAGTTCTCGCGACCTTCCTACGGCCTCCTCGGGTCGACGGCCGTCGTAGCCCCGAGGCACGCCTTGACGATGCCGCCTGGTTGCATGCGCTGCTGGTGCGGTGATAGCACTCGGATATGACCCTCCTGCCCCGAACGACCCTGGTCCTGGGCGGCGCGCGCTCCGGCAAGAGCGCTTACGCCGAACGGCTGATCCGCGACGCCGCGCCGCTCGCCACATATCTCGCGACCGCCGAGGCCGGCGACGGCGAGATGTCGGAGCGGATCGCCCGGCATCGGGCGTCGCGCGGCGCCGGCTGGGTCACCATCGAGGAACCGCTCGAGCTGGTCGGCACGCTGCGTCGGGTGGCGTTACCCGACCGGCCGGTGCTGGTCGACTGCCTGACCCTGTGGCTGTCCAATCTGATGCATGCCGGGCGCGACATCGCGGCCGAGACGGCGGCGCTCGCCGGCTGTTTCGCCGATCTCGCCGGGCCGGTGGTGCTGGTCTCGAACGAGGTCGGGCAGGGCATCGTGCCGGATAATGCCCTGGCGCGCGCGTTCCGCGACCATGCCGGACGGTTGCATCAGGCGGTGGCAGCGTCGGCGGATCGGGTCGTATTCGTCACGGCGGGTCTGCCGATGCTGTTGAAATCGGCCGAAACAAAATTTGTCAAGTGAGCATCATGGTGCGTGCAACTCATTGGAGGCTTCCGCGTTAGCAGCCACGAGACACCCGCCGCCGATGGCGGTATGAAGAACCATGATGAGGGACGTTGCGATGTTGAATGTCTGGAAGCGCGCTTTCTGCGCCGTTGCCGCACTCGGGCTTATGACGGGGACCGCCTCGGCCGCGCTCGCGGCGAGCGACCAGCAGGATCTGGTCGAGCATGCGCGGATCGTGCTCGACGACCTGCATAAGGACAAGGAATTCGGCAACGGCTCCGAGCTGATGCGCCGGGCCAAGGGCGTGATGATCGTCCCGTCGCTGATCAAGGGCGGCTTCTTCGTCGGCGGCGAAGGCGGCACCGGCGTGCTGCTGACCCGCGGCATGAACCATGAATGGAGCTACCCGGCGTTCTATACGCTGGCCTCCGCCTCGTTCGGCCTGCAGATCGGTGGCGAAGAAGCCGAACTGATCGTGTTCGCCCTGACCGAGAAGGGCCTGCAGGCCTTCATGAAGGATCAGTTCAAGATCGGCGCGCAGGCCGGCCTCGCCGTCGTCACGCTCGGCTCGACCGCCGAAGCCGACACGACCGCCGCGCTCAATGCCGATCTGGTCGTCTGGTCGTCCTCCTCGGGCGCCTATGCCGGCCTGACGCTGAACGGCTCGATCATCAAGCCGCGTGACAGCTGGAACCAGGCCTATTACGGCCGCGCCATCTCGCCGGCCGGCATCGTCAATCGGCACAGCGTGAAGAACCCGGGCGCCGACAGCCTGCGGACGACTCTTGCCCACGAAAGCTAAGCAAAACCCCGACGTCCCGACGCGGACCCCGGCCCTGATGTTTCAGGGGACGGGGTCCGATGTCGGGAAATCCCTGCTCGTTGCCGGCTTGGGCCGCGCCTTCACCCGGCGCGGCCTTCGCGTTTTACCGTTCAAGCCGCAGAACATGTCGAACAACGCCGCCGTCACCGCCGATGGCGGCGAGATCGGCCGGGCCCAGGCGCTGCAGGCGCGCGCCTGCGGCGCCCTGCCCCGGGTCGACATGAACCCGGTGCTGCTGAAACCCCATTCCCAGACCGGCGCCCAGATCATCGTGCAAGGCCGCGTCTGGCGCGATGCCGAGGCCCGCCAATATCAGGCGCTGAAGCCAGAGCTGCTGCCCTTCGTGCTCGACAGCTTCCGGCGCCTGTCGGCCGAGGCCGATCTGGTGCTGATCGAGGGCGCCGGCAGCCCCGCCGAAGTCAATCTCCGCGCCGGCGACATTGCCAACATGGGCTTTGCCGAGGCCGCCGACGTGCCGGTCGTGCTGATCGGCGACATCGACCGCGGCGGCGTCATCGCCTCGATCGTCGGTACCCACCTGCTGCTGGAGCCGTCGGAGCAGGCGCGGCTCAAAGGCTATCTCATCAATAAATTCCGCGGCGACGTCGGCCTGTTCGGCGCCGCCGTCGATATCCTGAAGGCGCGCACGGGCCTGGATTGCCTGGGCATCGTGCCGCATTGGCCCGATGCCGCGCGCCTGCCGGCCGAGGATGCGGTCGCGCTCGACCGCCGGCTGGGCCCGCGCGCCGGCGGCGGCTACAAGATCGTGGTGCCCCGCCTGCCGAACATCTCGAATTTCGACGATCTCGATCCGCTCGCGGCCGAACCCGGCGTCCAAGTCGCGTTCGTGGCGCCGGGCCAGCCGCTGCCGCGCGATGCCGATCTGGTGCTGCTGCCGGGCTCCAAGGCGACGCGCGCCGATCTGGCCGCCTTGCGCGCCCAGGGCTGGGACTTGGATATCCTGGCCCATGTCCGCGCCGGCGGGCGGGTGCTAGGCCTGTGCGGCGGCTATCAGATGCTGGGCCGGACCGTCGCCGATCCGGGCGGAGTCGAAGGCCCGCCGGGCGAAAGCCCCGGGCTGGGCCTGCTCGAGATCGCGACCGTGCTGGGCGGGGATAAGACTTTGGCGCGGATCGACGCCCGGGACGATCGCTCCGGCACCCGCATCCAGGGCTACGAGATCCATCTGGGGACCAGCGACGGCGCCGACCGGTCGCGGCCGTTCCTGGTGCTCGACGGGCGTGACGAGGGCGCGGTCTCGGCCGATGGCCGGGTCGCCGGCTGCTATCTCCACGGCCTGTTCTCGGCCGACGGCTGGCGCGCCCGGTTCCTGACCTCGCTCGGCGCCAGCGCCGATGCGACGCTGGGCTTCGAGGCCATGATCGAGCGCACGCTCGACCGGCTGGCCGATCATCTGGAGGCGACGGTCGATCTGGACCGGCTGCTGGCGATAGCCCGCGCGCGCTGAGCCCGCTATAGTTGCGGCGCCACGAGGGGAGATCGGCCATGACCGGGATCGTGTTCTACCATTCGCCCAACACCCGTTCGACCGGGACGCGCATCCTGCTGGAAGAGCTGGGCGCGCCGCATGAGCTCAAGATCGTCAACATGAAGGCCGGCGACCAGCGCAAGGCGGATTACCTCGCCGTCAACCCGATGGGCAAGGTGCCGGCGCTCCGCCATGGCGACGCGCTGATCACCGAACAGGTCGCGGTCACTCTCTATCTGGCCGACCTGTTCCCCGCGGCCGGGCTGGCGCCGCCGATCGGCGATCCGCTGCGCGGCCCCTATCTGCGCTGGATGGCCTATTACGGCTCCTGCTTCGAGCCGGCGGTGGTCGACAAGGCGCTGAAGCGCGAGCCGGCGCCGCCGACCATGTGCCCCTACGGCGATTTCGACAGGATGCTGCAGACCCTGGTCGATCTGCTGTCGGTCGGCCCTTACGTGCTGGGCGCGCGCTTTTCGGCAGCCGACGTGCTGTGGGGCACGGCGCTGACCTGGATGACCAATTTCAAGCTGGTGCCGGACTTGCCGCCGATCATGGCGTACATCGGCCGGATCAATGCCCGGCCGTCGGTCGGGAGGGTGAAGGCGCTGGATGCGGAACTGGCGGCGGGGTTGGCGGGGTAGCGCTAAAATCAGTCACGGAGAAGACGGCGGGCGGGGGGGTGGATTCCGGTTTGTCTGGTTTCGGAAATTGATGCGACCATGCCGGGCATCCGCAACCTTTGGTTGTTGGTTGTGCGATGGGCTTTTGGAGGAAGAACTTGGCGCGTGCCACGAATCAAGCGGTAGATGTGAAGACAGTGATTCACACGGATAGAGGATCTGTATCTCTGCCATTCGTGTACGATTTTAGCTCCCCAAAAGGAGTGATCGCCGTGGCAGGAGCGACCGCCGTAGCCTTCGCAATGTTCTGCATTCTGATTTGGGAACCATACGAGCAATTCACGTCGATCTTTGTTGGCGTGTCCGGCGCTTTTTTTATCGTCGTCGCTATTGTTTCGGGGTTCGTAGCGGGATCAATCCTAATCCTAGACGAGAACGGTATCACTCGGCGCACATTAGGCTTCAAGACCGGCTCACTGCGCTGGGAGGAAATCGCGTGCATCCGAGTGGAGCAGGCCTTCGATATCGTCAACCGAGGGCTTGGATTTCGCCAAATTACCAACCCCGACCTTGTTGAACGCGTCTTGTTTGTCGAACCCGTTGGGCGGCCTGGATCATGGTTTCGCCCCCCATTTTCTGAATCGGAAGATGACTTTGAAGGGGTTCGGCACGTGCTGAATCACTTCGCGAATGTTGGCCAACTGAGGTTCCGCGTGAAAAGCCGGGAGGGAGTGGACGAGGTGGGGCAACTCTCCAAAGGCGACTACCGCAAAGAGAGAATGGCGCAGGAGTGGACTTGAGTTTACGGGCAGACGCTAGGATTGCTTTCGGAAATTGAGGGGCGCCGACTGAGCGTCCGACGCGGGCCGAAACTAGCCACAGGACTTGTGCGATGTTTTGTGTGGGGGATGCATGACGTGGTTTAGAAAATATCTTCACTCCTTTGCGAAGAGCCGCGCGATCCGCACGTACACCCGTCAACTCCCTCGGCTGCTATCCAAGGATTACGGCTATTCGCGATCATACACACCCAAGCAGGTGAGAAGAACGGTGGAACGTTCAGGACTGGATATCGAATACTCTTGCTATGCTGTGGCAATGTTCTCTGAGCGCGAAAATTTCAATCAATTCCATCATGAGCTTGGCGAAGTCTGCGACTATGACGCCATGCGGGCGGAGATCGCCGATAGGCATTTCCACGGCAATGCCGCCTTCGACGTTCCTGACGTGTTCGCCATCTCTTCCGAACCCGCCGGCGGTTCGGGCCATAACGGGGCACATGATGTTGGAGGCGGAGATCACGGCAGCAGCCACAATAGCCACTAACAAGCCGGATTGATTGCCGGTATAGTGAATGACCGCTTTGGAGCTGCGCGGAAATCGAGCTGAGCGGCCATCTCGGGTCGAAAGTCTTCCCACGCTCCCAATCCGTTCTGCTCTGGGTTCTGTCCAGACTCTGCCGACCTATACTCTCAAGCGCCCGTCTTCGTGAGCCGTCGACGATTGGCCCGGACGCGGCGCCGGTAGTGCGCCACTGTCTTGGCGGCAATCCCCGGGGCGGTCGAGCCCAGCGCACCGGCCATCGCGAGGCTCTGGAGCGCCCAAGCCGCCTCCATTTTTTCTTTGACCATCAGATCGGCTTCGGCGCTGGCGGCTGGGCCGCCCTTAGCCATCTTCATCGAGCGGAGGCCGATTACGGAGACCGCCTCGACCGTCAGCGCCATGGCGTTCCACCCGAGCGTCATCCAAGGATTGCGACGGCTCATCCTGTTTTCCCCAAAAAGGCGTGCAGCCGCGGAGCCGGAGTGGCGCGCGGGCTAGAAGTGCAATGCCGAACGGGCAATTCGGTTGCAACACTTCGTCTGCGACGCCGTCTTCAAACGACGCCAGTCCGGCCCCTAAGCCGTCAACACCAGCGCCGCAATGCCCAGCGCCAGCACCTGGATCAGGCAGGCGACCTGGAACACCCGCAGGGCCGCCCGCATGTCGGCGACGGTGGCGCGCGCGCGGCCGCTGCCCATCCAGGGGTCGGTCACGGTGATGTCGCCGTAGCGCCGGGGGCCGGCCAACGCGAGGTCGAGCGCGCCGGCCATGGCGGCCTCGGGCCAGCCGGCGTTGGGCGAGCGGTGCTTGCCCGCGTCGCGGAACATGGTGGTGAGCGCCTTCAGCGGTGCGCCCTGCGGCACGAACAGGGCCGCGAGCCCGACCAGCAGGCCGGCGAGCCGCGCCGGGATCAGGTTCAACAGATCGTCGAACCGGGCCGAGGCCCAGCCGAACGCCAGATGGCGCGGCGTCTTATGGCCGATCATGCTATCCAGCGTATTGACGGTCTTATAGACGAGCAGGCCGGGCAGGCCCGCCAGCAGATAGAACAGCACCGGCGCCACGACGCCGTCGGAGAAATTCTCGGCCAGCGATTCGATGCCGGCGCGCACGACGCCATGGGCATCCAGGCTGGCCGGATTGCGCCCGACGATATGGCTGACCGCGACCCGGCCGGCCGCGAGCCCCTCGCTGTCGAGCGCCCGCATGACCCGGGCGACATGATCGTACAGGCTGCGCTGGGCGACCATCACCGCGACGACGAGCAGTTCCAGCACGCCGCCCCAGCGGCCGAAACGGGCGGCGAGCAGGCTCAAGCCGAACCCGATCAGCGCCGCCGCGACCACCAGGAACAGCAGGGTGTAGACGCCGCGCCGCCGCCGCGTGGCGCTGCTGCGCGCCAGGCGATTGAGCCGCCGGTCGAACAGCGCTATGGCTTTGCCGATGATGACGACCGGGTGCGGCACGAAGCGGAACAGCGCCGGCAGATCGCCGATCAGCCAATCGAGCCCGAGCGCCAGCACCAGGATGACGAGACGGTCGACCGTATGGGCCGGCAGCAGCAGGAGAGAGTCGAGATGGGGCATCGCGGGCGGAGCATGACCGGCGGTGAGCGCTCGGGTCAATGATTGACGATGGTTTCCTGCTGTGCGGCCATGGCAGCCGCGATCCAGTCAGCGTCGAGGGCTTCGCCCGGATCGCGGCGGGCCTGGCGCCGCTGCTGGCGGGCGCACCCTTTGCCCATGGTTTCATGGAACTGGCCGCGCCCACCCTCGAAACGGCGGTCGGCACGCTGGTCGCCGCCGGGGCCAAGCGCATCCTGGCGGTGCCGGGCTTTCTGTTCGCCGCCCGCCACATGCTGGAAGACCTGCCGCGCGAACTGGCCGCCGCCGCGGGCCATCATGGCGTCGAGGTGGTCCTGGGCCGCGAATTGGGCACCGACGCCCGGCTGATCGCGGCGCTGGGCGATCGTCTCTCCGCCGTCATTCCCGGGCATGATGGGCAGGGTGTGGCGCTGGTGCTGGTCGGCGCCGGCAGCAGCAATGCCCGGACCAATGCCGGGCTGGTCGCGATCGCGGATGAACTCGGCCATCAACATGGCTTTGCCGCCGCCATCGCCTGCTACGCCTCGGTCGCCAAGCCGACCGTCGCCCAGGCGATCGAGACCATGCTGAGCCAGGGCCATCGCCGCATTCTGCTGCTGCCCTGGTTCCTGACCGAGGGCAGCCTGCTCGGCTTGGCGCGGCGGCAGGCCCGCGCGGCGGTCGGCGACGGGGCCCTGTTGATCGAAGCGGCGGCGCTGGGCGCGCATCCGCTCGTCCTGGCCACGCTGGCGGCCAGAGCGGCCGAACTGGCGCGCTCTGTCTTACCCTCGGGCGCCTTGCCTTCGGGCGGTACTTCCGCGTAAGCCTGCTTCCCGTGACCTCACATGATTCCTACGGGCCGGGCGCCCGCCTCGATTATCTGGCCGAAGGGCGGCGTCCCTGGCTGCTGCTGCTGCTGTTGTCGCTGGCGCTCTATCTGCCGGGGCTGGCGAGCCTGCCGGTGGTCGATCGGGACGAGGCGCGCTATATCCAGGCGACGCGCCAGATGCTGGAAACCGGCGATTTCCTGCGCATCCGCTACCAGGACGAGGCGCGCAACAAAAAGCCGGCGGGGGTCTATTGGCTGCAGGCCGCCGCCGTCGCGGGCTTCAGCACAGCCGACGCGACAGCGGTCTGGCCCTATCGCCTAGTCTCGCTGCTGGGCGCGACCGCCGCCGTGCTGTTCGCCTTTCTGTTCGGTCAGCAGATCTTCGACCGGCGCACCGCGCTGGTCGGGGCCGGCCTGCTGGCCGGCTGCCTCGATCTGGTGTTCGAGGCCCATATCGCCACGACCGACGCGCTGCTGCTGGCGACCGCCGTCGCGGCCCAGGGCGCGCTCGCGGCCGCTTATCTGGCACCGCGCCGGGGCGAGCGCTTCGGGCCCGGCCTCGCCGCGCTGTTCTGGATCGCCCAGGCGCTGTCGATCCTGGTCAAAGGCCCGGTCGTGCCGGCAATCTCGCTCTTGACGATCCTGGCGCTGGTCGCGGCCGACCGGCGCGGCGCCTGGCTGAAGGCGCTGCGGCCGCTCTGGGGCGTGCCGCTGCTGCTGGCCCTGGTGCTGCCCTGGCTGATCAGCATCGAGATCGCGACCCAGGGCCAGTTCCTGACCGAAGCGGTCGGCCATGACCTGCTGGGCAAGGTCGCCGGCGCGCAGGAGGCCCATGGCGCCTGGCCCGGCTATTATCTGGCGCTGCTGCCGGTGACGTTCTGGCCCGGCACCCTGTTCCTGGGCTTCGGCACGGTCTGGGCCTGGCGCAACCGCCGCCTTGCCGCGGCGCGCTTCCTGCTGGCCTGGGCCGTCCCGTTCTGGCTCGTGCTGGAAGCGGTGCCGACCAAGCTGCCGCACTACGTCGTGCCGCTCTATCCGGCGCTAGCGCTGCTGGCGGCCAGGGGACTGATCGCGGCGGCGGAAGACGGCATGGCCGCGCCGCGCCGCTGGATCGTCTGGCTGCCGGCGGGGCTCTGGGCGCTGGTGGCCGTGGCGCTGGCCGGCGCGCTGGTCGGCCTGCCGCTCGAACTCGGCCACCGCGCCTCCTTCGGCGCCGCCATCGCGGCAGCGGCGGTGCTGGCCGGGCTGTGGCACCTGATCTGGCGCGAGCGGGCACGCCCCAGCCTGGGCAGTGCCGGCATCGCCCTGCTGGTCGGTCTGCTGGTGATGGCGCCGGCATTCGCACTCGTGCTGCCCCGACTCGACACGATCTGGCTCAGCCGATCGGCCGCCGTGCTGGTCGCCGCCGAGCGGCTGCCGGGCGAGACGATCGTCTCGGCCGGCTATTCGGAGCCGAGCCTGGTGTTCATGCTCGGCACCGGGACCGGCTTGGTGACGCCCGAGGCGGCGGCAGCGGACCTGATCGACGGCAAGGCCAAGCTGGCGCTGGTCGCCGACCGGCAGGACCCGGGCTTCGCGGCCGCCCTCAAGGCCGCCGGCAAAGCCGCCCGGCCGTTCGGCGCCGTCCGCGGCTTCGACTATTCGAACGGCCGCTGGATCCTGCTCAGGCTCTATCGGCTGGCGCCCTAAACGGCTTGGGATTGTTGCGACGCAGGCGCTAGGATGGCTATTGAGGAGGCATCTTGTCGATGTGTCGCATCTTTAGGCATCTGCCGTTGCTTGCGGTGCTCACCACCGTTCTGGTCGGTTCCGGCAGCGCCGCGGCCGGCGAACCGGTCCAACTCGTCTCGACCGAATATCCGCCCTATATGGGCGCCGCCCTGCCGAACGGCGGCATCACCGTCGATATCGTCACCCGCGCATTCCGCCGCGCCGGCTATGAGCCGGTCGTCACGTTCCGGCCCTGGGCCCGCGCGCTCGACGAGGCGCAGGACGGGCAATATGACGGCGTCGTCTTTCTGTGGCACAGCGCCGAGCGCGAAAAATATTTCGCCTTTTCCAACGCGCTGCCGGCCAACCAGATCGGCTTCTACAAGCTGAAATCGGACAAGATCGCCTTCCGAACGCTGGCGGATCTCGCGTCCTATACGATCGGAGTCGGCCGGGGCTACGTCAATCCGCCCCGCTTCGAGGCGGCGCGTCTCCAGACCGAGAGCGGGGTCGACGACGGGGAGAACCTGCGCAAGCTCGATGCCCATCGCCTCGACATGGTGCTGATCGACCGGGGCGTGGCGGCCTATCTGCTGGGCAGCAGCCTCGCCAAATTCGCCGGCGAGATGGAATGGGTCGATCCGCCGATCGAAGAACAGGTCCAATATCTGGGCCTGCCGCTCAATCGTCCCGGCTACCAGGCGAAAATCGAGGCCTTCAACCGCGCTCTGGCCAGCCTCTATGCCGACGGGACGGTCAAGAGCCTGGTCGCCGCGATCGACTGATTTAGGACCCGCCGGCCTGCCGCAGCAGGGTGGCCGCGCGCGACTGACGCGTCCCCTCGGCAAAATCGAGCGCGGAACGGCCGGTATAGTCGCGGGTGTCGAGCCTGGCATGGTGGGCGATCAGCACGCGCAGCACCGCGAGATTGCCGTTCGCTGCCGCCATCATCAGCGGCGTGGTGCCGTGCGGATCCAGCACATCGACGACGGCGCCGCCGTCGAGCAGGGCCGTCACCGCGTCGGGATTGTCCTTCTGCACCGCCCAATGCAAGGCCACGCGGCCGTCCAGATCGCGGATGGTCGGCCGGGCGCCGCCTTGCAGCAGCAGTTTGATCATCGTCTCATCGCCATTGGTGGCGGCATAGATCAGCGCGGTCTTATCGACATCGTCCTGATGGTTCATGTCGTCGCCGCGCACGACCTGCGCCCGCAGGGTCTCGACATCGCCGGCCTTAACCGCCTTGATCACATTCAGGTACTCGTCCAACGCCCAGGCCGGGTGGGGCGCGGCGCCGAAGAGGGCGGCCGCCAGCAGCAGCGAGCGGATCAGCGAACGAAACGACATGAAAAAAGGCTCCGGAACGGGCGTGCGCGCCTACGCGACGGCACAGTAAGAGGACACCTGCCGCTTGACCAGCGGCAGGCCGCTGAGATCTTGTGCCGCAGCCCCGCAGATTCCACCCCTTGCAATCCGTCACCGGCTCATGAAGCTGGTCACTTTCGCGACATCGGATCTTTTCATGGACCGCGTGCCCTTCGCATTTCCCGACTTCGCCCCAGGCTCCGTCTGGCTGGTCGGCGCCGGCCCGGGCGATCCCGGTCTGCTGACCCTGCTGGGTCGTCACGCGCTCGAGGCGGCGGACGCGATCGTCTATGACGCGCTGATCGATCCGCGCCTGCTCGATTTCACCCGGGCCGATGCGCTGCTGGAATATGCCGGCAAGCGCGGCGGCCGGCCGTCGCCGACCCAGCCCGACATCTCCAAGCGCCTGGTCGAACTGGCGCGCGCCGGCCATCGGGTCGTGCGGCTGAAGGGCGGCGATCCGTTCGTGTTCGGCCGCGGCGGCGAGGAGGCGCTGGCGCTGGCCGATGCCGCCGTGCCGTTCCGCATCGTGCCGGGCGTCACCGCCGGCATCGGCGGCCTAGCCTATGCCGGCATCCCGGTCACCCACCGCGACACCAACCAGGTCTTCGCCATGGTCACCGGCCATGATGCCCAGGGGCTGCTGCCAGAAGGGATCGACTGGGCGGCGCTGGCCCGGGCGGCGCCGGTCATCGTATTCTACATGGCCTTTCGGCAATTGGGCGCCATCGCGGCACGATTGATCGCCGAGGGGCGTTCACCCGATGAACCGATCGCGATCGTCAGCAAGGCGGCGCGGGCGGAACAGCAGGTTCTGGTGGCAACGCTCGCCACGGCGGCCGACGCGGTCGCCGCTTCGGCGATCGAACCGCCGGCGATCGTCGTGGTCGGCGAGGTCGTCCGCTACCGCGACGCCCTCGATTGGCTGGGGCGTCAGGGCTAACAACAGCAAGGGGCTATCGATGGCGACCAAACGCGACAAGAAGCCTGGCGGCGAAGTGGCGCGCAACGTCCATGAACGCACCATCATCGAAGATCGCTGGGAGGTCGTGGGCAAAGGCAGCCCGCCGCGCGCCAAAAAGCGGAAATACAAATATGTCGAAGAACTGGCGCGCCTGCAGTTCGAACTGATCAAGCTGCAGGAATGGGTCAAGATCGAGGGCCTGAAGGTCTGCGTGCTGTTCGAGGGACGCGACGCGGCCGGCAAGGGCGGCGTGATCAAGCGCATCACCGAAAGCCTGAACCCGCGCACCTGCCGGGTGGTGGCGCTGGGTACGCCGACCGAGCGCGAACGGACCCAATGGTATTTCCAGCGCTATGTGGCGCAACTGCCGGCGGCGGGGGAAATGGTGCTGTTCGACCGCAGCTGGTACAACCGCGCCGGGGTCGAACGGGTCATGGGCTTCTGCTCGAACGCGGAATATGACGAATTCCTGCGCGCCTGCCCGCTGTTCGAGGAGATGCTGGTCCGCTCAGGCGTCCATCTGATCAAATACTGGTTCTCGGTCAGCGACGAGGAACAGGAAGCCCGCTTCGTCGAGCGGATGGAAAACCCGATCAAGCGCTGGAAACTGTCGCCGATGGATCTGGAATCGCGCGGCAAGTGGGTCGACTACTCCCGGGCCAAGGACACCATGCTGGCATATACCGATACCAAGCTGGTGCCGTGGAACATCGTCGATGCCGACAACAAGAAGCGCGCGCGGCTCAACTGCATCGCCCATCTGCTGCGCCAGGTGCCGTACAAGGATCTGGAGCCGATCGAAGTTGATTTGCCGCCGCGCCAGACCGACACCGACTATGTCCGGCCAAAGAAATCCGACCAGCATTGGGTGCCGGAGCTTTACTAGAAAACTCGGTCTCCTCCGTCATGCCCGCGGGGCGAAGGGAGTCCGTTTACAACCAGGGCTTCAGCCACCCGAGCCCGTCCGCGGTCTCGCCTTTCGGGCGATATTCGCAGCCGATCCAGCCCTCGTAGCCCGTCTGGTCGATCACCTCGAACAGGTAGGGATAATGGATCTCGCCCACGTCGGGCTCATGCCGATCAGGCACGCCGGCGATCTGGATATGGCCGGTGATGTCGGCATGGGTGCGGATCTGGGTCGCCAGGTCGCCGACCATGATCTGACAATGATAGGCGTCGAACTGCAGCGCCAGATTGGGCGCCCCCACCTCGGCGATGATTTGGCGTGCCTCGCTCGGCCGATTGAGGAAATAGCCCGGAATGTCGCGGGTATTGATGGGTTCGATCAACAGGGTGATGTCGGCCTCGGCCGCCCGCGCCGCGGCATGGCGCAGATTGGCGATATAGGTCCGCCGCGCCAGCGCCCGGTCGGTATCGGGCGCCAGGATGCCGGCCATGGCATGGAGCCTGGGACAGCGTAGCGGCTTGGCATAGGCCAGGGCCTGATCGACCGCCCGGGCGAAATCGGCTTCGCGCCCCGGCAACGCCGCCAAGCCCCGCTCGGCCTTGGCCCAGTCGCCCGGCGGCAAATTGAACAGCACCTGCTCTAGACCGGTCCGTTCCAGCCGACGCGCCAGTTCATCGGCCGGATAATCGTAGGGAAACAGATATTCGACCGCCGCGAAGCCCGCGTCGGCGGCGGCCGCGAAGCGGTCGAGAAAATCATGTTCGGTGAACATCATCGAGAGGTTTGCAGCGAAGCGCGGCATGGGGTGGTCCTTGAAGCCGGGGTGCATCACCGCCTAGGATCGGCCAGCCCCCAACATTCGGCAACCCTGTCTCGGAGAAGCTCCATGGCGATCCTGCTCGGCGCGATCGCCGACGATTTCACCGGCGCCACGGATCTGGCGAACACACTGGTGCGCCAGGGCATGCGGACCGTGCAGTTGATCGATGTGCCGACCGGACCCGCCCCGGCAGCACTGGACGATATCGACGCCGTCGTCATCGCGCTGAAAAGCCGGACCATCCCCGCCGCCGACGCGGTCGCCCAGTCGCTGGCGGCGCTGGCCTGGCTGCAGGCGGCGGGCGTCGGACAGGTGCTGTTCAAATATTGCTCGACCTTCGATTCGACGCCCGCGGGCAATATCGGTCCGGTCGCCGAGGCGCTGATGGCGGCGATGGGCGTCGATTTCACGATCTATTGCCCGGCCTTCCCAGAGAACGGCCGGACGATCTTCAAGGGCTATCTGTTCGTCGGCGACGGGCTGCTGTCGGAATCCGGCATGCGCGACCACCCGCTGACCCCGATGCGCGATGCCAACCTGGTGCGCGTGCTGGCGGCGCAGACGACCCGGCCGGTCGGATTGGTGCCGCTGTCGGCGGTGCTGGCCGGCCCGGCGGCGATCCGGTCCGAATTCGGTCGCCTGGAGCGGTCGGGCACCGCCCATGCCGTGGTCGATGCGGTCACGGACGACGACCTGCATCGCCTGGGCGAGGCCGTCGCGGACTTGAGGCTGATCACCGGCGGCTCCGGCTTGGCGCTGGGGCTGCCGGCGATTTTCCGGCGCCAGGGGGCGCTGCCGGAACGCGGCGAGAATGCGGCCGTGCCGTCCGATCTGGCGGGTGCCGCCGCCGTCATCTCCGGCTCCTGTTCGGTCGCCACCCTGGCCCAGAACGCCTATATGCGCGCACGCCGACCGTGGTTTCAGCTCGATCCGCAGGCCCTGGCCGAGGGCGACGACCAGATTGCGGCGGCGCTCGATTGGGCCGGGCGACAGCTGGGCCCCGCACCGATCCTGATCAGCGCCAGCGCGCCGCCCGACGCGGTCCGCGCCGCCCAGGAGCGGCTGGGCCGCGCGCGGGCCGGCGCGCTCGTCGAGCGGGCGCTGGCCCGGATCGCGCGCGGGCTGGTCGAGCGGGGCGTGCGCCGCCTGGTCGTGGCCGGCGGTGAAAGCTCGGGCGCGGTCGTCCAGGCGCTGGGCATTACCGCGCTCCGTATTGGCGCGCAGATCGACCCGGGCGTGCCTTGGACCGTCGCGTCGGGCGGCGGCGGGGCGGATCTGGCCTTGGCGCTCAAATCCGGCAATTTCGGTGGCGAGGACTTTTTCCTGCGGGCCTTCGCATGAGCCCCGAAGCCGCGGCGCGCGACGCGATCTGCCGCCTGGGGCAGTCGATCTTCGCCCGCGGCCTGACCTTCGGCAGTTCCGGCAACATCAGCGTCCGCCTTGGCGACGTCTATCTGATGACGCCGACCAATGCCTCGCTCGGCGAACTGGATCCGGCGCGGCTCTCCAAGCTCTCGCTCGACGGCACGCTGCTGTCGGGCGACGCGCCGACCAAGGAGAGCTTTCTGCATCGCGCGATGTACGAGGAGCGCGGCTCGGCCGCGGCGGTCGTGCATCTGCATTCGACCCATTCGGTCGCCGTCTCGTGCCTGGCCGATGTCGATCCGGCCAACGTGCTGCCGCCGATCACCGCCTATTACGTCATGCGGGTCGGCACCCTGCCGCTGATCCCCTATTTCAAACCGGGCGATCTCCGCTTGGCCGATGCGGTCCGCACGCTGGCCGGCAGCCATCATGCCGTGCTGCTGGCCAACCACGGGCCGGTCGTCGCCGGCACCAGCCTGTCGGCGGCATCCGCCGCGATCGAGGAGCTGGAGGAGACCGCGCGCTTGCACCTGCTGCTGCATGGGCATCGCACGCGGTTTCTGACCGAGGAGCAGGTTCGGGAATTGCGCGGATGATGTCGGGCCGGCGGCGTGGGCATGGGGTCGCACGCTACCGGCCCGACGTCCAGTTCCTGTACCGCCGATAGGCTGTCCCGAGGGAGGGGACCGCTCGGGACAATCGGCGGGAGTGCCTGGTCCGGCACGCGATGGGGCGCGCGCCTATGAAATAACTATGGTGCGGCGCACACATGCCGGCTTTCGCAGGTTTGCGGTACTATCATGCGATTGCGGCGAATCACTGCGACACGCTAGCGCGTTCAGCGTCGGGCAGCAGGCAATGCCAGGGAATCGCCCCAGACCGGCGGGCTGCCGGCGTCCCTGATCGCATAATTATCGAGATTGTCGCGCACCGCGGCGCAGCCGTTACCGCCGGTGGTATCGACGCCGGTCGCGGCCAATTCAGCCAGAACCGCGACCCAGCTGGTCAGATGGATGCCCGCCGTCGTCATGCGGGCGAGGCCGACCCGGGCCACCCCCTCCTCCGATCCGGCGGAGGCATCGAGCACCGCATGGACCTCGAGCCCGTCCCGTCGTGCGCCGAGGGCGATCTGGGCCAGCCCGAAGTCCGCGGTCAGTGCGGCGACGATCAGATGATGGCGTCCCGGCGCCAGCACGGCCCGGCGCGAGGCGGCGTCGTCCCAGAATGCGCCGCCCGGGCGCCGTACCACCGTCTCCGCACCGAACAGCGTCAGCAGTTCGTCCAGCAGCGGGTCGCGCTTGGGCGCCCCAGTAATGCCCAGCACGGTCGGCACGCCGAAAGCGTGGCCGAGCCGCGCCAGGCCCAGCAGATTGTTTCGCAAGGCTTCGGTCGGCAACAGACCGGCCTGACCATCGACGATGGCCAGCGTCGCATCGTCCGCACGCAGCCGTTCAGCAAAACGATTATGAGTGAGCATCGGTTCGACCATCGAGGGTTTCACCAAAAACGAGGTTAACAGAGTCTTACTCGCTCGATTCGGAAAGTCGAGAGACATATTCTTCAAACGTCGTTTGCGTGAATTCGGCCGATGCATGTGGCGGATCCGACACCGTCATTCCTGACGCATTCTCACCGGTAAACTGACGAGAGCGCGTTTCAAACGTCCTTGCCGACGCCCTATCTTCCGAGGGTCGCCGGCTGTGCCCGGCACCGATCAGGAGAATGACATGGACGACCTGCACACCCAGGGCATCCGCCTGCCGCGCCTGGGGCTCGGTACGTTCCGCATGCAGGGCGACGTTTGCCGCGCCGCCGTCGAAGGTGCCTTGTCGCTGGGATACCGCCATGTCGATACGGCGGCGATGTACGGCAACGAGGACGCGGTCGGTGCCGCCCTCGCCACCGTCAAGCGTCAGGATATCCATGTCACGACCAAGGTCTGGCACGACAATCTGGCGCCGGAGGCGATCCGGCGTTCGCTCGACGCCAGCCTGACGAAGCTGCGGCTCGATTACGTCGATCTGTTCATGGTGCATTGGCCGGCACGCGCGATGGATCTGCCGGCAATGTTCGAGACATTGGGGCAGTTGAAAGCCGAGGGCCGTATCCGCGCCATGGGCGTGTGCAACTTCACGCTGCCCCTGCTGCGCGCCGCGATCGAGCAGGTCGGCGCGCCGATCGCGGTCAATCAGATCGAATATCACGTGCTGCTCGACCAGACTCCGGTGCGGACCTACCTGGCCGGCCACAGTATTCCGGTCGTGGCCTATTGCCCGCTGGCCCAGGGGGGGCTCGCCGACCAGCCCGAATTGGCGGCGATCGGCCGCAAGCACGGCGCCAGCCCGGCCCAGGTCGCGTTGAAATGGCTGCTGGACCAGGACGGCGTCGCCGCCATCCCCAAGGCGCAACGGCCGGAAAGCCAGCAGGCCAATCTGGATGCGCTGAAACTGGCGCTCGACGACGACGACCGGCGCGTCATCGCGGCGCTGCCCAAGGACAGTCGCCTGGTCAACCCACCGTTCGCACCGGCCTGGGATCAGCCGACGGCTTAGCCCCTCGTCTGGCGCCAGGTCGCCGCGTCGATCCGATAGAGCACATGGCGCACCATCGGATGTCCGACCGGAACCGATGGGTGGTCGAAATCATCGGCGGCCGACCGGCGCATGCCGAGCCGTTCCATGACCGCGCGCGAGCGACGGTTGTCTGGCAAGGTGCAGGCGAGAATCTCGGCCAGGCCCTGGGCGCCGAAGCCGTGATCGAGTGCCGCCGCGGCGGCTTCGCTGGCATAGCCTTGGCCCCAATAGGCCGCGGCCAGACGCCAGCCGACTTCGACACAGGGCGTGACGGACACGGTCCAGAGCGGCACGGCCAAACCGACAAGACCGATGAACCGACCGTCCTCCTTCAACTCGACCGCCCAGAAGCCGAAGCCATGCCGATCGAAATGCACGCCGATCCGCTCGGCCATCGCATCGCTTTCGGCCTGGTCGAGCGGCCGCGGGAAATGTTCCATGACCGCCGGATCGGCATTGAGCGCCGCGAAGGGCGCCAGATCCTCCGCGCGCCAGGGCCGCAGCCGCGCCGTCTCGATCGTGAACTCCGCCATCCTCATCCCCTTCGAACGATTGCCGTGCGGCCCCGAAGCAGGCACCATCCGCGCCATCCTCCGCCGACCCTGGAAGTCTCATGTCGCTCGACGATCTGCTTTATCCCGAAATCGAACCCTATGACCACGGCCTGCTCGCGGTCGGGGACCCGCATCGGATCTATTTCGAGCAGGTCGGCAACCCGAACGGTGTTCCCGTCATCTTCCTGCATGGCGGCCCGGGCGGCGGCGCTAAAGCAATCCATCGCCGATTCTACGATCCGGATTTCTTCCGCATCGTGCTCATCGACCAGCGCGGCTGCGGCCGCTCGCTGCCGCTGGGCGAGACGCTCGACAATGACAGCCAAGCCCTGGTCGGCGATATCGAGCGGCTACGCGTCCATCTGGGCATCGAGCGCTGGGCCGTCACCGGCGGCTCCTGGGGCTCGTGCCTGGCGCTGCTCTATGGTGAGGCCCACCCCGACCGCTGCCTGGGCTTTCGGCTCCGCGGCATGTTCACCGGCAGGGCCAGCGAGATCGACTGGTGGTGGCGCTCGATCGGTGTGCTGTTTCCGGAGGCGTACGAGGAATTGCTGGCGGCGCTGCCGGCCGGCGAACGGGGCGAGGTGCTCGCCGCCTACCATACCCGCACCGGCAGCCCGGACCCGAAGGTCCATGAGCCGGCCGTCCGCGCGCTGAAGCGCTTTTCGGCCAGCACCTCGACGTTCCGGCCCGACCGGGACGCGATCGACGGCGCGTTCGATCTGGCGACGGCCCTGCCGCTGTCGCGCTTCTTCACCCACTATTGCACCCATGGTTTCTTCATCGAAGAGGGCCAGGTGCTGCGCGACCTGCCCCGCATCGCGCATCTACCGGCCCAGATGGTGGTCGGGCGCTACGATGTCGTGACGCCGCCCACGACGTCCTGGGCGGTGCATCGGGCCTGGCCCGGCTCCGAACTGGAGGTCGTGGTCGAGGGCAATCATTCCGATCTGGAGCCGGCGATGGCCGACGCGGTCAGGCGCGCGACGGACCGACTGCGCGATCGATTGCGCGTCCGCTGACGCGGTATCATGTGACACTTGGCAAGCGCGTCCGGTTGGTGGAATCTGCCGCCGACGGATTGGTTCGAGCAGCTCATTGGGGAAACGGACGACCATGCGATCGGCTGATCTTCTGGGCTGGGTGCGGCAGACAGGCCTGATCTGCCTCATTGCCGTCTTCGCCTGGTCATCGGCAGCCCTCGCGGCATCCGGACACGACGAACTGGTCATCGGCCTGCGTCAGGCGCCCCCCTCGCTCAATCCGCTCCAGGGCAGCACGGGATCCCGCACCTATCTGAACGCCATGTCGCTGCGCGCGCTCGCCGGGCCGGACAAGCTCGGCCGCCCCGCCTGCTATCTGTGCGAGACGCTGCCGACGCTGGAGAACGGCGGCGCGCGCATCGTCGATCTGGACGGCGGCCGCAAGGGCATGGAGGTGAGTTTCACGCTGAAGCGCGGCCTGTCCTGGGCCGATGGCGTGCCGGTCACCAGCAGCGACATCGTGTTCAGCTGGCATCTGGCGCGCGATCCGATGATCGGCGCCGCCAATGCCGAGACGCTGCGCCATATCGTCGACGTCACCATCGTCGATCCCCGGACCTTCGTCCTGCACATCGACCAGATCGACTATGGCTACAATCGCCAGGTCACGTTCTGGGTGCTGCCGGAACATATCGAGGGACTGATTCTGGCCGGGCTGGCCGATCGCGGCGACTATTTCAACCGGTCGGCCTATCTGACCGATCCGACCAACCCCGGCCTGTGGCTGGGGCCCTATCGCCTGATCGGCTACGATCCGGGGCAAAGCGCGCGCTACGACCGCAATCCCTATTGGCCGGGTCCTCCTGCGCATATTCCGCGCATCACCGTGCGCATGATCGAGAATACCGCCGCCCTCGAGGCCGATTTCATGACCGGCACGATCGATTATATCGCCGGCGAACTGGGCCTGACCGTCGATCAGGGGCTGGAACTGAAGGCGCGGCGCGCCTACAGCTTCGATTTCGCGATCCAGGCCGGCCTCGTCTATACCCATGTCGACGTCAACCTGGACAACCCGCTGCTGGCCGACCTGCGCATCCGGCATGCCTTGCTGCTGGCGATCGACCGGCAGACCATCACGCGCCGGCTGTTCGACGGGCTGCTGCCGGTGGCCGACGGGTTCGTGGCCCCGACCGACCAGGGCTTCGATGCCGACCTGCCGAAATATCCCTATGACCCGGTCGCGGCCGGCAAGCTGCTGGCCGAGGCCGGTTTCAAGCCCGGCGCCGACGGCATCCGGATCGATGCCAAGGGGCGTCGTCTCGCCTTCACCCTGGCCACCACGACCGGCAATCGGGCGCGCGAGCTGATCGAACAGGAGTTGCAGGCGAAATGGCGCTCGATCGGCATCCAGGTGACGCTCGCCAACGACAATGCCTCGATCCTGCTGGGCGACCGGCTGCCCCATGGCGCCTATGATCTGGCGCTGTATTCCTGGACCAACGTCCCGGAGAATCCGCCGAACTACACCCTGCTCTCGGCCAGCATTCCGACCGCGGCCAATGATTTCTCCGGCGGTAATTTCCCGCGCTATGCCGATCCGGAAACCGACCGCCTGATCGGCGCGCTGGTGATGGAACTCGACCCGGACAGGCGCAAGCCGATCTGGGCCAGGATCCAGGAGGCCTATACCCGCGACCTGCCGGCCCTGCCGCTCTATTTCGAATCGACCGTCTTCGTCATGCCGATGTGGTTGAAGGGCGTCGATCCCAGCGGCCATTTCGGCAATACCACCCAGTGGGTCGAGGAATGGCGCGCGGATTGATCGCGGCGCCGTGAACCGGGTCGCGCCATTTCGCGCTTTACCTCGCGCGTAGGATTCTGTCTCTTCCCCGGCATGCGAAGTTGTTTTCCGGGAGTTCCCATGACCAAGAAAATCGTCGCCGGCCTGATCGGCATGCTGCTGATGGGCGTTGGCGCCGCGGCCCAGGCGGCCAGTTGCCCCGCGGCCCCGCCGGCACAGATCGCGTTCGAGGCGGTGCCGAGCCCCCTGCCGCAGGACACCAGTGCTTCGGCCAAGGACCTGGCGGCGAAGCTGGGCGCCCCGCCGGACCGCCTGGCGCCCGGCTATTATCAAGCCAGCGTCGGGTTCGGCGCGCAGCGTGCCACCTCGATCGCGAAATTGCCCGACGGCACGGTCTGCGCGGCTCTCGCCAAGCTCACCGTCAAGATCTCGATCGATCGCAAGCTGTGGCTCGCAAGCGAACTCAACGACAATGCTTGCGTGCTCAAGGCCTTCGCGACGTCGTACGGCGCCCAGGCGACGGCGGACGACGACACGGTCGCCCAGTTCGGCCAGACGGCTGTGCAGACCTTCCAGCCCCAGGTCGCCGCGATCGGCTGGCAGACCTCGCAGAACCAGGATCACGCCAGCAAAGCGATCTCGGACAAGATCGGCCCGATCCTGAGCGCGATCCAGGCGAAGTTCGAGGAGCAGCGGACGGCTGCCCAAGGCAAGATCGATCTGTCGAAGCTGCCGGCAGATGGCTGCGACGGCGCCACCGAGAAACTCGGCCACCAGGTCGGCTTCGGCAACAACGTGGTGGCGAAGCCGAAGGAATTGCGCACTTCGCCGGGCGTGCCGAGCGCCTCGAAGTACTGAAGCCAGTCCGACCCGGTCGGACCGATGGGAAAAGGCGCGCCGGCGATCGGCGCGCCTTTTCTACAAGGAATTGCGCCACCCCCCGTATCTGTGGCTATGCTACCCGCAAGCACATAAAAAAAGACGACTGGGGGAGGGGCCGTTCATGGCCGCAGACAAACGCGTTGGCGATCGCGCATCGATCGAGCGTCCGGTATCGGACCGGAACTGGGACCGGACCATGCTGCCGGAAGAGACGCTGTCGATCTGCCCGGCCGCGATTTCCAGCGTCGGCCGCAATTGGCCCGATCTGTTCGTCGTCCAGCGCACCGGCCGCGACGGCCTGATCGAATATCCCCCGGTCGACCATCATGTCATCAGCGTCCAGCAATCGGGCGCGCTGCTGCTGTCGCGCCGTCTGGGCGGCGACACCCAGCGCCGTCGCGCCGCCGCCGGCAGCGTCAGCGTGACGCCGGCCGGCGAGGCCGCCGAATGGCAATGGGAGGGTCTCTACGGCCGGATCGAGGTCTATCTGCCCCAGGCCCGCATCGAGCAGGTCGTGGCCGAGGCGCTCGACATCGATGCCGAGCGGCTGGAGATCGCGGCCAGCCTCGCCGTGCGCGATTTCCCGGCCGAGCAGATGGCGCGCGGGCTGCTGCAGGAGCTGCAGGTCCCGGCGCTCGCCTCGGCGGTCTATGCCGAGCGGTTCGCGCTGCTGATGGCGGTGCATCTGGTGCGCGCGCACTCGACGCTCCGGCGGCCGAGCGGGGCGCGCAAGGGCGGCCTGACGCCGTTCGCGCTGAAGCGGGTCAAGGAATTCATCGAGGCCCATCTGGCCGAGGATGTCTCGCTGGGCGACATGGCGGCGACCGCCGGCCTGTCAGTCTTCCATTTCTGCCGCAGTTTCAAGCAATCGACCGGCATGACGCCGCATCAATACCAGCTGTATCGCCGGATCGAGCGCGCCAAGGAACTGCTGGCCGATCGATCCCTGTCGCTCGCCAGCCTGTCGGTCGCGGTCGGATTTTCCAGCCAGAGCCATTTCTCGACCGCGTTCCGCAAGATCGCCGGCACCTCGCCGCACCGGTTCCGGAGCGAGCTTTAGGCGCGGCCCGCCGCGACCGGACGGTTGCGGCTGCGGCAATGAAAGTAGTAATTTCACTCCAGGTTGCATCCAGGTCGATCGATCGTCCAAGCGGCCGTCCCTGGAGACCCGAACAGTCTCTGCTGAGAAGGTCGTTACCATGCCGCCTCGCCGGATTGCGCCTCCTCCGGTTTCCTGGCCCGGTCCCGCTTCCGTCCAGGCGAAGCCGCGGCGCGACATGCCGCCGAATCCCGTTCGCCCGGCCGCAGGGCGTTCTGCCCTCCCGCCGCCGCCCTTTGCGCCGCTGCACGGCATGGCGAAATCCGCTGCCCAGGCAAAGCCGGCATCCGTCATCCAGCCGATGAATTTGCGCAAGTCGACGAAGGAAAAAACCGAGCAGTATAATCTGCCGCCGCCGCCCCAGACCAAGCGTCTGTCGCGCCGCAACTCGCTCAAGCTCGAAGATGGCAGTTTCGAAATCGGCATGGATTTCGAAACGACGGTCGAATTCAAAATCCCGAAGCCCAAGTGTCCGAAATTTGATCAATACGGCAATCGGCTGCTTCGCTACGGTAAACGGAGCGAGGTATCCTGGCTCAACGGATTTCTGCTCTGGTACAAGACCAACAAAAAACCGATCGTCTGTCAGAGCACGAAACTGACGCAACATAACAACAACGACATCGAAATCGACCACAAGCGTCCGTTTTTTGATCAGATCCAGTCGGAATGCACGAAGCACACAGTGTGCGACGGGACGTATCATTGGGACGCCTATGTCATTGATTTTCACACCGAGGAACTGACGGCGGGCGACATCGACAGCCTCGGAAAGCAAAAAACCTCCGTGCGCCGGGCGTATCACCTGCAGAATAATCTACAATGGATGTGCCAGCCCCATAACGGCTCGAAAAATGGAACGAAGGATCACGATTCGCTGGCCGAGCCCGATTACCTCTGCCTTTGCGATGGCGAGAGCTGTTCCGACCCGGCGCCGTGAGCGGGGTCGTCGAGCTTCCGCTGCCGGCGGCCTTTACGGAGCGTCGTTCGCTCTGGCCTTGTCGATCCGTTCCTTCATATCGCCCAGGTCCTTCAGGAACCGGTTCTCGCTCTTGATCGGCGCCAGGCGGAAGGCCGGCGGAAACAGCCGGTGGACATAGGCCGGCGGGTCTAACGAGCGCTGCTGGTCGGCGTCGGTCACCGAATGATAGCCGATCATGAGCACCGGAATGGCCACGGCGCCGCCCAGTTTGAGGCGCAGCCGCGCCGGGCCGATCGTGCGCATATGGGCGAAGGCGGCCGCGCCCATCACGATGAAACCGACGGCGAAGCTGGCCTCGGCCAGCCCGGGCCAGGATAGGGCGAAGGCGCCGAGATCGGTGATTTCGTTGGCGACCGACACGGTCAGCATCGCCACGAGACCGATCAGCAGATGGGTCTCGAACCGCGCGGCGCGCGCGATGACGCGCGAGAGCAGCGTCCAGAACGCGACCCAGAGGCCGACGATGACCGTGACTTGCAGCACCGGCTGGATATAGGTCGCGGGCTTGATTTCGCGGAAATCGGCGCGCCAGGCGCCGATCAGCTCGATGCCCAGGATGATGACGATCAGCAGCGCCGCCAGCGGCCAGCGCGGGCGCACCAGCGGCCGTTCCGCCGGCACCGCAAACGACGAGTCGCGGATGCGCAGCAGGGTCTGCCCGATCCGGATCGGCGCGTCGCCGTCGAGCCGGACCCGGTCCAGACGCTGGGCGCCGCCGTCGAGATACAGCCCGTTGACGCTACCCAGATCCTCCGCCACCAGAGCGCCGTCCGCGTCGCGCCGGATGCGCAGATGGTCGGGTGCCACATGGGGATCATCGATCACCACGTCATTGCTATAGCCCCGGCCGATCGACAGCGCATCGCCGACCATCGGATGGCGCGCCAGCACATCGCGCTGACGCGACAGGATTTCGACCCAGATCATGGCTTCCACCGGATACCGTCGAGGAAGCGTTGGGTCAGGCCCAGCGCATTGTCGTAGGAAATTGCCTGCAGGTTCAGACGCGAGATCAGGGCCTCGCCCGTGCGGTCCTGGGTCATGGCCTGGACCAGCACGTCATAGAGCCCGTCGAACTTGCGATAGGGCCGGGCGCACCAGACGACCCGGACGGCGGGATGCGCCGCCGCCGGGTCGGCCTGGACGAAATCCTCATGGCATTCCTGCGCCGCCTGCCATTTGCGGTGATAGGCGCCGATCCCGACCGCCGGATGGGTCGTGGCGGCGAAGGTGGCGAACTGGAACGGGTTGAGATCGACGCTCTTCAGATGCGCATGGGACACCAGCATCAGTCCGGTGGTCAGATCGTTCGCGACGAACAGCGCCGTACTGGTGTTGCAGCCGGTCCGACTGTCGACCGCCCGCGGCTTCGGCACATCATTCTCGTTGGTCCCGGCCCAGCAGGTGAACCAGGGCGCATTCGATTCCGGTGCCAGGTACGGGCCGCTGTCGACCTCGCGGAATCCGGCCTCGGCGATGGCGTGATACATGCCGTCCTGCCAGGCATAGAGCTGGCGGCCGATCTCGGCCTGGAAGCTTTCCGGCGGCGGGACCGGGCCGTCCGCCGCCTTTTTCAGCAGGGCGGCGGCGAATTGTCCCGGCACCAGGAAGCTGACCAGATCGTTGCCGAGTTCCTTCGCCACATTGATGCCGACGATGCGCCCGTCCTCGGTGACCGCCGGGCCGCCGCTCATGCCCGGATTGATCGCGCCGGTGAAATGGATGCGCTGCTGATAGCTGCGCTCGACCAGGCCGTTGTTGGTGCCGTCGACGATGGTGAAGCCCAGGTCGAGCGGATTGCCCATGGCATAGAGCCGCTGGCCCTTGGTCAGCACGCCGGCCAGCGCCTGCGGATCGAACTGGAAGAATTCCGGTGCCGGCCGGTCGACCTTGACCACGGCCAGATCGTCGGCGACATCGACCGCCAGCAGCTGCAGCACGCCCTTGCGTCCATCGGCGGCGGTATATTCCAGCCGGTAGGTCTCGGGCTCCAGCGCGAATTGCGAGACGACATGATAATTGGTGATCGCCAGCCCGTCGGCGCTGACCATGAAGGCCGAGCCGATCGAGGACTGCCGGTCGGCGGAGGCCAGCACCGAGCGCACCTGCAGCAGCCGCGGCTTGGCGGCATCGTAGATCCGCTCCGAAATCAGGCCGGCCGCCTGGCCGGAAACCGGCTGATCGGGCGTGGCTGTGTCGGCAGCGGTGGCCGGATGGCCGGAGGCCAGCGCCAGCAGCGCGGCCACGACCGTCAGGGAGATGCGACGTATCATGAGATGGATGCTGCGTCCTGTCCGGCGGGCTTCCCGACGCGCCCCACCGGGCATCGGGCAAACCCGCACGCCCGGTGTCTGTAGCGCGATCGGTCGCGGGGGTCGAGCCCCGTGACACAGCAATTTTTCATCAAATGGCGGTTCCGTCGTCACGTTGCTGCCCCGGCCGCGGTTTCAGCGCCGGCACCTTGACACCCGGGACGGTGGAGGCGACCGTTTCGCCGGCAACGGCATCAGAACTGCCCTTTCGAGAGGTGGCGCCGAATTCCAGGGAGGGTTGAGACCGCGATGGCTGAGCTTTGGGAAAGATCCTATCCGCCCGATTTCAACTGGCACGCCGAGATCAAGACGGCGACGCTGAGCGACGAGCTGACCGCCGCGGTCGCCCGCTGGGGCACGAAGAGCTTCCTGGAATTCGGCCCGATCAAGCTCGATTTCCGCAGCTTCGACGCGCTGGTCGAGCGCGCGGCGCGCGGCTTCGCCGCCCTGGGCGTGAAGCCCGGCGTGCATGTGGCACTGCATCTGCCCAATACGCCGCATTATCCGATCGCCTTCTACGGCGTGCAGCGCGCCGGCGGCGTGGTCGCGAACCTGTCGCCGCTCGATGCCGAGCGCGAGCTCGCCCATAAGATCGCAGCGGCCGACGTCAGCTTGGTGGTCAGCTTCGCAGGCCTGGACCAGAAACTGCCGCCAGCCGGTCCGGGCCTGCGCATCATCGTGGCCACGCCGGAGGATATGGCGCCGCTGCCGCCGCCGGCGATTCCGACCGACCCGGCCGCGCGCATTCCCTTTCGCGTGCTGCTCGACCCGACCCGGCCGGCGCCCGGCCCCTGGCCCCAGGCAAAGGTCGACGACCTGGCCGTGCTGCAATTCACCGGCGGCACGACCGGCCTGCCCAAGGCGGCGATGCTGACCCACGCCAACCTGACCGCGTCGGTCTCGAGCTACGACGCCTGGGGCTCGGCGCCCAGCATCGGGCTCCAGCCGGGCGCCGAGCGCGTGCTGGTCGTGCTGCCGCTGTTCCATATCTACGCGCTCAACACGCTGTTGCTGCGGGGCCTGCGCAACGGCTACACGCTGATCCTGAAGGCACGCTGGGACACCGACGATATCCTGGACACGATCGCCCGGGAGCGGCCCAGCATGTTCTCGGGCGTACCGACCATGTTCCGGGCGATCGCTTCCCATCCGCGCGCCAAACAGATCGATTTCAGCTGCTTCCGCTTCTGCAACACCGGCGGCGCACCGCTGCCGATGGAACTGCGCGACGAGTTCGAGGGCGTGGCCGACCGGCTGCTGCTGGAAGGTTGGGGCATGAGCGAGACCTCGCCCGCCGGCACGGTGACGCCGCCGCAAAACCGCAAGCTCGGCTCCGCCGGCCTGCCCCTGCCCGGCGTGATGATCGAGATCCGCGACCTGGAGGAGCCCGCCTGCAAGCTGCCGCCCAATGAGAAGGGCGAGATCTGCATCACGGGCAAGAACGTCACCAAGGGCTATTACAAGCAGCCCGAGGAAACGGCGAACGCCTTCATCGACGGCTATTTCCGCACCGGCGACATCGGCTATCTGGACGAGGACGGCTTCCTGTTCATCGTCGATCGCAAGAAGGACATGATCCTGTGCGGCGGCTATAATGTCTATCCGCGCCTGATCGAGGAGGCGATCTACGAGCATCCCTCGGTCGAGGAAGTGATCGTGATCGGCATCCCCGACACCTATCGCGGCGAAAGCGCCAAGGCCTTCGTCAAGCTGCGCGACGGCGCCCCGGCGCTGGGCCTGGACGAGTTGCGGGCGTTCCTGGCCGACAAGGTCGGCAAGCACGAGTTGCCGACCGCGCTCGAACTGCGCGACGCCCTGCCCAAGACGGCGGTCGGCAAGCTTTGGAAGAAGCCGCTGGTCGACGAGGCGCGCGCGCTGGCCGGTTGAACCTTGGCACCGCCGCTTGCGGAAGGCGGGTCCCTCCACCGAGGGTATTGAACAAGGAGAGACTCATGGCGGCAATGAACCCGACCCATCACCCCTCGCGCGACGCACTGGTCGCAGCCGCGGCGACGCTGCCGATCGACCAGATCGACGTCGGTCAGCCGCTGCTGTTTCAGCAGGACGCGTTCTGGCCCTATTTCGCCCGGCTTCGCCGCGAGGCGCCGGTGCATTACTGCGCGTCCAGCGAGTTCGGCCCGTTCTGGTCGATCACCAAGTACAAGCACATCATGCAGGTCGAGGCGAATACCGAGGTGTTTTCGTCCGACGTGAAATACGGCGGCATCACGCTGCGCAATCAATTGTCCGACTTCGTGTTGCCCATGTTCATCGCGATGGATCCGCCCCGGCATGACCAGCAGCGCGCCGCGGTCCAGCCCATCGTCGGACCGCCCAGTCTGGCCCGGCTCGAACAGCTCATCCGCGAGCGGGCGCAGATCGTGCTCGACGGGCTGCCGATCGGCGAGAGTTTCAATTGGGTGCAGCAGGTCTCGATCGAGCTCACGACCCAGCTGCTGGCGACCCTGTTCGATTTTCCCTGGGCGGACCGGCACAAGCTCACCCGCTGGTCGGACGTGGCGACGGCGCTGCCCGGCGGCGGCATCGTCGAGACCGAGGAACAGCGCAAGGCCGAACTCATCGAGTGCCTGCAGTATTTCACCCAGCTGTGGAACGAGCGGGTGAACGCGCCGCCGCGCGACGACCTGATCTCGATGATGGCGCATGCGGACGCGACGCGTCATCAGGGCCCGATGGATTTTCTGGGCAACCTTCTGCTGCTGATCGTCGGCGGCAACGATACGACCAGAAACTCGATCACCGGCGGGCTCTATGCCCTGAACCGGTTTCCCGACGAATATTCGAAGCTGCTCGGCAATCCCGGGCTGGTGCCCAACATGGTCCCCGAGATCATCCGCTGGCAGACGCCGCTGGCGCACATGCGCCGGACCGCGACGCGCGATCACGCGTTCGAGGGCCAGACCATCCGGGCCGGCGACAAGGTGGTGATGTGGTACGTGTCGGGCAATTTCGACGAGGAGGTGATCGCCGATGCCGAACGCCTGATCGTCGATCGCGAGCGGCCGCGCCGGCATCTGTCCTTCGGCTTCGGGCTGCACCGCTGCCTGGGCGAACGGCTGGCCGACCTGCAACTGCGCATCGTCTGGGAGGAAATCCTGAAGCGTTTCGGCCGGATCGAGGTCGTGGACGAGCCCCAGCGCATCTTCTCCACCTTCGTGAAGGGCTATTCGACGCTGAACGTCCGGATCTCGCCGGATCAGGTGAAGACCAGGCACTGAAGCGCGGGCGCAGCCGGGTTCAGCCCCCCGCCGCCGCCCGCGCCGAATGGAAGAACTGGATGCGCCAGCGGGTGCCGTCGAACCGGAGAACCGCGGATTCGAGCCAGGTCACGGGCACAGTGCCGGATGCATCGCTGACCGAGCCGCGGTTGACATAGGCGATCGAGGCCCAATTCTGGGCGACCCAAACGTCGGGCTCGTTGACGGTCCAAACGAAGCGCTTGCCGGCGGCATGGGCCGCCTTGAGCAAAGTCGGCAGTTCCATGCCGTCGAACCGCTTGCCGCCGTCGAAAGCGTAGAAATCATCAGCGAAGATCGCTCGGAGGCTGGCCTCGTCATCGACCGCCGCGGCGGCATACATTTCCCGGATCGTCTCGATCACGGCGTCGGTCGAAAAACTCATGGGCCGTCTTCCTCCAGTTCAAGCGACCGAGCGGGTCGCATCCGGGTTGGTCGCCATCATCCTCCCCAGATGCTCCAGCAGCCAGCGTCCGGCCGGCCCGGGCGGGCGGTCGCGGCAATAGCCGGTGCAGAGCGGCAGGATGATCGGCCCGTCGCCGCCGGCCTCGGCGGGGAGATGGATCTGGCGCAGGCGGCCGGTTTTCAGATCGTCCACGATCAGATGGGCCGGCAGGCTGCCCCAGCCCAGGCCGGCGGCCAGCATGGCGTGCTTGGCCCCCAGGTCGGCCAGACGCCAGGTCTGCGACGACAGCACGCCATAATCGCGCGTGCCGGTCAGACCCGAGCGGTCGGACAGTACGAGCTGAACATGGCGGCCCAGTTCCTCGCGCGATACCGGCCCGTCGAACCGGGCCAACGGATGCGTCGGGGCCGCAACCGGGATCAGCGTGATGTCCGACAACGGCCGGCGCTGCAGCGGCGCAAAGTCGCTGCTGAACGACACCATCAGACCGATGGCGCAGGTGCCGTTCAACACCAGTTCCGCCGTCGCGCCCAGCGATTCGACGTAGATCCGCGGCGGAACCGAAGGAAAGCGCCCACCGAAGGTGCGCAGCGCGTCCAGCAGCAGGCACATCGGAAACATGGCATCGACCACCAGCGTCAGTTCCGGCTCCAGCCCGGCGGCGATGCCCTGGGCATGGTCGACCAGTGCGTGCATCTCGTCGGCGATCAGCCGCGCGCGCGGCAGCAGACTTCGCCCGGCCTCGGTCAGCGCCGGACGATAGGAGGTCCGGTCGAACAGCGCCGTGCCCAACTGCTCCTCCAGCCGCTGGATCGCATAGGTGACGGCCGATTGCGCCCGGTTCAGCTGCCGCGCGGCCCCGGAGAAACTGCCGGCTTCGACCACCGCCAGCATGACCTGAAGCTGATCGAACGACGGGGCGGGCTGCGACATGATCTAACTTTCAGATAGAGAATATCGAAACTTTATCGGTTTTTTTGGAGAAGCGACACGACTATCTGTCTGGTCATCGCGCCCGACCGCTCGGGCCCCTCTCTCGAAAGACCGCGTCCCATGTTCCGCAAGCTGCTTCCGATCGCCGGCTCCGCCGCCCTGCTGCTGGCGTCCGCCGCCCAGGCCCAGACCGTCAGCCACGATGCCGCCGCGACCCAGTCCGGCGCCTATAGCGTCGAGCCCTATCACACCCGCGTGCTGTTCAGCGTCTCGCATCTGGGCTTCACCACCTGGTACGGCGAGTTCTCGAACGTCTCGGGCAGCCTGAACCTGGACCCGACGGCGCCGGCCAAGAGCACGCTGGAGATCCATATCCCGGTCGCCTCGCTCTCGACCAGCAACACCATGGTCGACGGCGAGCTGAAGGGCGACAAGTGGTTCGACGCCGCCCAGTTCCCCGAGATCCTGTTCAAGGCCGACAAGGTGGCGCCGACCGGCAAAGGCACCGCCAAGGTGACGGGCACTCTCACGTTCCACGGCGTGACCAGGCCGGTGACGCTGGCAGTCAAGTTCAACGGCGCCGGCATCAACGTGCTGGACAAGAAATACACCGCCGGCTTCGAGGTCAGCGGCCGGATCAAGCGTAGCGACTTCGGCGTGAAGACCTATCTGCCGCTGATCGGCGACGATGTCGACCTGATCATCAGCGCCGGCTTCGAGCACACCTGAGCCCGAGCAGGGGAGCCGCCGTCATGCGGTACCATCTGGTCGCGATCGTCCGAAGCCGGTACGACGCGGTCGCGATCGTCCGAAGCCGGTACGACGCGGTCGCGATCGTCCGAAGCCGGTACGACGCGGTCGCGATCGTCCGAAGCCGGTACGACGCGGTCGCGATCACCCTGCATTGGGTGATCGCACTGGGCATCCTGGCGCTCATCATCATGGGCCTGTCGATGACCCACCTGGGTCTGGCGCCCCTGGCGAAGTTCCAGCTGTACCAGCTGCATAAATCGATCGGCATTACCGTACTGCTGGCCGTTCTCCTGCGCATCCTGTGGCGGCTGAGCCATCGGCCGCCACCGCTGCCCGCCATGCCGCCGCTGGAAAAGGCCGCGGCCGAAGGCACCCATGGGCTGCTCTACGTGTTGATGCTGATCATCCCTTTGAGCGGCTGGGCGCTGGTCTCGGTCTCGCCGTTCAACCTGCCGACCGTGCTCTATGGCGTGGTGCCCTGGCCGCATCTGCCGGTGTTTCCGGATCTCGCCAACAAGGCTGCGGTCGAGACAGTCGTGAAGTTCATCCATGGCAAGCTCGCCTGGCTGCTAACGGCGGTCATCCTGCTGCATGCTGCAGCGGCGCTGCGCCATCACTTCCTGCTGCGCGACCGCATTCTGGCCCGCATGCTGCCCGGCCGCACGGCCAAGGAACCCCGATCATGAAATCCCTCGCCCTGCTGATCGCGCTCGCGCTGCTTTCTCCACCGGCCCTGGCGTCGGACTGGACCGTCGACGTCCCCAAAAGCCATTTGGGCTTCTCCGGCGTGCAGAACGGCGCGCCGTTCCAGGGCCGCTTCGACAAATGGAGTGCCCAGATCGCATTCGACCCGGCCCATCCGGACGCCGGCCATGCCAAGGTGACGATCGATCTGGCCAGCGCCAGGACCGGCGACAGCCAGCGCGATAGCGCCCTGACCCAGGCCGAATGGTTCGATGTGAAGGGCTTTCCGCAAGCCACGTTCGAGGCGACCGGCTTCACGGCCAAGGGCGGCGACGTCTATGAGGCGCCGGGCACGCTTACCATCCGCGGCATCGGCAAGACCGTCGTGCTGCCCTTCACGCTCGCCGTCAACGATGACAAGGCGAGCGTGAAGGGACATCTTGCCCTGGTCCGCACCGGTTTCGGCGTCGGCCAGGGCGTTTGGGCGACCGGTGAATGGGTCGCCCTCGAGGTCGGCGTCGATGTCGACCTGATCGCCACCAAATCCGGGAGCTGAAGCCATGACCAATGCGCGCCTGCCGACTCTGTTCATTCCCCATGGCGGGGGCCCGTGCTTCTTCATGGAGCCGCCGCGCGGCATGCCGGACGCCTGGAAATCCATGGGCGACTACCTGCGCGGCATCGCGGCCGACATCGGGCAACGCCCGCGCGCGATCCTGGTGATCTCGGGCCATTGGGAAGAGACCAGGCCGACGGTCACGACCGCCGCGGCGCCGGCGCTGATCTATGATTATTACGGCTTTCCGCCCCATACCTATCAGCTGCGCTATCCGGCACCGGGCGCGCCCGACCTCGCTGCCGAGATCCGCCGGCGCCTGGACCAGGCCGGCATTCCCAGCGCCGGGGACGACGCGCGCGGCTTCGACCACGGCATCTTCATCCCATTCCTGCTGATCTATCCGGAGGCCGACATCCCGATCGTGCAGCTGTCGCTGTCCGCCTCGCTCGATCCGGCCGCCCATCTGGCGATCGGCCGGGCGCTGGAGCCGCTGCGCGACGAGGGCGTGCTGATCGTCGGCAGCGGACTCAGCTTCCACAATCTGCGCGGCTTCTTTACCGACGATCCGCGCATCACCGCCGAGGCCGAGGCGTTCGACCAGTGGTTGACCGGCACCGTGACCGATGCCGACCCGACACGGCGCGATGCGGCGCTGGCGGCCTGGGCCAACGCCCCCGGCGCCCGCACCAGCCACCCGCGCGAAGAGCATCTGCTGCCGCTGATGGTCGCCGCCGGCGCCGCCGGCGCCGATCTCGGCGTGCAGGCCTACAACGATCATGTGTTCGGCAAGGCGGTTTCCGGCTACCGCTTCGGTTAATCGACACCCATGAGCGAACCGTTTCATCCCGCGCGTGTTAGCGGCGTGTGCCCTTTCCGGTGCAATCCCTGTCGATATGAAAGGACAAGCTCATGAGCGATGCAACCAAAGCGAAGGAAGCGACCGTTTCCGACGAGATCTCCGTGCTGAAGCAGGACATCGCGCGCCTGACCGCCGCCGTGGCCGATCTGGTCAAGCTCGAGGCCAGCCAGGCCCGCAGCAAGGTCGAGGACGTGGTGGTCGATCTCTATAACGAAGGCCGCGACAAGCTGGAGCAGGCCGGCGCCCGCGCCAAGGGCCTGAGCGAAGAGCTGAACCACACGATCGAGCGCAATCCCACGACCTCGGTGCTGACCGCGCTGGGCATTGGGCTGATCGTCGGTCTGCTGAGCCGGAGCCGCAACTGATGGGCGGCATGCTCGTCGCGGCGCGCGTGGTGTTGGCCCTCGTCGAACGTGAGGCCGGTCAGCGCGCCCGACGGGCAGCCGGCATCAGCGCCGTCGTGCTGGCGGCGCTGTTCGTCGGCCTGGCGGGACTGCTGTTCGTGCTGTACGCGGTCGTGCTGGCGCTGACGCCGTATCTCACCCCGGCGGGTGCGGCGGCCATCGTCGGCGCCGCGATGATCCTGCTGGCCGCGATCCTGATCGCCATCACCTTCTGGAAACCCGCCACCGCCCGTCGCCCGGTGGCAAGGGCAGCCTCGACCGTCGCCACGGATCTGGGCGCGCTCGCGAGCGAGGCCGGCCGCAAGCTCGGCTCCGGCATCGAGGCGCCCAGCACATTGACCGTGGCCCTGGCCGCGCTCATCGCCGGGCTGATCGCCGGTCGGAAACTGTAGTCACGACACTCGACAAGGGTATCAGCCGGCGGCATAAGCTTCATTCCATCTCGAGCCCAATCAGCAGTCGAGAGAAGAATGAAGCATCTTGTGCCGGCGCTCGCCTGCCTGTGGCTCTGGTCTGCCGCGGCCATCGCCGCGCCGCCGATCGAAGCCTATGCCCAGCTGCCGGCGACGGATCTCGTCACGCTGTCGCCGTCGGGCGATCGGATCGCGCTGGTGACCGGGACCGGCGACCAGCGGATGGTCGTGGTGCGCGGCACGGCCGACGGCAAGACCGTCAAGGCGTTGAAGATCGACGACGTCAAAGTCCGCGCGCTGCAATGGGCCGGCGACGAGCATCTGGTCGTGCTGACGAGCGTGACCCGCCCCCAGGGGCTCTATGTGCCGGGTGAGTGGTACGCCGACGAGATGTTCCAGGCGACCGCGCTGAATCTACAGACCAAGGTCGCGTTCGTGGTCTTCTTTCATTCGAGAACCCTGTTCCCGGTCGTCTTCTCCCCTGCCGGCTATCGCGAGCTCGATGGTCACTGGTATGGCTACTTCAGCGGAGCCGCCATCCCCGGCGTCGATTTCAGCACGCCCCGTGATATCTTCGGCCCGGTAAGCCTTTACAAAGTCGATCTCGATTCGGGTGTCTTCAGCCGGGCCGGCGAGGGTGATCGCGACTGGGTCCTGGGCAGCGACGGGACGCCCCTGGTCCATGCAGGCACCTATCGTGACAAGGGCGTCAATCGCTGGCGGCTCTATGCCGGACGCTTCGAACGCGATCTGATCGAAGAGCAGGACGCCACGACGGGCGGCCCGGAACTGATGGGGCTCGGACGGACGGCGGATACCTATCTCGTCAACCGCCCCTCCGGGCGCGATGTCGGTCTTTGGGAGCGCTCGCTGACGCCGGGCCAGGCGCCGGTCAATCTGGCCAGTGCCCCGGTTCGATCGCTGTTGCGCGACAGTGCGGGTCTCCTCGTCGGCGAGGAACTGCAGGGCGATCGGCCGGTCGCACTGCTGTTCGATCCCGTGTTCAAGGCGAGTTTCGAAGCGGTAAAGCAGGCATTTTCGCCGGCCTGGGTCCAGCCCGTCTCGTTCAACGCGAGCGGCAAGCGTGTCATCGTCAGATCCGTCAGCACCACCGAACCCGGCACCTATTTCCTGGTCGATCTGGCCACCCAGAACGTGACGCGAATCGGCACTGCCTATCCCGATATCAACGAAGGGACGATCGGTGAAACCCGTGTGATCCACTATCGGGCCGCCGATGGACTGGCCTTGGAAGGCGTGCTGACCCTGCCGCCGGGCGCGACGGCCAAGAGCCTGCCGCTGATCGTACTGCCCCATGGCGGCCCGCAAGCCCGCGACCATCTGGACTTCGACTGGATCGCTCAGGCTTTCGCCGGCCGCGGCTACGCGGTGTTTCAGCCGAACTTCCGCGGCTCAGGCGGCTTCGGCACCGCGTTCCGGGATGCCGGCTTCGGCGAATGGGGGCGCAAGATGCAGACCGACGTCTCCGACGGCGTCAGCGAACTGGCCCGCCAAGGGACGATCGATCCCCGACGCGTGGCGATCGTCGGGCTCAGCTACGGCGGCTACGCCGCCCTCGCTGGCATCACGATCCAACACCGACTGTACCGCTGTGCCGTGTCCTACGGCGGCGTCACGGACCTGCTCGACATGCTGGAATGGGAGAGCAGCCGGTCGGGCGAGAAGAGCCCGGTGACGGAATATTGGCGACGCTACATGGGCGCGAAATCCAACACCGACGACGCGCTGACGGCCTTCTCACCGAGAGCGCACGCGGCTGATGCGGATGCACCGGTCCTGCTGGTCTATGGCGCAGATGACACGGTGGTTCCGCCGCGCCAGAGCGAAGACATGGCGAAGGCGCTGACCGCGGCCGGCAAGCCGGTCGAATTGATCAAGCTGCCGGACGAGGACCATTGGCTGTCGCGCGGCGTCTCCCGCATCGCCATGCTGCAGGCGGCGGTCGATTTCGTCGAGAAATACAATCCGGCGACGGTGACCCACTAACCTAAACCGCCTCTGCGACCGCGCGCCCGACCGCGGCCAGGGTCGCGTCGCGCTGCTCGGGCGGAGCGTCGGTCTGGGTCAGATAGACGGACACCAGGATCGGCGGGCGATCCGGTGGCCAGATCAGGCCGACATCGTTGGTCGAGCCATGACCGCCCGACCCGGTCTTGTCGCCGACGTGCCACCCGGCCGGCAGGTTTGCACGCAGCCTCGCGTCGCCGGTCGTATTGGCGCGGAGCCAGCGGGTCAGCTGGTCGCGCGACGCCGGCGCGAGCGCCTCGCGGAGCGTCAGCCGGCGTAGATTGCCGAGCATCGCGGCCGGCGTCGTCACGTCGCGCGGATCGCCGGGCGTGGCCTGGTTCAGTTCAGGCTCGATCCGGTCGAGCCGCGTCGCCCGATCACCCAGCGTGCGGGCATAGGCGGTGATCGCCGTCGGGCCGCCGAGCGCCGCCAGCAACAGGTTGGCGGCGGTATTGTCGCTATAGGTGAGCGCCGCCTCGCACAATTCACCCAGCGTCATGCCCGTCCCGCCGGCATGCGCCTTGGTGATCGGCGAATAGGCGACCAGCCGGTCCGCGGCGAAGCGGATGCGTCGGTCCAGGCGCTCATGGCCGCCATCGACCCGCGTCAGGATCGCGCCGGCCGCCAGCAGCTTGAACGTGCTGCACATCGCAAAACGCTCGTCGGCGCGATGGCCGCAGCGCGCCCCGCTCGCGGTATCCAGGATCGCCACGCCGAGCCGGCCGCCGCTGCCGGCCTCGATCGCCGCCAGGGTCGCACCCAGCGTGCCGATGCCGCCGGCGGCCCAGGCGCCCCGCGTCAATCCAAACCCGGCCAGAGCCGCGCCCTGCAGCATGCGACGCCTCGTGATCATTCGTCCCTCTCCCGATATGACACCAAACTCGCGCACCGGCGGTCAGCTTGACAAATGATCATAAATCGGACGACCCATTAGAAAATTTTGGGACGAATGCATGCTGCGATCTCAGGTGCCGCTCAATGCGCTCAGGGCGTTCGAGGCTTCGGCCCGCCATCTGAGCTTTACCAAGGCCGGGCTGGAGTTGCATGTGACCCAGGCCGCGGTCAGCCACCAGATCAAGAGCCTTGAGGAAATCTTGGGTGTCCGCCTGTTCCGGCGGCTGCCGCGCGGCTTGGCGCTGACCGACGAGGGCCAGGCGCTGATCCCCGTGCTGGAAGAGTCCTTCGATCGGATCCAGGCGACGCTCGACCGGTTCGAGAATGGTCATTTCCGCGAGGTGGTCACGGTCGGCGCGGTCGGCACCTTCGCGCTCGGCTGGCTGCTGCCCCGGCTGCCAGCGTTCCGCGCCGCCCATCCCTATGTCGATCTGCGCCTGCTGACCAACAACAACCGCGTCGATCTGGCCGGCGAAGGCCTGGACTATGCCATCCGCTTCGGCGACGGCTCTTGGCACGGCACCGACGCGACGCTGCTGCGGGCAGCCCCCCTGTCGCCGGTCGCCGCGCCTGCCGTCGCGGCCCGGCTGCGGCAGCCCGCCGATCTCGCCGGCGAAATGCTGCTGCGATCCTACCGGGCGGACGAATGGGCGCGCTGGTTCGCTGTCGCCGGCCTGGAGATCCCGACGCCGCGCGGCACGATCTTCGATTCCTCGATCGCCATGGCCGAGGCGGCGGCGCAAGGCTTGGGCGTCGCCCTGGTGCCGACCGGGATGTTCCGGACGGATCTGGCCAGCGGTCGCCTGGTGCGGCCGTTCGCGTTCGAGATCGCGGTCGGCAGCTATTGGCTGACCCAGCTCAAATCCAGGCGCACGAGCCCGGCGATGCACACATTCCGGACCTGGCTGTTCGAGGGTCTGTCCGAGGTCCAGCGTTAATTTTACGGCGGCGTCAGGCGATGCAGCGGCTCGGCTGCGGCCGGATCGCCCAGATCGACCGCCTTGCGATACCATTCGGCCGCCTTGGCCGGCTCGCCATGACCGCCGACGACCCCCAGCTGGCCGAGCGCCAGCGGATCGTAGGTCCGGGCGACCGCGGTTGCGGCCTTCGCACTGCCGCTGCGGACCGCTTGAAGATAGAACAGTCGGGCCGCCGCGAAATCGCCGCCCGCGAGCAAGCTGTCGCCGCGCGCGATCAGTGTTTCGGCCGGGATGGTCGGTCCGGCCGGTGTCGGCGCCGCGACGGGCGGTGGTGGCGGCGGCACGGCCGCCATGGGCTCGGGCGGTGCGGCGATGGGTTCGAGCACCGGCGGTGCGACCAGGGCCGCGACCGGCCCGGGCGCGGGCGGCGGCGGCTGGTCGAACGCCCAGATCAGCAGCGCAGCGGCAATGACGACCCCGACCGGCAGCGCCAGCTGCAGCGCGCGGCGTGATTGGAGTGTCCAGCGCGCCAGCAGGCCCGCAACCGGCGGCGGGCCGGGCGCCAAGACCGGCGGCGGCTCCGCGAACCGCACCGCGGCGGGCTCCCCAATCAACGAGTCGGCTGGGGAGCCCGTCGACGAGTCAACCGGCTCCAGATCGATGATGGTCGACGCGCGCCCGATCGCCGGGCGTGACTGCGGCAGCGGTTCGATCCATTCCGGTGCCGCATCGGGCCGCAGGATGCGCTGGGCCAGATCGAGCAGGCGGCCCGGATTGCCCTCGGCGTCGGCCGAGATCGCCGCGATCGCCGCATCGGACAGCAGATCGGGGGTGCCGAGCCCGGCCGACCGCAGCCGATGGCGCAGGAACGGTACGGCGACATCGGCCGGCCAGGGCGGCATCGCCAGCACCAGTGGCACGCCCCAATTGTTGCGCACCCGGCCGGTCTCGATGACATCGGCCAACGCCTCGCGGCCGATGAACAGAATCCGATGACTCGGCAGCAGATCCGGCGAGCCGTTCGACATGGCGATCAGCTGTTCGATGAAGCGCGGCGGGATCGTCTCCGCGTCATCGACAATCATCGCGCTGTCGCCGGGACGTCCCGTGTCACGCGCGCGCGGCGACGACAGCTGTTGCCAGACCTCCGGCGCGAAGCCCTGGCGACAGGCCTCGACAACATCGTCGAGCCCCAGCGTGCGCCGGCCGGCGAGCCGGGCCACGCCATAGCGCTGTCCCAGCAGCATAGCCGCCTGCCCGCCCAGCGCACTCTTGCCGCTACCGCCCGGCCCCAGCAGAAACACCGGACGGCCGAGGTCGAGCGCCAGGGTGAGGTCGTTGAGCATCTCCCGCAGAAATGACGCCTCGAAGAAGCGAGCGCCGCTCTCGTCCGAGGTGAAACGACCCTCTCCATCGTCGAAACGAGCGTCGATCATCGTCAACTCACTTGCATGCAAGGTTGAGCGCGGGATCGGCGAGCCGAGCGGCGATCGGAATTGTGCTTGAGTGTTCACCTTAAACTTGCCGCGTCCCCCGTATCAACAGATAAGGGGCGGGAATTTCCGCAGGTTTGTTTCTTATTTCTGACCTTCCCGGCGGGCGAGATGGGCATTCCCCTCGCCGCGTGCCGTCGGCTAGAGTTACGCTCAACGCGTTATGACGCCTTTCCGGAGAAACCATGCTCGACGCTCTGCGCGATTCCAGCCCGCCCAAGACCATTCGCCTCGTCGAGTACCAGGTTCCGGATTTTCTGATCGACACCGCCGACCTGCTGTTCGAGCTGGAAGAAACCCACGCCACGGTCAAGTCGCGCCTGGGCATGCGCCGCAACCTGGCGGCCGGTGCCGGCAACAAGCCGCTGCGGCTCGACGGCGAAGCGCTGACCCTGGTCTCCGTCGCGGTCAATGGCGAGAAGCTCGGCCCGAACCGCTATCAGCTGGACGGCCAGTCGCTGACCATCCCAGACCTGCCGCGCGACTTCGTGCTCGACATCGAAACCAGGATCGAGCCGCAGAACAACACCGAGCTGTCGGGCCTCTACAAGTCCGGTGGCAATTTCACCACCCAGTGCGAGGCCGAGGGCTTTCGCCGCATCACCTATTTCCTCGACCGGCCCGACGTGATGGCGCGCTACACCACGACGATCGTGGCCAATGCCCAGCGCTATCCGGTGCTGCTGTCGAACGGCAACCCGGTCGATAGCGGCGTCAGCTCGCACGGCCGCCACTGGTCGAAATGGCAGGATCCGCATCCGAAGCCCTGCTACCTGTTCGCGCTGGTCGCGGGCGATCTGGTCGGCACGCGCGACGAGCTGGTCACGCTCTCCGGCAAGCGCGTCGATCTGGCGATCTGGGTCCGGCGCGGCGACGAGGACAAGTGCGGCCATGCCATGGCGGCGCTCAAGGCTTCGATGCGCTGGGACGAGCAGGTGTTCGGCCTGGAATATGATCTGGACGTGTTCAACATCGTCGCCGTGTCCGACTTCAACATGGGGGCGATGGAGAACAAGGGCCTCAACATCTTCAACACGAAATACATCCTGGCCAAGCCGGAGACCGCGACCGACGCCGATTACGAGGGCATCGAGACGGTCGTGGCGCATGAGTATTTCCACAATTGGACCGGCAATCGGGTGACCTGCCGCGACTGGTTCCAGCTGTCGCTGAAGGAAGGCCTGACCGTGTTCCGCGATCAGGAATTCTCCGGCGACCAGGGCAGCCGGGCGATGAAGCGCATCTCCGACGTCCGCTCGCTCAGGGCCCGGCAATTCACCGAGGACGCCGGCCCACTGGCCCATGCGGTGCGGCCCGACAGCTATATCGAGATCAACAACTTCTACACCGCGACCGTGTACCAGAAAGGTGCCGAGGTCGTGCGCATGATCCATACGCTGCTGGGGCCGGCGAACTTCCGCAAGGGCATGGACCTGTATTTCCAGCGCCACGACAACGATGCCGTCCGGATCGAGGATTTCGCCGACGCCATGCAGGACGCGAGCGGCGTCGATCTGACCCGCTTCAAGCGCTGGTACGGCCAGGCCGGCACGCCCGAGGTGACCATGGCGGAGGCCTGGGACGCCAAGGCCGGCACCTACGACCTGACCTTGAGCCAATCGACCCGGCCGACGCCGGGCCAGCCGGACAAGCAGCCCCTGGTCATCCCGGTCGCGGTCGGGCTGCTCGACAAGAAAGGCGCCGAACTGGCGATGCGCCTCGAGGGCGAGGCCAAGGGCCGCAAGGGCACGCGCCTGCTGACGCTGGAAGAGGCGGAACAGACCTTCCGCTTCACCGGCTTGAAGACCCGGCCGATCCCGTCGCTGCTGCGCGGATTCTCCGCGCCGGTCAAGCTGAAGGGCGTGCCGCTCGACCAGTTGAAGCATCTGGCCGCGTTCGACACCGACCCGTTCACCCGCTGGGAATCCGGCCAGCAGGTCGCGACCCAGTTGCTGCTCGATCTGGTCGCGGCCTATCGCCGGGGCGAGCCCCTATCCGTGCCCGACGATTTCCTGACCGCCGCCGCCAATACGCTGGGCCAGCGCGACGGCGATCCGGCGTTCCGGGCCGAGGCGCTGATCCTGCCCGGCGAGGCGTTCCTGGCCGACCAGATGGCCATCGTCGATGTCGAGGCGATCCATGCGGCGCGCCAGTTCGTGCGCGGCGCGATCGGCCGGCATCTGGAGACGGCCCTGGCCGAGACCTATGCCGCGCTCGACGATCACGGCCCGTTCAAGGTCGATGGCGCCGCGATCGGCAAGCGCGCGCTGAAGAACGTGGCGCTGGCCTATCTGGCCGCCACGGACAAGCCGTCCGCGGTCAAGCGGGCCGAGGCCCAATTCGCGGCCCAGCGCAACATGACCGACGTGCTGGCGGCGCTGCGCATCCTGGTCGATATCGACGGACCGCCGCGCGAGAGCGCACTCGCCGCCTTCTACGCGCGCTGGGCGGGCGAAGAGCTGGTGATCGACAACTGGTTCCAGATCCAGGCCATGTCGTCGCTGCCCGGCACGATCGACCAGGTCAAGGCGCTGCTGGGTCACCCGGCGTTCGACCTGAAGAACCCGAACCGCGCCCGCGCGTTGATCGGTGGCTTCACCATGGCCAACCAAGCGAAATTCCACGACGCGTCCGGCAGCGGCTACGCCTTCCTGGCCGATCAGATCATCGCGCTCGACACGATCAACGCCCAGATGGCCGCCCGCCTGATCACCCCGCTCGGCACCTGGCGCCGCCAGGACGAGGCGCGACAGGCCCTGATGAAGCAAGGGCTGGAGCGCGTGCTGGCAACCAAGACGCTGTCGAAGGGCACGTTCGAAATGGCGACGAAGAGTCTGGGGTAAAAAGAAAGCCCTCGCCCGCATTTCGCGGGGGAGGGTTGGGTGGGGGTGTTCAAAGACAATCTCGGCGCCGCTTTCGCAACCAACGCCCCTCACCCTCCCGCTAAAGCGGGTCCCTCCCTCTCCCGCGAAGTGCGGTAAAGCGGAGCGCTACTGCAGCAGTTCCGCCGGCAAACCGTCCTCGTCCGACTTGGGCGGCGCTTCGGCCGCGGCCGGGGGTGTCGCGGGGACGAGCGGCGTCGGCGGCGCGGTCGCTTCGGCCGGCGCCGGGCTGGACGATGGCACCGGCGTCGCCGCTGGCGGCGGGGCCGAGATGTTCGCCGGCGGCGGCAGCGGCTCCACGGTCGTGGCCGCGGGCGGCAGCACGACCGGCGTCGTCGGGACCTCCGGCTTCGCCTTCTCGTCCGCCTTGTCCTTATCCTTGTCCTTGTCCTTGTCCTTGTCCTTCGCCTTGTCGTCCTTGGGCGGCGGCTCCTTCGCGACCGAATAATCCGGGATGATGCGCGCCTGGCTCCCGGCGATGACCAGGACCTTCTGGCCGAGCGGCAGCGGTTCCGGCTCGCGCTGAGTGACCGACAGCAGATCGCCGTTCGGCTTCTGGACGATATATTCCCAGCCGGTCGTGTCGGCGGTCGCGTGCTCGATGCCGGTGCCGAGCAGGCTGCCGACGATGCCGCCGCCGACCGCGCCCAGCGCGGAGGTGGTGCTGCTGGGTCCCAGTTGCGAGCCGAGGATGCCGCCGGCGGCCCCGCCGGTAACGGCGCCGACCGTGCCGGCGGCACTGATCGAGACCTGGCGGAAGCCCACGATCACGGCGGTGTCGACCTTGTTGGCCTGCTGCATGGCCGAGGCATTGTAGGTATTGGGCGAATAGTCGGGCGCGCAGCCGGTGAGGGCCGCGAGGGCGACGAACGCGAGACCGAATTTCGGGAATGTCGACAAGGGGATCATCCGCTGCAGGAGGCGACCGCTTGATAAGCGATCCGGCCGGAAGTGTCACCCGGCAATGTGGCGCGCGAATTGCGGAACAATTATGGCCGAATTCCGGAGCCGCGCGACATGATGGTTCTTGAAAGCATCGATCTTTCCGCCCTCACTGTCGGTCTCGATGACGCAATCGGAGCCTGGCCCATGACCGATTCCCCCCCCTCCACCGGACCGCTCGCCGGGCTGAAGGTGATCGAGCTCAGCCATGTCATGGCCGGGCCGGCCTGCGGGCTGATGCTGGCCGACATGGGCGCCGACGTGATCAAGGTCGAAAAGATCCCGGGCGGCGACGATACCCGCCGGTCGGTCCCACCGGCGATCAACGGCGAGTCCGCCGCCTATCTGATGATGAACCGCAACAAGCGCGGCGTGGCGCTCGACCTCAAGACCGAAGGCGGCAAGCAGGTCCTGCGCCGGCTGTTGGCCGACGCCGATGTGGTGACCGAGAATTACCGGGCGGGCACCATGGCCAAGATGGGTTTCGGCTATGACGCGCTCAAAGTCGAGAATCCCCGGCTGATCTATTGCTCGATCTCCGGCTTCGGCCGCACCGGGCCCTATGCCGATCGCGGCGGGTTCGATCTGGTCGCCCAGGGCATGAGCGGGCTGATGAGCATCACCGGCGAGGGGCCTGGCCGACCGCCGGTCAAGGTCGGCGCGCCGGTGACCGATATCACCGCCGGCCTGCTGGGTTGCATGGGCATCCTGGCGGCGCTCAATCATCGTCACATGACTGGGCGCGGCCAGATGGTCGATACCTCGCTGTTCGAGGCCGGCATCACGCACACCTATTGGCAATCGGCCATCGCCTTTGCCAGCGGCGTGGCGCCGCAGCCGATGGGCTCGGCCCATCCGCTGAACGCGCCCTACCAGGCCTTTCAGACCGCGGACGGCTGGATCACGGTCGGCGCCGCCAACCAGCCGAACTGGCTCAGGCTGATCGAGGTGCTTGAAGCGCCCGAACTGGCTGCAGATGCGCGCTTCCGCACCAACCCGGATCGCATGGCCCATCTGGACGAGCTGGAGCTGGCGCTGACCCTGCATTTCCGCCGTCGAAATTCGGCTGACTGGCTGGCGCGGCTTGAGGCATCCGGCGTGCCGGCCGGGCCGGTGCTCGACATCAACCAGATGCATCGGGACCCGCAGGCGATCGCGCGCGACATGATCGTCGAGACCGAGCATCCGACCGCCGGGCCGGTCAAGGCGCTAGGCCTGCCGGTCAAATTCTCCGACAGTCCCGGCGGCGGTCTGCGTCCCGCCCCGCTTTATGGTCAGCACACCCGCGAAGTGCTGCTGGAGCATGGCTTCGCCGCCGCCGACATCGACGCCCTTGCAGCAGCCGGCGCCATCCGCGTTTGAAGGAACCCCCATGACCGACGAATTGCTCTACGACATCCAGGACGGCATCGGCCGCATCACCTTCAACCGGCCGGCCCAGCGCAACGCCTTCACTTTCGCCATGTATGAGCGGCTGGCCGAGGTCTGCGGCGAGATCGAGAGCGACACGCGCGTCAAGGCGCTGATCCTGACCGGTGCCGGCGACAAGGCGTTCGCGGCCGGCACCGACATCTCGCAATTCCGCGCGTTCGAGACGCCCGAAGACGCGCTCGCCTATGAGGCGCGCATCGATCGGGTACTGGGCGCGCTGGAACGCTGCCGGGTGCCGACCATCGCCGCGATCGTCGGCGCGTGCACCGGCGGTGGCGCCGGCATCGCGGCCGCCTGCGACCTGCGCATCGCGGCGACCGGCGCCCGGTTCGGCTTTCCGATCGCGCGCACCCTGGGCAATTGCCTGTCGACCGGCAATTACGCCCGGCTCGCGGCACTGATCGGGCCGGCTCGGGTCAAGGAGATGATCTTTCTGGCCCGGCTGGTCAGCGCCGAGGAGGCGCTGTCGATCGGCCTGGTGACCGAGGTGCTGGGCAGCCAGGACGCCCTGCTGGCACGGGCCGCGGAAATGGCCGCCATCGTCGCCGGCCACGCGCCCTTGACGCTGCGCGCGACCAAGGAAGCGCTGCGCCGCATCAAGGAAAAATCGCTGGCGGACGAGGACCGCGACCTGATCCTCAGCTGCTACATGAGCGAGGATTTCAAGGAAGGCATGGACGCGTTCCTGAACAAGCGCCCGCCGGTCTGGCAGGGACGTTAGCGGGCGTTCAAAACCCACAAGACCCGCCTTCGGTTCCGAAAATAAATATGCCCGGCTTGGGTGATCCTAAGCCGGGTTTTCTGTGTTCATCAAAAGTCGGGTGCCAACCACTGGCACCGAGAGGAGGAATGATGAACAAGGACCGTATCGAAGGCGCTGCCAAGCAGGCCAAGGGCGCCGTGAAGGAAGCCGTCGGCAAGGCGACCAACAGCCCGAAGACCCAGATGTCCGGCAAGGCCGACAAGGTCGAGGGCAAGGTCCAGAATACCTATGGCAAGGCCAAGGACGCGCTCAAGTAGTGCGCTCCCCTTCGGCAGCCGCATCCCGGATCACCGGGATGCGGCACGCCGACCATAATAAGAAGAAGGAATGCCCCATGAATCTCCGCTCGATCCTGGCAACATCCCTGCTCGCGGCCGCCGCTCTGGCGCCGCTGTTCCATCCGGCCTTCGCCCAGGGCGCGCCGCAGACCGTCAGCCTGGTCAAGGTCGATGTCGCCCCGCTCGCCACAGGCTTCCGCGCCTCGAAGGTAATCGGCGCTTCCGTCATGAACGATGCGAACGAATCGATCGGCAAGATCGACGACGTCATCATCAGCAGCGACGGCAAGGCGCCCTTCGCGGTGATCTCAGTCGGCGGTTTCCTGGGCCTGGGCTCGAAGCTGGTCGTCGTGCACTACGACAGCCTGCGCTTTCAGCAGGACCGCGTCGTGCTGCCCGGCGGCAGCAAGGATCAGCTGAAGGCGCTGCCCGAATTCAAGTACGCCAGCAAGTGAACGCCTTCGACCGTCGCCGTCCGGCCGTGACGGCACTCCCGCTGACCGACATCGACTGGCGCTTTACCACGGCGGATGCCTGGGACCGGTCGATCCGAATTGATCATCCAAAAAGGAGAGAAGCCATGCGCGGTGTTTTGCTCTGGGCCGTCGGAATTCCGATCCCCGTCATCATCCTGCTGTATCTGTTCCACGTCATCTAGACGACGGGGGACGAAACAAAGGGCGGCCGCTCTCATCCGAAGCGGCCGCCCGTTTGCGTTCAAGCAGCCTTGGTCAGGACATCCTCGACCAGCTGCGCCCAATAGCTGGCGCCGACCGGCAGTATCTCGTCGTTGAAGTCGTAATTGACCTGGTGCAGCTTCTGGCCTTCGACCTCCGGGCCGTTGCCGATGAAGATATAGGCGCCGGGCTTCTCCAGCAGCATATAGGCGAAATCCTCGCCGCCCATCGACGGGGCGACGTCATGGTCGACATTGCCGGCGCCGGCGACGCGTTCGGCAATGGCGAGCGCCTTTTCGGTCTGGGCGGCGTGATTGACCGTCGCCGGATAGCCGAAACGGAAATTGACGGCCGCACTGCCGCCCATCGCCAGCGCGATGCCCTCGGCGATCTCTTTCAGGCGCTGCTGGGCTTGGCGGCGCAACTCGGCGTCGAACGTCCGGATCGTGCCGCACAGCCAGGCCGATTGCGGGATGACGTTGAAGGCCGAGCCGGCATGGAACTGGGTGACCGAGACCACGACGCTCTTGATCGGGTCGGCGTTGCGGCTGGCGATCGTCTGCAGCGCGCCGACGATCTGCGAGCCGACCACGACCGGATCGACCGTCTTGTTCGGCTGGGCGGCATGGCCGCCGCGCCCTTCGATCGTGATCTCGAACTGATCGGTCGCGGCCATCACCGGACCGACGCGGGCGGCGAACTGACCGGCCGGCAGACCCGGCCAATTGTGCATGCCGTAGACTTCCTCGGCCGGAAACTTGTCGAACAACCCTTCCTCGACCATGATCCGGCCGCCGCCGCCGCCTTCTTCGGCCGGCTGAAACACGAAATGCACCGTGCCGGCGAAATTCCGCGTCTCGGCCAGGTAGCGCGCCGCCCCCAGCAGCATGACGGTATGACCGTCATGGCCGCAGGCATGCATCGCGCCCGCATTCCTGGAGGCATGTTCGAAGCTGTTCGCCTCGGGCATCGGCAGCGCGTCCATGTCGGCGCGCAGCGCGATCGAGCGGTCGCCCGGCTGGTTGCCCTTCAGCGTGCCGACCACGCCGGTGCCGGCCAACCCGCGATGCACCTCGATGCCGAATTCCTCGAGCTTGGCGGCCACGACCGCCGCGGTCCGATGTTCCTCGAACGCGATTTCCGGATTGGCGTGAAGATCGCGGCGCCAGGCCGTAAGATCGGCGTGAAAATCGGCGATACGGTTATTGATCGGCATCCCAGGCGGTCCTTTGATCGAAAGCTTGCAGTGTCAACGATAGGCCCGGGAACGCGCGGAGCAATCGGAAAGCGACGAAAAACACCGGGAAAGCGACGAAAAAAATGAATGCTTGGCCGAGTCGAAGCGTTCATGGTTCGACTTGCAGCGTATTTCCACGCCGACCGATCGACGGATCCGGCCGGGGCTCCGGGCCCCCGCACCTTGTCCCCCGCCGATCCACAGGAGAAGACCCCATGATCCCATCCGAGGCCCCGCGCCCGACCCAGGATGTGAACAGCATCTCGACCGCGCTGCCGGCACCGCTGGATCAGGCGGTCGCGCGCGCGCTGACCGCCTGGCAGGCCGACGACCGTATCGCCCGGCTGTGGGGCCATGACGCCAGCCTGTGGACCGGTGGCGACGAAGCCCGCTGGCTCGGCTGGCTCGATATTCAGGATCGGATGCAGCAGACGCTCGGCAGCCTCGCGGGCTTCCGCACCGACGCGCAGCGCTATGCCCATGTCCTGCTGCTGGGCATGGGCGGATCCAGCCTCGGGCCTGAAGTGCTGGCGCTGACCTTCGGCCAGCAGGTCGGCTGGCCGAAGTTCCATGTGGTCGATTCGACCGATCCGACCCAGATCCGCGGCATCGAGGCGTCGCTCGACCTCGCCCGCACGCTGGTCATCGTGTCGAGCAAGTCCGGCAGCACGTTGGAGCCGAACGCGCTCAAGGCCTATTTCCACGCCAAGCTGACCGAGCTGCTGGGCGCCGAGGAGGCGGCCAAGCGCCTGATCGCCGTGACCGATCCGGGCTCGGGGCTGCAGCGCGTCGCCAAGGCCGAGGGTTTCCAGCGCCTGTTCCTGGGCGATCCGGAAATCGGCGGCCGCTATTCCGTGCTATCGCCGTTCGGCCTGGTGCCGGCCGCGGCCATGGGCCTGGACCTGCAGCGTCTGATCGGCGCCGCCCAGACCATGGCCGCCGCCTGCAAGTCCGGCGGCCCCGCCGCCGAGAACCCCGGCCTGAAGCTGGGCGCCATCCTGGCGGCGGCGCTGGCCGACGGGCGCGACAAGCTGACGATCTATTCCGGCCCGGGCCTCGACGCGTTCGGCGGCTGGGCCGAGCAGTTGATCGCCGAATCGACCGGCAAGAACGGCCATGGCATCGTGCCGATCGATGCCAAGCAGGTCAGCGCGCCCGAGGTCTATGCCGCCGATCGGCTGTTCGTGCATCTGGCACTGAAGGGCCGTCCGGATCCGCGCAACGCCGCGATCCAGGCACTGGCCGACGCCGGCCACCCGGTCGTTCGGATCGAGGTCGCCGATAGCTATGCCGTGGCGCAGGAATTCTTCCGCTGGGAGATCGCGACCGCCGTCGCCGGCGCGATCATGGGCATCCATCCGTTCGACCAGCCCGACGTCGAAGCGGCCAAGATCGCCACGCGCAAGCTGACCGACGAATACGAGGAATCCGGCACGATGCCGGACGAGACGCCGATCCTGGACGATGCCGGCATCAAGCTATTCGCCGATGCGGCCAATGCCGCCCAATTGGCGGCGCTGGCCGAAGCCCAGACGTTGGAGGCCTATCTGAAGGCCCATCTGGGCCGGCTGGGGCCGGGCGACTATGCCGCACTGCTGGCGTTCCTGCCGATGAACCCGAAGACCCAGAGCATTCTGGAAGGCTCGCGCCTGGTCATCCGCGACGCCAAGCATGCCGCGGTCTGCCTGGGCTTCGGCCCGCGCTTCCTGCATTCGACCGGCCAGGTCTATAAGGGCGGGCCGAACACCGGGGTGTTCCTGCAGGTCACCTGTGACGAATCCCACGAACTCTCCGTGCCCGGCAAGCGTTATGGCTTCGGCATCGTGAAGGCGGCCCAGGCGCGCGGCGATTTCGCCGTACTCGCCGAACGGGGCCGCCGGGCGCTCAGGGTTCACTTGGGCCCCGATCCCGTGGCAGGGTTGGAACGGCTGGCGTCGGCGATCGGTCGGGCGCTGGCCTGAGGCATCCGCCTTATGGTCTAGGCATTCGCCTTGGCGCCCGAATAGAGACCGATCGACGGAGAAGCGGAATGCAGCTTGGTATGATCGGTCTCGGCCGGATGGGCGGCAATATCGTCCGCCGGCTCATGGCGAAGGGCCATGACTGCGTGGTCTATGACCAGAGCATGGCCCAGGTCGGCGCGCTGGCCGAACATGGCGCCACCGGGGCCTCCTCGCTCGAAGCGCTGGTCGCCGAGTTGAAGGCACCGCGCGTGGTCTGGGTCATGCTGCCGTCCGGCGCCATCACCGAAGACACCGTGCAGAAGCTGGGCACGCTGCTGGAGAAGGGCGACATTCTGATCGATGGCGGCAACTCGTTCTGGAAGGACGATGTCCGCCGCGCCCGAGAATTGGCCGAAAAGGGCATCCGCTACGTCGATGTCGGCACGTCCGGCGGCGTCTGGGGCAAGGATCGCGGCTATTGCATGATGATCGGCGGCACCAAGGACGCGGTCGATCACATCGATCCGATCCTGGCGGCGCTGGCGCCGGGCCTCGGCACGGTCGAGCGGACCAAGCGGCCGAAAGGCTCCGACGCGCGGCCGGAGGAGGGCTATCTCCATGCCGGCCCGTCCGGCTCCGGCCATTTCGTCAAAATGGTCCATAACGGCATCGAATACGGCTTGATGCAGGCCTTCGCCGAGGGCTTCGACATCATGCAGCACGCCGATTCGCCGCTGCTGGCGGAAGAGCATCGCTTCGAGCTGAACCTGCCCGACATCGCCGAGGTCTGGCGCCGCGGCAGCGTCGTGTCGTCCTGGCTGCTCGACCTGACCGCGATGGCGCTGGCCGAAGATCCGGCGCTCGACGGCTACGAGGGCTCGGTCGCCGATTCGGGCGAGGGACGCTGGACCATCAATGCCGCGATCGAAGAGGCCGTGCCGGCCGACGTGCTGACGGCGGCGCTCTATGTCCGCTTCCGCTCGCGCCAGGAACATACCTTCGCCGAAAAACTGCTGTCGGCCATGCGCCACAAGTTCGGCGGCCATGTCGAGACGCCCAAGGGCTGAAACCCAAGCTTGACCCGGCGGGTGTTTTCTAGGCACACCCGCCGGATCATTCTCGTCGAGGCCAGCCCATGAGCATCGCCAATCCCGCCCGGCCCGATCGGTCCGTGGTCGTCGCCCCGTCGATCCTGTCGGCGGATTTCCTGAAGCTGGGCGAGGAAGTCGCGGCCGTCGATCAGGCCGGGGCCGACTGGATCCATGTCGACGTCATGGACGGCCGTTTCGTGCCCAACATCACCATCGGCCCGCTGGTGGTCGAAGCGGTGCGGCGCGCGACGAAGAAGCCGCTCGACGTGCATCTGATGATCGTCGAACCCGAGCGCTACGTCGAAGCCTTCGCCAAGGCCGGCGCCGACCATATCCTGGTCCATGCCGAAACCTCCGCGACCACCCATCTGCATCGGGTGCTGGGCCAGATTCGCGATCTGGGCAAGAAGGCCGGCGCCGTGCTCAATCCGGCGACCCCGCCCGAGGTGCTCGAATTCGTGCTGCCGCTGTGCGACGTGATCCTGGTCATGTCGGTCAATCCCGGCTTCGGCGGCCAGAAATTCATCCCCGAGATCATTCCGAAGATCGCCCGCCTGCGCCAGATGGCGAACGAGCGCGGCCTCAGCCCCTACATCGAGGTCGATGGCGGCATCAATGCCGTGACCGCGCCCCAGGTGATCGCCGCCGGCGCCGATGCCCTGGTCGCCGGCGCCTTCGTCTATGGCTCGAACGATTACGCCCAGGCGATCGGTGCGCTGCGCCCGACGCTGTCGGTCTGAAGGAGGTTCCGATGGCCGAAGACAACATCCAGCGCCTGAAGCGCCTCGCCGCCGAGAAGGCCGTCGAACTGGTCGGCGACGGCATGGTGCTGGGGCTCGGCACCGGTTCGACCGCGGCACTCGCAGTCGATGCGATCGGCGCCCGCGTCGCCGCCGGCCTGAAGATCGTCGGCATTCCGACCTCGGAAGCGACGGCGGCGCAGTCGCGGCGGCTCAACATTCCGCTCAGCGATTTCGGCAGTCATGACGTGATCGACCTGACCATCGACGGCGCCGATGCGGTCGATCTCGACGACCTGACCCTGATCAAGGGCCTGGGCGGCGCGCTGCTGCGCGAGAAGATCGTGGCCGGCGCCAGCAAGCGCATGGCCGTGATCATCGACGAGACCAAGCTGCAGGGCAAAATCGGCAGCCGCACGCCGGTGCCGGTCGAGACCGTGCGCTTCGGCTGGCAGGCGACCGAGCGTCACCTGCGGGGCCTGGGCGCCAAGCCCCGGCTGCGCCTGGGCCGGGACGCCCTGCCCTTCGTCACCGACGGCGGCAATTTCATCCTGGACTGCGACTTCGGCCCGATCACCGAGGCCGCCAAACTTCAGGCCGCGCTGAAAGGCCTGGTCGGCGTGGTCGAGACCGGGCTGTTCATCGGCCTCGCCACCGACGTGATCATCGCGCGTGCAGATGGTATCGAGGTCGTGCGCAGGGGATAGCGCCTCGCCCCGGCAACCCAGAGCAGCCTATCGATCTCCGATCTTATCCGACGGTGAAGAAAATCGTCTTCGTCTCGAAATCCATAATGAAGCGCAGATGCTTCAGCACGTCGGCACCCAGCTTGATATCGACCGGGACGAAGGAACGGCGACGACTCAAATGGCCGGTCAGCCCGTAGTCCTGACCCGGTAGGAAATCCGAGCTGGTCACCGCAACATTATGCAGGGTGACCCCGCCGAACTCCAACGATTGCAGCTTTCCGCCGCCCTCGCGCGGCAGGTGCGATGCGTCGGCATCGGCGAAAGAGATCGTGCTTTGCGCTAGGCCGGGCGCCAGCGTGGCATGGCCATCCCGACCGTCGATTTTTACGTCAATAAGATACCGGCCGTCGGCGTCGTTATATTTGAGCGCGAGATATTCCGGCGCCCAATAGACCAGCTTATCGGCGCAATGCTGCTTGCCGAACAGACGGACGACGCCCTGCTTGACATCGAACTCTGGCAGGAACTTGCGCAGCACGTTGATGCCCAGGCCGACACCAGCGAAGTCCTTCGGGTTGTCATATACAAATGCCTGGAAATCGCCGATATCGGCAGTGCCGATACGCAGCGTCCCGAGCGATACGGCTTCGCTATGGTCGTCATGCCCGAGTTCGGTGAGGCCGATGGTTGCAACGACGCGCGGCGCATTCAGCTCCTTTGCCTTCGCCCGGGAGATCCTGCTGTAGGGCTTGTCAAAATCAAGCGAGATCGCTTCGGGCTTGCCGTTCAGCGTGACCGCCAGCTGGCCGTTCCCGTCGGGTGCCTGGCTGAGCGGAACTTCGCCGAAGCTGACCAGCCGGCAGTCCTGCGCCTTGGCCTGGAGCGGGAGGGTGATCGCGCAGAGCGACAAAACGGCGGCGGCGATACGCGGCGCGACAATATGCTTGAACAGTTTAAGGCACTCCGGGCGACACACGAATAGGCCGATAGGTCTAGCGGCTGCCCCCAGGAGTTGCAATGACGGAAAAAGCCTCCTGGGCCTGAGCGCTCGTTCGATCTGCCGCTCCAGCGCGTCCGCCATCCGCACGCCGATCACTTCAAGCCGATCGCCGATCTCGACCATGATTGGATGATCATCCTCGGCCGGCTCTTCCAGTGCCAGTTGGCCGTCGACGTGATCATCGCCCACGCCGACGGTATCGAGGTTGTGCGTCGGAGGTCACGAGCGTCGGGGCATCCCTCACCCTTCCCGCCGTCGGCGGGCCCCTTCCCTCTCCCGCAAATGGCGGTAGAGGGAGCAATATCAACCCTCTACCGCCATTTGCGGGAGAGGGTGGCGCGCGTCAGCGCGCCGGGTGAGGGGGTCAAAAGCCGGGCTCGAACTCGGCGTTACGGCTCCAGCGCGTCCGCGATCTGCGCCGCGATCACTTCAGGACGGCCGCCGATCTCGACCGTGATCGGATGCTCGTCCTCGGTCGGCTCTTCCAGTGCCGCCAGCTGGCTGTCGAGCAGGGCCGCCGGCATGTAATGGCCCTGGCGCGCGGCCAGGCGGTTGGCGATCAGCTCGCGGCTGCCCTTCAGATAGGCAATGCGCACGTTCGGCCGGTCGCCGATGATCACGTCGCGATAGCGCCGCTTCAGCGCCGAGCAGGTGATGACGCCGGACCGGCCGTTTTCCAGCCAATGATCGATATAGCCCGCGACCGCTTCGAGCCAGGGCGCCCGGTCGGCATCGTCGAGCGGCGTGCCCGACGCCATCTTGGCGACGTTGGCGGGCGGGTGCAGCGCGTCGCCCTCTTCGAATTCCCAGCGCAGGCGGCCGGCGAGCATGGCCGCGATGGTGGATTTGCCGCAGCCGGACACGCCCATCACGATGACGACACAGGGGCGATTGGATGAAGACATGATGGTTTCCCGGAATTGAGGTTTTAAGCCGAACGCTTGCTCGCCTGCACCAGTTGCTCCAGCGCGTCGAGAAAGCGCGATCGGTCGCGCGCGGCCAGCGGGCGCGGCCCGCCGCCGAGCTCGCCCAGTTCCCTCAGATGCTGGCTGATTTCGCGCGACGCCAGCGCCTCGCCGATATTGTCGGGCGTGAAGCGGCGGCCGCCGGGGCCGAGCGCCCGGCCACCGGCCTTGAGGCAGCGCGATGCCAGCGGAATATCGGACGTGACGCAGATGTCGCCGGCCTGGATCCGCTCGGCGATCCAATCGTCGGCAGCGTCCGGGCCGGCCTGGACCAGGATCAGGCGGATGCGCGGATCGCGCGGCACCCGGACATTGCCGGCGGTGACGACATGGACGATCAGATTATGCCGGTCGGCGACCTTGTAGGCTTCCTCGCGCACCGGGCAGGCGTCGGCATCCAGGTAGAATTCGATCATCAGTGCTTCTTGCCCTTCTTACCAGCTGGGGCGGCGTCGGCTTCGACCGGTTCCGGCGGTGGTGGCGGCTCCGGGATGCCGATGTCGGGACGCAGGTTGAACGACGCGATGCCGGCGGCCAGCAGCATCGGCAGCCCCAGCGTCGGTCCCAGCCACCACAGCCCGGTCATATGCGCAAGGCGCAGCGGCGCCACCAGTTGGGCCAGCGCCGCACCAAGGCCGATGAACAGCGTGCCGATCGCCGGATGCTCGGCACTGATGTCGAGCGGCAGCGACCAGAGCGACGCGGTGGCCAGCGTGAGGAAGAACAACGTGATGCCGGTCGACAGCACGATGCTGTCGATCTCGTGCTGGCCCGGCATGGCGAACATGCCGATCGACGCGCCGAGGAAGCCCAGCCCGGGCAGCAGCTGGCGGGCCGGACGGATATTGCCGCTGTCCTGCAGCACCCAGTCGCAGGCGAAGCCGCCGGCCAGCACGCCGGCACCGGCGGCGGCCGCGATGACGGCGGTCAAGCCGGCCGAGCCGAAAATATTGAGATGCCAGGTTTCCAGCTGATAGGCCGGGACCCAGTCGATCACCAGGGCGATCGCCCAGGATTGCGCGAAGGCGAGACAGCACGGCAGGAAGAACCGCGCGAGATGACCACGCCAATAGACCGGCAGCGGTTCGGAGCGCTGCAGCACCGAACTCATCCGGTGCCACAGCAGGCACCAGCCGGCGGTCAGTGCCGCCAGCACCAGGAAGGCCCCGCGCCAGGACCCGATCCATTCGGCGCTGGCAACCATGCCGCCGGCAAACAACGGCCCCAGCCAATAGACGCTATGGATCAGCCCCTGCGCCGTGCCGCGCTCCTGCTGCGGGACCCATTGCGCCAGCAGCACGGTCGCGGCCGGCAACAATCCGCCTGCCGCGAGGCCGAGCGCCAGACGGCTGACCGCCAGCATGGCGACATGCAGGGTGCCCGCGGTCGCGATCATGGCGATCGCCGCCAGCGCGCCGCAGCCCAGCAGCACGCGCGGCGAGCCCAGCCGCTCGATCAGCAGGCCCGACAGCGCCAAGGCCAGGAAGAAACCGAAGCTATAGGCGCCGAACGTGATGTCGAGCGCGGGGCTGGGCACATGCAGCGCATCCCGCAAGCCCGCGACCGCTGGCGCCAGGCCGGACCGATCTAGCCCGACCACCAGGCTGCCCAGGGTCAGCAGCGCCAGGATTCGACCGCGAATCGGGATTTTCTTGAACATCATCAAGGAGCTGTGCCTGCGACAGGTTCGTCCGGTCTTTTATACAGGCTCCCCCTGCCGAAATGACCAGCGGAATCGAGCCGCCCCGCAGCCTGTCGGGTGCAATTATGTTGCATTGCAAAATATGCAGACCGCCCGAGCGAAGAGCCTTTCAGCGCAATCGGCCCAGATCCCCAGGCTTCCCGCCGTTTTCGCTTAGGTACGATCTTTTCGCGACTGCAAAAAGATTGTTGATTTCGAAACGATCGGGGAGCATATTTTGCAGTGCGGCATGAGTCGTCCTTGACGGATCTGCCGTACGTCTTCTTAGGCGTTTCCTCCCTAAACTCGGGCCGCGAGCAATCGCGGCCCGCTTTTTTTGTCCGGCGTTCAGCGCCGTCCGGTGCCGCGATGGGGCACCTGGTCGCTGGACAGAATGGCGCCAGGCTCCAGATTCGGCCGCTGGGCCAGTTCCTGGTAATAGGCCGTGAAATCCGGCCGGGTCGCATCGAACAGTTGTTCGAAACTGTCGATGACGAAATAGCTCTCCTGGAAATCGTCGATCCGGTACTTGGTCTGCATCACCCGCAGCAGATCGAACCCGATCCGATTCGGCGCGTCGTCCTCCAGCGAAAAGATCGATTCGCCCTTGGACGACAGGATGCCGGAGCCATAGATGCGCGTCCCGGCGGGCGTGTTGATCAGGCCGAATTCGACGGTGTACCAGTAGAGCCGCGCCAGGTTATGCAGCGCGCCCAGCGCCATGGCCTTCACGCCGCCCTTGCCGTAGGCCTCCATATAATCGGCGAACACCGGGTTCATCAGCAGCGGGACATGGCCATAGATGTCGTGGAACATGTCCGGCTCTTCCAGATAGTCCAGCTGGTCCCGCGTGCGGATGAAGCAGGTCGAGGGAAAGCGCCGGTTGGCCAGATGCTCGAAGAAGATCCCGTCGGGCACCAGGCCGGACACGGCCACGATCTGCCAGCCGGTCGCCCGCATCAGCACGTCGTTCAGGCGGCGGAAGTCCGGAATGCCGTCTGCGGCGACGCCCAGACCGGCCAGACCGGCCATGAATTCGTCGCAGGCCCGGCCGACCAGGATCTTCTGCTGACGCTCGAACAGCGTGCGCCAGATCGCGTGCTCTTCGTCGGTGTAGCTGTCCCAGCCTTGCTCGATGGTGAAGTCGGCGCGGGTCGAAGGTTCGCGATGGGCGACGATGGCATCCCTCATGGACGCGGCTCCGATTTTTGTTTCACTCGTAACTAATATCGAA
>Ga0302314_10000381_pt1 | contig 81482 bp, 77 predicted proteins | sample III_Palsa_N2_3_FD_200533 | JGI IMG/M metagenome (GOLD analysis project Ga0302314, IMG submission 200533) | Peat permafrost microbial communities from Stordalen Mire near Abisko, Sweden - III_Palsa_N2_3 | ecosystem: Environmental > Terrestrial > Soil > Palsa > Peat permafrost | place: Sweden...
GACTTCATCGACGCCTACATCGAACTCAAAATGGAAGAGGTCGCTCGCCTCCAACTCCACCCACACCCCGTCGAGTTCGATATGTACTTCAAATGCTGAGGTAAGAAGCCTCGAAATAAGAAACTAACGGGCGGAACACCAAGGATCGAAAATTGAACACTTGAGACCAGTCGGCGGTCCGCCGCCGGCATCGGGGACGCTTGCGCCAAAACAGGGCCACACACAGACCAAGGGGATGACATCATGACGAGAAGAACACGGACGAAGAGAGCCGGTATCCTGGGTGGCGCGGCCGGCGCGCTCGTGGCGGGTCTGACGGCCCTCTCGCCGGCAGCCGGCTCGGCGGACCCGCTGTCTCAACCGAGCACCGGCCCAACGCTCTCGGGCAACGCCAATCCGTTCAGCGTCGATGCCGGGCCGCTGGGCAAGGTCTATGTGTCCGGCGTCCTCAGCGGCCTGGCCATGGTTCAGACCGATCACTCTGACTTCGACCGCTCGAATCTGGCCGATCTCTCCAATGGCCAAGTTTTCATCCAGACCACGTCGGGGCCCATTCAGTTCTTCATCGACGCGGGCGTCTACTCCATGCCGGCGCTCGGAACGCCCTACGTTCACGCCACCACGCTCACTTCGAACACCTATAGCGGCCTGCCCATGGCCTACGTGAAGCTGCAACCCACCGCCGACTTCTCGATTCAGATCGGCAAGCTGCCTAGCCTGATCGGGGCCGAATCCTCCTTCACCTTTCAAAACGTCAACATCGTCCGCGGTCTTTTGTGGAACCAAGAACCGGTGTTCAGCGACGGCGTCCAGCTGAACTACAGCAAGGGGAAGGTGGCCGCTTCGGTGTCGCTGAACGACGGCTTCTATTCCAACCGCTACAACTGGCTGAGCGGCTCGTTCGCCTACACCCTGAGCCCCAAGGACACATTCACTGTCTCGGGCGGAGCGGCGTTGTCGAAATATGACCGCACGACCGCGGCGACGCCTCTGTTCCAGAACAACAGCGGCATACTGAACCTCATCTGGACCCACACCGAGGGACCCTGGGTGATCACGCCCTATTTCCAATACACGAAGGCGTCGTCCATCGAGACCTTCGGCACGGAGTATGCGGGCGGCGAGACCTACGGCGGCGCGGTCTTGGGCAAATACAGCTTCAACGCGCACTGGAGCCTCGCCGGGCGGGTGGAATATATCGCCAGCTCGAGCGCCGACTGCGCGATCGATTCAGAGACCTGCGTCCAGACCAACCTGCTCTACGGCCCGAGCAGCAAGGCCGTCTCGGTGACGCTCACCCCGACCTACCAGAAGGGAATCTTCTTCGCGCGCGCCGAAGCCTCTTACGTGGGGCTCACCAGCGCCGCGCCCGGAGCGGCCTTTGGGCAGGACGGCAATTCAAAGTCGCAGTTCCGCGGTCTCATCGAGACCGGGTTCATGTTCTGAGTCTCAAGGCCTCAGCCTAGCGGCGGGAGGGCATAGCCCTAAAGCGTAAGCCCTTCCGCCGCCCCGCCAGCGTCCGCGGCGACGGCCGCTCCATTCAGGGCCTTACCGTAGAGGCGATAGGTCTTGTAGATGCGCGCGCCGAAGCCATCGAGGATGTGGCGCATGGGCAAGTTGTCCTCAAGAATCCAGGAATATTCCGCCTCGGTGATACCGATCTTCACCGCTTCGCGGCGGAAGGCGTCGAGGATCAGGAACGGGGCGAAGGCCCCCCGCGCCTCGCGGGCGAACCTGCGCTTGACGCCCATGAGCGGCACCCGCCCGCGCTTCACGCCCTTGACCTTCAATCGCCACAGCAGCTTGGCCCAGCCGAAGGGCGCAAGCTTGCCCTTCAGATCGAAGATAGCGTCGTTGAGATTAGGGAGCAGCGCCCCGAACCCCGCAGCCTCGCCGTCGATCTCGACAAACCAGATGAGACGCGGGTGCAGGAGAAGTTTGAGCGATTGGCCGAGGTGTCGGGTCTCGGCTTCCGTGACCGGCGCGAAGCCCCAATTGTGGGCCCAGGCGTCGTTCCAGATGTCCACCAGAGTGCGAACCTCGCCGTCGAAGTCCTTCATGTTGATAGGACGCAGCACGAGTCCCGGCGGCGACGGCCGGTTCAAGCGAGCCTGGACGCCGGGCGTAAAGGTCGGCACGCCGGAGATATAGGCGTAGACGTCCTTGACCTTGGCGTAGCCCTGCTCCTCGACGCGGGCGGCCACGTAACGCGGATCGTGACCCATCATCAGCATCGGCGGCGTGTCGAACCCGTCGACGAGTAGCCCGACCTCTTCATTGATGGAGAGGTTGAACGGCCCGATGATCTGCGCGCGGCCACGGGCGCGCAGCCAGTCTTCGGCGGTCGCGAGCAGAATCTTGAAAATCTCCGGATCGTCCTCCGCGGAGATCATTCCGAAATAGCCCGCCGGCGCGTCTGGATCGGTGTTCGCCAGATGATCGATCTGGGCGCTGATGCGGCCCACGTCTCGCCCGTCCTTGCGCGCCAGCCAGAACTGCCAGTCGGCGTGCTGGAAAAATGGATTGATCTTGGGTGACAGGGCCTCGCGGCGCTCGAACATCAAGGGCGCGATGAACTTGGGGTCGCTGGCGCCCAGCCGCATGGGCACGCGGATAAATCGTTCCAGCTCGGCCTTGGTGGAAACGGGTAGGATCTCAATCGGCATAGTCAGCCCTCGGCGTATAGGAGGATACTGACCGCGCCGGCGGCGAACGCCACGGGCGCCCCCCAGGCCGCCGCCCATGGCGGCAAAGCTCCAGTCTCGCCCATGGCGGTCAGAATGCCGTCCGCCACCAGATAGAGCAGCCCGAAACACAACCCCAGAATCACCGGGATCGTGCGGTTGCTGCGGGCATGGCCGAGCGCCGTCGGCAAGGCGAGAAGCAGCATGATGATCGGCGCCATGGCCTCGGCCAGGGTCCGGTACAGCCGGGTCTGGAATTCGCTCGGACTCTGGTTCACCGGCCCTTTGCCGAAGAGGGAGCGATAAGCAGCCTCAGAGGTCATTTCATAGGACCCAGCGAACAGCCGCGCCGTATCGGCCGGGCGCAGTGTGGTGGGCCAGTCGACGGCGCTGACGGTCATGCTGTCGGCGTGATCTTGGTGCAGATCGGTGACGATGGCGTTAGTTAGTCGCCATGACTTGCCGTTCCACATGGCGGTCTGGGCCTGGAGTCGACGAAACAGCTGCTTCTGCGTGTCGCGTTCATAGACGGAAACGCCATGCATCGTCCCGCCGTTGGGTGATGCCGATCGGACCAGGACCACGTCTCCGTCGATGCGGAACCAGCGCGGCGTGGGCGCCTTGGTGGCATTTCCCGGCGCGCTGGCCGCCCACCAGGTGGCCAGTTCCTGTTCCGCCCGAGGCGTGACCTGATCAGCCACCACCAGGTCGAGCGCGGCCACAGCCAGCGCCACCGGCAAGGTCCGACGAAAGATCTGCAGCAAGGAGAGGCCGCTGATGCGCATCACTACCAGCTCACTGTTGCGGGCGAGCTGACTGAAGGTGAACAGAGCCCCCGCGAGCACGGCGAAGGGCGCCACCTGCTCGAACAGGTAGGGCAGCCGCAGGACCATGTAGCGCAGGATTTCGATCAAGCCGCCCCGGGCCAGGATGTCATTAGTGTGCTCAAGGAGGTCGATGAGCTGCAGAAGGCCGATGAGCGCCGCCGCCGCCGACAGGGTGCGCACCGCCATGATGCGGGTGAGATAGGCTGAAAGACCCAATGAACCACTGGCCTTCATGGCCACGGCTGGGGCCTTGGATCGGCGATCGAACATTTGCTCGATGCGCATGAAGAGCCCCGAGAGGGGTGTCTCGCCCGGTCGCCGGCGGCTCGACATGAAGAGCCATATGCCGAAGCCCGCCTGAGCGAGGAACAGGCCGCCCATGCCGAGCAGCGGATCGATCTCGCCGGAATCGGCGAAGCTCTTGCACAGGGTCACGCCGTGGTGAAACGCCACCAGAACCACCGCCCCCACGATCATGCCGGGCGCCCGGCGACCGCGCTTGACCGCCATGGCCAAGGGCAGCGCCAGCAGGGGCAGGAACGGTATGCCAAGCGATCTGGCCAGACGGGAATAGAGCTCGGCCTCTAGCACCCGCTTTGGAATGAGGGCGTCAGGCCGGTGGATTTCCCGGATGAGTTCCGGAATAGTCAGCTCGGCTTCGTCACCGCCGCGCGGGGCCAGCGTCGTCCGGTTGCTGAGGATCTGGCGGTCATTAAAATCGGCGAAACGCAGCAATCTCTGGCCGTGCGCGGTGTCCGACAGGATGAGGCCGCCAGTCAGGCCGAGGTTGGTGGTCTTATGGTCCGACTGCAGAGAGAGTGCGCCCTGTTCGGCCGTGACAATGGTCTCTCCCAGCGGCGAGACGCGGCGGATGAACACGCCCTTGAGTTGACGTCCCGTGGGGTCGACTTGGTCGGCGGTGATCGTGAAATCCGGCCCAGCGTTGATGAACACCTGTGGATCAAGCTGTGCGGTCCAACCGGCCTGAGTGGCGGCGTTCAGCACGGCGCGATAGCCGAAGGCGCTGTAGGGCTGGAGAAATCCGGTGAGCAGAAGACTGATCGCGGCCAAGACCACGCCCACGAATACCAGTGGGGCCGCGATGCGCTCGAAGGAGACCCCACCCGCTAGTATGGCGTCGAGTTCGGAATCGTCGCCCAGCCGGGCGATGACGATGAACATGGCCACGCAGAACGAGGCCGGCAGGGCCAATCCCAGCTGATAGGGAACCAGATTGGTCACCAAGCCGAAGAGATAGCCCATGCGCGCGCCATTGGCCTCGAGCTGACTGATCAGCCGCAGGGTCTGGTCGAGCAGGAAGGCGACCAGAGTGACGCCCAGGACTCCGAGCGCCGGCATGGCCAGCATGCGCAGCAGATAGCCGTCAAGGATCGAAGGTCGCCAGGTGGTCTTGTGGGAAACCGGGGCGGCGAGCGCCAAGGAGGTCACGTCGTCAGGCGACCCCGCCGGCGCGACGTCGTTCAGAATTGAGGAAGCCCAGTCGCCGTCCAACATCGGCGAAGACGGCCAGGGCCGTATCGATCTGTTGCGGTGTGTGCGCCGCGCTGACGCTGGTGCGCAGCAGACAGACGTCCGACGGCGTGGCCGGCGGGATGGCCAGATTGAGATAGAGGCCCGATTCGAGAAGCAGTTTCCAAAAGGAGACCGCGGTCTCCTGATTGGGCATCGCTACGGCGATGATCGGATTGGGTTCCGGACCGGTCTGGAAGCCCATGGCGCGCAGGCCGTCGTAAAGCTGAAGCGCATTGCGCATCAAATCGGCGCGGAGCGACGGCTGACGTTGGAGCCGCGACAGAGCCTCGAGCGTGGAGGCGACGACACCCGGCGGCAACGAAGCCGTGAACATATAGGGCCGGCAGACGATGCGCATGACGTCGAAGTCGGGGCTGTCCGAAACGCAGAAGCCGCCCACGCTGCCGAGACTCTTGGAGAACGTGCCGACGATGAAATCAACGTCAGCCTCCACCCCTGCGGCTTCCGCCAAGCCACGTCCCTTTTCGCCAAGGACACCCAGCGAGTGAGCCTCATCCACGAGCAGATAGGCGCCGGTCTCGCGCTTGACGGCGGCGATTTCCTTGAGCGGCGCGGTGTCGCCGAGCATGGAGTAGATACCCTCGACCACGATCAGCCGGTCGCCTGGTGCGCCGGCGAGCCGCTGCAGGCGCTTGTAGAGGTCATCCGGGTTGTTGTGTCTAAAGCGGATCACCTCGCCGTGGCCGAGGCGTGAGCCGTCGTAGATGCTGGCGTGGCTGTCTGCGTCCAAAAGCAGATGGTCGCCCCGGCCGACAAGGGTGGAAAGTACGCCGAGATTGGCCTGATAGCCGGTGCTGAACACCATGGCGTGTTCCCGGCCATAAAACTCCGCCAGGGATCTCTCGAGCTTGAGGTGACTGCCATAGGTGCCGTTGGCTACCCGCGACCCCGTGGTGCCAGTGCCCTGGCTGCGTGTCGCTTCCACCGCTTCCTTGATGCAGTCTGGATCGAACGTCAGGCCGAGATAGTTGTTGGTGCCCAAGAGGATGGTCCGGCGACCGTTCAGCATGCCCTCGGTGGGCGACAGGACACTGTCGAATTGAACGTCCACGCCATGCGAATGCAGGGTCTCATAGACGAGCCGCTGGGCGGCATGCTTGGCGAGTATCGTCATTGTGGGGTCCCGCTGCGCAGGTCATCGACCGCGTGAATCAGATCACCGACCGTCTGAATCTGGGCGATCCGATCGAGAGGGATCGAGATATCATAAAAGTCCTCGATCGCCATGACGAAATTCATCACCCCCAGCGAGTCCATGCCGAGGTCTTCGACAATGTCCGTGCGGTCGCTGATGTTGACCGGGTGACCCAGCACCTGCTCGAAGATGGCGGAGATATCGTCGCGTATGACTTTTTCAGGCGTTCCCACCTTGTCGTCCACTAACGCTAATTGCCGGATTTGGCGCATCCCGTCGTTTTCACCCCACCACGCCGGATCAGAGAGTCAGTAGGCACCGTAACAGCTTTGGGGTCAAAGCTTCAACCACGGCCGGAGGCGGATGTGAACGTAGGTCTGACCGCCTAAATTGCGAACTTCAGTGGCGCCAGTGAGATGCAAACGAGCGCAGAGCTCGGTCAAAGCCAGCCGGCTTCTCGGTACCAGGCCACCGCATCGGCGAAGCCTGCAGTCAGGGAAAATCGCGCCGACGGGCAGCCTGGAATCCGCTCGCTTTCTCCGACCGACCAGTCTGGATGCAGCATCTCGCGCACCTTGCCGCGGGTGAAGATCGGCGGCGTGCGGCGAATCGGCGCGGTCAGTTCTGAGGCCAGAGCGGCAGCGCCCACGCTCCAGGCTGGGAGTGACAGAAACCAAGGTGTCCGGCCCATGGCCCCCCAGGCGGCGACCATGATCTCGCGCCAAGCATAGCCCTCTGGCCTGTCGCCACCCACGGCGTACACGCCATCCAGCACCGGCTGCTCCATCACGAAGGCGATAGCCGCGGCGACGTCGTCCGCGTGCGCCAGGGCCAGAAGAGCCCTTCGATCACTGGGGAGCGGAGCCAGGGCCGATCGTCGCGCCATACGGAAAAGAGGCAGAGTTTCCCTGTCGCCGGGACCATAGATCACCGGCGGCCTCACCACGGCCAGCCGGCCGCCAGCTACCGCCCGCGCGGCGTCTTCGCCGGCGCGCTTGCTGGCCGCGTAGTCGGAAAGATGGGGCGCGCGGGCTGCGAGACTTGAGACCAGCACCAACCTGCCGGCGGTCGCCGCCGCCAATCGGGCCGCGCCGTCACGGTTCACCGACAGAAACGCCGCGGCGTCCCGCGCCTTGATCAGACCGGCGCAATTGACGGTGACTTCGGCGCCCTCCACGAGACGGCTTAAGGCCTCCCCGTCGGAGAGGTCGCCGAGTATGGTCTCTACGCCCTCGCCGGTCAGCGTCACCTTATCCGCGGGGCGGCGCACCAGCGCCCGCACACGCCAGCCGCGATCGACCAGAGTTCGTGTCAGCCGCCGTCCCAGGAAGCCCGTCGCGCCCGTCAGAGCCGCGATCCGGTTTCCCACGGATCAGGCCGTAACGGATGGTGTCGCGTCCTCGAACGCGCCTGAGAGATAGAGCGAACGGGCCCGCGAACGGCTGAGCTTACCGGATGATGTTTGCGGCAGGCTGTGTGGGGGCGCGAGGACAACCTCCACCTCCAGTCCGTGGGTTAAGCGCAGCGTGGTGGCGACGCTGGCGCGAAGTTCGGCGCGCTTGTCCGGCTCGCGCGTGCGGCACTGGACCAGGGCCACAACTTTTTCGTCGTCGTCCATGGTTACCTGGAACGCGGCCACGTCGCCGCTGCGCAACGCCTCGATCTGACGCTCCGCCGTCCATTCCAGGTCCTGCGGCCAGACATTACGCCCATGGACGATGATCAAATCCTTGGCCCGGCCGGTGATGACGATCTGGCCGTCCAGCAGGTAGCCGAGGTCGCCGGTGTCCAGCCAACCGTCGGCCGAAAGCACCCGTTCGGTCTCTTCCTCGGCGCCGTAGTAGGCCTTCATGAGGCTGGGCCCGGCGGCGAAGATGCGTCCAACCTGCCGATCGGCGAGGGGAGCGCCGCCAGGTCCGCGCACTTCAAGTCGATGGCCCGGCAGGACGCATCCGCACAGGGCGAACTCTCGGTTGCGGCGACCGGCTCTGGCGGGTGAAGCCGCGTTCGACTGTTCCAGACGCTCCACGTCGGCGGTGTCGGTGCGCAAACCCTGGCCCGTGGGGCTGAGCGTGAGAGCCAAAGTCGCCTCGGCCATGCCGTAGCTGGCCACGAACGCTTCCGGAGCGAACCCGGCCGGCGCGAAAGCGTCGGCGAAAGCGCGCAAAGGTCCGGGGCGGATCATATCGCCGCCGACGCCGGCGATTCGCCATCCGGAAAGATCGAGATCGTTCACTGCCAGGGCGCCGGCGCGCCGAGCCGCCAGATCATAGCCGAAGGTTGGCGCGTAGGAGATAGTCCCGCCACGCTGAGAGATCAGGTCCAGCCACAGGCCCGGCCGGCGCACGAAGGCGGCGGTGGGCAGCAGGTCAACACTTACCTGGAAGGCCATGCCGGTGAGCAGCATCCCAACCAGTCCCATGTCGTGATAGAGCGGCAGCCAGGAGACCGCGCGATCGGCGGGACCGACGGCCAGGCCCTCCGGCCCGGCGATGGCGGACACATTGGCGATCAGCGCGCTCTGTGAGACGGCCACACCAACGGGGAATCGTGTGCTCCCCGAGGAATATTGCAGATAGCAGAGGCCCGACGGATCCGGGGTCAGCAACGCGTCTTCGCCCGTCTCGGGCAGCTCGACCAGCGATCCGGCGACGACAAGCGCCAGACCCTCGGCCGCCTCCGCGAACCAGGCGCTGAGTTCGGGCGGCGCGAACGCCGCCCGCACGTTGGCGGAGACCAACATCCGGCGGATGTGCGCCACATAGGCGTCCTTGCCGCCGAAGGGCGCTGGCAGTGGCGTCGGCGCCGGCACCAAGCCTGCGTATTGGCAGGCGAAGAAGGCGCGCAGAAAATCCCCGTTGGATTCGGCCGCCAGGGCCACGCGATCACCCGTCGAGAGACCGGCCGCCCTCAGCCGCACTGAAAGGGCCAGGGCCTCTTCGCGCAGTTTCGCGTAAGGCAGCACCTCGACGAGCTCACCTCGCGTGGAATGGATGTTGATGCCGGTGGGACCGAGGGCGGCCTGGTCGAGCGCTTCGCTCAGAGTTGTGAAGCCGCCGGGCCGGAGAGTTCGGTCGGGCGCTGTGGGCGTCGGTATCAAGTCGGCTCGTCCGCTGAGGAATGTTCGCGTAAGGATGAGTGCGCCAAGACCATGGCACGGCAGGCGCCATCGCGTCATTATCGACATCGCCCGCGGGTCTGATAGTCGATAAAGGCGCCGCACGTCGAGCGTGACGGAAAATGAGGTGGGCATGAGCGAGGCGGCCGAGAGCCAGACCGCGAGCGGCGCGCAACCGGGCCTCGGCGCCGTGGTGCGTCAGGCGCTTGGCGCCGATGCGTGGCCCAGCGACGCCAGCACGCTTCGCCCCCTGACACGCCTGTGGCCCCTGCTCCTCGAGCATAGGCTCGACGCGGCCCTGGGTATGACCTTCCTGTTGCTCTCGAGCGGCGCCCTGCTAGGGCTGACAGGCGGGGCGCGTATGGTGCTCGATCAAGGCTTCGGGCTGCACACCCGCGCGGCGTTGGAGCACGTCTTTCTATGGCTGGGCGGCTTGGCCGCCCTCCTCGCTGTCACCACAGGTCTGCGTCTCTATTTCACTTACAAACTGGGCGAGCGGATCATCGCCGACCTCCGCCAGCAGGTCTTCCGGCACGTGCTCGGCCTCGACCTCGCCCATTTCCTCAAGCTGAAGACGGGGGAGGTGCTGTCGCGGCTGACGACCGACATGACCATCGTCGAAAGCACGGTGGGAATCATTCTGCCGGGAGCCCTGCGCAATCTTCTGAACGTCTCCGGCGCGCTCATCATGATGGTGCTCGTCAGCCCCAACATCACCGGCCTCATCCTGGTGTTGATCCCCCTGCTGCTCACCCCCCTGTTCCTGGTCGGGCGCCGCATTCAGCGGCTCTCGGTGCGTGCTCAGGACCGTTTCGCCGAAGCGGTGGGCCAGGCTGGCGAGGGCCTGGAGGCGATCGACACGGTCCAGGCCTTTGGCCAGGAGGAGGTGGTCGCCGCACGTTTTGACGCCGCCATCGAGCGTGCATTCCTGGCTTCGAGGGCCCAGCTTCGAGTGAGCGGCCTGATGTCGTGCCTGATGATCACGCTCATCTTCGCCGGAATGCTGACGCTGCTTTACCAGTGCGCCCTGGCGGTGATCGTCGATAAGACCATGACTCCCGGCAATCTGTTGCAACTCCTGATTCTGGCGATGGTCGCGGCCGCCGGCTTGCGCGACCTTTCCGAAATCTGGAGCCAGGTCCAGCGGGCTTCGGGGGCCGCTGAACGGATCGTACGCATGATGGAAACCACGCCCGCCATCGCAGCGCCGGCGCGGCCCACCGCCATGCCCTCGCCGCCGCGGGGAGAAATCCGCTTCGAAGGCGTCACCTTCGCCTATCCGGCCCGCGAAAATCCCGCCCTGGACGATTTTTCCCTCGAGGTGAGGCCGGGCGAGCGCGTGGCCCTTGTGGGCCCCTCCGGCGCCGGCAAGAGCACCGTCTTCCGCCTGCTGTTGCGCTTCTACGACCCTACAGCCGGCGCCGTGCGCATCGACGGCGTCGACCTCAGGGACGCCGATCCGAAGGCCGTCAGGGCCCGGGTGGCCTTCGTCGCTCAGGACGCGCCGTTGTTTTCCTCCTCCGCGAGCGAAAATATCGCCTTCGGCCGGCGGGGCGCGGCCGAATCGGAGATCCGCGCCGCCGCCCGCGCCGCTCAGGCCGAAGGGTTCCTCTCCCGCCTGCCACACGGGTTCGACACCCTGATGGGGGAGCGAGCGAAGCTGCTTTCCGGCGGTCAGCGCCAGCGCGTCGCCATCGCCCGCGCCCTGGTGCGCGGCGCGCCGATCCTGCTCCTGGACGAAGCCACCAGCGCCCTCGACGCGGAGAGCGAGCGCCTGGTCCAGGCCGCCCTTCACGAAGCCATGGTGGGCCGCACAACGCTGGTGATCGCCCATCGCCTGGCCACGGTGCTCGAGGCCGACCGGATCGTGGTCATGGACGCCGGCAAGGTCGTTGAGTCTGGCCGCCACGGCGAACTGATGGCCAAAGGCGGTCTCTACGCCCGGCTGGCGCGCCTGCAATTCGGCGCCGCGGCGGCTTAAGCTCGGGTCAGGTGGCCGCTTCCAATCGCCGGGTGAGCGCGGCGTTGGCATGCGTGCGCCAGGCGGCGAGGATCAACAGCGCCGCATTGAGCGCGATCAGCTCGAACAGAAAGAACCACAGCGGCCGCATGGCGAGGACCGCCAGGAAACAGGCGATCGTCCGCATGTTAGAACCTAATATTCCGCTGGCCTTGACGATGGGCGCGAAAGTTTCCCGGTAGATTGCGCGCCCGGTCCGGCTGGCGGCGGCGTCCATGGCCCGCTCCACCCCCGCCTCCCCCGGACTGAACCAGGATGAGACGCCGAGATAGAAGCGGGCGAGCCACGCGCCCGGACCCCGCTCGCCCGCGCCTGTCTGGCGCATCCACGGCGCCCCGTAGACGAAGCGGCGATAGGCCTTTCGTCCGGTTTCATAGGCGTTGGCCTGTAGAAAATGTGAAGCTGCGGCCGCCACGGCGACGCCCCAAGCCAGGGGCCCGAGGCTGCGTTGGACCATGATGGCGAAGGCGATGTAGATCAGCCCCTGGCTTACATGGTCGCAAACGCCGTCCACGAGTTCGCCCACCGGCGAGGCGCGTCCCGTCCGCCGGGCCAGATCGCCATCGGCGCCGTCAAGCACGTGCCAGACGAACTGAAACGTTACGCCGGCGAACGCATTCCACGGCCACGGCAGCGCCACGTACGACATGGCCGCGGCGGCGGAGGTGAACACGCTGGCGACCGACACCTGATTGGGCGTCACCGGCGTGCGGGCCAGAATATCGACGATGGCGCGCGATGCCGGATGAACCAGATAGAGGTTGCTGGCGGCCTCGATCTCTCGCGGGCGGCCGGGCGCTAGCGGTAGAGACGCGCCCGCGCGCGAATCCTCGGAGTCGATTGACATCGAATTGGCCTTGGGCTCCACAGGCGGCTCGCGTATGGCAGTCTTGTGACAATGAATGCCAAACGCTAGCGTGAATCGTTCGGGGACGGTGCACGCCCAAACAAGGTTCATCCCAGAGGGAAGTTGGAATGGCAAAGATTCGCGCGGCGATTGTCGGGGTAGGCAATTGCGCGAGTTCGTTGGTTCAGGGCGTATCGTACTATCGGGCGGCCAACGACAATTCGGTAGGGCTCATGCACTGGAACCTGGGCGGCTATGAACCCAGCGATGTAGAGTTCGTTCTGGCCTTCGACATCGACCAAAGAAAGGTCGGCGTCGATCTTTCCAAAGCGATCTTCGCCAAGCCGAACTGCACGGCGGTCTTCGCCGAAGTGCCGGACTGTGGCGTCAAGGTGCGCATGGGCGCCGTCCTTGACGGCATGGCCGAGCATATGGAGCACATGCCCGCCGATCGCAGTTTCGTAAAATCGTCTGCGGCGGAGCCGAACAAGGCCAAGGTGGTCGAGGCGCTGAAGTCCTCCGGGGCTGAGGTCCTCGTGAACTTCCTACCCGTGGGTTCGGAAGAGGCGGTGCGCTTTTACATGGAGTGCGCGCTTGAGGCGGGCGTCGGCGTCGTCAACTGCATGCCGGTGTTCATCGCCAGCGACCCCGAATGGGAAGAGCGGTTCAAGTCGCGTGGCATTCCCATCATCGGCGACGACATCAAAGCTCAATTTGGGGCCACCATCGTCCACCGCGCCCTTACCAACCTTATGCGCCAGCGCGGCGTGCGTATGGATCGCACCTATCAGCTCAACACCGGCGGAAACACCGACTTCCTCAACATGATGGACCGCGGTCGGCTTATGTCGAAAAAGATCTCCAAGACCGAGGCGGTGCAGTCGGTCATGGCCGCACGCCTGTCGGAGGAAAACATCCACGTGGGCCCCAGCGATTACGTGCCGTGGCTCAACGATAACAAGCTGTGCTTCCTGCGTCTGGAAGGGGCGCTCTTCGGCAATGTGCCGATGAACATCGAGGTCCGGCTGTCGGTGGAGGATTCGCCCAATTCGGCGGGCGTCGTCATCGACGCCATCCGCTGCTGCAAGCTGGCCCTTGACCGCGGCTACGCCGGCGCTCTGATCGGACCATCCGCGTTCTTCTGCAAGCACCCTCCCATTCAGTACACGGACGATGAAGCCCAGAGACTCACCGAGGCGTTCATCGGACCCGAGGTTCAGGTCGCCGCACAGTAGGACTCAGACGATGCAGGGTCTGATCGTCGCGGCCGGACAAGGTGTGAGACTGCGCGCGATCGCCCCCTCCAAGCCGCTGGCTTTAGTCAATGGCGTGCCGCTCATCGAGCGGGTGATCGAAAACGCGCGGCTCGGTGGGATCGACGAATTTGTCGTGGTCACCGGCTACGAGGGTAGACGCCTGGAGGCTTTCCTGAAGCGTTTGGCCGCACGCAAAGGCGTGTCCATTTTTACCGTACGAAACCTCGCCTGGGAGCGGGCGAACGGTCTCTCCGTGGTCGCGGCCGGGCCCCATCTGGCCGAGCGTTTCGTGCTGATGATGGCCGACCATCTGCTCGAGCCTTCGATCCTCGCCGATCTTCTGGCCCAGCCGGTAGGCGTGGACGAGGTTGTTCTGGCCATCGATCGGCGGCTGGACAATCCCCTTGTCGATCCCGAAGACGTGACCCGCGTGCGCACTGACCCGGAGGGCCGGATTCTCGCGATCGGCAAGCTCATGGAGACCTTCGACGCCTTCGACACCGGCGTGTTCCTGGCGTCGCACAGGTTGATCTCCGCCGTTCGCGAGGATGTCGACGCAGGCGGCGCGGGTGGAATTTCCGAGGGCATGCGTCGGCTGGCTGCCGCCGGCTTGGCGCGGACTTTCGACATCGGCGATCGCTTCTGGCTCGATGTGGACGACTCTGTCGCCCACGGACACGCGGAGCGCCAGAGGGCCTGACGGTCAGGCCGTAGCCGCCTCGGGAGCTACCCCGAGGGGAATGCGGTAGCGCGCGCGCCGCGCCTGCGCCTGCTCGACAAAAAGGTCATTGTAGGCGCCGACCATGCCGTCGACGTCGTAGCGGGCCACTCGCGCGGGGCCGGCGGCGGCGAAGGCCGCAAGCCTATCCGGGCTGGCCAATAAATCCGCCATGGCGCTGGCGAAAGCCGCCGGGTCCTCAGGCGGTACGACCCAGCCGCTGCGGCCATGCTCGACGACCTCGGCGGGTCCGAATTCGCACGAGGTGACCAACGCGGGGACGCCGCAGGCCAGAGTCTCGACCAAAGCGCTCGGAAATCCCTCCCAGCGCGACGGCAGAACGAATAGCGTGGCCTTGGAAATCCAGGCCCAAGGGTTCTCGGCAAAGCCGACGAATTTCACGCGTTCGCCAACGCCAAGGTCGGCCGCCTGCCGCCTGAGATCCGATTCGCGGCTGCCCCGTCCGACGATGACCAGATCAAGGTCTCGCGCTGCGCCGCTGTCGGCATAGGCCTTGAGGAGCAGATCGTGACCCTTTTGGTGCTCAAGGCGACCGACGGTGACGATGTAGGGTCGCCCCTGTTCGGCGGGCAGCGGTGCGCGCGCGAGGTGCTGGATCTCGGAGATGTTGATGGGATTGTTGATCACCCGTACGCGACGGTGATCCAGCTTCAGGCGCGACTCTAACCCCCGCGCCATCTCATGCGAATTGACCAGAAAGCAGTCTGCCCGGCGATAGGCCCGCCGCGTCAGTGTGCGCACGACCGCCCGAGCCGCCGGATTGGCGAGTTCGTCGTCGATGACGGCGTCGGTGTTGTTGCCTTCGCGGGCGATCCAGATTGGACGATCCGCCCCCATGCCGCCAAGAACGGACCAGGCCAGGAGGCTCATGCCCTTGAGGAAGCTCATCACCACCTGCGGCCGGTGAGCGCGGATCATGCGTGAGACGTTGAGGGGCGCCAGGGCGGCGGCCGCAAGGAGCTTTTGAGGCCGATAAAATCCCGAGTTATGTCCCTCGAAGACCAGCCAGTCATGACCGATGGACGAGGCGTCCACCCGGGACGGGTCAGCTTGGTCGAGGAACGGACCCGTGCGCGTCAGCAGGGCCATGCGAACGTCGAAGAGCGCCGGATCACAACGGTTGAGCAGGTGGGTGGCGACCCGTTCGGCGCCCCCGCCGTGGAGCGAGGACAACAGCAGCATGACGCGCAGCCGTTCGGTCATGCTATGCCCCCTCAGCTCCTTCCACTAACCCTCGTTGCGGCTTCTAGCCGGGCGGGGCTTGGTGAGGCAACGTCCTATCTTAAGCAGCTGCGGGAGCGGAATTGACCGAGCTGGAACTTTTGGTGGGGGCGGACGCCTTCTGGCGGCGCGCCGCCGCCGACTGCGCCAAGGCGTCGCGCCGCCTGTTCGTGCAAGCCATGACGTTTGAAGGGGACGCCACCGGCTTGTCGGTGGCCGCGGCTATCCAGGCCAGCCCCGCTCTCGACCGGCGCGTGCTGGTCGACGCCTATTCGCGGGTCGTAGTCAGCGACCGCTGGGTCGGCTGGCCAATGGCGTGGCTGCCGGAAGACCTGCGCCGCGAAACGCGCGCCACCCGCGTCATGTTCCGCGGTCTCGTCGAGAGCGGCGTCCCGGTGCGTGTCGTGAACCCTTTCGGCGCGCTGATGACCAACTACCCCGCGCGCAATCACAAGAAACTCATCGTCGCAGACGACATCGCCTATCTAGGTGGCATAAACTTCAGCGATCACAACTTCGCCTGGCGCGACTTCATGCTGCGCCTTGAAGGCCCCGAGGTGGCCGCCTTCCTCGCCGAGGATTTCGAGGCGACATGGTCTGGGACGCCGAGAGCCGCGATGCGTGAAGTGGAAGGCATTCGCCTTCAGTCTCTGGACGGCCGCTCTAACCACACCTTCTTCGACGAACTCGCTCGCCTCATCGCCGACGCCCGGCGGGATATCGTGGTCATGAGCGCCTATCTCACCTTTCCGTTCACCGAGCCTCTGGCGGCGGCGGCGCGGCGCGGCGTGGCCGTGACGCTGGTCACCCCTTGGATCAACAACAAGCCGATCGTGCGGGATTATCTCATCGACCACGCCAGCCGGCACGGGTTCGACGTGCGCCTCCTGCCCGAAATGAGCCACCTGAAGGGCATGCTGATCGACGGCGAGCGCCTCGTGGTCGGATCGTGCAACTTCGACTTCGTCGGCCTGGCCTCCGAGGAAGAGCTGGTCGCGGTGATCCGCTCGCCGGATCTGATCGAGGATTTCAGACGGCTGGTCATCGCCCCGGCGCTTGCGGAGGCCACCGACACTCGCCCGATCTCGCGGCTCGCGGGCGCGCGCGCCCATGGACTGCTGCGGCTGGCTGAACTCGGGGCCAGGGCAGCACGTGGCGCCCGGCGCACAGCGGTGGACTGGACCTAAGCGGCGGCCAACCTCTGGGGTCCGCGCCAAGCATCCAGAAAACTCGCCTGGTGAACGCAGCTCACCGTGCAGAATGGTGCGCATGCTTTGGGGGTGTCGAACTCGCGGACGATGTCAGCCTCGCTGTAGTCGGCAAGGGCGATTCCGGGCGCGCCGCGCTGTTGCGAACAGTAGTGCACGAGGCCGTCCTCGCAGATGTACAGGTATCTGGCGCCCGCCCGGCAATGCCAGGCGTTCGGCTTGCCGTCCATGAGATTCTTTTGAAACATCATATAGTTGATGAAATGCGTCACCGACCCGCCATGCATCAGCGCGTTATAGACTGCGCGCTGGGCCGCCGAGAGCGGCGCCAGCGTTCCCTCCGCGTCGTGCAGCACGCCCACCGTATGGGAGAATCCGTGAGATTTTGCGTTTTGCGCCACCTCAAGCGCGTCGCGCGTGCGCTCCTCGGAGATCCCGAGCACTGAATTGATGTTGACGTGAAACGTCGCGTGCTCGGCCAATAGCCGCAGCTTTCCGGCCAGTGACTTCAGGGTTTTCTTGGAAATGGCGTCCGGCTTGACCCCGTCGATTGAGATCTGAAGCTCCTGCAGGCCCGCCGCGTTCATGCCGGCGATGCGCTTTTCGGTTAGCAGGAAGCCATTGGTGATGGTGGTGGCGACCATGCCGTGGGAGCGGATGCGGCGAACGACCTCGTCGTGGTCTGGGTGCGACAGGGGCTCGCCGCCGGTCAGGGTGACGATCTGAGTGCCGAGTCGCGCCAGGGCGTCGACCCTGGCCAGCAACTCGTCGATGGGCACCGGCTTGGAGACCTTATCGTACTCGTGGCAATAGGCGCACTCGAGGTTGCAGTAGCGCGTGACCACGAGGTGGGCGAGCATGGGCCGCCGCTTGGACGCCAGCACGCGCGCGGCCACCTTGAGGCCGTCGCCGAACGTGATCCCCGCCATCTACGCCCCTATCTCAGCCGCGAAACGACACGCCTCGTTGCGCCCGCTCAATTAGGGGTAGCGCAGGCGAACGTGCAAGGTGGTCTCGGCGCCCTTCGCCTGGAACTTCGTCTGTTCGTAGCTCGGCGCGGAGAACATCGTGCGGGGATTGTTGGAGAATCCAAAGCCTTCGATCGCACCGAGGAGGCTATGGTCCCACCTGCCGTTGGAATTGGCGTCGTGATAGACGGCGAAGGCGTAGGCGCCAGGCCCTCCCCTCAGCCAGATGCACATCCGCGTCTGGGGCGCCGCGGCGGGCACGCTCCACACCTTCAGCGCGCCATTCTTGACAAGGAACTGGCTCTTGTCGCCCGGGTAGAGTGAACCGGTCATCAAGCCTCGGCTGGAACGCACGCCGTCAACAAGAACGATGAGCTTGGCGGCCGTGGGCGCGCCCTGGCAGCTTTCGGCGTGGGCGATCGCGGGGCAAAGGGCCAAGAGCGACGCCGCCGAGGCGGTGGCGAGTTTCACAGGATTCATGGTCTGGGTGTGTCTTTCCAGAGTGGCGTCGATTGGACGCCGCGAGGGCGGAACTCGAGTTTCCGCGGCGCTGATTGCTGGATGCTTATGCCATGGATGACGAGACCGCGCCATCCGAGGCGCGGGACAACGTGATAGCGGCTGCCTGGGTCACGATTTCGAATGAGCGCAGGCGGGCGTCATGATCGAAAATGGAACTGGTGACCATGATCTCGTCGGCGCCGGTGCGACGAACGAAGTCGGCCAGGCGGGCGGCGACTTTGGCCGGCGATCCCACGATCGCCTCGGAGAGCACGTGGGCCAGCACGGCGCGCCCGGCTTCACCCAATCTCGCTTCCATATCGTCCACCGGTGGCGGCAGCGGGCCGGGATGACCCGCGCGCAAAGCCACGAAAGCCTGTTGCAGCGAACTCGAAAGGCGTTTGGCTTCGGCGTCGGTCTCAGCCGCCACCACATTGAGCCCGAACAGGAGATAGGGTTTCGCCAGGCGCGCCGAGGGCTGGAACTGTTCGCGGTAGATGGCGGCCGCGCGCATCATCTCGGCCGGGGCGAAATGCGAGGCGAAAGCGTAGGGGAGTCCGAGGATGGCGGCCAGCTGCGCGCCAAATGTGCTCGACCCCAGGATCCAGACATCCATGTCCGCGCCGGCGCCTGGTATGGCCCTCACGGCCTGCCCCGGCGCCACCGGCTCCAGAAAGCGGAGCAGTTCGATCACGTCCTGGGGAAATCGGTCCGCGTCGCCGGCCAGATGTCGCCGAAGCGCCTGGGCGGTGAGCTGATCCGTTCCCGGCGCGCGGCCGAGGCCCAGGTCGACCCGGCCGGGGAAGAGGGCCGCCAGGGTGCCGAACTGTTCGGCGATCACGAGCGGGGCGTGGTTGGGCAGCATGACACCGCCCGCGCCGATGCGGATTGACGTCGTTCCCGCGCCGACAAAGGCAAGCGCCGTGGACGTCGCCGCACTGGCGACCCCCGGCATGTTGTGATGCTCGGCCATCCAGAAGCGTCGATAGCCAAGGCCCTCCGCATGCCGCGCGAGATCGAGGCTGTTGCGCAACGCCTGGCCGGCGTCGGCGCCCTCCACAATGGGCGCGAGATCGAGGACTGAGAACTCTGTCATGGGGGAGATATAGGCAGGCCGCGCCGTCGCGCACGACGATGATCTTCGCCCCGGTCTTTCCAGGCCCACCCAAACCCGCCTAAACCGGCGTCGCCCAATCTGGTTCGAGAGGCGCCCACATGAACGCCGTTCTGGCATGGCTGCTTGGATGCGGAGCGGCGATCCTGGCCCTGGCGATTTTCGCTGTGCTCCTGTTGGCCAGCGAGGTGGGGTTTCGCCTCGGTCGCCGGCTCACCCACAAGATCGAGGAAAGCGAACAGGCGATTACGGCGACGCTCACCTCCGGCATGTTGACTCTGCTGGCCTTCGTTCTCGGCCTCTCGATCAATTATGCCGAAGGCCGATTCGAGGCCCGCCGCGACCTAGTGGTAACCGAAGCCAACGCTATCGGCACGGCCTGGCTGCGCGCGCGACTTGTAGCCGACCCGGAGGGCGGCGCGATCGCGAACGGCATCCGCGAATTCGCCCAGACAAGGCTGGATTTCACGCGCGCCAAATCCGAAGCGCCCGTCGAAGCCTTGGACATTCGCAGTAACGAAGAGGCGGACAACATCTGGAGGCTGACCGAGGAAGTGAGTCGCAAGGCCCCGACTCCGATCACCGCGACCCTGGTCAATGCGCTGAACGAGATGTTTGATTCGGCTCAGGCTCAGCGCTTCGCCTTCCTCGGACAAACGCCCGGTCCCATGCTCGACATGATGATGCTGGGATCGCTCATCGCCATCGGGGCTTTGGGCTACGGCATGGGGCTGAAAGGATCGCGCCAGACGGTTCTCACGTGCTTGCTGCTCCTGATGTGGACCGGCGCCATGGTCATGGCCGTGGACCTCAACCAACCGCGGGTGGGCCTGACGCATGTCGACACACGACCGCTCGAGTGGACGATCCGGGACATCGATCAGGCCCCCCCGCCTGCTCCGGACCAATGATCCGGAAGCTCTGGGATATCAGCCAGACCCTGCGGCCGGGCTTGCCCGTCTGGCCGGGCGACACACCCTTCGCCCACGGTCGGCGCTGGTCGCAGGGCGGGACCTCGCCGGTCACGGTGTCGCACTTCACGACGACCGTTCACGCCGGCGCCCACGCTGACGCGCCGCTTCACTACAGCCCTGATGGGGCCGACGCCGCAGAGGTTTCCTTGGAGGCCTATGTGGGCCCGTGCCGGGTGGTGGACGCCCGTGGCCAGGGCCCCTCTATCTCCGCCACTTTCATCGCCCGCGCGATCGCCTCACCGCCTCCCAGGATCCTCTTCCGCACCTTCGAACGCTTTCCACACGCGACCTGGCCAAGCCAGTTCGTGACCATCGAAGCGGAGGCGATCGATGCGCTATCGGCGCTCGGCGTGCGGCTCGTCGGCCTCGATTCGCCGTCCCTGGACCCCCCGGACTCCAAGACCATGGCGGCGCACTGCGCGGTGCTGGCGGCAGACATGCGCGTACTCGAAGGCCTGGTGCTCGATGACGTGGCGCCCGGAGACTATGAGCTCATCGCCCTGCCTCTGAAGCTCGCCGGCCTGGACGCCTCCCCGGTGCGCGCCGTGCTACGCGAATTCGCGCCGTGACGTTAAGCCTCGAGGGCGCCCGCGCCGCCGACGCAGCTGATCCTTTGCGCGGCTTCCGCGACCGCTTCGTTCTGCCGCCGGAAGTGATTTATCTGGATGGAAATTCCCTGGGTCCGCTGCCCAAGGCGGCGCGCGTGCGGCTCGCCGAAGTCACGGAGCAGGAGTGGGGCGCGGGCGTGATCCGCAGCTGGAACGACGCCGATTGGATCGGCGCGCCGGCCCGCATCGGCGATAAGATTGGCCGCTTGATTGGCGCCTCCATCGGCGAAGTGATCGTGGCGGATTCGACCTCGGTAAATCTGTTCAAACTTATCGTGGCGGCCCACGCCGCGCGGCCGGACCGGCGCGTCGTCCTGACCGAGACCGGCAATTTCCCGACCGACCTCTACATCGCCGGCGGCGCCGCCTCGTGCTCGCCCGGGGCCCGCGTTCACGCGGTGGCCCCGCCAGATATCGAGGCCGCCATCGATGCTGACACCGCCGTGGTGGTGCTGACTCACGTCCACTACAAAACCGCCCAGCGACGCGACATGGCGAGCCTCACGGCCGCCGCCCACGCCGCCGGCGCCCTCATCCTCTGGGATCTCAGCCACAGCGCCGGCGCGGTCCCGCTGGATTTGACCACCTGCGACGCCGATCTGGCGGTGGGCTGCGGATATAAATTCCTAAACGGGGGACCGGGCGCTCCGGCGTTTCTATTCGTCGCCAAGCGGCTACAGGCGGAACTGGTCTCGCCGCTCACCGGCTGGATGGGCCACGCCGCGCCGTTCGACTTCACGGACGTCTGGCGTCCCGCCGACGGCGTTGGCCGATTCCTTACCGGCACGCCGCCGATCCTGGGTCTGGCCGCACTCGAGGTTGGTGTCGATCTGGCCCTGGAGGCCGACGCCCACGCCCTGGCGAACAAGTCCGACGCACTGTGGCGCCTGTTCGCCGATCTGATGGAGACGCGTCTGGCGGACGCCGGCTTCCGCCTGATCACACCTCGAGAGGCCGCCCTTCGCGGCAGCCATATCTCCTATGCCCATCCTCATGGTCACCAGATCATGCAGGCGCTCATCGCGCGCGGGGTGATCGGCGATTTCCGCGATCCAGACGTCATGCGCTTTGGTCTCACACCCCTCTATCTCGGCTTCGAGGACGTCTGGCGCGCGGTGGACATTCTGGCCGAGATCATGGCCAGCGGTGCGTGGAAATCGACGCCGGCGCGCGTTCCCGGCCGGGTCACGTGAACCGCAAGGTCTATTTCCTGGGGATCGCGGGGGCTGGCATGAGCGCGCTGGCTTCGGTGCTGATTTCCGAGGGCTGGGAGGTAACCGGGTCTGACGACGCGGTGTTCCCGCCGGTAAGTGACTACCTCGACCGCCTGGGCATAGTCTGGCGCGCGGGGTTCGATCCGAACCTGATTCCGGCGGACATCGACACCGCCGTCATCGGCTCCAGCGCCAAGCTCGACCTCTCCCACAATCCGGAGTTGGCGGAACTCGAACGGCGCGGCGTTCCCCGTCACAGCTTCGCGGAATTCCTCGGCCGCCACACGCGGGACCGCGACAACGTGGTCATCGCCGGCAGCTTCGGCAAATCCACCCTGACGGCCCTCGCGGCGGTGCTGATGCGGACCGCCGGCCACGACCCCGGCTATTTCATCGGCGCGGTGCCCCTCGACTTGCCGACCACGGGCCATGGCGGAGAAGATCCGACATTCCTCATCGAGGGTGACGAGTACATCATCGGCCCGCACGACCTGCGGCCCAAGTTCGATCTCTACCATCCGCGCGCGGTGCTCGTCAGCTCCATCGTCCACGACCATGTGAACGTCTATCCGACCATGGCCGCCTACGAGGCTGCGTTCTCCAGCCTGATCGACCGGCTGCCCAAGGGCGCGCTCCTAGTGTGCGCCGACGCCTATGAGCCACTTCACCGCCTCACACGAAGCCGAAGGGTCGTCTGGTACGGCCTTGCGCCCTGCGACGGCTATTGGGCCGACAACGTCGAGGTTGGCGAAATCACGCGCTTCGATCTGGTGACGCCGGCGGGCGAGCGCATCGGCCTTTCGACTGAGCTTCTCGGCCTTCACAACATCGAGAACATCGTAGGCGCTGCGGCCCTCCTGCTGGAGCGCGGCGACGTGGACAATGAATCGCTGCGGGAAGGCGTGGCCAGGTTTCGCGGCGTGGCGCGCCGGCTCGACAAGAAGACCCGCGTCTCGCGCGTTCCCGCCTATGAAGGCTTCGGCTCGTCGTTTGAAAAGGCGCGCTCGGCCATCGAAGCCATTCAGCTTCACTTCCCGGGCCGCCCGGCGGTGGTGGTGTTCGAACCGCACACGTTCAGTTGGCGTAATGCGGCGGCGCTCTCCTGGTACGATCACGTGTTCGAGGGTGTGGCGCGAGTGCTGATCCTGTCGCCACCGGCCCACGGCGCTGATGGCCACGCCCAGCTGACCCAGGATCAGATCCTGTCGCGGGTGCGCGCCGCGGGCGTCGAGGCGGCGGGCGTGACGAGTGGGGCCGAGGCGCTGGCCGATCTCAAGCGGACGCTGAGCGGCGACGAAGTGGTGCTGCTGCTCTCCTCCGGGCCCCTCGATGGTCTCGCCGTCAGCGCGCCGGCCATGCTCGACGCAAGGTTCCCGCCATGAGCGACATCCGCCTCGCCCATGAAGCGCGGGATGTTCTGGGCGAAGGGCCGGCGTGGGACGCCCGCGCCCAGCGCCTCTACTGGGTGGACATCAAGGGCGGGCGCCTGCGCTGGCTGCACCCTCAAAGCGGCGCGAGCGGGTCTGTGGCCGTGGAAGGTCAAATCAGCGCGGTGTGGCGCCCCGAGCCGGCGGGGACGGCCTGCTCGCGGCCCGCAGGGACGGCTTGGGCATCCTCGATCCGGAAACCGGCGCCTTCAGCCATCGCTTCAATCCGGAGCCTGACCGGCCGATGAACCGCGCCAACGACGGCAATGTCGACCTGGCCGGCCGTTTCTGGTTTGGCACCATGCACGATGGCGAGACGGGCGCAACCGGCGCGGTCTATCGCCTTGACGCCGACTGGACCTGCACCCGCGTGCTGGACGGCGTGGGCATCTCCAACACCTTGGTGTGCGGACCCGCGGGCGATGTGGTCTATGTGGCTGACTCGTTGCGGCGGACGATCGACGCTTTGGAGATCAATCCGGTCACCGGGGCGCCGGGCGCCCAGCGGGAGTTCGCCCACACGCGCGGCGAAGGCTGCAGTCCGGATGGATCGGCCGTGGACGTCGAAGGCTATCTCTGGAACGCCCAATGGGGCGGCGGGCGGCTTGTTCGCTATGCTCCAAGCGGCGCGATCGACCGCATCGTCCCAGTGCCCGTCGATCACCCGTCGAGCTGCGCCTTCGGCGGCGAGGACCTCGCGACGCTCTACATCACCACGGCCCGCTGGCTGCTCAGTGATGAAGCCCTGGCGTGCCAGCCTTGGGCCGGCAGTCTGCTCGCTTTCGAACCGGGGGTCTCCGGCCTCGCCTTGCCGCCATTCGGCGGTTGAAATCCAAGACTAGCGCGGCCCCAACGCGTCGATCCGCGCCAAGATGTCGGCGGGCAGAGGGCCCAGCGCCTCGGCCTCGAGGCATTGCCGAAGTTCGGCGCGGTTCTTCACCCCCAGGATCACTGTGTCGACGCCCCACATGCCGAGGGAGTAGCGGTGGGCGATCATGGCCGGGTCGGCGCCCAATTCAGCGCACAGGGCGCGGAACGGGGCGGCGCGTTCGAAATCGATGACTTCCGGATGGTCCGGCTTGAGCGTCCGGTCGATGGCGGCGGTGAGGGCGCCCGCCTGAACGGCGCGGATGCCCATCACTCCCACGGCGCGGGCCTTGGCGGCGGCGATGATGTCTCGCGGGCGCGCCGGCTCGTCGTAGTTGCGCATCCCGCCAGCGCTATCCATCAGATTGGCCACCGCCTGAACCACGTCCGGTCCCGGTTCGTGGGCGAGCGCGTCAATGACGGCGGTGGGTATGCCGACGCCGGTGATCCCCCAGGCGCCGATCCGACCGCGGGCCTTCAGGCCCTGCATGGCCGGGACGACCTCCTCCACATAGGTCCGCCACGGTGTAGAGAACCCGTCCTTGCGGTGGTCGTAGCGTGCGTAGACATAGTCGCCGGGGCGGATGTTGCTGTGCAGAAAGAAGATGTCGGCGCGCGCAAGGCGCATAACTGCCAGGCTGGCTTCCAGCGACGCCTCCAGACGCGCAGCCGCCTCGCCAGCGGGCGGAGACCCTAGCTGGTGCTTGGTAGTGAAGCGCACGCTGGCCGGAATGACACCCTCGAAGGCGTGGCCGATCACTTCCTCGCAGTCGCGGTACATCGGCGCGGTGTCAATAAGGGTGATCCCCGCATCGACCGCCGCATGAACTGTGGCGATGGCCTCGTCGATCGAGGTTTCGCCCCAGATGCGCCCCAGCCCGCCGCCGCCCAGGGTGAGCCGGCTGACGTTTTCGATGGGGCCGAGCTCCGCATATTCCATCGCCTGTTCCTCCGCCAAGCTCAGCCGTAGACCGCCGCTCGCCAGGCGGCAAACCGCTCCGCCGACTGGTCTGGCGTCGCCTTCGGCGTGACGGGCTCCTCGAACAGGATCATGGCCCGCTCGTCAGTTTCTGTCAGCAGCCCCGCCCCGCGCCCCGCGGCCATAGCCGCGCCCAGGAGGGTCGCCTCCGGCGTAGCGTGGCGGCGCACCGGCCGCCCGAGACAATCGGCGAGGATCTGCAGGAACACGCCGCTGCGCGACAGGCCGCCGTCGACGCCCAGCGCCGGCGGCGGCGCGAAATCGGTGCGTTCATAGATCTGGTCCACGATTTCGCGGCTGCGGAAGGCCACGCCTTCGAAGCCAGCGTGGGCGAGATGCGCCCGGCTCACCGACGGTGTGAGGCCGACGATCGCTGCCCGTCGGGCGGGATCATTGTTGGGCGCGCCGAGGCCCTGCAACGCAGGCAGGAAGGCCGCGCCGCCAGCGTCATCCACCGATCCCGCCTGGGTGTCGAAAGCCGAATGATCGCCGAGCGCCAGACGCTCGCGGAGCCAGTCCACGGCCTGACCGGCGGAAAGCACCATGCCCTCCACGCAGAAACGCGTTCGACCGCCTACGGATGAGACAATGAGCGGCGGCGTGCTGGGGCCGGGAAACACGAAACTCTCGCCCGTGGCGAGGTCGAAGGTTCCGGAGGTGCCGAAGGTGATCTTGGCTGTCCCCGGCGCGTCGCCGTGGGCCAGAAGGGCGCCTTGTTGATCGGCGATGTCGGCGGCGACGGGGATCTCGGCGCCCAACACGGCGCGTGATGCGCGACCTAGTTCACCCCAGGTGTCGACGAGCGCCGGAAAGGTCGCCGGGTCCAGGCCCTGATGGTCGATGAGCCGCGTGTTCCAGCCAAGATGCGCCAGATCGAGATAGCCGGTCGGCCAAGCCTGGCTGCGGTCGGTGACGTGGTGTGCGCCGCCGCTCAGGCGAAAGATCAGGTAGGAATCGATCGGACCCCAGGCGACGCCGCCGGCGGGCGCTGAGATGGCGCGCATCATCGCTTCCAGCTTGGTCGCCGCCTGCTGTGGGGCAAGCATGTAGCCTGCAGCCGCCAGCTCACGGGCGCGCTCGGCGCCGCGGAGATCGCTCCACACCACGAGGGGAGAGAGAGGAGCGCCGCTCGCCTTGTCCCACACCACGGCGCTGGCTCGCTGGGTAGTGACGCCGATGGCGGCGATGTCGGTGGCCGCACGACCAGCCGCGTCGAGGGCCGCATGGATCGCGCCCAATGTGGCCGCCCACACGGCCGCCGCATCCTGCTCGACCCGGCCGGGCGCGGGGGCGCGCGAGACCAGGGGCGCCGCTGAGAGACCGGTGATGACGCCATTCGGCGCGAACACCGCGGCGCGCGTGGAGGTAGTGCCGACGTCGATGGCCAGGATGAGTTCAGGCATCGGGGAAGAGCGCGCCCGGGTTCATCATCCCGGTGGGGTCGAGGGCCGTCTTGATCTTGCGCAGCAGCGTCAGTCCCTCCGCGCCCAGCTCGCGCTCCAGCCAGGGCGCGCGCACCCGCCCGATGCCATGGTGGTGGGAAAGGCCGCCGCCATGCCGGTCGGTGGACTCCATGATGGCGCGCCAGGCGGCGAAATAGGCCGGTTCCAGCGTGGCCGGATCCTCGGCGCGGATGGCGAAACTGAAGTAGAGATTGAGCCCGCTACGATAGGCGTGGGAGCTATGCGCCGAGCCATTGAGGCAGCCTGGGATGGCGCGCAGCGCCGCCACGGCATCGTCGTAGACCTTTCCGATGGCGTCCCAGCCGGCTGACACCTCCACGGTGTCGACGATCATGTTCCGTTTAAGGAACACATTCCAATTAGGCACGGTGTTGCGGTGCTCGAGCCAGTGATCGACGACGTCCTCAGGCGCGGGGGCAAGGCCGAAACGCTCGGCCAGCGCTTCGACCGCCTTTTTCTCGGCGGCCACGAGCGCCGCGGGCCCTTCATGCACCATGAGAATGACGCAGCTTTCCAGGCGAGCGTCGAGACGGGCGGCTTCGCGGGCGTCGTATTGCCGGGCCACCGGCGGGGCCCAGCCGGACTGGATTACTTCGCGCTGGAAGGCGAATCCCGTCGCCATGTCCGGCGCGGCGAACGCCGACAGCGCGCGCGCCTCCGCCGCCCGGCGCAGGGAGAAGGCGACGCCGGTGATGACGCCCAATGTCCCCTCGCTGCCCAACATGAGGTGGCGAAGATCCGGCCCCGCCGAGGCCCTGGGCCCGCGACCGAGGGTGACCAACTCGCCGTCCGGCAGCACCGCTTCGATGGTGTGGACGATGTCCTCGATGTTTCCATAGGCCGTAGAGAACTGACCGGAGGCGCGCGTCGCGATCCAGCCGCCGACGCTGCTAATGGCCACTGACTGCGGCCAGTGGCCGATGGTGAGTCCCAACGCGGCCGTCTCCTGCTCGGCCTTGAGTCCGTTCTTACCGGCATCGAAGGCGGCCAGAAGATTGACCGGATCGATGAAGCGCGTGGCGGCCATGCCGCTCATGTCGAGCACCACGGAGTCCGGCGAAGCGAGCACGCCGCCCACGACACCGCTTCCCAGGCCAAAGGGAATCACCGGGACGCCGGCCTCGAGCGCCAACCGCAGGACCGTCTGGACGTCGGCGACGCTCGACGGTCGCGCCACGCACGCCGGCGGCGGCCCGGCGGTTCCCAGATGATCCTGGAGCCAGCTCCGCACCCAATAGTCGTGCCGTCGCGCCGAGCGCGAGGCCTCGTCGGTCAGCACCTTCTCCACTCCGAGAGCGGCGCTCAGACGGTCGGCAATTTTCATCCGGTCACCTCGGCGAGATCAGCTTGCCGACGGGCATGGCAGGCGGCGATCTCGGCGTCGCGCCGCGCTTCATTCCAGCCGAGCAGTGGGGCCATAGCTGTCGCGGCCGGCTCTAGAGCGTCCACCCCCCCATCGGCGTCGAACCAGGCCCGGGCGCCACGGCGGACCCAGTAGTCCTCCAGAGTGAGCGCGCCCTCGTGGGTCACCGCATGGGCCGCCTCCGCCGCCGGGCCGCCCGACAGGTCCAGCGCCCCGCCGCCGTAAAGGCCCACCAGCCGCTGAGCCTGCAGCGGCGTCAGACCCGTGCTTTCGAGTTCGGCGCGAACGGTCTCGGGATCGGCGTCGCCGCCGGGAAGCGATTCGCGCGCGGTGCGACAGGGCGAAGGCTTGCGGCCCAGCGCCTTTTCGACATCGTCCGTGACCCGCTCGGCCATGCGCCGGTAGGCGGTGAGCTTGCCGCCGGCGATGGAAATGACCCCCGCAGGTCCAGTCCACACCTCGTCGCGGCGGGAGATTTCCGAAGGAGATTTACCCGGCTGGCCGACCAAAGGTCGAAGCCCCGACCAGGCGGAGACGATGTCCGCGTGGGTCAGCGGCGCGCCGACGAGCCGGGCGTTGGCGGCGCTGAGCAGGTAGTCGGCGTCTTCGGCGCGCACCGGCGGCCAGGTCTCGGCCTGGTGCTGGAAGGTGTCGGTGGTGCCGATATAGGTCGCCCCGCCCTTGGGCACGACGAAGATGCTGCGCCCTCCGCCGGCCGGAACGACCAAGGTCCAATTCACCGGCGCGCGGACGTGCGGCACCACCAGGTGGACGCCCCTGGAAAGCGCCAGTCGTTCCGGCGCGTCGGCCGACTCGAGCGCCCGCACCGCGTCCACCCATGGGCCGGCGGCGTTGACGAACACCTTGGCGGCGAGCCGCGCGCGCCGACCTTCCCCGCCGGGACTGCGATCCGCCACTTCGATCGCGACTGCTCGGCCTTCCTCGATCACGAAGCTCTCGGCGCTGGCGTAGTTGACCGTAAGCGCCCCAGCCGCCGTGGCGGCCAGGATGTTGGCCAGGGTAAGCCGCGCGTCGTTCGTGAGATATTCCGGGTAAGCCACCGCGCCGGCCAGGTCGTCCGACCGCATGGCGGGTTCGCGGCGAGCGAGCTCAGCCGCCGACCAGAGCTGATGCGTGCGGCTTTTGGGAACCCCGCCCAGCTTCTCGAACGTCCACAGCGCCGCGCGGAGCTTGGCGATGCCGGCGGCGTTGCGTGCGCCTAAGACGAACCGCGTCTCGACAGTGAGATAGGGCGCGATGGCCTGGACGATCTTGCGCTCGCTGGCCGCCTCGCGCACCAGAGCCAGATCGCCCTGCGCAAGATAGCGCAGGCCGCCGTGGATCATCTTTGACGAGCGGCTGGACGTCCCCGAGGCGAAATCCCGCGCCTCAACGAGGGCGACGGTGAGACCACGCATGGCCGCGTCGCGCGCGATACCCGCTCCGGTGATTCCTCCGCCAATGACCGCGACATCGAAGGTCCGCTCGGACAACGCCGTGAACAGGGATTCGCGGTCACGCATGTCGAGGGCGGCTGCAGGCATGGGCGCTCCTTGTCAGGCCGATGCGCTATAGTGGAAAGACGAGAGAGGCAAACCATGACCCGTCCAATTCGCATCGGCCTTCTGGGAGCGTCGAAGATCGCCAGAGGCGCCGTCATCGCACCGGCGAAGGACAACCCGAACTTCGTGGTCATGGCGGTGGCGGCGCGGGACCCGGAGCGCGCCAGGCTCTATGCGGCGGAACACGGCATTCCTTTCGTCGCCAACGACTATGAAGCCCTTGTCCGGCGCGACGACCTGGATCTCGTCTACAACGCCCTTCCCCCGGCGGGCCACAAACGCTGGACCATCGCCGCGCTCGAGGCCGGCAAGGCGGTGCTATGCGAAAAGCCGTTCGCGCGCGACGCCGGCGAGGCGCGGGAGATGGTGGAAGCGGCCGAGGTTTCCGGGGGGACGCTAATCGAGGCGTTCCACTATCGCTTTCACAATGTCATGCGCGCGGCGGTGGCGTTGACGCACGAAGGCGCGCTTGGTCGACTGAAGTCCGCCGAAGCCGTGTTCGAGGTCCCGATCGCCCGGACCCCCGACGAACTGCGCTGGTCGGCGGAGCAGGGCGGCGGCGCGCTGATGGATCTCGGCTGCTACCCGGTCCACGCCTTGCGGAGCGTGGTCGGCGCCGAACCCCGCGTGGTGAGCGCGACGGCGGAATTCGACGATGGCGTTGACGCGTCGATGAAAGCCGAACTCGTCTTTCCAAACGGCGTGACGGGTGCCGTCGCCTGCTCGATGACCGCGCCGACGTTCAGCGCCAACCTGACGGTCGTCGGCGAGCGCGGGACCCTGGAGATCGTCAACTTCCTCGCCCCGCATCGCGGCCGCCGCTTCACCACGGTGATCGATGGCGTTACCCGCGAACACGGCGTGGAAGGACCATCGACCTATGCCGCCCAGCTGGCGCACGTGGCCGAGGTGTTGGCCGGCAAAATCCCGCCGCTCACCGGCGGCGCCGACGCCGTGGCCAACATGGCCGCCATCGATGCGATCTACGCCGCGGCCGGGCGCCCGGCGCGCTGACCTTCCGGCTCAGAGGCCGAGGCGCCATCCAGTCTTTTCCAGGAGCGTTTGAAAGAAAGCCGGCTCATACGCCTCCTCCGGATCGGCGCGAACGAGACTGTCCATGGCATGGGCGTCGTCGCCCACCAGGATTCGCCAGCGCTCGGCCTTGACGCCGTCGAGGATGATCCTCGCCGCCTGCGCGGCCGTGGTCGGGGCGTCGTCGCGGAAGCGGCGGGCGATTTCGGCGGAAATCGCCTGGATATCGGAATCGGAGAGGGCGTCGGCCGCCATCCCTCGCGCCGCCAGGCCGCGGCGCGCCGTGGCGAGGGCGGCGGCGTCGAGCATATCTGAATCTCCGCCGCTCTGGATTTTGCGCGAGTTGGCGACGATCTCGGTGCCGATATGGCCGGGCATGACCACCGAGCACTTCACGTGCGGCGCGTTGAGCCGCAGGTCCGTGACCAGCGACTCGGTGAAGCCCTTCACCGCGAACTTGGCCGCCGCATAGGCCGTGTGCGACACGGTCGGGCCCAGCGAGGCCCAGAAGCCGTTAACGCTGCTGGTGTTGATCATGTGCGCCTCATCGGCGGCGATCAGCATCGGGAGGAAGGCGCGCGAGCAATAGTAGACCCCGCCCCAGCAAACATTGAAGGTCTTCTCCCACTCCGCCCGCTCGCCCGAGACAAACGAGCCGCCCCCGCCGATGCCGGCGTTGTTGAACAGCAGGTGGATCTTGTCGGTGTCCTGCTCGCGCGCGGTGGCGTCGCGGAACCTCACGATGGCGGCCTCATCGGAAACGTCGGCGACGAAGGTGGTGACGCGCGTCCCCTGGACGGCGGCTTCTTCGCAGAGGGCGTTGGTCTGGGCCATGTTGGCCGCCGAGACATCACACATGGCGACGTTGCAGCCTTCCGCCACCAGTTGGCGGGCGAGTTCGCGGCCCATGCCCGTGCCGCCGCCGGTGATGACCGCGATCTTGCCTGAAAAGTCCTTCATCCACGCTTCCCTTCTCGCCGCCCCATTGTTCCTCACTCAGATCATTCTTAAGGCAAATCGGCCACAGGGCGAGGCGCGAATACCACCTGCGCGGCGCCCAAGCTTGACGGCGCACGCGTTGCGCGAGACCTTGGCGCATTGAGGCTCAAAGGCCCAGGGGTGGACCATGATCAAATTGTTCTCGTGCAAGCGCGTGAGCGCCGCGCCCTTCGGCGTGGCCGCCCTCCTGGCGTCCACCTGCCTGGCGGCGGGACCGGCGCTGGCGGCCGCCGATGCGACGGCTTCGGGGGGTGGCACGACATCCCTGAGCGAGATCGTAGTCACCGCCGAGAAGCGCTCTGAGAATATTCAGAAAGTGCCGATGAGCATCCAAGCCATCGACACTAAGAAGCTCGACCAGCTCAACGTCACCAACTTCCAGGACTATGCGAAGTTCATTCCGAGCGTGCAGTTCCAGACGTTCGCGCCCAGCGAGACGATCATCTACATGCGGGGCGTTTCCGATGGCGGCAATGGCAACCACTCTGGCCCGCTCCCGAGCGTCGGCACCTATCTGGACGAGCTGCCGATCACGACCATTCTGGGCACGCTGGACGTGCACATCTACGATATCGCCCGCGTGGAGATTCTGCCGGGGCCGCAAGGCACGCTCTACGGCGCCAGCTCCGAATCGGGCACCATGCGGATTATCACCAACAAGCCAGACACGTCGCACCTCTATGGCGCGCTCGATGTGGAGGGCAATACGGTGGACCACGGCTCCGAGGGTTATGTGGCCGAGGGCTTCATCAATGTGCCCATCACCGATCACATCGCCGTCCGCCTGGTGGCGTTTGACGAGCACGACTCCGGGTACATCGACAACGTCCTTGGCCAGCGGGCCTTCGTTCTGTGCGGGACGAACTGTTCTGGCGGAGCCGGCCCGGTCACCTCGATCATCAACAACGCCAGCTATGTGAAGAACAATTTCAACCCGGTGGACACCTTTGGCGGGCGTCTGGCGGCCAAGTTCGACGTCAACGACAACTGGACCATCGAGCCGCAGGTTATCGCTCAGGACATGCGCGCCGGCGGCATCTTCGGCTTCAACCCCACGGTCGGCGATCTGGAGGTCAACCGCTTCCAGCCGGACAGCGAGCACGACCGCTGGGTACAGGCTGGCCTGACCATCAACGGCAAGATCGGCAAATATGATCTGACCTATGCGGGGGGCTACTTCAATCGGGCGATTGATTCGCTTGAAGACTATACCGACTACTCGGTCGCCTACGACCAGTACTACGGTAGCGGCGCCTACTGGACCGACAAGAATGGCAATCCTCTCGCCCATCCGCAGCAGGAAATCGTCGGCCGCGACCGGTTCGAGAAAGGCAGCAACGAACTGCGTCTCGCCTCGCCGGCGACGGATCGCTTCCGTTTCATCGTCGGCCTGTTTCAGGAACGCCAGACCCACTGGATCATCCAGGACTATCAGATCCAAGGCTTCGCCAACGGGTATGTGCCCAACTCCAATCCCAACCTGCCGCCGGTCTTGGCGCCCATCAACGTGCCTGGCTGGCCCAACACCATCTGGCTGACTGATCAGGACCGGGTCGACAGCGACAAGGCGGCCTTTGGCGAGGTCTCGTTCGACATCACGCCTCAGCTCACCATCACCGGCGGCTTGCGCTACTACAGCTATAACAACTCGCTCTACGGCTTCTATGGCTTCAGTCAGAACTATGACGACATCACGGGATATGGCCCCGGCAACACGAACGCAGGCTTGGGGTGCATCCCCGGCCTGTCGTTCCGCAACGCGCCATGCGTCGATCTAGACAAGGCGCCGTCCAAGGGCACCGGCGAAACGCACAAGGTCAACCTCACCTACAAGCTTACCGACGAGGCGCTGGTCTACGCCACTTGGTCCACCGGCTATCGGCCAGGCGGCGTCAACCGTAGCGGGGCCTTTGCTCCCTACCAGGCGGACTTCCTGACCAACTACGAGGTGGGCTGGAAAACCAGCTGGTTCGACCGGTCCCTGATCTGGAACGGGGCGCTCTATGACGAACAGTGGAAGGACTTCCAGTTCGCCTACCTCGGCCCCAACAGCCTCACCATTATCCAGAACGCACCCTCGGCGCGTATTCTGGGCCTTGAGACCAATGTAGACTGGCGCGCCACCCACAACCTCACCTTGTCGGCGGCGGGCTCCCTCAATGACGCTGAGCTGTCGGCCGATTTCTGCACAGACGCTAACGGCAATGTCGTCACGCCGTGCGGCAGCAACCCGGTGCTGGCGTCGAAGGGTCAGCAGTTGCCCTACACGCCAAAGTTCAACGGCAACATCACGGCGCGGTACACCTTCCCGTTGTTCGGGTGGGACGGCCACGCCCAGGCGTCCGTGGTCTATCAATCCAAGCGCAGTCCGGCCGTGTTCACCGCCGATATCCAGAACCTTGGCGAGATGCCGGGCTACGCCACTCTGGACCTCTCGTTCGGCGCTACACATGACAAGAGTTCGTTGGAAATCTTTGTGAAGAACGCCTTCGACGAGCGCGGCGAGATCAACCGCTATACGCCGTGCACGACTTCGGTCTGCGCGCCGGGCTATCCCGCCGGCGTAGGATCGAACGGCATTTCCTTCCCCGCCACGCCGCCGGCGGTCTATGTGGTGCCGATCCAACCCCTGACCATCGGCATAAGGCTCGGGCAGAAGTTCTAAGTCTGCGCACCGCGACCGCGGGCGTCGGGCGACCGGACAGGTCACCCCGTGGTATAGCAGGGCGATGACGCAGCAGGCTCCGGTCGGATCCATCGAGGCGGCCCTGGCGCATGCGACGCGGCTCCTGGGGTCGCGCCCGGACTTGGCCGAACGCCAGGCCCGCGACATCCTCGCAGCAGCTCCGGCTGATCCAAGGGCGCAGATGTTGCTGGGCGCCGCGCTTCGCCGCCAGGGCGACACCGCCGCCGCGCTCGCCCAATTGGCCCCTCTGGCCCGCGCGCAGCCCAGATCGGCGCAGACCCATCTCGAACTCGGCCTGACCCTTGCTGCCGGAGGCGAGGCCCAAGCCTCGCTCTCCGCCTTGCGCCAAGCCGTGTCTCTCAGGTCCGATCTGCCCGACGCGTGGCGCGCGATCGCCGATCAACTCTATCTGACGGGCGACGCCGCCGGCGCTGACGCGGCGTATGCGCGCCACATCGAGGCGGGCATCCTGGATCCGGAACTCAGGTCCGCGGCCGAAGCGCTGGTCGATGGTCGCTTGGCCATCTGCGAGCGCTTGCTGCGCGAGCGGCTCAAAGCTCAGCCTTCGGATATCGCCGCCATGCGCATGCTGGCCGAGGTCGGCACCCGCCTTGGTCGCTACGCAGACGCCGAGGGCCTGCTCGAACATTGCCTCGAACTCGCGCCCAGTTTCACACCCGCGCGGCACAACCTCGCGATCGTTCTCTATCGCCAGCAGAAGGCCGCCGACGCCTTGCCACACATCGAGCGATTGCGCGCAATCGATCCGGCGGAGCCGGGCTGGCGCAACCTACATGCGGCCTGTCTCGGCATGGTCGGCGAATACGCACAAGCAATCACTCTCTTCGAAACGCTATTGGAACAGGCGCCTGACCAGCCGCGCATCTGGCTCAGCCTGGGCCACGCCCTGCGCACTGATGGCCGGCGAGCGGCCGCGGTGGCCGCCTACAAGCGCGCGCTGACCCTGGAGCCCGGTCTCGGCGACGCTTACTGGAGCCTGGCCAACCTCAAGACCGAACGCTTCACGGAACGCGAAGTCGCCGACATGGAGACACAGCTAGAGCGCGAGGACCTGCGCGGCGAAGATCGGTTCCACCTGCACTATGCGCTCGGCAAGGCGCTGGAAGACGGCTCAAACTTCGCCGGATCGTTCGCCCATTATGCCGAGGGCGCGCGGCTGCGACGGGCCGAGGCGCCGTATGACGCCGACGAATTCGCCGACCTGATCCGCCGATCCCAGGCCCTGTTCACGCGCGAGTTCTTCGCGGCGCGCGTCGGTAGCGGCGCGAAATCGGAGGCGCCGATTTTCATCGTTGGCTTGCCGCGATCGGGATCGACTCTGATCGAGCAGATTCTCGCCAGTCATTCCGCTGTCGAGGGCACCATGGAACTCCCGGAGATCGGCGCCATTGCCCGCCGCTTCGTTCGCGACGCCAACCGGGGAAGGGGAAGACCGTATCCGGACGCTCTCTCGGACCTGGACGCTGACTCCGTTCGCGATTTAGGAGAGACATTCCTTAAGAGGACGGAAATCCAGCGGAAGCTCGGACTGCCCTTCTTTATCGACAAAATGCCAAATAATTTCCATCACTTGGGCCTGATTTTGCTGATCCTTCCGAACGCCAAGGTGATTGACGCCCGCCGCCACCCGATGGCAACGGGCTTCTCCGCGTTCAAACAGCATTTTGCGCGCGGCCAAGCCTTTTCCTACGACCTGAGCGATATCGGACAATACTACCGGGCCTATATCAACTTGATGTCACACTTCGACGCCGTCGCGCCGGGCCGCGTGTGCCGGGTGATCCACGAGGACCTGGTGGATGACACCGAGGGTCAGGTGCGGCGGTTGCTGGCCTACCTCGGCCTTCCGTTCGAACCGGGCTGCCTAGAGTTCCACCGTAACGACCGCGCGGTCCGCACGGCCAGCTCCGAACAGGTGCGCCGCCCGATCTTCCGCGAGGGGCTTGAACAGTGGCGGAACTACGAACCCTGGCTCACGCCGCTGAAAGAGGCGCTTGGATCGACTCTCGAGGATTGGCGCGGCTGAGGCGCGACTTCCTCGGCTATGACAATGAACCGTTCGAGAAACGTCTGGCCAAAAGTGGTGCTGAGGGCGGTGTCGGCGGCGTCGCGGCCGCGGGCCACGACGATGCGGCCGATGCGCGGGAAATTGTGGCGCGCGTCAAACGTGTGCCAGCGTTCTCCCAGCCAGACCTCGAACCAGGCCGAGAAATCCATCGGGCCGATCACGGGGATGCCGATGTCGCCCATCCAGCCGGTGCAATAGCGGGTGGGGATATGCATGGCGCGGCACAGGGCGATGGCCAAGTGGGCGTAGTCGCGGCACACGCCCACGCCCTCCTCCAGCGCTTCGGAGGCGACGCGGGTGGGCCGCGCGTGCTCATAGCCGAAGGCGATCCTGTCGTGCACAAAGTCGCAGATCGCCTGGACGCGGCCCCAGCCGGGTGGGATGTGGCCGAATACGGACCAGGCCAGCGGGCTCAGCTTATCCGAGTCGCAATAACGGCTGGCCAGGAGCCACAGGAGATGCTCGTCCGGAAGTTCGTCCACCGGGTGCTGGACTGCGCTCAAAGACACTGGATCGGGCTCGCCGCTGTCAGCGACGACGAAATCGGCAGATATGCGGATCGGGCCGGCGGGGGCGACCAGGCGGGTGCACACGTTGCCAAAATCGTCCAGATAACGGCGCACGGGAACATCGGGGTCGAAGCGCACGACCTCCGGGGTGACCAGATCCTGATAGCGCTCGGGCCGGATGCTGAGCATCAGGACCATGGGGGTTGGGCCCGGACAGTCGTAGACGAGGTCATAGCCGACGCGAATGTGCATGTATGACCTCGGGGTGAAACTCGTAGACAACCATAGGGCCGAACGCCGGTGACCGCACCTGGTTCAATCCTGCTTGGTACCGCCGACCCGCCACCGTTCTCCGTCGAGCGGGCCGGCGCGGACTCGCCGTTCGTCATTGTGGTCGACCACGCCGGGCGCGCAGTTCCGGCGGCGCTCGGTCGGCTGGGCCTTCCGGGTAAGGCCTTCGATCTGCACATCGCCTACGACATCGGCGCTCTGGGCCTGGCGACCCAACTGGGCTCCGCGATTGACGCGTGCGTGATCGCCCAGACCTTTTCGCGCCTGGTCATCGACTGCAATCGCGCGCCCGGCGAGCCGGGGTCCATCGTCGCCACCTCGGACGGGATCGCTATCCCCGGCAACGCGAACCTGAGCGACGCTGAGCGGACGGCGCGCGCCGCCGCCATCCACTCGCCCTATCACCGTCGCATTGGTGAGGTGCTGGAGGCGCGCCGGGCATCGAGGCTTCCCTCGTTGCTCATCTGCCAGCACAGCTTCACGCCCGAGATGGGCGGCGAGGCCCGCCCCTGGCATGTCGGCGTGCTGCATCTGGGAGACTCGGCGGTGAGCGCCACCATGCTGGATTTGCTGCGCCGCGAAGGCGACCTCATCGTCGGCGACAACCAGCCCTACGCCATGGACGGGACGGACTATACCGCGCCGTTCCACGCCTGCGTCCACGGCTGCGAGATGCTCGAACTGGAGGTTCGCCAGGATCTCATCGCCGACGAGGCGGGTCAGGCCGCCATGGCCGATCGGCTCGCGCGTCTGGTTCCGGCGGCGTGGAAGGCGGCTCGACTCTGAGCGCGAATGCCTTCCAATTGCGTCACCCGCGATCGACCGGGTGTACGGCATGGGGGCGCCGCGCGTGCAATCCGCCAACCTCGGCCTGATCGAGGGTTTCTATGGCCGTCCATGGACGGCCAAGGCGCGCGCCGACGCAATCGCGTTCCTCAAGCCCCACGGCTACGGATTCTATATCTACGCGCCGAAGGCGGATTCCTTCCTGCGCCGCCGCTGGCGAGACCCGTTTCCCGACGATCAGGCCCAAGCCCTGGCCGCCCTGGCCGCGGAATGCGTACTCCGGGGCGTGCGTTTCGGCGTGGGCCTGAGCCCCTTCGAACTTTATCGCGCCTTCGACCCGGCGGCGAAGGCCGACCTGGCGCGCAAACTCGCCGAACTCGATGCCATCGGCGTGACCGACCTGGCCATCCTGTTCGACGACATGCGCGGCGATCTTCCCGGTCTCGCGAGCGCTCAGGTCGCCATCATGGATTGGATCGCCGGACGTTCCGGCGCCGCGCGGTTTATCCTTTGCCCCACCTATTACAGCGACGATCCTGTACTGGACCGCTTCTTCGGCGAACGCCCGGCCCGTTATCTTGAGGCTGTGGGCGCCGACCTCGACGCCGCCATCGACATGTTCTGGACTGGAGAAGAAGTCTGTTCGCGCGCCTATGGAACGGCTCACCTGGAGCGTGTGGCCGCCGCTCTGCGGCGCAAGCCCGTGATCTGGGACAACTATCCGGTCAACGACGGGCCCGTCATGAGCCGTTCGTTGCATCTGCGCGCTTTCACAGGGCGGGACGCGGCGATGGCGGGCCTCGTGCGGGCCCACGCCGTCAATCCGGCCTCCCAGCCGGTGTTGAGCCGCATCCCGGCTTTGACGTTAGCTGAGAGCTACGCCATGGGCCGGTCGTACGACTATGGCGCGTCCTTTGAGCGGGCGGCGGAGCAAGTGCTGGGGCCCGAGCTCGCCGCCCAGGTGCGCGTCGATCTCTCCCAGCTACAGGACAGCGGCCTCGACCGCCTGGGCGACGCAACGAAGACTCGGCTGCGCGCGCGCTACGCGGCCTTCGACCATCCCGCCGCACGGGAAATCGTCGCGTGGCTGGACGGCGATTGGACCATCACTCGAGAAGAGATGGCGGCCTCATGAGCGAGGCGCGCCGGCCGCTCCGCTTTTGGGACCTGACGTTCTACGCCGTGGCTGTCGGCTTCGGCATCCGCTGGCTGCCCTACGCGGCGGCGGCGGGCCCGGCTTCCCTGCCACTGTGGCTGGCGGCGATGCTGGGGTTCATGGGGCCGCTGGTCATCGCCACGGCAGAGCTCGTAGGCCGCTTTCCCGGCGAAGGCGGCCTCTACGACTGGACCCGCGAGACCTTGGGCCCTTTCGTCGGGTTCAACACCGGCTGGCTCTACTGGACCTGCAACCTGCCGTTTTTCTCGGCCCTTCTCTATTTCATCGTGAACACGCTGGCCGAGGCCATGGGACCCGCGGCGAAGCACGCGGTCGCCGACCCCTGGCTGTTCGCCGCCTTGGCGTCCGGCCTCGCCATCCTGGTGGGCTTTCTCAATTGGCTTGGGCTGGGAACAGGCAAGTGGCTGACCAACTTCGGCTCCATCGCGGTCGGCGTTCTGATGGCGGCGCTTCTCCTGATGGGCCTTGCGCTGGCGTTGAAGGGGGGGGCCGCGACCCATTTCGCCCACGCGAACTATGCGCCGCCCTTCAACGCCGACGGCGCGGCTCTATGGGCGATCATGGTTTTCGCCTATGGCGGCCCGGAGGCTCTGGCCTTCCTGCGCGGGGACGTGGAGGGCGGTGTCAGGCAGATTCTACGGGTTCTCACTCTCGTCGGGGTTCTGGTGTTCGCGGCCTACATCGCCGGCACGCTCGCCATGCTGACGATTTTCAAGCCAGAGGACGCCTCGCGCCTGGCTGGCCTGCCTGACGCCTTCACTTTGGGGCTCGCCCGCCTGGGCCTTCCGTCCCTGGCGAACGCGCCGTCGCTGCTCCTCGGCCTCGCCATGCTGGGCGGCTACAGCGCCTGGTTCGGCGTCGCGGCGCGGCTGCCCTTCGTCATCGGGGTCGACCGATACTTCCCTGCCGTCTTCGCCAGGCGCGATCCGAAGACCGGCGCACCGACCACCGCGATCGTCGTGCAAGTGATCGCCGTGGTGATCCTGGTGGTTCTCGGTCAGGCGGGCGCGACCATAAAGGGCGCCTACGACTTCCTCGTCTCCATGAGCGTGATCTCCTACACCCTGCCGTTCGTGTGCCTGTTCCTGGCCTATCTGAAGGTGAACGGCCGGGCGACGGAGGGCGTCTGGGTCGCGCCGGGAGGGACGGCCGGCCGCCGCGCGATCGCCCTCGTCGGCCTCGCCGTGACGCTCACCGCCATCGCCGCCACCCTGGTTCCCAGCCCGGACACGACTGACAAGGTCGGCGCCGTGGTTAAGCTGGTAGTCTCGTCCGCGGTGTTGGTCGGGGCTGGCATGGTCATCTATGCATGGGCTGCGTGGCGGCAGCCGAAGGCGCAGCCCTAGGCTTCCAATCACGCCATGGTGACGTCAGGGCCGCATGCGCGCCTGATAGTCTGCGCGCGGGGGATGGAGCACGATCATGGCCTCGACCCCGCTCACCGGCAGTGAACGCCGCCTTCCGCACGGTGCCCGCGACGCGGGTCCCTGCGCGCCGGATGAGCGCCTCGAGATCAGCGTTCTGCTGCGTCCAGGAGGCGATCTCGCCTCACGGCTCGAACGCCAGGCACGCGGCGAGCGCTCCGAGCCACCGCTCACCCGGGAGGCGTTCGCCAGACAGTTCGGCGCCGCGGACGCGGACGCCCGGGCGGTGGAAGCCTTCGCCGCCGGCCACGGCCTGCAAATTATTGAGCGCGATCTCGCCCGCCGCACGCTTCGCCTCGCCGGCCTAGCCTCCCAATTCGGGCAGGCTTTTGGCGTCGACCTCAGACGCGTCGAGACCTCGTCGGGTGCCTACCGCGGCCGGACAGGCGCCATCCTCCTGCCCGAGGCACTGGCGGGTGTGGTCCAAGCCGTGTTGGGCCTGGACAACCGCCCGCAGGCGAACACCCACCATCGCATTTTCCGGCCGGATGCGCCGCGCACAGCCGCGCCGGTGTCCTACACGCCCCTCCAGGTGGCGGCGCTTTATGGCTTCCCTGGCGGGGTCGGCGCGGGCGAGACCATCGCGCTCGTTGAGCTCGGCGGCGGGTTCACCTCGTCCGACCTTGCCGCCTATTTCACGTCGCTGGGAATCGATCCCGCTCCGGACGTCACGGCGGTTTCCGTGGACAGCGCCCAGAACCAACCGACCGGGTCGGCGGACGGCCCGGACGGCGAGGTCATGCTCGACATCGAGGTCACCGGGTCCGTGGCTTCAGGGGCCAAGATCGCGGTCTATTTTGCCCCCAACACCGACGCCGGCTTCGTGGACGCAGTCACGACCGCCGCCCATGACGCCACGCGCAAGCCATCGGTGATCTCCATCAGCTGGGGCGGCCCGGAAAGTTCGTGGACCGGCCAGGCAATGACGGCGCTTGATCAGGCCATCGCCGCGGCGGGGCTCATGGGAGTGACCGTCTGCGTCGCCAGCGGCGACAACGGTTCCAGCGATGGCGCCAGCGCCGCGGGCGATCACGTGGATTTCCCGGCCTCCAGCCCGCATGCGCTCGGCTGCGGCGGCACCAGCCTGCGCGCCACTCGCGGAGCCATCTCAAGCGAGATGGTGTGGAATGACGGATCCGACGGAGGAGCGAGCGGGGGCGGCGTGAGCGCTCAGTTTGCCCTGCCGGCCTGGCAAGACGGACTATTCGCCACCAGCAGCCAGAAGGTGCGATCGGCGCTGGTCAGGCGGGGGGTTCCCGATGTGGCCGGCGACGCCGATCCGGAAACCGGCTACCAGGTGCGCGTGGACGGCCAAGTCACCGTGATCGGGGGCACCAGCGCCGTGGCCCCATTGTGGGCCGCGCTCATCGCCCGCATCAACGCCAACCTCGGCAAGCCCGCAGGGTACGTCAACGCGCGCCTTTACGCGGCGGCCGCGGATTTCAACGACATCACCCAGGGCGACAACGGCGATTTCGAAGCCTCGGCCGGGTGGGACGCGTGCTCAGGTCTGGGGTCTCCCAAGGGAGCGGCCATCCAGGCCGCGCTCGCGCCGGATCAATAGAGGCCCGCGAGGACGAGTATGCGCGCGGCGATGGCTCCGGCGAGGTTCGCGCGCACGATCCGGCCGGACGCAGCAAAGGCGATCCGTCCGGCCAGCGACCGCTTGGAGTCGACCAGAGCCTCCGTCAGGCGCCGGCGGGACGGATCGAGACGGCCGCCCCAGAGGCGCAGGAACTCGGCGGCCTGGGCACGAATTGGATAGAACCTGCTGGGATCGCGCGCGAATATCCGGGCCTGACGCCGGATTTCGGCCAGCCGACGGCTCGCCTGGCCGATCTCGTTGCCGCCATGCTGGCGATAGAGAACGCCGGGTTCGGGATCATAGATCACCTCGCCAAAAGCCGAGGTCACCAGGGCGCACCACCAGTCGTGCATGATCACGCCCGCGACCGGGGGACGCGAGCGGATAAGCTCCGCCGCCGCCCAGTTCATCACCACCGTGACGCCAAAGGCGATGTTCTCGAACAGAAGATGCTCAAAACGGTCGTCGTCCTTGACCGGGGCCGGGCCGAGCGGCCGGAGATCCGCATCGACACACAGCACCCGCGAACAATAGAGGGCGGGACGCGCCGGCGGGACTTCCGCCAGACGCCGCGCGGCCCGCCGCAGCTTGTCCGGCAACCAGACGTCGTCCTGATCGCAGAAGGCGTAGGCGTCGAAGCCGCCCGGCGCTGCGGACAACAGTTCGAGGAAGCTCCGCGCCGGCCCAAGGTTTGAACCGGCCGTCGGCGCGGCGAGGCTCGGCCACCTTCCTGCGTACCGCGTTAGGATCTCACGCGTGGCGTCGCTGGAACCGTCGTCGCGCGCGAAAAGGGTCACGTCGACGCCCCGCTGCGAGATGAGGCTGTCGAGCTGGGCCGCCAAAAAGGCCTCGCCGTTGTAGGTCGAGAGGAGGACCGCGATCCGGGGTGTCACGACCGGCGCTCTTTCAGGCGAGCGGCGGCGTGGGCGGCGAAGGCGCGCACCTCGCCGGAGGAGGCCGCTCCGATCAGGGTGACACCGATGCTTAACCCCGCCAGGGCCAGAAAGGCGCCCGGTCGCGACAAGGACCCCAACGGCAAGAGCCGCGTGCCGGCCAGAAGGACCGCCAGAAAGCCGCCCCGAACCCAGATCCCGAGGCCGAGGCCGCGCCGCTCGTCAGCCGTGAGCAGGCGGGCGTGAATGACCGGGACCCAGAGGAGGAGATAGAGGACGTTTCCCGTCAGCCAGACCACGCCCGTCCCGACGGCGCCGTAGGTGAAGGCGGCCCAGACCGCTGTCGGCGCCCAGAAGAAGGCGAAGACGAGGTTGCCGATCACATGCAGCCGCACCTGCCCAAGGGCGTATTGGAGCAGGAAAGGTACGAACAGGAAGGCGGCGAACGCACCGCCCGCCGCATAGAGCGTCAGCACCGGAGCCAGATGAGCGGCGACCTCGGCGCGGCCCGTCCAAGCCCAAATGACCCACACTGGCTGCGCCGCGATGGTTCCGGCGAGACCCGCCGCCAGGCTGAGAATGAGCGCGGCGGCGAGGCGATAGACATGAATGAAATCCTGCCGCCGCTCCTGGGCGAGAAGGGCCGTGAGCCTTGGCTGAAAAGCCTGAACGAATGGCGGCAATACCAGGGTGATGCCAGCGCACACCTGCACGACCAAGCCGAACAGACCAAACTCGCCAAGCGGCAAGGCGTGTGAAAGCGCCAGGCGGTCGGCCTGATTGACGAGCGTGACCGCCGCTGAAGCAAGCGTCAGCCCGAGGGCGAACTTGTACTCGGCGCGCAACCGGCTCCAGCCAAGCGGCGATCCACGTGGTCGGCTAGGCATGGCCGCGCGGAGCAGGAGACGGCTTACCATCGCCTCGACCAGAGTGAGGCCGGCCTGAACCGCGAAAAACACCACGGGAGTGCGCTCGACGAACGCCAGGGCTGCGACGGAGGCGCCATAGCGCGCGGCCACCGACACCGCAGCCACGGCGTTGACCAAATTCTGGCGCTCGAGTCCTACCAGCGCGGATTGATAGAGTCCGGTCAGCCAGCGAAACACGAGCAAGATCGCAATAAGCCGCAGGGAGATATCGAGCTGGCCCGCGGCGAGCGAAGAGCGCCCCAGCCAGTGGACGGCGATCCACGGACTGGCGAGGATCAGCACGGCGCCGGCCGCCAGCCCACCGACGACGAAGATGATCTCGGCCGCCGCGAACAGGCTCGCCGCCTCATCGGCAGGCAGCGCCCCGGCCCGGAATCTCGAGAGCTGGCGGGCGACGGCGGGCGACACCCCAAGGTCGAACAACAGCATCCAACCCTGAAGCACGAGGAAGAAGGCCACCAGGCCGTAGGCCTCCACGCCCATCAGTTTCAGCAGGATCGGCGTCGCCACCACATTGACGAGGGCGATGAAGAAGTGCGCGCCAAAGCCGAACGCAAGGGTCGGACCCAGTCCCGAGATGGGGGCGGCTCTGGGCAGCGCCGGCGCGCCCTCCCCGTCCGCAGCGAGGTCGAGCTCAGCCAATGGGCGCAAAAAGGACGCCGCCGATGCGCACGCCCCCATCCAAAATGGCGAGGCCCGCGTGGTCCGCGCGCTCCAGCGCGGCGGCAGGTTCCGCCACCAGGAGATCGATCCGCCGAATCTCGGTCATCGGCGCCACGCCGGGGATGAAGCGAAGCTCGCCCCGGTCCAGCGGCAGACGCAACGAAGCGTCCAGCGGGCGCGCCAGAAGGATCGAGAATCGCGCGGCCAGAGCCCTCGGATCGGCCGAGGCCAGCGTCACCGCCGCCACGTCCAGCACCTCTGGCGTCAGGGCGTCGCGCCAGTCCGGACCCGCCGGCCACCAGTCGCCGAGCGGCTCCAGATGATCGCGGACGCTCCTCTGCTCGTCCACCGAGGCGAGGACGCCGCCAAAATCGGCCGGATGGAAATGGGCCGCGCGATAGTCCCGGCGATCGAGATCGTCCACGACCCTGACGCCCAAGGCGGCGATACGGGTCCGTTCGGCCACAGCATCCGCTGTCTGGAAAATCAGCATATAGCCGGCGTCGCCGCCGCGACGAGCGAGGAAGCGTGCGGCCGACGCGTCGGGGCGCACTGGCGCCAACACCTCAATGAACACGGCGCCAGCGGGGATCACCGCGTTCCTCAAGCCATAGTGAATGATGCCCGGGTCGCGATACGCGACCTTCAGGCCGAATACCCGCCCGAGATCGGCGCACACGGCGTCCACGTCATGACAGGCGATCGCGATCTGTCTCAGCCGCATCGTGGCCTCGGGGTTTGCGCGCGCAAAGCTTAGGGCCGAGCTTTGCTTAGGGCAAAGCCGGCTGGCGAGCGCGCCGCGGCCGTATTGACTCGATAGAGGGTGAAACGACGCCGGATGGTCAGTTCCGAGAGCGTTCCGGGCAAGGGGTTAGGGGCCGGTTCGCCTATGACATAGAGGTAGTTATAGCGCTGAGGCCAGCGAGCCAGATTGGGCTCCGAAAAGCGCGCGCCGCCGGCCGCGATGTCCATCAAGCTGGATACGCTCGGCGGGGACCTGTCTGATCCCGCCGCCATGTCCAGGTCGCGGTAGGCCGGTTTCGGCTGAATGGGCTGCTCGCCGGGCACTGTGAACAGCGACGATACGAATACGTTGGCCACCGGCGCCGCCAGCGTCGGAACGTGAAACATCGGCTGATCCCAGACGCCGACTCGATCTCCGACGCCAACCAGAACGGTCGAGCCTGGGGTGAGGAGTGGAAACGTGGCCTCAAGCTCCTGATAGTCCTTCTGGTAGGCGAACCAGATCCAAGTCGTGCCGACTTGGTTCGCGATTATGACCCCCACGACCAGAGCCAGCGACGCCACCCGCCATGGACCTCGCGGCAAGGAGATGTTCGTGAACGCCGGCAAGAGAACGGGCAGTGCGCCCAACACCTTGGTGTCGGGACCCCAGGAGTCGAAGAACCGCTCTGGCAGGATGAGGCAAACGAGGAGAAATCCGACCAGCACCCACGCTCCGGCCCGTGTGAATCGGAGACGACGGTCGACCGCGAAGAGCATCGCCGCCCCCAGTCCCACGGCGCCTTCCAGCAGCGCGAGCATGGGGTGATAGTAATTGAGAAACATCGCAAGCTTCGGGAGCTTTCGGTCAAACATCCAGTCGAACGCTGGACGTCCGACGCCGCCACCGAAAAGCGCCATGACAGCTAGAGCGATGATCACCGGCGAGACCATGAACGCCGTCAAGGATGCCAGCGTGGTGAAACGCGGCCGACGCGAAAATCTCGACAATTCGAACAGGCCAATCGCCAGTCCATAGACGCCCAGAGCCAGCATGTGCGCGACGAACAAGGCCGCCACGGCGACGGCACCGACCGTCCACCTGAGCCATGCAGACCGCTCTCGAAGGCGAATCCACAGGCCCAAGCTCCAGACAGCCAGGCCGAGACCGAACCCAAAGTTCGCCTCTCCGAATGCAAACGGCAAGCTCGAGAGCGCCAACATGGCTCCGAGACCGCCGAGTCGATGCCGGCCCTTGACGGTCAGCTCAAGGAAGACCGCGCCGGACACGATCAGGATCGAGCTGGCGCCCCAGAAGACCTTGGCGGCGATGGCGACATCCATAAAACGCGCCAAGGTGGGGACAATGAGGTCCATGGCCAGGTTCGGACAGACCCGCCACGCCGGCTCATACGCCAGGCTGGGCGTCCCGCTCAGCAGGTACATTCGCGCCAGGTGATTGGGGTAGTCGAGCATCGCCGGAACACGGACGAGGAACAGCGGCATTATCGCGAAGGCTAGGAGCGCCGCCGTAAGCGCGATCATGACAATCGAGAGGCGATCGAACTTGGAGCGACTACCGTTCAAGATCGAGTGCGACGCCGTCGGCCCTGGCATCAAGAGCCGTCCAATTTGACGCCCTGGTCGTGGGGCTCAATGAATTTGGCCTCGTTGCCGCCGATGATGGCCAGCAGGAACCCGCCCAAGACGGTCTGGGCGCCCAGACTCATCAACAGAGTTCCGAGCACAACCGGAAACACCGAGTCGGCGCGGGTGAGAATATGGGCGTTCCAGGTCGCCAACACGGCGACAAGATCGAGCACACCGAGCAACGCCAGTCCCAGCCCCCCAAAGATCATGCTCTCCAGATTGACCCAGCGGGCGAGGCCCACGAACCAGGCCGGCGTCTTTCGGTATCCCGCGCGCACGCCGTGCAGGTGACTGGCCAGGGCCAGGATGAGGGCGATGTGGCCCACCGCGACAAAGGCGCTGGCCAACACGTCCCAATAGTTGCCGAAGAAGAATTCGACGCGTGGGGCGACCAGGAAGTGGACGCCCGAAGTGCCCAAGATGAAAATCCCTGTCGTCATAGCCGACGCGCCCGGCAGGGCGAAAAGCCATGCCGGGCTCAGCATGAACAGGTAGCGGAGGTGGCGCCAGCCGTCGCGCCACGGGCGCAGATGCGGAGGCCGGTCGCGCAGATCGGGAGAAAGCGTCGCCGGACGCTCGACGATCCTTTCGCCCTTGAGCGCCGCCTTGATCACCATCTCGCTGGCGAACTCCATGCCGGCGCCGGTGAGATTGAGCCGATCGAAACAGGCGTGGGTGAGCGCGCGCAGGCCGCAATGGGCGTCGCTGACCCGGGCGCGGAAGAGCAAGTTGAGGATGCCGGTGAGCAGGGGGTTGCCGATGTAGCGGTTCTTCCACGGCATGGCGCCGGGCTTGATCCCACCCGCGAAGCGGGACCCCATGACGAGGTCGGCCCCGTCGATGAGAGCGCCAATCATCGGCACGGCCTCGCGGAAATCGTAGCTGCCGTCCGCGTCGCCCATGACCAGATAGCGCCCGCGGGCGGCGCGGAACCCGCCGCGGAGCGCGGCGCCGTAGCCCTTCTCGGTCACCCCCACGACCCGCGCGCCAAGACCCGTGGCGAGGGCCTGGCTGCCGTCCGTGCTGCCGTTGTCGGCGACGACTATTTCGGAGGTCAGGCCAAAAGCCGACTGTATTCCGGCCCGGGCTTCCTCGATGACGCCGATGCAAGCGGCCAGCGAGCGCGCCTCGTTGAGACAGGGCATGACGAACGAGACGTCGACCGCGCCGGCCGCGCCGGATTGACCGGGTTCGGACAAGACCACTCCGTACTCTGGCGCCGCCGCCAAGCTTACCTGTAGCCGGCTCTGTAGGCGAAGGCGACGAGATCGGCCAGCGGCCGTGGCCACAGGCGGCGGAAGATCTCCATGTCTTCGCGCTGACGCACGCCGTCGCGCGTCAAGGCCGCGGTGGCCGTGAGCAGGTTGTGCCGGCGGCCAACCAGGCGCTCCGGCGTGCGCGCGAAGGCCGCGCCGGATTCGCGCAGGCGCAGCCAGGCGTCCCAGTCGAGATTGGACCGAAAGGCGCCCGAGAAAGCGAAATCGCCCAGCCGGGCCCTGTCGAAAGTCACCGATGAGCAGGGCAGCGGATTTCCGAACGAAAGAAAGGCGCGCAGACGCCGGGGCCCGGGTTCGGCGGTCGCCCCGAGGCTCAGCCGCTCCAGTGCGTGCTTGGCGAAGCTGATCCGGGAGCGGATCGGCGCGCCGTGATCATCAATCTCCTCATAGCCGGTGAACGCCGCCGCCGCGCGCGCGCTCGCCGCCAGCAGGTCCAGGCTGCACCCGAGGAATCTGGGAAAGTAGACATCGTCCTGGTGGGCCAGAGTAACGTAGCGGGCTTCGGTGGCGGCGAGGGCGAAATTCCAGTCGGCGGCGATGCCTTCGCGGCGCGGATTGACCACTACTGGCGCGCCGACGCTCTGCGCCGCCGTGTCGATGTGGACCGACGGCGTCGACGTCGTAACGACAATCTTAGCGGGCGTTGTCTGGGCCTGCAGCGAAGCGAGACAGCCGGCCAGGAACGGCGAATCGCCATGCGCCATGACGACGAAGGCGTGGCCGCCTTGTTCCGACGTGGTCACGCGGGCGCCCGCTTGGCCGCGGCCTTCCCGGCGGCCAGCGCCAGCCAAGTCGCCGGGGCCACGATCAGCGCTCCCAGAATGAACGGGCCGTTTACGTTCACCATGGCGAAGACCAGGCTCGCGGCTTGGGGTCCCAGCACGCGCGACAAGGCGCTGGCGGCGTTGTTGAGGCCCATGATCTGGCCGCGGCTGCGCTCGTCGATGGTCCGCGACAGCAGTGCGCCGGCGTTGGGAAACGCCACGGACGCGCATAGCGCGGTCATGGCCATAAGGGCGTAAGTGACCCAGCCGCCGTCGCCGAACGGCTGCAGCGACATGGCGATCACGGTCCCGGCCATGCCGACGGCCAGCATGCGCGCCTCGCCATAGCGGCGCGACAGGTAGCCGGTGAGCAGGAATTGGGTGGGAGAAGCGACCAGGCCGGAGATGCCGAAACACAGGCCCACCTCGCGCGGCTGCCAGGCGAAACGGTGATGGGCCCACAGGGCGAACACCGATTCGATGCCGTTGAAGGCGAAGCCCACGAGAAACGTCAGCAGCACCAGAGGCCCGATCACCGGATGGCGAGCCACGAAACCCAGCGCCGTCCAGGGGCTGATCGCCTGACCGTCGGCGGGGCGTCGCTGGCGGCTCTCGCGCACAGCGAGCATGATCCCGATCGCCGAACAGGCGGCCAGTCCCGAGGCCGCGAGCAAGGGAATCTGGAAGCCAAGCGGACCGGCCGATGGCTTGGCGAGGACGCCGCCCACGAATGGACCCAGAATGAAGCCGACATTGTAGGCCGCGCCCAGTCTCGCCATGCGCCCGGCGAGGGCCTCGGGAGGCGTGACGTCGGCGATATAGCCCTGGACCACCGAGCCGTTGCCGGCCGCCATGCCGCCCGCGAAACGGATCACCACGGCCAGCCAGATGCTAGGGGCGAAGGCGAGCGCCCCATAACAGGCGCAGTTGGCGAGCACGGTGGAAATCAGGATCGGCCGGCGGCCAATGCGGTCCGAGAGCCGGCCCCAGAACGGCTCGCCGATGAACGAGCCCATGGAATAGGCCGAAAAGATAAGCGCGATCTGCCACGGCGCGGCATGGAACGAGGCCCCGTAGAAGGGCAGCAAGGGCACGACGATGCCGAACCCCAGGATGTTGATGAACATCACCGACAGGAGGGTGTACATGGCCACGGCGGAGTGCCGGGCCGCCACGTCAGGCGCCTCCTTGGTCATGGCGCGTGATTAAGACCGCGCGCGGGCTCGGGCAAGGCGGGAGGGAAAGGCCGATGGAGCGGAAGACATCCACGATCGAGGTGTTTTTCGATTGCTCCAGTCCCTGGACCTATCTGGCCTTCGAAAACCTTCAGCCGCTGGCGGCAGAACTGAGCGCGCGCATCATCTGGCGGCCGATCCTGGTGGGCGGCGTGTTCAACACGGTCAATCCCAGCGTCTACGAAAGCCGCGCCACGCCCGTGCCGGCCAAGGCGCGCTATATGCTGAAAGACCTCCAGGACTGGGCGCGGTTGGCGGGATTGAAGATCAAGATGCCGCCCACGGTGTTTCCCGTGAACAGCGTCAAGGCCATGCGCGCCTGCCTGGTCGCTGACGGCGAAGGCAGGCTCGTTCCCTTCGCCCGCGCGGTGTTCCAGGCCTATTGGGGCGAGGATCAAGACATTTCCCAGGACACGGTGCTGGAGGCGGTTTGCGCGCGGGCCGGCATCGGCGCCGACGTGCTTACGCGGGCCGCGGCGCCCGAGATCAAGGCGGCGCTGAAGGCCAACACCGATGAGGTGATCGCCCGCGGCGGTTTCGGATCGCCGACGATGTTCGTGAACGGCGAGGACATGTACTTCGGCAACGACCGCCTGGAACTGGTGCGCGCGGCGATCCTGAAGGCCTAGCCGCCTGGACGCACGCCGCGACGCGCTTCAGTCTTCAGGCGTTTGATGCGGAGGCGATATGGCCGGCAAGCGGCGCTTCACCGAAACTCTCGCGGCGCTCAGCCGACCCAAGGTGGCGCTGATGCTGGCGCTGGGTTTCTCTTCCGGCCTGCCGTTCATGCTGATTAACAACACCCTCGGCTACTGGCTGGCCGAGGACCATATCCGCCTAGCGACGATCGGTTTCGTATCCTGGATCGGCCTCACCTATGCGGTGAAGTTCGTCTACGGCGCAGTGGTCGATCGCCTGCGCGCGCCGTTCACCGGCGTCCTCGGACGTCGCCGCGGATGGCTGATCCTGACCCAGATCGGCGTCGGCGCCGGCCTGATCGCTATGTCGATCGCCGACCCGCGCGCGCACCTCGCGTTCCTGGCCCTGGCCGGCGTCTTCACCGGGGTCTGCGCCGCCTCACAGGATACGATCATCGACGCCTGGCGCATCGAATCGGCGGTGGACGGCGAAGAACTCGGCCTGCTCACATCCGCCTACTCGCTCGGCTTTCGGATCGCGCTGCTCGCCACCGAAGCGTGGATTTTCATCCTGGCCAAGGCGGTGGGCTGGCCTGTCTCCTACGCCGTCTTCGGCGCTCTCATGGGTGTCGGCCTAATCGCCACCTTCCTGATCAAGGAGCCCCTGCGCGCCGACCAGGCCATGGAGATCAAGGCCAGCGAGACGCGCCGTCATCCGCTTGCTGGCGTCACCGACGCGGTCGTCGGGCCCCTGGTGGAGTTCTTTCGCGCCCATGGCCTGGCCATGGCCGTCCTGATGCTGGCGCTGATCAGCAGCTACCACCTCTCCGACTACATGCGCGGGCCGATGACCAACCCCTATTATCTGGCGCTCAACATCCCCATGCTGACCATTGCCGGCGTGCGCAGTTCTCTGGGTCTCGTCGCCTCGATCACCGGCATTGCGCTGGGAGGACTCTCCTGCCTGCGGCTGGGCGTGCACACGACCTTGATCTTGGGGGCCATCCTCCAGCCCATATCCGTCGCCGCCTTCGCCCTCATGGGCGCGCATGGCGGGGACTGGGTGCTTGCCGAAGTTGGTCCGGTCCACCTCACCGCCTTCGAGGCGATCATGACTTTCGACGGCGCGGCCATGGCCTTCTCCGGCGTGGCGCTCACCGTCTACATGTCCACCCTGACCAGCCTCGGCTACACGGCCACCCAATACGCCCTGCTGACTTCGGCCCTCGTATGGTCCGGTAAGACTCTGAAGGGCTTTTCCGGCGTCATCGTCGAGCATCTGCAGCATGGCCGCTCCCTGCTGGACGCCTATGCTCTGTTCTACCTTCTGTGCGCGGCCGTGGGCGTCCCTGGCCTGCTGCTGAGTTTCATGCTCGCCAAGCCGCCGCGCGCGCCAGAGCCGGAACCGGCGGTCTAGCTCCCCAGGCACTCCACTTCCGCCACGCTAAGCCGTGCGCGCAGGCTGTCGGACACACTGCGCCAGGTCGTCGCCGTGACGGCTTCCCCCACGGCTTCAGAAGGCGTCACCTTGGCCTCGGCCAGGGCGGCGCGAACGGAGCTGGGCGTGGTGGCGTAGATGCGACGGCGCCGCGGGGCTTCGGCGACCATCACTCCAAGAACGCGGCCTTGAGCGTCCAGGACCGGCGCCCCGGAGAGGCCGGCGAGGGTCCCACGTATATCGGGCGAGCGGCTGGTCTCGGCGAAGGTCAGCACGGGCTCCGTACGCAGGGCCCTCCCGCCCAGCCACAACCTCGCGCGGCGCGTGAGTTCGGAGGCGGCCTCGCCCGGCCGGGCGGCCGGAAAGCCGGGCTGGAACGCTTTCTGGCCGCGCCGCAACACCTCGTTCGGCGCGATGGGCAGGGCCGGCGCGCCGCCGTGAGTGAACAGGATCGCCGTCTCCCGCCCCGGCGCCAAAAGCACCCTGGCCGCGACGCCGTGTCCCGGCGCGGTGACGATAACGGTGCGGGCGCAGCCCTCCACCACATGGCGCGCGGTGAGCCACACGCCGCCATCGGCCACGGAGAACGCCGTCCCGGCGCCCGGTCCCGGAGGAGGCACCGACACCCAGATGGCCGGATCGAACAAAGACGCCGGCGCGAGGGGCTGGCCGGCGGTGCGTTCGGGCGTGGGCTTCCGCCAGGGGATGCCGATCGCCAGCACCAAAAGGCCGGCGACGACGGCGAGATAGACCAGCCAGTCCGGCGCGCGGGGCGGCTTCAAGAGGCTCTAGGCTACCTGGGCCTGAACCCGCCGCGCGCTGGCGCGAGGCTTAGCGCTCTCTGTGCGGAGCTGACCGCAGGCGGCTAGTATGTCTCGTCCACGCGGCGTGCGCACCGGCGAGGCGTAGCCGGCGCGGTTGACGATTGCGGCGAAGGTCTCGATCGCCGCCCGCCCGGAACACTCGTACGGACTGCCGGGCCAGGGGTTGAACGGGATCAGATTGATCTTGGCCGGCACGCCCGCCAGGAGCTTTACCAGCGCGCGCGCCTCGGCGGGGGAATCGTTGACGCCCTTCAACATCACATACTCGAAGGTCACCCGCCGGGCGTTGGAGAGGCCTGGATAGGCGCGGATAGCGGCCATCAGCTCGGCGATGGGATAGCGGCGGTTGAGCGGCACCAGCTCGTCGCGCAGCTCATCGTTGGTGGCGTGAAGGGAGATGGCCAGCATGGCCGAGGTGCGTTCGCCCAGCTCCGTGAGCTTCGGCACAACTCCGGACGTCGAGACCGTCACGCGCCGGCGCGAAATGGCGATGCCCTCGTTGTCCGAAATGACATCGAGCGCGTCGGCCACCCCGTCCAGATTGTAGAGCGGCTCACCCATACCCATGAACACGATGTTGGAAAGCCGCCGCTCACCCCGGTCCGCGTGCCATTCACCGAGATCGTCACGCGCCACCTGCACCTGAGCGATGATCTCGGCGGCGGTCAGGTTGCGCACTAGAGCCTGAGTGCCGGTGTGGCAGAAGGTGCAATTGAGCGTGCAGCCCACCTGGCTGGAAACGCACAGAGCGCCGGCGCGGCCAACGTCAGGGATGTAGACCGTCTCGGCCTCGATCCCCGGCGCGAAACGGATCAGCCACTTGATGACCCCGTCGGTGCTCTGCAGGCGCTCCACGATCTCCGGCCGGGCGAGCGTGAACCGGTCGGCGAGCGCGGCGCGCGCGTCCTTGGCGATGTTGCTCATGGCGGCGAAGTCGGTGACGCCATGGTGCTGGACCCAGCCCCACACCTGCGCCGCCCGCATGCGCGCCTGAGCCGGCGTGGCGGCGCCCGCCTCCACCAACGCGGCGGAGAGCTGGCCGCGCGTGAGGCCGGCGAGATTGGGCGGGGCGAGGGTCAAGGTCGGGGTCCGGGAGAGGCGTCGCGCCTCATATAGCGCAAACCGGCCTCACCGCCGAAATGCGCTTTAGGCGCGGGTTGCGAAGATTTTGAACCACGGCTCGCCGGGCGGCGCGGGATTGAAGCTGTTCCCGGTGGTCGCCTTCACGTCGGCGAAGCCGGCGGCCTCGACGATGGCCAGGGCCTGCGCCAATGAATACCAGCGCACGCATGGCGCGCGTTCATGGAACTCCGTTTGAACGACAACGCCGTCGCGCACGACCTCGTACCGGTTCTCCTCGTCCATGACCTGCTGTTCGTGGTCGAAGCGCGCCCGAATCCATCGCCGTATGATCGCGCCGTCTTCGTCACGCGGCTGCTCGGCCTCCTTGTACCATTTGGTCCACTCGAGATCGGGCGGGATGCGCGTGTCGCCCCAGAGATTTTCCTTGAACGACAACACCAGCACCCCGCCCGGCGCCAAGTGATCGTGAAAGCGGGCCAGCGCCCGCGCCGCTGCATCCAGGTCGGTCAGGAGTTGGAACGAAAGGGACGGCACAAAGATGGTGGCGTAGCGCCGCTCAAGCGCCAGTGCGTCCATCTCCTGCTCGAACAGGCGCCCCTCCACCTTGATCCCCGCCGCTTTTGCCTTGGCGCGGCAGATGGCCAGCATCTCTGGTGAGTTGTCGACGCCGTCCACATCAAGGCCGGCGGCGAGATAGTCGAGAATGAGACGTCCGGTGCCGCAACCGACGTCCAGGGCGGGGCCGTTCTGGCGCTCGATGACGGCGCGAAAAAACGGGCGGTCCGGCCAGGTCGAATAGTCGCCGCGCAGCAAGTCCCACGCCTGCGCCATCAGCCCCCGGTATTCATAGTCGCGGGGAGCTGTCAGGAAAACACCTCCGCCACGATGGTCCCGTCCGCCATGAGGGCGGCGCGCTTCATGCCTTGCGAGACGAACGGCAGCACAGGATCGCCCTCGCGGCCGATGGCGATGAGGCCACCATCGCCGCCCAGAGCCTTCATGTCCGCCAACGCCGCCGCGGCCGCGGCCGCCAGGCTCTCGTGAGCGAAGGCCACTCGGTGCGCCACCTGCGCGGCCACGGCAGCGCGCAGGAACATCTCGCCGCTTCCGGTGCATGAGACGGCCGCGACATCGTCGGCCCACACCCCCGCGCCCGGAATGGGCGAGTCGCCCACGCGGCCGTACAGCTTGCCGAACACGCCGCCGGTGGACGTGGCCGCGGCGAGGCCTCCCGTCTGATCACGAACGACACAGCCCACCGTGCCCGTGGAAAGCGCGCCCGCCTTGCGCCCACCCCAGCCGACGCGGGTGAACCAGGCTTCCACATCGGCGATGCGCTCCAGCCCCTGCCGCCCGGCGAACGCGGCCGCGCCCTCTCCGGCCAGGATCACGTGCGGAGTCGCCTCCATCACCGCCAGGGCAGCGCGGACAGGCGAGGCGAAACCCTGCAGCGCGGCCACCGCGCCGGCCCGCCGCGTGGCGCCATCCATGACACTGGCGTCCAGCTCATAGACTCCGGCGGTGTTGGGCGAGGCCCCGCGCCCGGCGACATAGAGGCCGGAGGCTTCCAGCGCCGCGACGGTCTCCACCCCCACTTCGAGCGCCGTCGCCCCCGCTTCCAATCGATCGCGCCCGGCCTCCACCAGCGCGCGCATGTGTTCGGTCTCGCGGCTGTAGTCGCGGCCGGTCAGCGCCCCCGCGCCGCCATGTACGGCCATCGCCACTGTGGTCTTGCTCAAACGCCTGCTCCTGAAAGCTTTCGCCGCCCGGCGCCATCGGATAGCGTCCGGCGGGCAAAAGCAAAACCGGCAAAGAGGAAATCGTATGAAGGCGCTGCTGAGTGTCGAGGTCGGCGGACCGGACACCCTGGTCATTAAGGATGTGCCCGGCCCCGAGGCGAGGCCCGGCGTCGCGGTGGTTTCGGTCAAGGCGTGCGGGGTCAACTATCCCGACGTGCTGATCATCGAGGACCGCTACCAGTTCAAGCCGGCCAGGCCCTTCTCGCCCGGCGGCGAGATTTCCGGCGTGGTCAAGGCCGTGGGCGAAGGCGTCACCCACCTCCAGGTCGGCGACCGGGTGCTGGGCAACACCGGTAGCGGCGGCATGGCCGAGGAGATCGCGGTGGAGGCCGGGCGGCTCACGCCCATCCCGCCGTCCATGCCCTTCGATGAGGCCGCCGCCTTCATGATGACCTATGGCACCTCGTACTATGCGCTCAAGGATCGCGGTCACATCAAGGCCGGCCAGACCCTTCTGGTGCTGGGCGCAGCCGGCGGCGTGGGCCTGGCGGCCGTCGAGCTTGGCGCAGCGGCGGGCGCGAACGTAGTGGCGGCCGCCTCGTCTCAGGAAAAAGTGGACCTAGCGCTGGCGCACGGCGCGGCGAGCGGCGTCGTCTATCCGACCGGACCCTTCGACCGGGACGGCCAGAAGGCTCTGGCGGACCTGTTCAAAGGGGCGTGCGGCTCTGCCGGCGCGGACATCGTCTATGACGCCGTCGGTGGCGACTACGCCGAGGCGGCGCTCAGGGCCACGGCCTGGGAGGGCCGGTTCCTGGTCATCGGCTTTCCCGCCGGCATCCCGCGCATCCCGCTGAACCTCGCCCTCTTGAAGAGCTGTGACATCGTGGGCGTCTTCTGGGGCGCGGCGGTGGCCCGCGATCCCGCCGGCCATCGCCGAAACGTCAGCGAACTGATGGACCTCTACGCCGCCGGCAAGATCCGCCCGCACGTCTCCGAGCGCTTTCCGCTGGCGCGAGCCGGAGAGGCCATCACCCACCTCGCGGAGCGCAAGGCCCTCGGCAAGGTCGTCGTCACGATCGACTGAGACTTGGACTGGGGTGCGCGCTCATAAACTCGGCCCGGATCCGCCTTTTTGGGGGAGATGCCACTGATCGCCATCGATCCAACACAGCCCCTACCCGCGTCGCCAATCCGGAGGTTTCAGCCGTGCCAATTCCGACCCAGGGCACAGGTGTGGGCATGTCGCGCCCATTTCGCAAACTCTCGCTTTATGTCGATGGCGTAGAGACCGTCCCACCATCGCCGGCGGTGTTTGAGCGGGAGCGGATGGCGAACGGTGAGCCGCGCCTGTTGATTGCTGCGCCGCCTGACCAGCCGGGTCTGTTTCGGGCGTTGGTTGGCCGCTTGGCTGATCCTTTATTCCTGCTCTACGTCCTGCACACGCCGGGCGGAGAAGGCGCTGCGGGTCGGTATCAAAGTCCGCCGCTTGATAGCCTGCAACTCGACGATTTCCTTGCCGACTTCACGACTTATCTGGCGGGCGACGCGCGGCACGACGTGTGGGTGCACTCGGCCAACGATGGGCGCACATTGGTCTGGGATCGACACGACCTGATCTATGCCGAAGGGGCGCCGCTTGAGGACATCGCTGCGGCTCTAGAGGCGATCGCGTTTGAAAGCGGTGTCGTGCCTCGGGCCGGGGCTGACACGCATGTTCATTACTATCGACCCGAATTCGACGCTGACGCTGCTGCGGTGTTGGCGCGGTTCGACTGGACGCGATCGGACTTAAGGCCGGAAGACGAACAGTGATCGCGGGACGCGACCGCGCTTTCAGCTCTATGAGTTCACGACCAGGGCCTTCAGGGCCAGCGCCCGTTCAGTGGTAAAAAATCTGCCCGCCGATTTGGCGGATGCGCGTGAGCTCTCCCGCCCAATAGGGCGTCATCCAGGCGGCGTGGTAGTGCGTCGCGGTCAGCATGGGCGTGTAGACGTAGCCGGCCAGGGCGTTCCGGGCGACGTCGAGCGCGCGGCCCCAGGCCACGGGATCGCTAGGATCGCGCAATGAGCCGTCACAGACGAAGGTAAACTGGCAGCCGGTGGCGCGCTCCCACCCCTGATAGACGACGCCGCATACGGTGCTGGCGTATTGCGGCATGTGAGTGCGGTTCATGACCACCTGGGCCACGGCCTTCTGACCGTCCTCGCCCTCGGAGCGCGCCTCGAAGTAGACCGCCTGGGCGAGGCAGGTGAGCGGATCGCCGTTGGCCGGGCCCCAGCCTGCGGACCCCCGCATGACCGATATGCCCACCACGGAGCCGGCCGCCAAGGGCTTGAGCTGAGCCTGGTCGGTCACTTCGTGAAGATTGTCGGACGGTTGGCCGTCAGCGCCGATGGCCACCAAGCCCTGATTGACGGCGGGCTCGCCTGCGAGCGCCATAGTTGCGCTCAGCAACGCGACACCCGCCGCCAAACCCCCGAGCGCCCCCGCTCCGGCCCGAAACTTCAAGTTTTTCGCCCCCACGAACTCGGCGAGGCGAACTTTATGGGCGCGCCCACGGGTGTTTCCAAGCGCTTTCCCGCACTCGGGCGCCGCTTGGCGACGTTATGCCGCATCCCGGACACACTCTGGGATGCGCCTTTCTATTTGAGCGTGGCGTCCAGGGTGATCTCGGCGTTCAGGACGCGCGAGATCGGACAATTCTTCTCCGCTTCGCCGGCAAGCTTGCGAAAAGTCTCCTCGTCGAGCCCAGGGACTTCGGCTTCGAGCTTCAGAGCCGATCGGGTGATGCGGAAACCGGAGCCATCCGGGTCCAGACTGACAGCCGCCTCGGTGTTGAGCTGCGTGGGCGGATAGCCGGCGAGCTGGAGCTGGAAGGCCAACGCCATGGTGAAGCACCCGGCGTGAGAGGCGGCGAGCAGTTCTTCCGGGTTGGTCCCGCGCTCGTTTTCGAACCGGGTCTTGAACGAATAGGGCGTCTCGGAGAGCACGCCTGAGTCGGTGGTGAGATCGCCGTCACCGTCGCGGCCGGTTCCGCGCCATTGGGCGCGCGCTTTGCGGATCATGTCCTGGTCTCCTTGGAAGAAATCTTAAATGCGCTCGAGCAGCGCCACGGTTCCCTGGCCGCCGTCGGCGCACACCGAGACGATGGCGCGCGAACCGGCGGGCATGGCGGTGAGCTCCTTGGTCGCCTGACTGAGAATACGCGCGCCGGTGGCGGCGAAGGGATGGCCGATGGCGAGCGAACCGCCGTGCGGATTGAGCCGTTCCCACGGAAAGGCGCCCAGGTCGGCGTCCACGCCCGCGCGTTCGCGGCGATAGGTCGGGTCCGAAGCGGCCTTCACATTGGCCAGCACCTGGGCGGCGAAGGCTTCGTGGATTTCGAACAGGGCGATGTCGGCGAAAGCGAGGTGGTGGCGGGCGAGCAGGCGGGGGATTGCCCGCGCCGGCGCCATGAGAATTCCCTCATCCAGGCGGAAATCCATCGCCGCCATTTCCCAGTCCACCAGCCGAACCGCCGGCGCCGCGCCCAGGCGTTCCAGGCCGGCCGCGTCGCCCACCCAGATCGACGCCGCACCGTCGGTGATCGGCGAGGAGTTGCCGGCGGTGAGAGAGCCGTGACCGCTCGTCCTGTCGAAGGCCGGCGGTAGGGACGCGAGCTTTTCCAGCGAGGTGTCGCGCCGGGGGATGGTGTCGTGGTCGACGCCGCCAACCGGGACGAGAAGGTTGGCGAAGAAACCATCATCCTGCCCGGCGATGGCGCCCTGGTGGCTGGCCAGCGCCCGCCGATCCTGGTCGGCGCGATCGATGGCGAACCGCTTGGCGGTGTCCTCGGTGTGTTCGCCCTGAGATCTGCCGCTGACGCGATTGGTCCAGCCGCGGATGGGCAAGGTGAAGTCCGCCGCCGTCAGATGCGCGAGGGCTGATGCGGCGGCGGCCGGGTCGTGGGTGAACTGGCCGATGATCTCGTCCGCCTTGGTCTGGAGGAGCGCGATGGGCACGTGGCTCATGGTCTCGACGCCACCCACCAGGGCGAGGTGCGTGCCGCCATGGCCGATCATGCCGGCGGACTGGATCGTCGCGACGAAGCTGGAGGAACAGGCGAGCACGGTGGAGAACGCCGGGATGGTCGGGTCGAGGCCGGCTTCGAACACCAGCTCGCGGGCGATGTTGGAGATCGTCGGATCAGGGATGACCTGGCCCCAGGCCAGGAAGTCCGGCCGGGCGCGCGCCGCCATGGCCTGAACCACCGGAACCGAAAGCGTGAGGCCGCTGAACGCCGTGAACGCCCCGCCGGATTTCACGAACGGCGTGCGCACCCCCGGTGAGAGATAGACCTCCGACATTTGCGACAGATCCCCGCGATTTTAGCCTTCGACCTCGGTGATCGGCCGGTCGTCGCCCTCGACCACCTCGTTGTGCCAGCGGCCGTCGCCATCCTCCCAGGAGATACCGACTTCGTCGCCCGACACGCGCTGTTCGCCGGCCGCGCGCAAGGCCGCGGCGCGGGCGGCGTCGTGGGTGCGGTAGGTCTCGGAGAAGACGCCGTCGGCGCGATAGGCCCACCCGCCGTCATGCTGGACGATGTGATAGGTGATCTTGGCCATCTGCGGCTCCACGGCTCCGGTTAAGCGCTCTCCAATACCCGCTCCCCTTCGCGGCGAGGCTCACTTTGACGTGAGCGCGTGGACCAGATGGGCCAGCGGCAGGGCGGTGGACTGTTTGACCGCCTGCAGGACGAAGCTGGAGCGCACGTCCTTCACGCCCGGCATCTTCAACAGCCGGTTCATGGTGAACTCGGCATAGGCGTCGAGGCTGGGCGCGATCACCTGGATCAGATAGTCGAAGGCGCCGGTGAGAGCGTAGCAGGCGGCGACCTCCGGCTCGCGCATGACCGCGCCGGCGAAGGCGTCGGCGGCAGTGTCGGTGTGGCGGTCGATATGCACCTCCACGAACGCCATCACATCCAGGCCGAGCGCGCGCCGGTCGAGCAGGGCCACGTAGGCGCCGATGACGCCTCGCGCCTCGAGCTGTTTCACCCGCCTGAGGCACGGCGACGGCGACATGCCGACGCGTTCGGCCAGTTCGACGTTGGTGAGATGGGCGTCCGTTTGCAGGGCTTGCAGGATGCGCAGGTCGGCGCGCGACAGGTCGGTCATTTTTTCGCACTTATTGTCGATTTTTCACCAGGTCATGACCAGAGAGACCGCCATATGGGATCAAAACGCAACCAATTTCCGGACGTGCGGGCGTAAGTTCTCTCCATGATCAGAGCCGCCGCGGTCAACACCGGCGCCGTCCTGCCCAGGCCGCGGCGGCCGCTCGACGCCATCAGCCCCTACGAGCCAGGCATGACGCCGGAGTTGGCCGGCCGGCGGTTCGGCCCGCTCAGCTTCGCCAAGCTGTCCAGCAACGAAAATCCTTACGGGCCCAGCCCGCGCGCGGTCGAAGCCGCTATACACGCCCTCGCCCATCCGGAGACCTACCCGGATTCCACGTCCACCGAGCTGAGGCGGGCACTGGCGGATCATCTCGGCGCACCCCTGGAGCGCGTCGCCGCCGGCCCGGGCTCGGAGGCCCTGATCGACTATTTCTTCCGCGCCTATCTGTCGCCGGGCGACAGCCTGCTGCTCTCGCGCCCGACCTTCCCGAGCTATGAGATCTTCGCCAGGTCCGCGGGCGCCGAGATCATCGATGTTCCGCGCACCGCCGCCTTCGAGATCGACGTGACGGCGGTGACGGCGGCTCTGCGCCGGCGCCCCAAGGCCATGGCCCTGTGCACGCCCAACAATCCCACCGGCAACCGCACGTCGCGCGCCGACCTTCGCGCCATCCTGGCGGCGACACCGCTGGAAACCTTCGTGCTGCTCGACGAGGCCTATCAGGAGTTCCACGACGAGCCAGGCGCGCTCGATCTGCTGGAAGCCTGGGGCGGCGTATTCCTGCTCACGCGCACCTTCTCCAAGGCCTACGGCCTGGCGGGCCTGCGCATCGGCTACGCCGTGGCTTCCGAACCCGGCGTGCTGGCCGCCCTCGAACGCCTGCGGCCCGCTTTCAACCTCACCAGCGCCTCCCAGGGCGCCGCCGTGGCCGCTCTGGATGACCGGAATCACCTGCGCAAAGGCGTGGAGGCGATCGTCACCGAGCGGGACCGCATGGAGCGCGCGCTGAGCGACGCCGGGATTTTTCATACGTCTTCACAGGCGAACTTCGTCTTCGTGCGCTCGCCGGGTCCGATCGACCAAGCCTTCGACCGCCTGTTGGCGGCTGGCGTCATCGTGCGGCCGATCCGCTTCGGCGAGGGCTATTTCCGCATCACCGTCGGACGCCCGGCGGACAATGACCGAGTGCTGGCCGAGCTCACGGCCATGGCCGCATGACCGAAACCATCGACTGGCGCCGCGTCGCCTATCTGGTTCAGGTCTCCCGCGCCCTGGACACGCTCGAGGAGACTGTCCTCGTTCCGGAAAAGAAGATTCTCTACCAGTTCTCCGCCCGCGGCCACGACATGGCCCAGGTGCTGCTGGGACTCCAGCTTACCGATCCCAATGACGCCGCGTGCGGCTACTATCGCTCACGCCCGCTGCTTCTGGCGCTCGGCGTCGCGCCCGAGGAAGCGCTGGGCTCGTCCATGGCGCGTGACGGCGGATATTCCGGCGGCCGGGACATTGGCGCGGTGTTCAACTTTCCCAATCCGTCCGGCGCCTCGGCGCTGCCCATGTGTGGCGGGGTGGGCGCGCAGTTCACGCCGACGGCAGGCTGGGCTCAGGCGGTGTGCTATCAGGCCGAGGTGCTGAAGGACCCGGCCTATGCTCGCGCCATCGGCGTGGCGCTGGGCGGCGACGCGTCGGTGGCGACCAACGGCTTCTGGTCGGCGCTGACCATGGCCACGACCCTTTCCCTGCCGATGCTGTTCTATATCGAGGACAACGGCTGGGGGATCTCGGTCCCGGGCGCGCTGCAGACGCCGGGCGCGGACATCGCCGCCAATCTCGCCGATTTCGCCGCCCTCACCGTCCTTTCCGGCGACGGGACCCACCCGGCCGAGGCGGCCACTCTCATCGAGACCGCCGTCCGCGGTGTACGGGAGCGCCGGGCGCCGACCCTGCTCCGCCTCACCGTGCCGCGCCTGGAGGGCCACAGCTTCCAGGACACTCAGGCCTACAAATCCGCCGAGACGGTAGCCGCCGAATGGGCGCGCGATCCGCTGCCCCGCCTCAAGGATCACATCGTGCCGGCGCGGCTTTCCGAGGCGGACTGGGACGACATCGCCGACGAAGCCGTCGCCGCCGTCGAGGCCGCGCGGCGCGCCGCCGAGGCGCGGCGGGCGCCGGACCCCTCCACAATCGCCCGCTTCGTGTTCTCCGAAACCGACTCGCAGCAGCTTAAGGGCGGCCTGCGCGCGGCGGGCGTCGCGCCGCCGCCCTCCTCCACCGAGCCTCGTCCGGAGGGCCAAAGGATCAATATGAGCGCCGCGATCCGGCGCACGCTGGAGGGCGAACTGGCGCTTAACCCGCGCATGGTGATGTTTGGCGAGGACGTCGGCCCCAAGGGCGGCGTGCACGGTGTGACCCTGGGCTTGCAGGCGAAGTTCGGGGCCGAGCGCGTATTCGACACCTCGCTCTCGGAAGAAGGCATTGTCGGCCGCGCCGTGGGCATGGCGCTCGCCGGTCTGTTGCCGGTTCCGGAGATTCAGTTCCGCAAATACGCCGACCCCGCCGCCGAGCAGATCAACGACTGCGGCACGCTGCGCTGGCGCACGGCCAACCGCTTCGCCGCGCCCATGGTCGTGCGCATGCCGGTGGGTTTCTTCAAATGCGGCGATCCGTGGCACAGCCAGACCAACGAGGTTCAGTTCGTCCACGCCCCCGGCTGGAAGGTCGCGGTCCCCTCCAATGCCGAAGACGCCGTGGGCCTCCTGCGCGCGGCCTTGCGCGGCGACGATCCGGTCATGTTCCTGGAGCATCGAGCCATGCTTGACGCCTCCTGGGCGCGCCGGCCCTGGCCGGGCGACGACTATGCGCTGGAATTCGGCAAGGCGAAGACTACGCTGGCTGGCGACGATATCACCATCGTCACCTGGGGGGCCATGGTGGAGCGCTGCGAGGCGGCGGCGCGGGCCAGCGGTCGCTCTGCCGAGGTGATCGACCTTCGCACGCTCATGCCCTGGGATCGTGCAGCCGTGCTGGCCTCGGTAGCGCGCACGCATCGCTGCCTCATCGTGCACGAGGATCTGCGCACTGCGGGCTTCGGCGCCGAGATCGCCGCCGTGGTCGCCGACGAGGCCTTCCTGGACCTGGACGCCCCGGTCTCGCGCCTCACCATGCCGGATCTGCCGAGCCCTCACAGCCCGATCCTGCTGGACGCCGTGGTTCCGTCGGCCGACACCATCGCCGCAAAGATCATCGAACTGGCGGACTTTTAGTGGCGGAACTGGTCGACCTCATCGTCCCCCTCGAGCAGGAGGGAACCGAAGCGGTGGTGCGCGCCTGGCTGAAGGCCATCGGCGAAAGCGTGGCCGAGAGTGAGCCGGTGGTGGAGTTGGAGACAGACAAGGTCGCCGTCGAGGTGGCGTCGCCGGTGGCGGGCGTCCTCACCGAGCAGGTCCTGGCCGTGGACGCGGGGGCCGGTCCGGGCGCGGTGCTGGGACGAATCCGCACCGGCGCGGTGGCGGACGGGCCTGCCACTCGGCCGACGTCTATCTCCAAACCGTCGATCGCTGCTGATACGCCCGTCTCAGAGGCGCATGAACTCCGCCTCTCGCCGTCAGTCCGCCGCCTTGTGCGCGAAAGCGGCCTTGATCCGCGTGGTCTTTCCGGTTCAGGCCGGGGCGGGCGGCTGACGCGCGAGGACGTGGCCGCCGAGATCTCCCGTCGCGAGGCGTCTCCACCCTCGGACGGCGTCCGGCGCGTGCCGCACGATCGCATGCGCCGCCAGATCGCCGAGCACATGAGCCGCTCGCTGAGCATCGCGCCGCACGTCACGGCGGTGTTCGAGGCCGACTTCAGCGCCATTGTCGCCCACCGCGAAGCCAACAAAGCCGCCTTCGCCGCCCGGGGGATCGGCCTCACCTACACCGCCTACATCGTCGCCGCCGCGGCCAAGGCCATGGACGCCGCCCCGGCGGTCAACAGCCGCTGGCATGAAGATCACCTGGAGATGTTCGCCGACGCCAACGTCGGCGTCGGAACGGCGCTCGGTGACAAGGGACTCATCGTGCCGGTCATCCGCCGCGCTCAGGCGTTGACCCTCGCCGAGATCGCCACGCGCCTGACTGACCTCACTGAGCGCGCCCGTGCGGGCCGGCTTGCCGCCAATGACGTCCAAGGGGGCACCTTCACGATCTCCAACCACGGCGTCTCCGGCTCGCTCATCGCCGCGCCCATCATCATCAATCAGCCGCAGTCAGCGATCTTGGGCGTCGGCAAGCTGGAAAAGCGGGTGGTGGCGCGCGAAGTGGGCGGCGTGGACACCATCCAGATCCGACCCATGGCCTTCGTCTCGCTGACCATCGACCACCGCGTGATCGACGCGGCCCAAACCAACGCCTGGCTCAGCCGCTTCGTCGAGATCTTGGAGACCTGGCCGCCGGAATAGTGGGGCGTACGGGACGCGTGGTGTGCAGAAAGGTTACCCCGAAACGCCGACCGCGCCGTGCCGCCGACGCGTCATCCGCATGGTCGCGCCGACACCGCCCAGGCCGAACAGCACCATCGCCCAAGTGACCGGTTCGGGGACTGGGTCATAGCCGATCGCCTCCGATGCTTCGTAAGAAGGCGTTCCGGGCATGACGTCGGCCGTGTGATTGCTGCAGCTAAAGGCGTCCTGAACATCGCCGGTGCCCCCTTCGCCGCCGCCCGGGCACGACGCAAAGAGGTTCAGGCCCCAATCTCCGGCGTCGCCGCCGATAAGTGGGAATGCCTGGTTGAACGTGTCGATGGACGTCAGTCCCCCGTCGACCGAGAAATAGGGTGACGGGTCGCCCGTGCAGGTAGGCGGTCCGCAGCCCGTTACGGAAGTGTCTACCGGATCAAAGCTCGGCGTGCCTGGCGCCGCATACCGATAGAGATCCATCGGACCGAGGACTTCGCCGCTCACACCGAAAAAGTCCTCGGCGTAGTTCGAATCGGCATTGAAGTCGTTGAGTTGCGATCCGGCCCCGCCGATGCCCATGACTTCGTCAATCTCATGTTCCATCGTCGTCTCGACGTCGTAGACGATGCCCGCCGAGGGGTCTTGGATTGGGCGCGTAAATGATAGCGGCTGGTCGAGGTTCAGGAACACTATGCCATCAACTGTTCCGCCACCCCCGAGATAGTCGCCGGTCGCGTCGAACTGCGGCGTTGAGCCACTCACGCCAAACGCTGTGGAAGCGCCAAAATTCAGGCCAAGCACGCGCGCATCCGTGGTGTTCGCACTGATATAAACCGGCGGACTATTTCCAGCTCCATTTTCAGCTCCGTTGCCAGATCCCAAGTTGGCGACCGCGGAATTGAGGATCGTGTTTGTCGGGTGGGCCGCCGCGTCCGCCGCAAGGGCGGTCACGTATTGGCTGTAGGTATAGACAGTACTCCCGGAGATACTGGCCCCTAGGAAGCCGTTCGTCCCGTCATGTACGCCGACGAATAAGATATTGGCCGTAACGGCATTGCCGAATTGTGACGAAACCTGATTGGCCGCCGCGGTGATAGCCGCCTCAGCCGCCGGGTCGCCCTGCAGCGAGACAACCGTCGCCGGATTGATGCCGCAAACGGTGCAGGTAAACGACGACGAGAATATTGGGTTGATTGTTTCCGCCTGCGCCGAGACCGCCAGCAACAGCGATCCGCACAGCAACCCGGTCCAGACCGACAGGCCTCTGAAACTCAGCTTCATCGCATCCCCCACCAGACGGAAACCAATCAACGCGTCCTCGCGAGGCTGCAAGGGGTTGATGGGTGACGCTAGGGGCAGCCGCCAACGCCGGCAACACGATTCGTTCGATGGACGGGCGGGGTTCACGACCTGTCCAAGACCGCACGGAGGCTCGAAACGCGCTGGCCGAAATTTGCGCCATTTCTGCGCCGGCGTGAGCTTCAGCCCGTGAGTTCCTTCTAGCGGCCGACGAAGCTCGGCGGCCGCTTGGCGGTGAAGGCTTCGACGCCTTCGGCGTAGTCAGCGCTGCGCCCGAGCGCGGCCTGAGAGTCCCGCTCGGCATCCAGGGCGGCGTCCATCGTTGTGGACCAGTGGCCGCGGATCAGCCGCTTGGTCTCGGCGAGGCCCGAGGTGGGCGCCTTGGCGAACTTGGCCGCCAGAGCTTCTGTCTCTTCGACAAGCTTGTCGTCGTCGACGCAGCGCCAGATGAGGCCCCAGGCCTCGGCCTGTTCTGCCGAAAGTGGCTGGCCGGTGAGCGCCAGGCCGAGCGCGCGGGCCTGACCTGCGAGCTTGGGCAGAAACCACGTGCCGCCGCTGTCCGGGATGAGCCCGATGTTGGCGAAGCTCTGGATGAACTTGGCCGAGCGCGCCGCGAGCACGATGTCGCACGCGAGCGCGATGTTGGCTCCCGCGCCGGCCGCGACGCCATTCACCGCCGCCACCACCGGCATGGGCAACGCCGCGAGGCGACGGATCAGGGGGTTGTAGCGCTCCTCCAACGCCGCGCCAAGATCGGCGGCGCCGGGGGCCACGGCGGGATCGGAAAGGTCTTGGCCGGCGCAGAAGCCCCGTCCCGCGCCCGTCAGCACCAGCACCCGCGCGCCGCCGCGCTTCGCCTCGGCCAAGGCTTCGGCGACCTCGCCATGCATATGCACCGTGAAGCTGTTGAGGCGGTCAGGCCGATTGAGGGTGAGCCGGGCGATCCCGCCGTTGTTTTCGAAACGGATGGTCTCAAAGGTCACGTCCGCACCTCCCGTTTCGCCCAGCCGGGACGCTATCTCCGTCCACATGGTCGGTCAATTCACGGGGAAATCGTCGCCCCGGAATTAATTGACCGATCGGTCAGGTTATCCTATATGAGATGGTCGGACCTTGAGGCTGAGCGCCATGTACACCACCGATCTGCGCACCCCTGAAAAGCGCGCCGCCGAACCGGTCGCCGGCGACGAACCGGCCGAACTCGTCGAGGCCTTCGAAGCCCGCGTCGCCGCCGACGCCTATATCGAGCCGAAGGACTGGATGCCGGCCGCCTATCGCCGCACCCTGATCCGGCAGATCTCGCAGCACGCCCATTCCGAGATCGTGGGCATGCTGCCCGAGGGCAACTGGATCACCCGCGCGCCTAGCCTGCGCCGCAAGGCCATTCTGCTGGCCAAGGTTCAGGACGAAGGCGGCCACGGCCTCTATCTCTATTGCGCCGCCGAGACGTTGGGGACGACGCGCGATGAAATGATCGAGGCGCTGCACTCCGGCAAAGCGAAGTATTCCACCATCTTCAACTATCCGACCCTCACCTGGGCCGACATCGGCGCCATTGGCTGGCTCGTGGACGGCGCGGCGATCATGAACCAGATCCCCCTGCAGCGGACCTCCTACGGACCCTACGCGCGGGCCATGGTGCGCATCTGCAAGGAAGAAAGCTTCCACCAGCGCCAGGGCTACGAGCTGACCATGACGCTGGCGGCGGGGACGCCTGAGCAGAAGCGCATGGCCCAGGACGCCCTCGACCGCTGGTGGTGGCCGTCGCTCATGATGTTCGGGCCGCCGGACGAGAATTCGCCCAACACTGCTCAGTCCATGCGCTGGCGCATCAAGCGCGACACCAACGACGAGCTGCGCCAAAAATTCGTCAATGTGACCGTACCTCAAGCCGAGGCTATCGGGCTCAAGGTTCCCGACCCCGACCTCAAGTGGAACGAGGCCAAGGACGGCTACGATTTCGGCGCCATCGACTGGGAGGAATTCTACGCCGTGGTGCGCGGCGAGGGGGACCTCGCCAAGGAGCGTATCGCCGCGCGGGTGGAGGCCTGGGAGGACGGGGCTTGGGTGCGCGAGGCCGCTCTGGTTCATGCTGAGAAGCGCGCCCGCGCGGAGGCCGCCTGATGTCGCGTGACTGGCCGTTGTGGGAGGTGTTCGTGCGCTCGCGCGGGGGCCTCTCGCACAAGCATGTGGGCAGTGTCCACGCCGCGGACGCGGCCATGGCCGTCGAGGCGGCCCGCGATGTCTACACCCGGCGTATGGAGGGGATCAGCCTGTGGGTCGCGCCCTCGGCCGCCATCACCGCCTCCGACCCCGCCGAGTCCGGGTCGATGTTCGATCCGGCGGAGGACAAGGTCTATCGCCACCCGACCTTCTATTCGATCCCCGACACCATCAAGCACATCTGATGGCGGGCGCTTCCAAGATGACCCCCCTCGCCCGCTACGCCCTGCGGCTGGGCGACGACGCCTTGGTGCTGGGTCAGAGGCTGGGCGAGTGGTGCGGCAAGGCGCCGGCTCTCGAAATCGATCTGGCGCTGGCCAATCTCGGCCTCGACCTGATCGGCCAGGCGACGCTGCTCCTGGGCTACGCCGGCGAGGCGGAAGGCGCGGGCCGAGACGCCGATCAGCTCGCCTTCCACCGCGACGTCATGGATTTTTCCAACTGCCTCCTGGTGGAGCAGCCCAACGGCGATTTCGCGCGCACCATCGCCCGCCAGTTCCTGTTCTCGGCTTGGCGCCTGCCTCTGTTCCAAGCCCTTTCCGCTTCGGCCGACGCAGCCCTCGCCGCCGTGGCCAAGAAGGCGGTCAAGGAGACGGCCTATCATCTGCGCTTTTCGCGCGAATGGGTGATCCGGCTTGGCGCCGGAACGGACGAGAGCCGGCGCCGGATGACGGACGGCCTCGACTGGTGCTGGCGGTTCGTGGACGAAATGTTCGGGCCCGACGAGGTGACGGCCGCGCTCGGCGGGATTGCACCCGACCCGGCCACACTGCGCCCGGCCTTTGATGGCGAGATCGACCGGGCGCTCGCCGAGGCGGGCCTCCCGCGCCCGCCCGCGCGCCGCGCCGTGGTCGGGGGCCGGGTGGGCCGACACTCCGAGCACCTGGGCCACCTGCTGGCCGAGATGCAGTTCTTGCCGAGGGCCTACCCGGAGGCCAAGTGGTGAGCGGAACGATTCTGCTCGACCGCGCCGCTCGCATCCGCGAGGTTCTGGCCGGCGTCGCCGACCCGGAAATCCCCGCCGTCTCGGTGCTCGATCTCGGTATCGTCCGGGAGATCGACGCCGACGGACGCGCAGTCGCGATCACCCCCACCTATTCCGGCTGCCCGGCCACGATGGCGATCGAGGCCTCGATCCGGGCGGCGCTCAAAGCCGCGAACCTCGACGACGTGCGCCTCGTCACTCGCCTCGATCCGCCCTGGACCACCGACTGGGTCACACCCGAGGGCCACACCAAGCTGCTGGCCTACGGAATTTCGCCGCCGTCGGCGCAGGCCACGGCGACCTGCCCGCGCTGCGGCTCATCCGACACGGCGGAAGTCAGCCAGTTCGGCTCGACGCCGTGCAAGGCGCTGTGGCGATGCCTCGCCTGCGCCGAGCCCTTCGACCGTTTCAAGTGCCACTGAGCAGATGTCCGCCGCCTTTCATCGCCTGACCATCGCCGAGGTGCGGCGCGAAACGCCCGACTCGGTGTCGCTGCGTTTCCACCTGCCCGAGGCCCTCGCGGGCGCTTTCGCCTTCCAGGCCGGCCAGCACCTCACCGTGAAGGCCGAGATCGATGGCCAGGAGGTGCGCCGCAACTATTCGGTGTGCGCCGCCCCGCACGAGGACGAACTCAGGATCGCGGTCAAGCAGATCGCCGACGGTGTCTTCTCCGGCTGGGCCAACCGGTCGCTCGAGGCCGGCGCGGCGCTGGAGGTGATGCCGCCCCATGGCGCCTTCACCTGGGCCTTCGATCCGGCTGGCGCGCGCCGCTATGTCGCCTTCGCCGGCGGCTCGGGGATCACGCCGGTGCTGTCGCTCATGAAGACCGCCCTTAGGGTCGAGCCCCAGAGCCGCTTCACGCTCATCTACGGCAATCGCGCCTCGGCCCAGGTCATGTTCCTGGAGGAACTGGCGGCCCTGAAGAACCGGTTCATGGACCGGCTGGAGGTGTTCCACTTCCTGGAGGAGGAAGAGGAGGACGCGGAGCTGTTCAACGGGCGGCTGGACGAGGCCAAGGTCGAGGAGGTGCTGACGCGCCTGGTGTGCGCCGCCGACACCGACGCCTTCTTCGTCTGTGGCCCGGGACCGATGATGGACGCTGTTGAGGGGGCGCTGAAATCGCGCGGGATCCCGCCCGAAAGCATCCTGATCGAGCGTTTCATCACCGGCCCGGTCTCTCTCGCCCAGGCCGCCGCCGCCCGTCGGCTGGAGGAAGAAGCGCGCGGCCGGCGCATGACCGTAATCCTCGACGGCCGGCGCGCGCGTGTCGCCTTCGACGCCGAGAAGGGTTCCATCCTGGAGAGCGCTCGCGCCGCCGGCGTCCCAGCGCCCTTCGCCTGCAAGGGCGGCGTGTGCGCCACCTGCCGGGCCAGGGTCGTCTCCGGCCAGGTGGAGATGAAGGCCAACTACGCCCTCACGCCAGCCGAACTCGCGGCCGGTTACATCCTGACTTGCCAGGCCGTACCGGTGGGCGAAGGCGTGGTCATCGACTACGACGGGTGAGGCAGTCGGAGGAATCTCCATGAACCCGGACGGACTGATCATCCTTGCGAGCAGCGCCGATCCCACTCAGACCCTGGATCGGCTGGAGGCGGCGGTGACCAAGCGTGGCATGACCGTCCTCGCCCACATTGATCATGCGGAGGCGGCGGCCAAGGTTGGATTGGAGTTGCGTCCGACCACGGTGCTGATCTTTGGCAATCCCCGCGCCGGCACCCCGCTCATGCAATCGGCGCAAACCATGGGCCTGGATTTGCCGCTGAAGGCGCTGGTCTGGCAGGACGCCGCGGGCCGAACCTGGTTTGGGTACAACGATCCGGTTTGGTTGGCCCATCGGCACGGTGCGGATGCCGGAAACGACGAGATTCTCAAGACCATGGCCGCAGCCTTGGCCGCTGTCGCGGCGGAGGCCGCCGGCTCCCTTTAAGTCGCCCCCAATCCCTCCAGGCCCTTGAGCGCGAGGTCGGCGGCGAGGTCGGCGATCTCGCCGGCGCCGGCGCCGCCATCTTCGCGGTACCAGGTGTGGGTCCAGTTGATCATGCCGAAGAACAGCATGGTCGCGGGGCGTTTCAGGCGAGGCCGGGCGCCCAGGGCCGGCTGGATCTCCACCAGCAACCCCTGCACCGCCGCGATCAGGCGTCGCTGGCGGCCGACGATCTCGGCGCGGCGGGCCGGCGGCAGGGCGTCCAGCTCATTCAGCAGCACCTTGTGGCGGGCGGCGGCGCCCACATAGAGGCGCATGAAGGCGCGGGCGATCTCGCGCAGCTTGTCGGCGGCGCTGAGCGGCCGCGCCATAACCTCGTCGGCCGCCCCCGCGAGCGCGCGCAGATGCGAGTCCATGACCTCGAACAGGATGTCCTCCTTCGAGGGATAGTAGTGATAGATCAAAGACTTGGATGCGCCGAGCGACTTCGCGAGGTCGGCCACCGAGGCGCCCAGGAAGCCTTTGTGGGCGTAGAGCTCGGCGGCGCGCTCAACAATCGCCGCGCGGCGCTCGCCGTAGTCGGCCGCCTGGGTGCGGGCCAAGCCGTCAGCCCGAAAGCTGGCTCACGTCGCGGACGGCCCCGCGCGCGGCGCTAGTGGTGAGGGCGGCGTAAGCCTGGAGGGCTGGCGAGACCTTGCGGGTCCGCGCCTCCGCGGGCTTCCAGGGCTTTGGTCCCTTGGCTTCGCGGCGGCGGGCCAGTTCGTCGTCGGCCACGGCCAGGCGGACGGCGCGCGCGGGAATGTCGATCTCGATCACATCGTCCTCCTCCACCAGGGCGATGGCGCCGCCTTCCGCCGCTTCCGGCGAAACATGGCCGATGGAGAGCCCGGACGTGCCGCCGGAGAAGCGCCCGTCGGTTACGAGAGCGCAGGCTTTGCCGAGGCCCTTCGATTTGATGTAGCTGGTCGGATAGAGCATCTCCTGCATGCCCGGCCCGCCCTTGGGGCCCTCGTAGCGGATCACCACCACATCCCCGGCCTTCACCTTGCCGGTGAGGATGCCCGAGACCGCCGCGTCCTGGCTCTCGAACACGCGCGCCGGGCCAGAGAAGGTGAGCAGGGCGTCATCGACTCCGGCCGTCTTCACGATGCAGCCGTCCAGGGCGAGGTTGCCACTCAGCACCGCCAGACCACCGTCCTTGGAAAAGGCGTGCGCCGCCTCGCGGATGGCGCCGCCCTCGCGGTCGACGTCGAGGGTGTCGTAGCGACAGTCCTGGCTGAAGGCGACCTGGGTCGGAATTCCGCCCGGCGCGGCGCGATAGAAGGTGCGGGCCGCTTCGTCCGCCCCGCGCTTCAGGTCCCAGGTTTCCAGAGCTTCCGCCATGGTGGCGCTATGGACAGTGTGGGTGTCGGTATGGATCAGACCGGCGCGGTCGAGCTCGCCGACGATGGACATGATGCCGCCGGCGCGATGGACGTCCTCCAGATGCACATCGGCCTTGGAGGGGGCGACCTTGCACAGGCACGGCGTCACCCGTGACAGGCGGTCGATGTCAGCCATGGTAAACGGCACCTCGGCCTCGTGGGCGGCGGCCAGCAGGTGCAGCACGGTGTTGGTCGAGCCGCCCATGGCGATGTCCACTGTCATGGCGTTCTCGAAACTCTTGAAGCTAGCGATCGAGCGCGGCAGCACTGAAGCGTCGTCGTTCTCGTACCAACGCTTGGCGAGGCTCACGACCACGCGCCCGGCTTGGAGAAACAGCCGCTCGCGGTCGGCGTGAGTGGCGAGCGTCGTGCCGTTGCCGGGCAACGACAAACCCAGCGCCTCGGTCAGACAGTTCATGGAATTGGCGGTGAACATGCCGGAGCACGAGCCGCAGGTGGGGCAGGCCGAGCGCTCGATGACCTGGACATCCGCCTCTGAAACCGCCTCGTCGGCGGCCGCGACCATGGCGTCGATGAGGTCGATCTTGCGGGTCTTTCCCCCCAGCAACACCTTGCCGGCCTCCATGGGGCCGCCGGAGACGAACACCGTGGGGACATTGAGCCTCAGCGCCGCCATCAGCATGCCGGGCGTGATCTTGTCGCAGTTGGAGATGCACACCAAGGCGTCTGCGCAGTGGGCGTTGACCATATATTCGACGCTGTCGGCGATGAGCTCGCGCGAGGGCAGGCTGTAGAGCATGCCGTCGTGGCCCATGGCGATGCCGTCGTCCACGGCAATGGTGTCAAATTCCTTGGCGACGCCCCCGGCGCGCTCAATCTCCCGCGCCACCAGCTGGCCGAGATCCTTCAGGTGCACGTGCCCGGGCACGAACTGGGTGAAGGAATTGGCGATGGCGATGATCGGCTTGCCGAAGTCCTCGTCCTTCATCCCCGTGGCGCGCCACAGCCCCCGGGCGCCGGCCATATTGCGGCCGTGGGTTGTAGTGCGAGAACGATAGGCGGGCATGACGAAGGCCTTACACGAGTGGGCGCCGGTTCCCGATAGCAAACATGCGCCGCCCCGCGAAGGCGCACGCCTCGCTCGACACTGGAACAGAATATCGAGAGTGTCCGTGCGAATTGGAACGCCGCACCCCGAGGGTCACATGACATCCAAAACCCCCAATCTGATCCGACGCCGTTGGCGGGTGATGCTCGCCGGTGCGCTCGGCATCGCCGGATGGATGGTAGCGCGGGAGAGCGGCTTGCCGACCGGCCTCTCCAGCCTGATCGGCTGGAACGCCGCCGCCGTCTTCTACCTTGTCACCACCTTGTCGATGATCTGGCGCAGCGACGAAGCCACGCTGCGCCGGCGCGCCGCCTATGAAGACGAAAATAACCAGGTGACGCTGCTGATCGTCGCCTCGACCGTGGTGGCGGGCCTGGCGGCGACGGTGGTGGCCATGCACGAGGCCAAGGTCGCGGGCGCACACGCCGCGGGGCCGCCGGCTTGGGTGTTTTCAGTTTCCACCCTGCTGCTCGGCTGGCTGGTGATGCAGACCATGTTCACTCTGCACTACGCGCACCGATATTTTGGCGATGGCGACCGCGACGGAGAGCCGGATCGCGGGGTGACCTTTCCCGGCGATCAGCCGACGTCTTACCACGACTTCGTCTACATGGCGGTGTGCGTCGGGGCGACAGCACAGGTGTCGGACTTCAATATCATGTCGACCCGCTACCGCCGGCTGGTCACCCAGCACGCGCTGTTGTCGTTCTTCTTCAACACCGCGGTTCTCGCGCTCGGCATCAACATCCTCGCCTCTCTCATCGGCCAATGACGTCACCCGAAAGGCCAAGAGCGACGGCGCGGGCGGTCCCTGCCAAGTCGTTTGATTTTACAATTGGAATTGGCCCTTGGCCGCCTGCTGACGCGCAAGGGCGAATCTCCGACCGGTCTTGGTCGGCGCGCCTGGGGAAGGAGAGGGGCCGGCGCAGTGGGCCGACCCCAATGCCCTAATTCAGCTGTCGCCGCCCTGTTGGGCCGCGGCCAGACCGGGAAGGTGCTGCGAGAGTTGCGAGAGCACCTGGTCCGGAGACACGCCGAACTGATTGGCGAGGCTCTGAACGTGTTCGTCGCCCCGAGCGACGGCCCGATCGCCTCAGTGACCGACCAGTCTCTGCGAAATCGGCTTCCACCACGGGCTCAGATAGAGTCCCACGGCGGACATTTGCAGGGTCAGCACCCAGACCACGCCGATGACGTAGGCCGGATGCAGGCGGCGGCGCGTGACCAGGTCATAGACGCCAAGCCCAAGGATCAGGGCGTCGTTGGCCAGATAGAGCTGGGCCATGTTCGACCAATATCCGTCGCCCAGCCAACTATGCACGCTGCCACCGAGCCAGCGGGCGAAGCCCGCGTCGCTGATGTAGAGCGTCGCCAGCAGCATCAGACGCTTGTGGGCCGAGGAATAGCCGCGCAGCAGAATGCCCGAGCCGGCCAGCCCCGCGAAGGCCAGGATGTCGGAAAGCTGGACGCTCAGGAAGGGTGTATCGCTGCGCGGCGTGCCGAATTCGAGACCGTGCATCGTCAAGGCCGTCGCGGGGCCAAGGACCAAGATGACTCCCGCGAGCGCTATGCCGGCGACGCCCAGACGCCGATGGATGTCGGCCCGGTGGACGCGAATCAGCAGCACCTGCGCCGTCAGCAACGTCAGCCAGCTGACCATGGCCGCCGCATGGAAATGCACGATCAGCGGATAGGGCGGCTCATGCTTTTGAACGTGACGGACGATATCGCCGCCAAAGCCCATGCACACGCCGAGCCAGATCAGCCCCACGTACAAAAGGAAGAAATTATGGTCCCAGCGGTGGAAGGGCGCGAAGCGGCGGGGCGGTGTTATCGACCGGCCGGCCTCGGCGGCGATCGATATCATGGCGCGCGACCTGGCAGGCCGGCCGCAGGACTACATTCAATCGGCATGGCGAGCCCCCCGGTCCGCGCAGATGGACAAGCTAGGTCATAAAGCGCGGCTGACGCAAGGACGGCGTCTTTGGGGCGACGCCCACTAAGCGTTCGCGACCGCCGCGTCTCGTTCGGGGTTGGGAATGGAGTCGTAGACGGTCGCGGGCGTGATGTTCAGGCGCTTGCGGGCGACATCCAACGGCTCGCTCATCAGCCGCTCATAGTCTTCCCCCGCCAGCCATTTGGCGGCCTTGCCGCGCCGGTAGCCCTGCCAGATGGCGCGAACGAAGGGATGGGTCGGCCCCTGGCGCGATTTCAGGACCGCGCCCACAGCGATCAGCGCCCAACCCAGGCCGCCGGACTGGGCGTAGGAGAACGCCACCAGGCAGGCCTCGCCCAGGCCGTCGCGGTGGTAGCCCGAGAGGACATGCCAGATGTCGTGGGTGTCGCGGTTGCGTCGGCCGAACCAGGCGTAGGGATGCGCCACTTCGACGTTGCCGCGCACCTTTCGGCCGATCTCGGCCAAACCCTCGGCGGAGAGATTCTCGCTGCGGACGAAGTTGCGGTACGTGGCGCCCACTGTCCCAGGCGCGAAGCTGTCCAGCCACGCATTGTCCATAAGTCGTGGCGCCATCTCCACGCGCTCGTAGGCGAGTCGGCCGCCCTGCGGTGTCCGCAGCAGGCGGCCATAGCCCTTGGCGGTGGCGTCGCCGTTCAGGGCGGCCATGATTTCGAACACCCGACCGGTGTCCTCCTTGTCCGCCAGCAGGCGGCGGAGCGCCTTCAGCGCCACGCCCCACTGCCGCCGGGGCCGCGCGATGGGCGCGTCCGCCGTAGCCGACGGCCGCGCCATCCCTCTGTTCATCGTCCCGGTCATGGCCATGAGAAGACCTCCTGTTATGCCGCTGAATTTGTGTGTCGCGCCTCGCCCATCTCCCGCCAGGAGACGCGCCCTTCGGGGGTGAGCAGAGACTCGATCATATCGCGAATGACGTCGCCGCACGCCGCCAGATCGAAGGTTTCGCCCAGCACATCGTGCAGGACGAGGCCCTGGCAGACAGCGATGAGGGTTCTTGCAAAGGCGTTGGGGTTCACCGACGGCCGAATCTGTCCCGTCCGTTGGCCCCGTTCGATCAGGCCGACGATAGCTTCGCGCACCATCGACAGGCCCTCGACCGCGCTCGCCCGAATGCGCGGATTCCTGAGCGCCTCGCCCCACCCTTGGACTCCCACACGACGCAGATCGGCGCGGTGAGGATCGGCCACGCCCCGGCCATGGAGTTCGATGAGCAGGGCCAGCCCCCGAATGGGGTCGTGCTCGCGCTGAGCCAGGGCGTTGAGGAATGCCTCGCCCTGATGCCTGTCGTCCGCGAGAGCGACGACAATGTCGTCCTTGTTGGCGAAATAGAGATATAGCGAGCCCTGGCTGACCCCGGACTCGCGCACGATGTCCGCTGTGGTCGTGTTGTGAAAACCATCGCGCGAGAAGCACCTGAGCGCCGCATCCAGAATGAGCTGGCGGCGCGCGTCGCGATGGGCTTCGCTGACCTTGGGCATTATATTTCCAAAACTGATCGTTCAGTCGTTATTATGGACCCGCCATGCGCTGGGTCAACCCTCGAATGCGGCGGCGGGGTAAATTTGGCTCAGGGCGCCGCGCGGATTAACGTGAATCCGCCGCAACAGAGCTTGGGTGTAACGACGGGCCGCGATGCAGTTTGAGACACTCGAAATCGCCGGGCGCCGGCTGATCGACGTGAGCAAAGCCTTCGACGCGCGAGGCTGGACGCCGGCGACCAGCGGCAACTTCTCCGCGCGCCTTGCGGACGGGTACGTCGCCATCACCGCCTCGGGCGCCCACAAAGGACGCCTGACCGTTGCCGACATCCTCGCCGTCGACACGGACGGCCGCGCGCGGGGCGCCGCACAGCCCTCGGCTGAAACGGAGCTCCACCTCCAGATCTATCGTCTGCTCCCCGACGTGGGCGCCGTGCTCCACACCCACTCCCCCACCGGTGTCGCCTTCACCCGCGCCTTCACGGGCCTGGACGGCTGGGCGTTCGAAGGCCACGAGCTGCTGAAGGCGTTGCCCGGCCAGACGACGCACCAGGGAGCCGTCACCGTGCCTATCGTGGGCAACGATCAGGACATGGGCGTCATCGCCGCGGCGATCGAGCCGCACCTCGTGGCGAGCCCCCGGCCGCCGGCCTATCTGATCCGCGGTCACGGACTCTACGCCTGGGGCCGTAACGTCGCCGAGGCCGAGCGCGTGGTCGAGGCGCTGGAGTGGCTGTTCGCGGCCGAGCTGACCGAGCGCGCATTTCGGGAAGGACCCCGCACATGAGCCGCCTCACTGTCTGCCGCGAAGACGATCCGGCAGCGCCGTTGATCGACACGCGCGACCCTGGAGGCATCGCGGCCGAACTCGCCAAGATCGGCGTCCGTTTCGAGCGCTGGCCGGCCGAAGCCGCCTTGAGCGTCGACGCCGACGACGCCGAGGTGATCGCCGCCTATGCGGGCGACATCGCGCGGCTGAGCAATGAGGGCGGCTATCGCTCGGTCGATGTGATCCGCATCGCCCCCGACAATCCGGACCGGCAGACGCTGCGCGCCAGGTTTCTATCCGAACATCGCCATGACGAGGACGAGGTGCGCTTCTTCGTGGAAGGCGCGGGCCTGTTCTACCTGCGCGAGCAGGGCAATGTTCACATGATGCTGTGCGAAGCCGGCGACTTGATCAGCGTGCCCGCGGGCATCCGCCATTGGTTCGACATGGGACCGACGCCGAGGTTCACCGCTATCCGCCTGTTCACCTCGCCAGAGGGTTGGGTGGCCCGCTTCACCGGCGACGCTATCGCCGAAGTCTTTCCCCGCTTCAAGGCGGCGCCCGCGTGACGGTGAAGGCCATCGTCACCGACATCGAAGGCACCACCACCAGTCTCGCCTTCGTCACGGAAACCCTGTTTCCCTATGCGCGGGCGGCGCTGCCCTCCTATGTCGCGGCGCATGAGAGGGAGTTGGCGCTGCTTCTCGAGGAGGTGCGCGCCCTTGAGCCTGGTGATCCGGCCGTGACCCTCCAGGACTGGATGGACGACGACCGGAAGGCGACGCCGCTGAAGACGATCCAGGGACGCATCTGGGCGGAGGGCTACGCCGAAGGCGCCTTCAAGGGCCACGTATATCCCGACGCAGCAAGGGCTCTGCACGCTTGGCATGCGGCTGGCTACCGGCTCTTTGTCTATTCATCCGGCTCCATCGAAGCTCAGCAACTGATCTTTCGTCACAGTGACCAGGGTGATCTCGCGCCGCTGTTCGAAGGCTGGTTCGACACCACCACCGGTCCGAAGCGGGAGCGCGACTCTTACGTCCGCATCGCCCAAACGATCGGCGAGGCGCCGGCGGAGATCCTGTTTCTTTCTGACGTCCAGGCCGAACTCAACGCCGCCGCCGACGCAGGTTTCAACACAATCCTTGTCGACCGGACCGGCGACAGGGGCGTGGCGTCATTTGCGGACATTGACCCGGGAGTGGCGTAGGGCGGAGGTCGAAGCCGCGAGGAAGGGTGACGACACATGGGATTTCTCGACGCCTGGACCGCGCGCCTTCTGAGCGTGCTGCGCATCGTCGCCGGCCTGTGCTTCTTGGAGCATGGGTCTATGAAGATCTTGCAGTTCCCCGCCGCCTCAATGCCTGGACCCCTGCCGCCGCTGGAAATCTTCACCGGCTGGATGGAGCTAGTGGCGGGCGCGCTGATCGTCATCGGGCTCCTCACCAGGGTCGCGGCCTTCATCGCCTCAGGCGAGATGGCGGTGGGCTATTTTGGCTTCCATGTATTGAACGCCTTTGGGGGAATGCCGGCAGGCACGCCGGTGACCATCGACCCGCAGGTCAATCACGGGGCCGAGGCCGCCCTGTACGCGGTGATCTTCCTCTACATTGCCGCGGCCGGAGGCGGCGCGTGGGCGGTCGACGCCATGCTCGCCCGACGACGCGGCGCTCGCGCGACCCGGCACTAAGTCTCGCAGCGTTGACAGGCACGGCTTGAGCTTGAGCTTGAGCTTGAGCTTGAGATTCCGCCGACACGACCTAAATGAGCCGGAAGACACCACTCGCCGGCTTCTGGACCTGCCCCTCCGAGCATGGCGGAGCTGGCAGCGTGGCCCTCAAGTCACAGCAAGGATCGCCAGGGGTGAATCGCTTAGCTCCCCATCGCCGCAGCCTAACCAGATCCCCGCGCGCTTGCGTGGGCTTACTGGGCCTTGCCGCCAGTGGGATGTTTTGGACCGCCCCGGCGCACGCCGCCCTGGTTGAGGTCGCGGTGACGGGCGTTCATGACACCCACGGCCATATCCGCGTGGACATCTGCACCCGCGACACCTTTCTAAAGGACAGCTGTCCGTTCTCCGGAGAGGCCCAAGCCACGCTTGGCTCGACGGTTGTCACCGTGGCCGGGGTGCCTCCCGGCGAATACGCCGTCCAGGCCTTTCATGACGAGACCGACCAGGGCGTGATCCATCAGAACGCTCTCGGGATTCCCCGCGAGTCGATTGGCTTTTCCAACAACGCCCCGTTGCACATCCACGGGCCCCGCTTCAACGACGCGTCCTTCTGGGTCGACCACAACATCGAGCGCATCACCTTGAAGCTGCGCAAGGTATTCGGCGTCGCGCGGTAGCGACGAGGGCGTCACGCGCAGGTCGAGTCAGCGTGAAGCAGCGCGACCGATGATGGCGCGTTCACCAGAGTTATCTGCTCGTGAATACAGACTCGGGTGTGGTCCATCACACCGATTCCGGCTCGGCGGCCGTGTTCTTGACGGGCCGGGGTCGGCCCCTAATAATCCGTCCACAACCGATTTACGGCTGGTCAATGATTTTCACATAACGATTCAAAGATAAGTGGCTGCCAAAATCTAAAAAAGGCGCCCTATCCAGCGACGAAGACTTACGGGGGATGCTTATGAAAAACGTCACGAAGAGTACAG
>Ga0302314_10000383_pt1 | contig 81253 bp, 92 predicted proteins | sample III_Palsa_N2_3_FD_200533 | JGI IMG/M metagenome (GOLD analysis project Ga0302314, IMG submission 200533) | Peat permafrost microbial communities from Stordalen Mire near Abisko, Sweden - III_Palsa_N2_3 | ecosystem: Environmental > Terrestrial > Soil > Palsa > Peat permafrost | place: Sweden...
GTGCCGGTGGCGGTGGCGGCGGCCGTGGTGGTCAGGGCGGCGGCGGTGGCGGTGGCCGTGGCGGCAGTGGCGGCGGTGCCGGTGGCGGTGGCGGTGGCCGTGGTGGTCAGGGCGGCGGCGGTGGCGGTGGCCGTGGCGGCTTTGGCGGCGGTGCCGGTGGCGGTGGCGGCGGCCGTGGTGGCCAGGGTGCCGGTGGCGGTGCTCGTGGTGGCCAGGGTGGCGGCGGCCGTGGGGGATTCGGTGGCGGTGGTGCCGGTGGTGGCGGTCGTGGCGGTCAGGGTGGCGGTCGCGGGCCGGGCGGCTCCGGTGGCGGCGGCGGCGGTCGTGGGCCGCGTACGGGCGGCGGCTCGGGTGGCGCCACCAGTGGCGCGGCGCCCGCGAGCAATGCAGGTGGAGGCACGCGCTGATGCTGTCCCCCAAGCGCGTCAAGCATCGTAAGCAGCATCGCGGCCGTCGGGCCGGGCTGTCACGGGGGCAGGTCAAGGTTCAGTTCGGCGAGTACGGCCTGAAGTCGATGGACGCTGGCTGGCTGACCAACCGTCAGATCGAGGCTGCCCGGATCGCGATGACCCGCAAGATCAAGCGCGGTGGCAAGGTCTGGATCAACGTCTACCCGGACAAGCCCTTTACCAAGAAGCCCGCCGAGACGCGGATGGGCTCCGGCAAGGGCTCGCCTGAGGGCTGGGTCGCCGTCGTCAAGCCCGGGCGCGTGATGTTCGAGCTGGCCGGGGTCCCCGAGGACCTTGCCCGCGAGGCGATGCGTCTGGCCGGGCACAAGCTGCCGGTGCGGACCAAATTCGTGATGCGGGAGGAGGCCTGATGGCTCGCGCCAGCGATCTACGTGATTACTCCGACGTCGAACTCGCCGAGCACATCGGCACCGCTCGCAAGGAGCTATTCGGGCTCCGCTTCCAGCACGCCACCGGCGAGCTGGACAACACCGCCACACTGAGGCGCGCAAAGCGTGAGATCGCGCGGGCGCTGACCGTGGCCAGAGAACGTGAGATCGACGGCGAGAGCTGACACAGAACATGGCTGAATCAGAAGACACGACAACTGAAGACGCGCCGGCCGGGGCGCAAGAGCACCTGGCGCCGAAAGAGCGGCGGGACCGTGCGCGCGCGGCGAAGAAGGCCGCCAAAGCCAGCACGCGGGGGTCCCTGACGCCCGAAGAGCGGCAGGCCGAGCGCCAGACGATTCGTGCCGCGAAAGCGGGCGAGCGCCGCACCGGGCGCGCCAAGGCGGCCGCCAAGGCCAAGGCCTCGGCGCATCAGACCGCGGTCACGCCTCCGCGTGAGCGCGTCGCCGGTAACCAGAAGGTCCGTCAGGGCGTGGTCGTCTCCGACAAGGCCGACAAGACGATCACGGTCCGGATCGACGTCGCCCGGCGTCATCGCCAATACCAGAAGATCGTCCGTACGTCGTCGACGCTGCACGCGCACGATGAGGCCAACGACGCCCACATCGGCGACACGGTGACCGTTCGTGAGGCTCGCCCGCTGTCGCATCTCAAGCGTTGGCGCCTGATCGAAGTGGTCCAGAGAGCGAAATGATCCAGAACGAGACCCGACTGCGCGTCGCTGACAACTCCGGCGCGCGTGAGATCCTCGTGATCCGCGTCCGCGGCGGCTCGCGGCGGCGCTACGCCGGCGTCGGCGACACGATCACCGCGACCGTCAAGTCCGCCAACCCACAGGGTGCGGTCAAGAAGGGCGAGGTCGTGACCGCGGTCGTCGTGCGCACGAAGAAGTCCTATGGCCGCGATGACGGCACCTACATCGCCTTCGACGAAAACGCGGCGGTGCTGATCGACGCCCAGAACAATCCGCGCGGCACGCGCATCTTCGGACCGGTGGCGCGTGAGCTGCGCGAGCGCAACTTCATGAAGATCGTCTCGCTCGCCCCGGAGGTGTTGTAAACATGCCGGCCCGGATTCGCTCAGAGGACGAGGTGGTCGTGATCGGCGGCAAGGACCGCGGCAAGCGCGGCAAGGTGTTGCGAGTCGATCCCAAGCAGGAACGGGTCTACGTCGAGGGCCTGAATATGATCAAACGGCACCAGCGCCCCCAGCAGACGGCCTCCGGCCAGCAGGCGGGCGGGGTGATCGAGCGCGAGGGCCCGATCCACGTCTCCAACGTGATGCTGATCGACCCGAAGGACGGCAAGCCGACCCGCGTCGGAATTGATCTGGTAGACGGAAAGCGCGTGCGCGTCGCCAAGCGCAGCGGGCAGAGATTGGACTAGCAAGATGGCAACCGCACGACTGAAAAGCAGATATCTGGAGGAGATCCGCCCCGCGCTGGTGGAACAGTTCGGCTACTCGAGCGTGATGCAGGCGCCGAAGATCCAGAAGGTCACCGTCAACATGGGCTGTGGCGACGCCAAGCAGGACTCCAAGGTGCTGGACGCCGCGACCGACCAGTTGCGCACGATCACCGGCCAGCAGCCAAGCGTCCGCCGCGCGCGCAAGTCGATCGCGCAGTTCAAGCTGCGCGAGGGCATGCCCGTGGGCGTCGCGGTGACGCTGCGCGGCGAGCGTCAGTACGAGTTCCTGGACCGGTTGATGTCGGTTGCGATCCCACGGATCCGTGACTTCCGCGGCCTGAACCCGCGCGCGTTCGATGGCCGCGGCAACTACACGCTCGGCATCCGCGAGCAGATCATCTTCCCCGAGATCGACTACGACGAGATCGATCAGGTCCGGGGCCTGGACATCACGATCACGACCAACGGCGTCTCGGATGCGGAATCGTTCGCGCTTCTCCAGGCGTTCGGCATGCCGTTCACCAAGGACGGTCGCAACCCGGCGACCGCGACACAGGCGTAGGTAGAGGAGCACAGTGGCAAAGCTTTCACAACGTGTCCGCCAGGCGCGGACCCCGAAGTACAAGACCCGGGGCTACAGCCGCTGCCGCCGCTGCGGCCGGGCTCGCGCCGTCTACCGCAAGTTCGGCGTGTGCCGGATCTGCCTGCGCGAGCTCGCGCACAACGGCTATGTCCCCGGCATGACGAAGTCGAGCTGGTAGCCATGTCGATGACCGACCCCGTCGCGGACTTCCTGACGCGTTTGCGCAACGCCGCGCGCGCTCAGCACCAGGACGTCACGATCCCGTCCTCACGGCTGAAGCGAGAGCTCGCCCGGATCCTGGACGAGCAGGGCTACATCGAGGGTTACGAGGTCGGCCCCGCGGCCGACCACCCGGGCGAGGATCTGACGGTGACGCTGAAGTACGCCCCGGACCGCAAGCCGGTGATCCAAGGGATCCAGCGCGTCTCCCGCCCCGGGCAGCGCACGTATGTCGACCACGCTCACATTCCGCGTATCCAGGGCGGGATGGGGACCACGATCATCTCCACCTCGAAGGGGATCATGACCGGCCACGACGCCCGCGCGGCGCGCGTCGGCGGCGAGATCGTGGCGAAGGTCTGGTAGCTGAGGTCGTCAATGTCACGAATCGGTAGACAACCCATCACCGTTCCGGCGGGCGTGACGATCGCGATCGAGCCCGAGCGCGTCACCGTCAACGGCCCCAAGGGCGAGCTGACCGAGCGGATCAGCCGCGACATGATCGTCGAGCACGCAGATGAGACGGTCACGGTCAGCCGTCCCACCGACCGGGGCGAGCATCGCTCGCTGCACGGGCTGACGCGCACGCTGATCGCCAACATGGTGACCGGCGTGACCGACGGCTACGAGAAGCGCCTGGAGATCCAGGGCGTCGGGTATCGCGCCCAGCTCAAGGGCCGTGACCTGGAGCTCGCCCTCGGCTACTCGCATCCGGTGTCGATCAAGGCCCCGGAGGGGATCGAGTTCGAGGTTCCGCAACCGACGCGGATCACCGTGCGCGGCGCCTCCAAGCAGCAGGTCGGCGAGATCGCCGCGATCATCCGCAAGCAGCGCAAGCCCGAGCCCTACAAGGGCAAGGGGATCCGGTACGAGGGCGAATACGTCGCCAGGAAGGTTGGCAAGCGCGCATGACCGTTCAGACCAAGCCCGCGGCGCGCCTGCGCCGCCGCCGTCGCGTTCGCGCCAAGGTGCGTGGCTCCGCGGCGCGCCCGCGGATCTCCGTGTTCCGCTCCAATCGCGGCATCTCGGCGCAGCTGATCGACGACGACGCCGGTCGCACGCTGGCCGCGGTCAACTGGACCGAGGCCGAGCTGCGCTCACTCAAGCCGGTGGAGCAGGCGCATAAGGCCGGCGAGCTGCTGGCGCAACGCGCGCAGGCCGCCGGCATCGACACGGTCGTCTTCGATCGCGGCGGCTACCAGTACCACGGACGCGTCCAGGCACTCGCCGAGGGCGCGCGCGAGGGCGGACTCAAGGTTTAAGGGCCCACCCGCCCGCCCGCGCGGCCGCCCGCGTCTCGTCGCGGCCAACATCGTCACAACACACTCCTCGCTACGCTCGGACACTCACATGGCATTGGCACCAGACCGCTCAGTTTCATCGCAGGGCCTCGATCTCCAAGAGCGCGTGGTCGAGATCAACCGCGTCGCCAAGGTCGTCAAGGGCGGCCGGCGCTTCTCGTTCACCGCGTTGGTCGTGGTCGGCGACGAGCGCGACGTGGTCGGGATCGGCTACGGCAAGGCCAACGAGGTCCCGGTCGCGATCCAGAAGGGCGTCGAGCGCGCCAAGAAGAACCTCTACCGCGTACCCAAGCACGGCTCGACGATCACCCATCAGACGACCGGGGTGTTCGGTGCCGGCCGGGTGTTCCTCAAGCCCGCCTCGCCCGGCACCGGCGTGATCGCCGGCGGCGGCGTGCGCGCGGTGCTCGAGCTGGCCGGGATTCACGACATCCTCTCCAAGAGCCTCGGCTCCCAGAACCCGATCAACCTCGTCAAGGCGACGATGGCCGGGCTCGAATCCCTGCGCACGCCTCGTGAGGTCGCCGAGCTGCGTGGGCTGTCGATCAACGCCGTGCTCGGCCTGTCCGACCCAGCGGCGAACGGCGACGAGTTCGACGACGTCGAGGTCCTGTCGGGCGCCGGTGCCACCGACGATGGCGAGGCCACCGAGGATGCTGAGGCCGTCGACGAGTCCGCTGAGGTGCCGGCGTGAGTGCCACCGTCAAAGTGACGCAGCGGCGCTCGCGCAACGGCTGCGACAAATCCCAGCTCGATACGCTGCGCTCGCTCGGCCTGCGCCGGATCGGGCATACCGTCGAGGTCACCGACAACCCGCAGATCCGCGGGATGCTCCATAAGGTCCGCCACCTGGTCGAGGTGCAGGAGTCATGAGCACGGGCACTGATCGGTCCGGCGCTTCCGCCCCCGCGGAGTGGGTCGGTCTGCACAATCTTTCCCCCGCCCCGGGTTCCCGCAAGACGCGCAAGCGCGTCGGCCGCGGCGAGGGGTCGGGCACTGGCAAGACCGCCGGCCGGGGCCAGAAGGGCTACGGCTCACGGTCGGGCGCCAAGGACCGCGCCCGGTTCGAGGGCGGTCAGATGCCGATCCACATGCGGATGCGCAAGCTGCGCGGCCCGCACATGAAGAAGTCGATGCCGTTCGAGCCGTTCCGCACGCACACGCAGCCGGTCAACCTGTCCGACCTGGAGCGCCGCTTCGAGTCAGGCGCCGAGGTGACGCCTGAGTCGCTGAAGGCGGCCGGCCTGGCGACCCGCCGTGGCATCCCGGTCAAGGTCCTGGCCAAAGGCTCGATCTCCAAGCCGCTGACGGTTCATGCGCACGGCTTCTCCAAGACCGCCCAGGAGGCCATCGTGGCTGCGGGCGGCACCTGTCAGCTGCTCGAAGGCTAAAGTCTTCAACGATGATCGGCACGATCCTTGGGGCGTTCAGGGTCGCCGAGATCCGTACCAAGATCCTGTTCACAGCGGGGATCCTGCTGCTGTACCGGCTCGGCACCTACATCCCGGCACCGGGGATCAACCGCCACGCGCTCAAGGCAATCTCCAGCCAGGTCGGGGGCAACAGCATCTTTGGGCTGCTCAACCTGTTCTCAGGCGGCTCACTCGGGCGGCTGGCGATCTTCGCGCTGGGAATCATGCCGTACATCACCGCGTCGATCATCCTGCAGATCCTGCAGGTGGCGGTGCCGTCGCTGGAGAAGCTGTCCAAGGAGGGCGAGGTCGGGCAGCAGCGGATCACGCAGTACACGCGCTACCTGACGGTCGCGCTGGCGTTCGCCCAGGCGATCGGCGAGGTGTTCCTGTTCCGCAGCTTCCAGAGCTCGGCCGGCGTGACGCTGATCTCCAACTTCACGCTGGGGAAGGTGTTCCTGATCGTGATCTCGCTGACGGCGGGCACGATGCTGTTGATGTGGATGGGCGAGCTGATCACCCAGAAGGGGATCGGCAACGGCATCTCGCTGCTGATCTTCGCCTCGATCGTGAGCCGGATCCCGGGCGGACTGAACTCGTGGTGGACGAGTGACGACCAGACGTTCAAGGTGGTGATGCCGTTCATCGCCGTCGGCGTCGTCGCCGCAATCGTGTTCGTCCAGGAGGGCCAGCGCCGGATCCCCGTTCAGTACGCCAAGCGCGTGATCGGCAGACGGATGACCCAGGGCGGTCAGACCTACCTGCCGCTGCGCGTCAACATGGCCGGCGTCATCCCGGTCATCTTCGCCGCCTCGGTGATGGCGATCCCGCCGACCCTCGGGCAGCTGATCGGCAAGAACCGCAACGACTTCTGGACCCACATGGCCAACTTCCTCGGGCCGGGTGGGTGGCAGTACGTCGCCGGCGAGAGTCTCCTGATCCTCGTGTTCACCTACTTCTACACGGCGGTGACCTTCAACCCGGTCGACCAGGCCGACAACCTGCGAAAGGCCGGCGGGTTCATACCTGGGGTCAGACCGGGGCGGCCGACCGCCGAGTTCCTGGACCGGATCCTCGCCCGCCTGACGTTCCCGGGAGCGATCTTCCTGGCCGCGATCGCGGCGCTGCCGACGATCCTGATCTCGCAGACCGGCGCTGGCTTCAACTTCGGCGGCACCTCGATCCTGATCGTGATCGGCGTCGCGCTGGACACGATGAAGCAGCTCGAGGCGCAGCTGATGATGCGCAACTACGAAGGGTTCTTGAAGTAGCCGAAGGTCGGAGTGGCTGGTGGGTGGGCTGCGGCGTCCGCCGTCCCCGCTTGATCGAGAACGCTCGGGTTGATTCGGATGCGCGACCGCTCATAGGGCCCCGCGATCGATTTGCGAGGACGACGGACGCCTCCGCCCCCCGGCCACTCCGATCGGCTGGGTGGGTGTCAGAGCGGCGTCGGGTCGGGCCGCGGCGTGGGACACTTCGCCGGAGTTGCCGGGTCTCGCTCCGCAGGCTTGGTCTCTTTTCGTCCTCCCATCGGCAAAAGCGACCAACCGTGCCCGGCACCGACGGAGACCACCGCGTCTATACGTAATTTTGGCAACAACCGATCCGTTGCCGCAGGGTAGGGCGCGTTCGCCGTGGATCGTCCGGCACGTGGAATCGTCGCTCGGTACAGTGATGGACCCGATGGCCGCCGAGCTTAATCTGATCCTGTTCGGGCCCCCCGGGGCCGGCAAGGGGACGCAGGCCGAGAGGCTGAAGTCCGATTTCCAGCTGCCGTTCATCTCGACCGGCGACATGTTGCGCGCCAATGTGGCGCAGCAGACCGATCTGGGCAAGCAGGCGAAGGGGTACATGGACGCCGGCGACCTGGTGCCCGACGGGCTGATCGTCGCGATGGCGGCCGCGCGGCTCCAGGAGGCCGACGCCCAGGACGGGTTCATCCTCGACGGGTTCCCGCGGACGATCGAGCAGGCGCAGGCGCTGGACGCCCAGCTGGGCGCGCTCGGCCGGCGGGTCACGGCAGCGCTGCTGATCGACGTGCCCGATGAGGAGGTCATCCGCCGCCTGTCGGGCCGGCGGGTGTGCGTCAAGTCCGGGCACAACTACCACGTCGAGTTCGACCCGCCCAAGCGCGAAGGCGTCTGCGACCAGGACGGCTCGCGGCTGGTCCAGCGCGATGACGACAAGCCCGACGTGATCCAGAACCGCCTGCTCGTCTACCACGACAAGACCAAGCCGCTGGTCGACTACTACGACCAGCGCGGGCTGCTGCGGCGGATCGACGGCACCCGTGAACCAGCCGACGTGCACGGTCACATCCGCGCGGTGATCGCGACGCTGCGGCTCGAAGAGGACGTGTAGACGCTGCATTTGCGGCCCCGGGCGTCCTACTAGCCTGAGATCTCAGATGATCATCAAGAAGTCACCGGAGGAGATCGAGCGGATGGCGGCGGCGGGGGCCGTGCTCGTTCGCACGATGAATCTGCTGCAGGGCAAGGTTCGCCCGGGCGTCACGACCAAGGAGCTCGATGAGGCTGCCGAGCGGTTCATCCGGTCGCAGGGAGCGACCCCGGCGTTCAAGGGCTACCGCGGCTTTCCCGGATCGATCTGTGCGTCGCCCAACGAGATGATCGTCCACGGCATCCCGGGTCGATACAAGCTCAAGCGCGGCGACATCCTGTCGATCGACATCGGTGTCGTGCTCGACGGCTGGGTGGCCGACGCCGCGCGGACGTTTCCCGTCGGCCCGATCAGCCCGGTCGCGCAGAAGCTGTTGCGCGTGACCGAGGAGTCGCTGATGGTGGCGGTCCCGGTCTGCACGATCGGCAACCATCTCGGCGACATCGGCAATGCGATCCAGACCTACGTCGAGGCCGAGGGCCTCTCGATCGTGCGCTCGCTGGTTGGCCACGGGATCGGCCGCGAGATGCACGAGGATCCACAGATCCCCAACTACGGCAACCCGGGCTCCGGCGTGGCGCTGGAGGAGGGGATGGTGCTCGCGATCGAGCCGATGGTGACCGCCGGCCGCCACGCGATCCGGGTGGCCGATGACCAGTGGTCGATCTTCTCGCAGGACGGCTCGCTGGCGGCTCATTTCGAGTTCACGATCGCGATCACAGCCGCCGGTCCGAGGATCCTGACGCCGTGGCACGAGCCCTCCAGCGGCCGCGCCGCGGCGTCAAACGCGGCATAGGCACGGCTAACGGCGTCACCCGCCGACGTTGCTAACATCCCTCGCTGCGGCTTCAGCGTGACGACCAGACGCGCCGAAGTCGTCGCTTCGCCGAGGTAGCGGCGACCGCAACGGTCGCCAGAGCCCCGGCGAGGAACCCACAGAAAGATCTCCAGCAAGAGAGCGTGATTTCAGCGTGAAGGTACGTCCCTCGGTCAAGCCGATGTGCGAGAAGTGCAAGATCATCCGTCGCCACGGCCGGGTGCTTGTGATCTGTCCCAACCCCCGCCACAAGCAGCGGCAGGGCTAGGCGATGGCGCGCATCTCGGGGATCAACATCCCCCTCAACAAGCGGGTCGAGATCGGCCTCACCTATATCTACGGCATCGGTCGATCGAGTTCGAACGAGCTGCTCGCGCAGGTTGGCATCGAGCCCGATCGCAAGGTTCGTGACCTGACCGAGGAAGAGGTCGTCAAGCTCCGTGACCTGATCGATTCGTCGCTGACGGTCGAGGGCGATCTGCGCCGCGAGCGATCGCAGAACATCAAGCGTCTGCAGGAGATCGGCTGCTACCGAGGCATGCGCCACCGCCGTGGCCTGCCCGTCCGCGGCCAGAACACGAAGACCAACGCGCGCACGCGCAAGGGCCCCAAGCGCCTACAGGTGGCCGGCAAGAAGAAGGCCGGTAAGAAGTAATGCCCGCACCTCGTCGCCCCCAGCGTGGCCGCCGTCGCGTCCGTAAGAACATCCCGGTTGGCCAGGCTCACATCAAGACTTCGTTCAACAACACGATCGTGTCGCTGACCGACCGTGAGGGCAACGTGATCGCCTGGGAGTCAGCCGGCGGGGCGGGCTTCAAGGGCTCGCGCAAGTCGACACCGTTCGCCGCCCAGGTGACCGCCGACGCCGCGGCACGCAAGGGCTTGGAGCACGGTCTTCAGAAGGTCGAGGTGTTCGTCAAGGGTCCCGGGTCCGGTCGTGAGACCGCGATTCGCTCGTTGCAGGCCGCTGGCCTGGAGGTAACCGGCGTCAAGGACGTGACCCCGCAGGCGCACAACGGTTGCCGACCCAGAAAGCGCAGGCGCGTCTAAGCATGGCTCGAGACACAGGTCCAGCGTGCAAGCAGTGCCGACGTGAGGGGCAGAAGCTGTTCCTCAAGGGCGAGCGCTGCCTGACCGACAAGTGCGGCGTCGAGCGACGCTCGTACCCGCCGGGCGACCACGGCCGCGGCCGTCAGAAGCAGAGCGAGTATCGCGTCCAGCTGCGTGAGAAGCAGAAGGCCAAGCGCTACTACGGGGTGCTCGAGAGCCAGTTCCGCATCTACTACGCCAAGGCTTCGCGCCAGACCGGCGTCACCGGCGAGAACCTGCTGCGGATGCTCGAGCTTCGCTTCGACAACGTACTCGTCCGGCTCGGGTTCGCCGCCTCGCGGCGCCAGGCCCGCCAGTTGATCCTGCACGGCCACTGGACGATCAACGGCCGCCGGGTGAACATCCCCAGCTATCAGCTGCGCGACGGCGACGTGATCGCCCTGCACCCGGCCTCCAAGGACGGCGCTCAGCAGGTGATCCGGGACGCGACCGAGCTGACCGGCCAGGTCCCCGCGTGGCTGCAGGCCGACCACGACGGGCTGACGGCGAAGGTGCTCCGCAAGCCGGAGCGGCGGGAGATCGCCGCGCCCGTGCAGGAGCAGCTGATCGTCGAGCTGTACTCCAAGTAGCGAGTTTTAGAGCCACCGGGTGTCAGCCTGACGGTGGCATCGAATACCGCGCCGCCCGTGTGCGGCCAGGAACCCACGATGTTAGGAACATTTGATGCTTGACTTCCAAGTGCCCCGAATCTCCGCCGAGTCGGCGGACGACACCCGCGGCTCCTTCACGATCGAGCCGTTGGACCGGGGCTTCGGTTACACCTTCGGCAACTCGCTGCGGCGTGTGCTGCTCTCCTCGCTCGCCGGCGCCGCCGTCACGAGCGTCCGGATCGAGGGCGTCGCGCACGAGTTCTCGACGATCCAGGGCGTCAAGGAAGACGTCACCGACATCGTGCTCAACCTCAAGGGCATCGTCTGCCGGATGCACTCCGACGCGACCGAGATCGAGGCGCCGCTGGTCGTCACCGGCCCCGGCGACATCACCGCCAAGGACATCGACCTGCCGTCCGGCGTCGAGATCCTCAACCCCGACGCGCACATCGCCACGCTGGAGAAGAAGACCAAGCTCGAGGTGTACCTGACGATCGGCCGCGGCCGCGGCTACCGGCCGGCCGAGGAGAACAAGTCGCCCGACCAGCCGATCGGCGTGATCCCGATCGACTCGATCTTCTCGCCCGTGCGCCGCGTCGCCTACAACGTCGAGCAGGCCCGCGTCGGTCAGAAGACCGACTTCGACAAGCTCACGCTCGACATCGAGACCGACGGCTCGATCGACCCGCAGGCGGCGCTGCGCGAGGCCGCCGAGATCCTGATCTCGCAGCTGGCGATCTTCACCGACGCCGACCGCGTGGTCGAGCTGCGTGACGTCAACGCCGCCGGGATCCTCGATCCGGGAGCGATCAATGGCTCCGGCGGCACTGCGACCCGCCCGCCCAACGCGATGGACGACATCCTGATCGAGGAGCTCGAGCTCGGCGTGCGCTCCTACAACTGCCTCAAGCGGGCCGGGATCCAGACCGTCGGCGACCTCGTCTCGAAGACCGAGGGCGAGCTCAACGCGATCCCGAACTTCGGCAAGAAGTCGATCGACGAAGTGATCGAGACCCTGCACGCGCGGGGCCTGTCGCTTCGCAACGACTAAGGTGTACGGGCTCACCTCCCACCCCGCCACCCCAGCTACCTCCCCGTAACGCAACCTATGCGCCATCAGCGTCAGCGATACCAACTCAGCCGTTCGGCCGCGCACCGCAAGTCGCTGCTGATGAACCTCTCCAAGGAGGTCATCGAGCACGAGCGGATCCAGACGAGCGAGACCAAGGCCAAGGCCGTCAAGCCCGAGCTCGAGAAGCTGATCACGCTTGCCAAGCGTGGCGATCTGCACGCCCGCCGCCAGGCGCTGTCGGCGCTCGGCCAGGACAAGTTCGCGGTCTACAAGTTGTTCGAGGAGATCGCGCCGCGCTACGAGGAGCGCCACGGCGGCTATACCCGGATCTTGAAGCTCGGGCCGCGTCGGTCGGACTCGACCGAGATGGTCCTGCTCGAACTCGTCTGAGGGTCTTCAAGGCGTGACTGCGCGCCTGCTGATCGAATACGACGGAACCGACTTCTCCGGCTGGGCCATGCAGCCGGGGCTGCGCACCGTGCAAGGGGAGCTCGAGCGTGCGCTGCGCGTCGCACTGCGCGCCGAGCGGGTGGCGCTGACGGTCGCCGGCCGCACCGACGCGGGCGTCCACGCCCTCGGTCAGGTCGCCAGCTACGAGGGTCCGCCGGCCCGCGTGCAGACGCTCAACGCGCTGTTGCCCTACGACGTCGCGGTGCTCGATTGCGTGCCGGCGCCCCCGGGCTTCAACGCCCGCTTCGACGCCACCAGCCGCGCCTACCGCTACCGACTCCTGACGCGGCCCGCGAGGAGCCCGTTCGAGCGCGCGCGGGCGCTGCACTGGCCGCAGCCGCTCGATCATGACGCGCTGCGCGCGTGCGCGGATGCGGTGCGCGGCACGCACGACTTCACCGCGTTCACCCCGTCTGAGACCGAGCACGTGCGCTTTTGCCGCGACGTGCTGTGGGCCGGCTGGCGGCGTCGCGCTGCGGACGTGCTCGAGTTCGAGATCGAGGCCGACGCGTTCATGCGCAATATGGTCCGGGTGCTGGTCGGGACGATGCTCGAGGTCGGGCAGGGGCGCCGTCCGCCGGCGCAGTTCGCCGAGCTGCTCGAGGGACGGTCGCGGCCGGACGCCGGGGTCACCGCGCCACCCCACGGGCTCGAATTGGTCGGCGTCGGCTACGGCGGAAAACGCGTGCTCGCCGACAGCTGAGCGTCGGACTGCCGCGCGGATGCGTCGCCGCCTGAACGCGACATAGCATGCGTGTCAGGATGCGAGTACTGCTGACCAACGACGACGGGATCGAGGCCGACGGGCTGCAGGCGCTGCGGCGGCGCTTGCTGGCGATCGGAGGGGTGGAGTTGGCCGTGATCGCCCCGGACGGCAACCGCTCGGCGATGGCCCGCTCGATCACGACCCGCCGGCCTCTGTGGGTCCGCGAGGTCGACTTCGGCGACGGCACCGTCGGCTATGCGACCGACGGGACGCCGGTCGACTGCGTCCGGCTCGCCAACCTCGGGCTGATCGACGGATTCGAGGCCGAGCTGGTCGTCGCGGGTGTCAACCACGGCGCCAACCTCGGCGACGACATCACCTACTCCGGCACGGTCGCGGCGGCGCTCGAGGCGCTCGTGCTCGGCTTGCCCGGAATCGCCGTCTCCCAGCAGTCGGTCGCGGGCGAGCTCGACTTCGGGTCGGGGCCGGCATTCGAGTTCGACCGCTCGGCCGCATTCGCAGCGCGGCTCGTGGCCGAGCTGCGCGAGCTGCCGCTGCCGACCGGAACGCTTTTGAACATCAACGTGCCCGGGGTCACGCCGACCGGGGTGCAAGTCGCACGGCTGGGCAAGCGCGTGTACCGCGACGAGCTGTCGCTGCTCGGCGAGGACGGGGGCCGCCGGCAGTACCGGATCTACGGCGACGCCGACTTCGAGCGCGGTGAGACGGGCACCGACCTGGCGGCGGTTGCCCGCGGGCTGATCGCCGTCACCCCGATCCATTTCGACCTGACCTACTCCGCAGGGATCGAGGCGCTCGCCGCCTATGACCTGGCGCGGCTGATCGAGCCGGCCGCCGATGAGGTGGCCGGGGAGTGACTGCCAGGCGCGGCACGCGGATGGCGAAGGCAACCGCGGCGAGGCGGCGGGCGGTGAGCGCTGGCGCCGAGGCCGCCGAGCGAGCCGCGGAGCTGCGGACCGAGCTCGAGCACCACGGCTACCAGTACTACGTGCTCGACGATCCAGAGATCGGAGACGACGTCTACGACGGGCTGCTGGACGAGCTGCGGCGGATCGAGGCCGAGCACCCCGAGCTGCTGACAGCGGACTCGCCGACGCAACGGATTGGCGGTGAGCCGGTCTCAGACCTGGTCAAGGTGCGTCACCCCGAGCCGATGCTGTCGCTGGCGAACGTCCGCTCGGCTGAGGAGCTCCGGGCCTGGATCCAACGGATGCGCAGCCACCTCGCCCGCGAGGGGATCGAGGACCCGGCGTTCGAGTTCGTCGCAGAGCCCAAGATCGATGGCCTGGCGATCTCGCTGCTGTACCGCAACGGCGTGTTCGAGCGGGGCGCCACCCGCGGCAACGGCGAGGTCGGGGAGGACGTCACCCACAATCTGCGTACGATCGGGCAGCTGCCGCTGCGTCTGGACCTCGACGACCCGCCCGAGCTGGTCGAGGTTCGGGGCGAGGTGTACATGTCGCTGCCTGACTTCGCGGCGTTGAACGAGCGACGGGCGGAGGCGGGCCTGTCGACGTTCATGAACCCGCGCAACTCCGCGGCGGGGACGATCCGCCAACTTGACCCCAAGCTCGCCGCCGCGCGGCCGCTATCGCTGTGGTGCTATGCGATCGGGGTCACCCAGGGGCTGTCGCTCGACACCCACTGGGATGCGCTGCAGTGGTTGCGGGAGCATCGGTTCCCCGTCCATCCGGACGTGCGGCGGATGACGACCGACGAGGAGGTCGTCGAGCAGTGCCTGGCGTGGGAGCGCCGGCGCGGCTCGCTGGAGTTCGAGATCGACGGCGTCGTCGTCAAGGTGTCTGACTACGCGCTGCAGCGACGGCTCGGCGCCGTCGGCCGCGACCCGCGCTGGGCGGTCGCGTGGAAGTTCCCGCCGACGACCGCGGTCACGCGGTTGAACGAGATCGGCTGGAATCCGGGCAAGTTCGGCGACCTGCACCCGTACGCGATCCTCGAACCCGTCCATGTTGCCGGTGTCACGATCAAGCTCGCGACGCTGCACAATGAGGAGGACCTGGCGCGCAAGGACATCCGCGCCAGCGAGGACGTGATCGTGCTGCGCGCCGGCGACGTGATCCCACAGGTACTCTCGCCGGCGCCGCACGTGGCTGAGCGGACCGACCGGCCGCCGCCGTCGCAACCGCCGGCCAGATGCCCGGTCTGCGACACGCCGACGGTCAAGCCCGCAGGTTCGGTCTTCACCCGCTGCCCGAACCGCGACTGCGCAGGCCGGCGCTGGCAGCTGCTCAAGCACTTCGTCGGAGCAATGGACATCGACGGGCTCGGCGAAAAGCAGGTGGCGCTGTTCATGGAGCTCGGCTGGGTCCATACGGCGGCGGACTTCTACGGGTTGGAGGCGGAGCAGATCGCGTCGCTCGACGGGTTCGGCCAGATTTCGGCCGACAAGCTGGTGGCGGCGCTTGCGGCCTCCAAGCAGCAGCCGTTCGGACGGGTGCTGTTCGCGATCGGGGTCGAGGAGGTCGGCTACGTGACCGGCCGCAGCCTGGCGCAGCGCTTTCGCACGATCGACGCACTGCTCGCCGCCGACGTCGCCGCGATCGAGGACACGCCCGGCGTCGGACCGAAGATGGCCGTCGCGATCCACGACCAGCTGCACGACGAGGTGATGCTCACGCTGATCGAGGCGCTGCGCGAGCGCGGGCTGCGTCTCGAGGATGAGGGGCCGCCGCCCGGCGAGGGGCCGCTGGCCGACAAGACGCTGGTCCTGACCGGCACGCTGCCGGAGCTGACCCGTGAGCGGGCGACCGAGCGGATCGTCGCGGCCGGCGGCAAGGTCACGGGCTCGGTGTCACGTAAGACCGACTACGTCGTCGCCGGCGACAGTGCCGGTACGAAGCTGGCGAAGGCCGAGAAGCTCGGGGTGACGGTGATCGACGAGGCCGGGCTGCTGGCGCTGCTGGGCGGCGACGGCGACGGCGACGGCGACCCTCAGCCGTCGTAGCTGGCGATCGCGACAACCATCCTGTCCTGGATCGGGTGCGCAGCGTCCGGGATGACGCCGTTCATCAGGAACGCGAACGCCAGCGTGTCGCCATCACGGGCGGTGCAATAGCCGACCAGGTTAGAGACGTCGGAAAGCGTGCCGGTCTTGCCACGACAGCGGCCCTGCGCATAGGTTCCGTCCATTTCGTCGATCAGTGTGCCGGTCTCGCCGGCGACCGCGAGCGAGTTGGTGAACTGAACGTTGTCGGCCTCGAGGCTGAGGAGCTTGACGACCTGCGCCGGAGTGGTCCGGTCATAGCGCGACAGCCCCGAGCCGTCATCGAAGCGGGGATGGACGCCGAACGAGCTCGCGACCTGCGAGCGAACGATCGCGGCGCCGGCAGCGGTCGTGCCCCCTGTCCCGAACCTGGCGCCGATGTCCTTGAGCAGCGTCTCGGCAAAGAAGTTGTCCGAGGGCGTGTTCGTCAGCGCGATCAGCTGCGCGATCGTCGGGGAGGAGACCGATGCCAGTTGCCGGGCGGTCGAGGGCGTGATCCCGCCGGTGACGGGCGTCGTCGAGGCGATCCGGATCCCGGACGCGCGCATCGCGCTGACCAACTGCTGCCCGGCCTCGATCGCCGGATGCTCGTAGTAGACGGTGCCATCCGAGTTCGCCCAGCCGCGGTCGTAGTCAAGGCCCGAAAGCTCGCCCTCCACGTAGATCGATGGTTTGTTGGCCGTGGCGGGCGTGCCGCGGTCGTTGTCGAAGATCGAGGAATCGGCGACGAGCCGACCCCTGACGGCCGTGATCCCCGCCCGCTTCAGGTTGGCGGCGAGCTGCTGGACGGTCGCGCCGATCCCGTTCCCGTACAGCGCGCGGTCAAACGTGGCCGAGCCGAACGTCGGATCGCCGCCGCCGCGAAGGTACAGGGTGCCGCGGAACGTCCCGTGATCGGTGTCGCCCACGCCGAGCACGGAGGTCGTCAGCCGGGCGCTCGGTCCGAACAACGACAGCGCCGTCGTCGTGGTGTAGAGCTTCTGGACGGAGGCCGGTAGCCGCGGCGTTGAGGCGTTATCGGAGTACAGCGTCGTGCCGGTCGTCAGGTCGATGACGTCCGCGCCGCTGTAGTTGCCCGCCTGGCGCATCCCGGTGGCCAGGGACCTGACGAGCGCGCGCGCCGCCGGGCCCGTGGCGGTCGCGCCGCCGGGCGCGCTCGAAGATCCGGAGTCGTTGGCGAGCCCCGCCGGGGCCGTGGCGAGCGTCGCTGGGGCCGTGGCGAGCGCCAGCGCCAGGATCCCGGCGAGCATGGCAAGTCTTCGAGGCATGCGAGAGGTTGAAACCCGGGGGCGCGCCGAAAGCTGCGCTGCACCGAAGTCTGACGACCTTGATGCGGAGGCACGACCGTCGGACCAATAAGATCACCTAAAGATGGGAAAAGTAGTCAATCTCCAAGATCAGGCAGCGCCGGCGTCGGGTTCCAAGCGCGGTCGCCCGGGCAGCCAGCGGTCGACGGCGGCCGGACGGTCCGGCCGTCGCCCTCGGCCGTCGAAAACCGCGCTGGTGCTGGGCGGCGGCGGCTTCACCGGTGCCGTCTACGAGATCGGCGCCCTGCGAGCGTTTGATCTGCTGTCGGTCAGCCACACGATCAACCAGTTCGACGTGTACGTGGGGACGAGCGCCGGCTCGTTGGTCGCCTCCGCGGTCGCGAACGGGATCACCCCAGAGCAGATGATGCAGGCGATCGTCCGCGAGGGGCCGGATCAGCTGCCGGACGCGCGCGCCAACGCGCTGCTGCGCCCCAACTACCGCGAGTTCGTCACTCGCGGGGTGCGGTTCCCGCTGAAGCTGCTGAGCCTGCTGCGGATGCTTTCACGTGAGCTCGGCCAGGTTTCGGCGATGGACATCGTGCTGGCGCTCGCCGAGGCGCTGCCGACCGGGCTCTACACCGGCGACGGGCTGGAGCGCTACGTCCGCGATGTGCTGTCGCCCGCCGGGCGCAGCGACGATTTCCGTGATCTCGACGTCGAGCTGTATCTGACCGGGACCGACCTCGACTCATGCGAGCGGGTCGTGTTCGGCGCTCAGGGCCTCGAGGATGTCCCGATCTCACGGGCCGTCGCGGCCTCCTGCGCCATACCGATGCTCTACAAACCGGTTGAGATCAAGGATCGCGTCTACGTCGACGGTGGGCTGGTCTCGACGACCAACATCGACGTCGCGGTTGACGCCGGCGCCAAGTTCGTGGTCGTCGTCAACCCGTTGGTGCCGTATGTGGGGGACATCACCGAGTCCGGCTCCTCACGCCGCCGGGTCTCCCAGATGGGCTTCCCGCAGATCGGCTACCAGTCGTTCAAGCTGCTGGCCCATCAGCGCTTGCATGAGCTCGCCCGCGGCTGGGAGGACCGCTATCCCGGGGTCGACATCATCCTGATCGAGCCCGACCCCAACGACGAGTTGATGTTCCAAACCGGGGTGATGAACTTCACCTCCCGGGTCGAGATCGCGCGGCATGGGTTCGAGTCGGTGACGCTGCATCTCGCCGCGGACTATCCGCGCTTCAAGCAGATCTGCGCCCGGCACGGGATCGAGATCTCGGCCGAGCGCGTACGCACCATCGTCCGTCACTTCGAGGCCGAACGCGAGTCGACGCGGGCCTGGCGCAAGATCCTGGAACAGACGACGGCGACGCTGCTGCGACAGTCCGCCGCGCAATAGCGGAGTCGGATCGTGGGCGGCATCCCGCCGCTGGCGGCGGCGAACGCCTCCCCGGCGGCGGCGCCCGGTCAGGCGCCGCCCGGAAAAACTGCTCTCAAGCGCTGGCCACCTGGCCCTGTAGCTGTTGCGTGGCGGTCGGTTCACGCATGCTCGAGAGGAAGAGGGTCTTGTCGATTCGACCGTTGAAGATGGGTACACCCAACTCGACGCATTTGGTGATGACGTCGCGCCTCTCGAGGCCGGCTTCGCGGGCAAGCTCGGTGGGCGTCAGGTGATTCGCCATACGTTTCGCTCTCCTTTGTGGTGTTCACTACATGACCACAAGTATGCCGTCTCGAGCGGACGCTGACAACGGGAACAGGCGCTGAAATTGCCGTTTCCCTAGTGCGTTCGTCCGCAATCCTGCTGTTCGACAGGTTTTCGCTTGTAGCGGCGGGGGTACAACGCTACGGTTCAGACGAACCGTCGGTACGCGCCCGTTCCACCCGCTCAGGAGTCGCATGTCGCAGGCCCTCGAACTTCGCCCCGCAACCGCACTGCGCTCCGAGCTCAGGCTGGTGGCGGACGCCCGGCGTGGCGACGATCGGGCGTTCGAGGAGCTGTACTCGCGCTACCGCCAGCGGATCTTCGCGTTCATCCTCAGCCGGGTCCGCGACCACGGTCGCGCCGAGGACATCGCGCAAGAGGTGTTCATCTCCGCGCTGCGTCAGCTGCGCACGACAGATCAGGAGATCATCCTGCAGCCCTGGCTGTACACGATCGCCAAGAACGCGTGCATCGACGAGTTCCGTCGCGGCGCGCGAGGGACGAACGTGCCGGTCGGCTCCGATGACGATCTTTCGGTGGGGCAGGGCCCGATGCTCTCGCTGGTCCCGACACCCGACGACGCGATCGAGTCAAAGCAGCGCCTGAACGACCTGCGCGGCGCCTTCGGCGGGCTCTCGGACACGCACCGCCGGCTCCTGGTGATGCGGGAGTTCGAGGGCCGGTCGTACGACGAGATCGGCGAGAAGCTTGAGATGAACCAGCAGATGGTCGAGAGCGGCCTGTTCCGCGCGCGCCGCAAGCTCGGCGCCGAGTACGACGAGCTGGCCAGCGGCCGCCGTTGCGAGGAGATCGTCGAGGCGATCACGACCGGCACGTTCGAGACGGTCAAGGGGCTCGGCCTCAAGCAGCGCCGACGCGCCACCCGTCACCTCTCCCACTGCCAGAGCTGCCGGCACCACGCGATGATGGCCAGCGTCGATCAGGCGCTGCTCAAGCCGCGCAGCATCGCCGACAAGCTCGCCGCGCTGCTGCCGTTCGGGATCTGGCGCAAGCTCTGGCCACACGCTCGCGCCGGCGCCGGCGGCACGGCTACGGGCGGCGGGAAGGCCGCAGGGACGCTCGGCGCAGCGGCGCAGGTAGCCGCCCCCGCGGCCGCGGGATCGTCGATCGGCATCGGAACCGCCGCGGTCGCTGCGGCGGTGGTCGTGATCGCCGGCGCCGGCGGCGCGGTGGCGCTGACCCAGGTCCACTCCTCGCAGGTCGCCGCACCCGCGCACGTCTCGCACGCGCCGGCGGGCGCCGCCGCGCACAGCGGCACGGCGGCTCGGTCGAGCCGGTCGGCGTCGGCGGCCGACCATCGATCACATGCGTCCTTGGCGGTCGTCGCGAAGTCGGTGGGTTCGGCGGGGCAGAAGGCATCAAAGCTGCACGCCGCGAAGCTCCTCGGCACCACGAGGTCGGGTGGCGGCGCCAACCGCGGGAGCGGCGGCTCGGCCGGTGGCGGCCACGGCGGCAGTTCGACCGGTGGCGGGGGCAGCACGTCCGGCGGCAGCGGCTCGACCGGCGCCGGTGACCAGCAAGGCGGCAGTGACAACGGGAACGGCACCGTCGGCAAGACGGTGACTGAGACCGGGAACACGGTCGGCAAGACGGTGAGTGAGACCGGGAACACGGTCGGCAAGACGGTGAGTGAGACCGGGAACACGGTCGGCGGCACCGTCAGTCAGGCCGGGAACACGGTCGGCGGCACCGTCAGTCAGGCCGGGAACACGGTCGGCGGCACCGTCAGTCAGGCCGGGAACACGGTCGGCGGCACGGTCAGTTCCACGGGGAACACGGTCGGCGGCATCGTCAATACGGTCGCTCCCGGGACCGGCAACACGGTCAGCGGCGTCGCCAACACGGTCGGCGGCACGATCAGCCAGACGGGGAACACGGTCGGCGGCACGGTCAGTCAGGCCGGGAACACGGTCGGCGGCACGATCAGCCAGACCGGGAACACGGTCGGCAGCACGGTCGGCGGTGTGACCGGGATCGTCGGCGGCTTGCTCGGCGGTTCCTGAGCGGCGCCCGCCCCGTCGCCCCGGGCCGGAGCGCCCAGTCGGGCGACGTAGATTAGACTGGCTGCATTCGGGGCGTGGCGCAGCCTGGTAGCGCGCACCGTTCGGGTCGGTGAGGTCCCCGGTTCAAATCCGGGCGCCCCGATTTAGCATTAGCTCTTGGCGACCCTCGATCCCCGGGTGGAGGCCGAAGCGGGTGTGGAGGTCGTCCAGGTCCCGAACTGTTCGCGCAGAGGGCCTTTGCTGATCTTCCCAGTCGGCGTCTTCGGGAGCTCATCGCGAACCTCGAACTGCCGCGGCAGTTTGTAGCGAGCGAGCCGCTCGGCGGCGTGCTCGGCGAGCGCGTCGAGATCGAGCGTCGTCCCGGCTTTCGGTACGACGAGGGCGAGCACTTCCTCTCCCCGGATGTCGTGCGGAACGCCAATCACGGCGCACTCGTGGACTCCCTCGAACGCGTAGATCACCTCTTCGATCTCCCGTGGATAGATATTCTCGCCGCCCCGGATGATCATGTCCTTGGAGCGGTCGACGATGAAGAAGTAGCCGTCCTCGTCCATGTAGCCGATGTCCCCGGTGTGTAGCCAACCATCGCGGATCGACTCCGCCGTGGCCTCCGGTCGGTTCAGGTAGCCGCGCATCACGTTCGGTCCTCTGACGACGATCTCGCCGTACTCGCCGGGGGCGGCGCGCTCCCCTGCGCCGGAGCGGATCTCCATCTGTTGGCCGCGGATCGGCAGTCCGATGGATCCTGCTTTGCGGTCGCCGTAGAACGGGTTGATCGATGCGATGCAGCTCGTCTCGGTCATTCCGTAGCCTTCGAGGACGCGGATCCCAAACCGTCTCTGGAACGCTTCCAGCAGCTCAACCGACAGCGGGGCCGCGCCGCAGATCACGTAGCGCAGCGAGGTCTTGCCCTCGGGTGCTCCGGGGGCGTGCAGCACCGCGGCGAGGATCGTCGGCACGGCGGATAGGCTCGCGGGCTCGAGGTCGGCCACGGTTTGCCAGAAGTTGGAGGCCGAGAATCGCTCCCACATCACGATCTCGCACCCGATCATGATCGGGATCAGTGTCGTCACGACCTGTGCGTTGGCGTGGAACAGCGGCAACAGCATTCCGACGCGGTCGCCCGGACCGAGCGGCACGAGCTCCGCGCCCTGGGTCGCGTTCACGAGCTGGTTGCGGTGGCTCAGCATCGCGCCTTTGGGCTTGCCGGTTGTGCCCGAGGTGTAGAGCAGCGCCGCAAGGTCGTCGAGCCCCCGCGCCGGGATTGGCGCGGGTGGCCGCCCGCCGCGCCCCGCCAGCTCGGCGAGGGCGACGTCTCCGCCGCTGTCGATCGAGACCACGTTCCGGAGGCGCCTGATCCCCTCACGCTCCGGTCCGATCACGTCGACACCATGCGCGTTCGTCACGACGGCCACGGCGCCCGAGTCGTCGACCACGAAGCGAGCCTCCGGACCGGTGTACGCCGGGTTCACCGGGCCAAGCACCCCGCCTGCCTTGAGCACCGCGAACCACGCCTCCAGGAACTCGATGCAGTTGGGCAGGAACACCGAAACGACGTCCCCCGGGGCCACACCGAGCTCCGCCAGGCCGGCGGCGAGCTCGTCGGTGTGAGCGTCGAACTCACCGTAGGTCAGAGCCTGGTCTCGCAGCCGCACGAACGGGCTGTCCGGTTCGATCCGAGCACGGCGGCGCAACAGGTCCGGCAGAGTGTTGATGTTGGGGTCAATTTTCATTGTGAGTTCTCCTTTCGGCGAAACGATCCCCGATCGGCACTCGCCCGTCATTGGCGGTCCACACCAAGCCTCGGCGCGCGCCTTGTCTGCGGGAGACGACGCATCACAGAGCCCGGATGCCCCTTGTCGCGCACCGCCAGCCGAGGCCGGCTCGCTTGGTCTGAGCGACCGAAGAAGCGCAATCAGGATCGCCGTACGTTGGCGCCGAAGCGACCGACTCGGCCGAGCGATACGCCGGATCGACCTGTCGCAGACCAACGACCCCAGGAGGAGACAGATGCAATCAGACTCGAGGCTTGTGACGTGTTCAATAGCCACCGGCGCGGTGACCGCGCTGGCCGGCGGGATTGCCACGGTGAGCGCAATGCTCGGCGCGTCGGTCGTGGCGATCGCGCTGGGGGAGATGTGCGTGGTCGCGTGCGTCGTCGCGTTCACGCTGCTGATCTGGGCGGCAATCCAAGACGGCAAGCAGGCCGACCGGGCCGCCGTCGAGTAATGCCGTCGTTGTCAACCGTCGTCTGACGCCGGGGCGGGCGCAGGCGGCGGTTGTCTTTCCGCCCCGATAGGCGTCGTGACAGGAGTTACAATCCGCCCCGATGTCGACGGTTCAACCGGACCTCGAGTCGGTCGTGGGCCAGCAGGTCGAAGCTGTCCTGAACCGGCTGACGCCAGGCCCGCTCGGTCAGGAGATGGCAGACCTGCTGATGGCGTCGATCCCGGAACTGGGTCGCGCCGACGATCAGGATTTCCGTGACGGATTGCGTCGCAGCTGCGAGAGCAACCTCACGGCGATCTGGGATCAGCTGCTCACCGGGGTCTCGCTCGATTCGATCGTCCCGCCGGCGGAGGCGATCGCCTGGTCGCATGAGCTGGTGCATCGGGGTGTTCCGGTCCCGGCGCTGCTGCGGGCCTACCGGCTCGGTCACGGGCTGGCCGAGCGTCGTCTTGAGGAGACCGCCGGAGAGCTCGAGATCGAGCCGGAGGTCTGCTGGCGGGCGCTCGCGCGGATCTCGCGTCACCTGTTTGCGTACATCGACGTGGTCTGCACGGACCTGGTCGACGATTACGAGCAGGAACGGGCGCAGTGGATCCGCAGCGCGGCGGCGGCTCGCGCCGAGCTGGTGACCGCGATCGTCGAGCGTCAGCCGGTCGATGCACGGGCGGCCAGCGAGAAGCTGCGCTACGACGTCTCGCGATGCCACCTGGGGCTGATCGTGTGGGCCGAGCCGCCGCGCGCCGCGCAGCCAACCACCTCGCTGGAGCGCGAGGCGACGGCACTGGCCGCCGCGCTCGGCGGCGGGCCGGCGCTGACGGTGCCGATCGGGGAACGTGTCGTCTGGGCGTGGACCTCGGGAGATCGTCTGACCGACGATCCGACGACTGCCAAGCCGAGGATGGGCGAGGGCGTGCGCGCCGCGATCGGGACGATTCGGGAGGGCGTCGGCGGCATGGCGGACTCGCACGCGGAGGCGCTCGTCGCGCGTCGGGTCGCCGAACTGCGGGCGGTCCGCCCGGGCACGGTCGTGGACTATCGCGCGGCGGATCTGACGGCGCTGTTGACCGCCGACCCCGTCGAAGCCGTCCGGTTCGCGGCGGCTCAGCTCGGGGAGCTCCTCGCGGACAGCGACGCGGCCGCGAGGCTGAGGGCGACGGTCCGGGTCTACCTGGAGGAGAACCTCAGTCAGGTGCGGGCCGCTCGCCGTCTCGGGATCCATCAGAACACCGTGGTGTACCGGGTCAAGCGCGCCGAGGAGCTGCTCGGACGTGCGGTCGATGAGCGCCGCTTGCAGCTGGAGGTGGCGTTGCGGCTCTCGGAGATGATCGACGGCTTGCGCGCCGCGGCCGGCGGCCGGCGTCAAGCCCGCGGCTAGCCGCGCTTGCTCGCCCGAGGCCGCCGACGCCGCGGCTGCGGAGTTTGTGCGCACCGACCAGTGATCTCACCGTCGACTGGCGCGGGCAGCCATGGAGACGCCGCGAGCGCGCTGGGATAAACGGGTCTCCACAGTTCAACTCTTTTTGAAGGAGGAGATTCCGCGATGGGATTTATGACGGGGAACTTCCCGCCGGTCGATCCGGCGACGTTCATGGACAAGCCCTACCAGGAGCGGCTCAAGACGCTCACCCGGCACTGGGCTGAGTACGGCTTCGGTTCGCCGAAGGTGATCATGGTGATGTACCTGTTCAAGCTGGTGTTCTTCTACGCCGTCGGCGGTGTGCTGGTCGGCACGCTGACCTCGCATCTGAACCCACTGCACCCCGCGGCCTGGTTCTTTGCGCCGGTGTTCTACGAGAAGGCGGTGCTGTGGACCGTGCTGCTCGAGTGCCTCGGGTTCGCGGGCTCGTGGGGTCCGCTGGCCGGGCACTTCAAGCCGATGAGCGGTGGCGTGCACTACTACGCGCGGCCCGGGACGATCCGGCTGGCGCCGTGGCCGGGCAAGGTCCCGTTCACCGAGGGCGATGAGCGCACTCCCGTCGACGTGCTGTTGTACGTCGGGTTGCTGGCCGCGCTGGTCGTCTCGCTCGCGCTGCCCGGCGTTCATACGCATGGGATCGACCGGGCGCTGGCCTCGAACAAGGGCCTCGTCGCGCCGGTGGCGATCGTTGCGGTCATCGCGTTGCTGGCGATCCTCGGCCTGCGGGACAAGGTGCTGTTCATCGCCGCGCGCTCGGAGCAGTATCTGCCGGCGCTGATCTTCATGGCGTTCTTCCCGTTCGTCGACATGATCGTCGCCGCGAAGCTGCTGATCGTGGTCGTGTGGTTCTGCGCCGGGTTCTCGAAGTGCAACCGGCACTTCCCCAACGTGCTGGGGCCGATGGTGTCCAATGTGCCCTGGCTTCCCTCCAAGGCGATCAAGCGGCTGCACTACGCGAACTTCCCCGAGGATCTGCGTCCGTCCGAGCTCACCTATCGGATCGCGCACGGCCCGGGCATGTTCGGCGAGCTGGTGCCGCCGCTGGTGCTGCTGTTCTCCCACAACCACTGGGTGACCCTGGCGGCGGCCATCTTCATGATCGGCTACCACCTGTTCATCATCTCGACGTTCCCGCTGGCGGTGCCGCTGGAATGGAACGTGCTGTTCATGTACCTGACGGCGTTCCTGTTCCTCGGTTACCCTGCCCAGCACGGATACGGCCTGGGCGACATGGGCACGCCGATCCTGGTGGTGACGGTGGCGGGGCTGCTGTTCTTCCCCGTGCTGGGAAACCTGCGCCCGGATCTGGTCTCGTTCCTGCCGTCGATGCGTCAGTACGCGGGCAACTGGGCCTCGGCGATGTGGGCGTTCGCGCCAGGCGCTGAGCAGAAGCTCAACGAGCGCATCGTCAAGGGCGCGCCGATGCAGAAGGACCAGCTCCAGGTCAAGGCGCCGCTGCTGGGCTACGACGGGCCGGTCGCCGAGATCCTGCTGAACATGCTGCTCGCGTGGCGCTCGATGCACAGCCAAGCCCGGGGGCTGAACTCCGTCATGATGAATCATCTGGGCGACGACATCGACACCTACACGCTGCGCGAGGCGGAGTTCGAATGCAACGCGATCGTCGGGTTCAACTTCGGCGACGGGCATCTTCACGACCAGACGCTGATCCAGGCGATCCAGAAGCGCTGCCAGTTCGCGCCCGGCGAGTTCACCGTCGTCTGGGTCGAATCCGAGCCGGTGTGGCAGGGTCGCCAGCAGTACTGGGTGATGGACGCCGCCGTCGGCATGGTCGAGCGCGGTAGCTGGGCGGTGAAGGACGCCGTCAAGGAGATCCCCTGGCTGCCCGACGGCCCGATCGCCACCCAGGTTGATTGGCGGTTGGAGGGATACGAGCGCGTCAGCTACAGCCCGCCGGCGGTGGCGACGCAGGAAGTGCTGGTGGTCGCATGACGAACGCAATCGTGGTCGGCAGCGGGCCCAACGGGCTCGCTGCCGCCCTCACCCTCGCATCCGAAGGCGTGCAGGTGACCGTGCTCGAGGCAGCCGACGCACTCGGGGGCGGCACCCGCTCGAGCGAGCTGACGCTGTCTGGCTTGGTGCACGATGAGTGCTCGGCGGCGCACCCGCTGGCCGTGGACACTCCGTTCAGCCGTCGCTTTGACCTCGCCGGGCACGGGCTGACCTGGCGCTGGCCAGAGGTTCAATACGCCCATCCGCTCGACGGCGGAGGCGGTGCCGCGGCCTACCGGTCGGTCGACGAGACGGCTGGCGCGCTCGGCAAGGACGGCCGTGCGTGGCGGTCGGTGTTCGGAGCGCTCGCGGAGCGCTTCGACGACATCACTGCCGACTTCCTGCGCCCGATGCTGCACGTGCCCGAGCACCCGGTGGAGCTGACCCGGTTCGGGCTGTACTCGGCGTTGCCGGCGGCGGTGCTGGCGCGACGCTGGTCGACTGAAGCGGGACGAGCGCTGTTCGGGGGGGTTGCCGCGCATGCCTTCAGGCCCTTCGGCTCGCCGATGTCCTCGGCGATCGGGGTGGCCCTCGGCACGGCGGCGCATCGCTACGGCTGGCCGGTCGCCGAGGGCGGGTCGGGCTCGATCAGCGGCGCGATGATCGCCCTGCTCGAGGATGCGGGCGCGCGGTTTGAGACCGGCGCCCGGGTGCAGTCGCTCGACGAGCTCGACGGAGCGGACATCGTCATGCTCGACGTCGCGCCCGCGGCGGCCGCCAGGATCGCGGGAGACCGGATGCCGCGCCGGATCGCGCGCGCCCTGACCCGCTACCGCCACGGCCCCGGGACCTTCAAGGTCGACTTCGCCGTCGAAGGCGGGATCCCATGGGCCTACGAGCCCGCTCGGAAGGCCGGTACCGTGCACGTGGCCGGCGGTCTGCAGGAGATCGCCGTGAGCGAGAAGCTGCTCCATGCCGGGCGGATGCCGGACGCGCCGTTCGTGCTCGTCTGCCAGCAGTACCTGGCCGATCCGGCCCGTTCGCAGGGCGATGTACATCCGGTCTACTCCTACGCGCACGTTCCAGCCGGATACACCGGTGACGCCACGGCTCAGATCGAGGCGCAGATCGAGCGGTTCGCGCCGGGGTTCCGCGAGCGGATCCTCGCTCGCGCTGCGAGGTCGGTCGCGCAGACGGAGGCGCACAATGCCAACTACGTCGGCGGCGACGTGGTCACGGGCAGCAACGACGCGCTGCAGCTCGTATTCCGCCCGCGGGTCGCAATCGATCCCTACTGCACCGGGATCGCCGGGGTCTACATCTGCTCGGCGGCCACGCCGCCCGGGGCCGGCGCCCACGGCATGTGCGGCTACAACGCCGCTCTGGCGGCGCTGCGGCGGATCGACCCTGGCCGTGACCACGACCACGCGGCTGACGTTAACCCGGCGGAGCTCGCCTCCGAGTCGGTGCAGCTGTCCCGGCGCTGAGGCCCGTGCCAGGCGGGAGCGTGGCGCTCGTCCGCGCTCCCGCCCGGATTTTCTCGTGGCCATGCCGACCACCCCGGCCACTGCCGTGCGGCCCCCGGTCGCGCAGACATGCCAGGTCTCGCCGACCGACCGGCGGGAAGCCCGGGGCGGCCGGGCGGAGCTGACGTTGCCGAATCTGCCGGCGGGCCGGAATCGTCCGGTTTTCGTCAATATCGGCCGCCGCCGGAGGCCCGGGCCGCCGGGCGCCGCACTACTCTGTGCGGTACACCGGCGGTGAGTGCAGCATTTCGCGGCGTTCTCCGCAGCGCGATCGCGGCTCGGGCGAGACGCTTGAAGGATCTCCTTCCGTGCGTGTGGAACACGGTATGACGGGCGAGCCGCCGATCGTCATGCACCGGTAAGCAGGGCAATGCATTCACCAACCACTTTCCGCTCGGGGATCTGACCCGACCAGCCGATGCCCGAACCGCTCAAGACCTCGTCTCGGTACATGCCGGGACTGGACGGGCTCCGCGCCGTCGCCGTCGCCGCGGTGATCGCCTACCACCTGGGGCTCGGCTGGGCCCCGGGCGGACTGCTCGGCGTCGGCGTGTTCTTCACGCTCAGCGGCTATCTGATCACCGACCTGCTGCTTGGTTCGTGGCACAAGGGCTCGCTCGGGCTCGCCGACTTCTGGATCCGGCGCGCGCGGCGACTGCTGCCGGCGCTCTATCTGATGCTGGCCGTGCTTGTGATCTGGGTCGCGATCGGCCACAGCTCGCAGATGAGCGACGTCCGCGGGCAGACGCTGTCGGCGGTGCTCTACGTCAACAACTGGTGGCAGATCAGCCAGCACATCTCGTACTTCGCGCTGTTCGGGCCGCCGTCGCCGCTCAGCCACCTCTGGTCGCTGGCAGTGGAGGAGCAGTTCTACCTGATCTGGCCGTGGCTGCTGCTGATCGGGCTGCGGGTCGTGCATGAGCGCAAGCGATCGATCCCGGTCCGGCCACGGCTGGCGATGATCACGCTGCTGCTGGCCGCCGGTTCGGCGCTCGAGATGGCGCTGCTGTTCCATCCCGCAATCGACCACACCCGGATCTACGAGGGGACCGACACGCGGGCGTTCGGGCTGCTGTTCGGCGCCGCGCTGGCGATGGTCTGGCCCAGCCGAGCGCTGACGGGCAAGATCATGCCGGGCGCGCGCAACATCCTCGACGGGCTCGGCGTCGCTGGCCTGATCGGGATCGTCCTGCTCGTCTGGCGCACGACCCAGTATTCGGCGTTCCTGTACCAGGGTGGGCTGGTGCTGCTGTCGCTCGCGACCGTGCTGGTGGTCGCGGCCTGCGCTCATCCCGCCACCCGCCTCGGACAGGTGCTCGGATGCAAGCCGCTGCGCTGGGTGGGAGTGCGCTCGTACGCGATCTACCTCTGGCACGAGCCGATCATCGTGCTGACGACGCCGAGCCGCCTGCTGCAGACGCCGATCAACCAGCACCCGCCGGTGCAGCCCGTCCGCGCGATCCTGCAGATCGGGGCGGCCGTCGCGATCTCGGCGTTGTCGTGGCGGTTCGTCGAGGAGCCGATCCGACATGGCGCGCTCGGGCGCTGGTGGCAGACGTTGCACTCGGTCAGCCTGCGCGCCTACAAGCAGCGTCGTCAGGCACGGTTCGTGCTGATCGGCGCGACCCTGGTGCTGGCGCTGGCAATCGCCGGCCTGGCCGGCGCGACCGCGCCCAGCCACAGCGGCGGCGAGGCGGCCAGCGCCGGCGTCGGGGTCAGTCACCGCGGTCCGACCGGGTCCCGCGGATCCGCCGGCAAGGGCGCGACCGACCCGGCCGGATCGTCGAAGCCGGGATCCGGGAACAAGCACCATGGTGCTGGCGCCAAGGCGGGGACAGGGTCGCGGGACGCCAGCGGCAAGCCGGAGACGTCGTGCACGTCCGTGGTTCACGTCGGCGACTCGACCTCGGACGGCCTGGACTCCAGCGACTACCTGCCCGATCCCGCGCAGCGGATCCCGGCGCAGTACGCCCGTGTCGGCGTCAAGCACACCTTCATGCGGGTGACCGGCGGCACCTCGATCGTCGAAACGCTGCCGGGCACCGTCAACGCGCTCACGACCGTGCAGCAGATGCTCGCCTCGGGCTATCACGGCTGTTGGGTGTTCGCGCTCGGGACCAACGACACCGCCGACGTGTACGTCGGTTCCAACGTCGGCCTGGTGCAGCGGATCGAGGAGATGATGCAGGCCGTCCATGGCCAGGACGTGATGTGGGTCAACGTCAAGTCGCTGCTCTCCAGCGGGCCCTACTCCGAGCAGGACATGGAGAACTGGAACGACGCGCTGCAGCAGGTGTGCTCGAAGTACTCCAACAACATGCGGATCTATGACTGGGCCGACGCCGTTCAGAACAGGTGGTTCATCCCCGACGGGATCCACTACTACTCCGACGGCTACGCCGCCCGCGCGCATCTGATCGCCGACGCGCTCGCCGAGGCGTACCCGGCGGGCGAGTCGCCGAGCGTGTCGTGCACCGTCAAGACGCCGACGATCAACATCCCGGTCCGCGGCGTCCACTAGATGAGTGATCCACGGTCCGGCGGCCGCAAAGCGGTGTCTGTCCGCACCCGCTGTGGTCCCGACCGAAGCTGGGATCAGCGATGATCGGCGCCGTCGGACTCGGTGCTGGCCACGCCGTCGGACTCGGTGCTGGCCACGCCGTCGGACTCGGTGCTGGCCACGCCGTCGGACTCGGTGCTGGCCACGCCGTCGGACTCGGTGCTGGCTGGGGTTGGTCGTTTTTGCCGATGGGAGGACGAAAAGCGACCAATCGGGGATGCGGACGCGGCGATCTGGCGGTTCTGAGCGGCTGGTCGGGGTCGGCGTCCATCCAGGCCCCGGGGTCGGCGATGCTGATGAGCGCCGCCGGCTTCGACCCGGCTGGTCGTTTCTCCGCGAAACCGCCCACAAACGCGGCCCGCGCCGTGAAATCAACCATCTGGTTAGGACGGGCGCGGGTCGATGCGACGAGGCCGGCGGTCAGCTGTCGTCGGCCGAGCGCCGGGCTCGTCGCAGCCGGCGGCGTTCGGAACGCGGCGGACGCAGGATGATCGGCCGGCCGCGTGTGCGCTGCAGGATCACGAATGCGACCGTGCCCCACAGCGCCGGTACCCAGAGCGAGATCGCGTGGTAGACGACCGTCGCCGCGGTCGCCAGCGACGCCGCGGTGCCCCCGTACAGCGCGAACATGCCGACCAGGCTGCCGTCCAGCACGCCGATCCCGCCCGGCACGGGGATCACGTTGGAGAGGTATCCGATCTGGTAGGCGAGCACCACGACCGCAACCGGCGGAACCGGCCCGGCGGCGGCGAAGCAGACCATCAGGACCGCGATGTCGCACCACAGGTACGCGGTCGCGCCGATGATCCGCCAGTCCCACCTGAACAGGACCTTCTCGGTCAGCCGAATGCTGATCGCGGTCTCCTCCAGCAGCGTTCGCAGCTTGCCGGGAGCCCGGCGCGCAGCCAGCCGCTCGCTGTAGTGAGGGATCGCGAGCACCGCGAGGAACGCGACCGTGCAGAACGCCGCGGGGAACAGGCTGAGCCACGGGTTCTGGTTGCCGGGCAATACCCCGAGCCACAGCAGGAAGCCGGCGAGGATCAACGTCAGCACGTTGATCGCGGTCGTCAGCAGGAACAGGACGGCCGAGCGCTCCGCGACCGTGGTCGGGTTGCCACCCCGCTCGACCAGCAGCAAGCCCCCCACCGCGACGCTGCCGACGCCGCCCAGCGAGACCGCCGAGTTGAACGCCAGCTCGGTCAGCGCGACCCGCGCCCCGAACCGGATCGGTGAGCGCTCGAACACCTGCAGGAACGCCAGGATGTAGCCGGCACAGGACAGGATCTCGAGCACGACCCCCAATAGCAGCCAGCGGACGTTCATGCGCGAGACCGTGTGGGCGACGCCCCGCAGGCCCGGAACGGCGAGCAGCAGGCCGACGGCGAGCGCGACCAACACTCCCAGCCAGATCAGATTGCGCCACAGGCTCTTGCCCGCCGCAGCGTCACGCTCCGCGGCGGCGCGCTCGTCCGCGGCGATCGCGTCCGCGTCTCGCTCCTCCCCGGCGGAGGGAGCGTCGTCGGCCGTCTCCGCCATGGTTGACTATTCAAGCAGTGACCCGGACGGAACTCTCAGAGCACGGGATCGTCGGGATCCGAGCGGCCAACCCAGGTCCGTTCACGCTGAGCGGCACCAACACGTGGATCGTTGATTCCGGTCCGGCGTGGCTCGTCGATCCGGGGCCGGCGCTGGTCGAGCACCGCGATGCGATCGTCGCCGAGCTGCAACGCCGCGGCGGTCTCGGTGGGATTGCGCTGACGCACGATCACCACGACCACTCCGAGGGCGTCGCGGCGATCCGCGAGCGGTTCGACGGCGCGCCGCTGGCGGCGGGGCGCGGCCCCGCCGCCGTGCGGCTCGCCGACGGAGTCAGCTTCGGGCCGCTACGGGCCGTCGCGACGCCGGGACACGCGCCGGACCATTTTTCGTTCATCCACCGCCGCGCCGCGCTGACCGGCGATGCCGTGCTGGGGGAGGGGAGCGTGTTCATCGCGCCCGATCCACATGCGCTGACCGGCTACCTGGATGGCTTGCGCAAGCTGCGCGCGCTCGACCTCGACGTGCTGCTTCCCGGCCACGGACCGGTGGTCCGCGAGCCGTTCGCCAAGCTCGACGAGTACATCGCACATCGTCTGGACCGCGAGCGACGTCTGGTGGCGGCGCTGGCGCTCGGCGCTCGCACCGTCGACGAACTGCTCGACGCCGCTTGGACCGAGGTGCCCGAGTTGCTGCGCCCGGCGGCGACGGTGACGCTGGCCGCGCACCTTGACAAGCTGGCCGACGAGGGCCGTCTCCCGGACGGCGTGCAGCGGCCGGCCAAGGATTCGCTGACGCCGTCTGAGCCGCAGGTCTGACGGCACGCGGCGCTCAGCGCGTCCGTGCGGCGGACTGCAGGTTCGCCTGAGCGAGGAGCATGGCGGCCGCCAGCGGCGTGATCCGATCGTGCGCAGCGCGGTCATAGATCCGCCGCAAGGTGTCGCCGATCGAGCGGACTCGGTGCCGCGCGGCGACCGGGTCATAGCCGCCGATCTCCTCGGCGATGTTGATCAGCCCGCCGGCGTTGGCGACGAAGTCCGGCGCCCACAGGATCTGCCGCTGGGCGAGCAGCCGCGCGACCCCGTCGGTCTGCAGCTGGTTGTTGGCGGCGCCGGCGATGGCTGCGCAGCGCAACGCCGCCACCGACCGTTCGGTCAGGAAACCGCCGAGCGCGCACGGCACGAGCACGTCGACGCGGGTCCTGATCGCGTGGCGCGGATCGATCCAGCGGGCGCCGAGCGCGACCGCCGGTTCACGCAGGCTCGGGTCGACGTCCGTGACGGTCACCGCCGCGCCCGCCCGCAGGCACAACCGCGCCACCCGGGAACCGACGTGCCCGAGGCCGAGCACGCAGACCGATCTGCCGGCCAGCGACGCTTCGCCGAACGCGCGCTCGCAGGTGGCGAGGATCGCCTCGAGCACGCCCAGTGCCGTCAACGGGCTGGGATCGCCCGAGCCGCCGCGGTGGCGAGACAAACCCGCCACGTGCGCGGTCCGTTGCGCGATCACGCTCATGTCACGGCTGGAGGTGCCGACGTCCTCGGCGGCGATGTAGCGCCCGCCGAGCGACTCGACGAGGTCGGCGAAGTCCAGCAGCGCCTGATGGCGTCTCCCGCGCGGCAGCGGTTCGCCGGCGGTTCGCATGATCACGCCCTTGCCGCCGCCGAGCGGCAGGCCCGCGACAGCGGCCTTCAGCGTCATCGCGCGCGATAGCCGCAGCGCGTCGGAGACCGCATCGCCGATGGTCGTATAGGTCCACAGCCGGCAGCCACCAAGCGACGGTCCGCGGATCGTCGAGTTGATCGCGACCGTGCAGTACAGCCCCGAGCGCTCCCCGCGACGGATCGCGAGCTGCTCGTGCTCGAGCTCTGCCAGCGAGTCGATCAGCGGCTCGAGTAGACCGCGACGTCGGAGCCGCGCTTGAGCGACTTCGTGCTGCCGCCGCCGCTGTGGAGCCCCGCGTTCGATCCGGCCGTGCTCGTCAGGCCCTGGCCGGGCTTGACCTTGCCCGCGAACGGGTCGGTCGTCTTCGGACCTGCGGTGGCGACGCTGCTGGTGCCCGAGCCGGAACCGGTCGTGGACCCGTCGCCGGTGGTCGTCGAGCCGCTCGTGGTGCCGCTGGAGCCGCTCGTCGTCGGGCTCGAGTCGCCGGTCGTCGTGGTCGAGCCGGTGCCGGTAGTCGAGCCCGTGCCGGTGCCGGAGCTCGAGCCGGTGCCGGTGGTCGAGCCGGTGCCGGTGGTCGAGCCGATGCCGGTGGTCGAGCCGGTGCCGGTGGTCGAGCCGATGCCGGTGGTGGCCCCGGTGCCGGTAGTCGAGCCCGTGCCGGTGCCGGTGGTCGAGCCGGTGCCGGTGGTCGGCCCCGTGCCGGTGGTCGCGCCGGTGCCGGTGGTCGTCGCGGTACAGGTAGTGGTCGTGCCGGAACCGGGCTCGGTGGCGGCGCTCGAGCCGCCACTGGGGACGACCGCGCTCGCCTCAGGGCGGCTCGTCGAGCCGTTCACGGTCCCGGCGTCGAGCACCGTGCAGGTGCTTGAGCCCGACCTGGTGCACGTCGACGCGATCGCGGTGGCCGCGCACGTGCCGTTCGGCGCGGTGGTCGCGCCGCTGCCAGTCGTACCGGTGGTCCGCGGTAGGTAGTGATCGGGATCCTGAGTCTCGCTGATCGGAAGCGGCTGCGACGCCCGGTGGGAGTGCCCGCGGGCGCTCGCCGACGCTGACACGTCAGCGCGTGCATCCGGCACCGGCGCCTGGCTGCCACCGAGGACGGGCGGCAGCGTGACCGAGATCGTCACTCCGGTCGCGGCCGAGATCCCGTTGGCGGCCGGGCTCGAACTCAACCCGCCGCCGGAGTCCGTCGCCGACCGGTTCGCGTGATGGCGATGATTCACCGCCGCGGTGACACGCTCGCTGGAATGATGGTGCGAGGCCGGCGCCGAGATCTGCTGGATGCCGATCGCGCCGCCCGCTGTGACGACGGCGGCGGCGATCACGGTTGCGACGTGCCCGGCGCCGACCAGTCCGCCGGCTGCCCCGCTGAGGATCCCGCCAGTGGTTGCGGCGCCACCTCCGACCGCGGAGCCCGTGCCGACCGCGGAGCCCGTGCCAACCGCGGCGCTCGTGCCGACGGCGGCACCCGGCGCGCCGGTGCCTCCGGCGGCCCCACCGCCGACCGAGAACCCGAGCAGCTTCGCCGCCAGCGCGACCGGACCGAGTGCCGGGATCAGCGCCGCCAACTGCTTGCTGTTGGCGCGCATCTCGTGCCGGAACCGGCGGCAGTCGGCGCAGTCGCGCAGGTGGCGCCGGGTCAGACCGCTCGCACGGACGCCGCGATCGTGGGCGGTGATCACGTCTTCTCGGATCTGCCGGCAGGCGGTGTTGCGAGCTTCGCTGGCTTGCGCGAGGCCGAGCCGCGCGCGGACCAGCAGCGACTTGACGGCCGGCACCGAGACCCCGAGCGCATCGGCCACGTCGGCATACGTGACGCCGCCCAGTTCTCGCATCAACAGCGCCGAACGCTGCTGCTCGGGCAGGCGCTGGACGTCGACGATCAGGCGCCGCAGCGCATCGCGTTGCTCGACGCGGGAGTGTGGGTCGGCGCCCGTCTCGTCGCTGAGCTCGTCCATCGACGCGGTTGCGACCGCCACCGGTCGGCGCAGATCGTCGATGCAGCGGTTGTGCGCGATCCGGTACAGCCACGCCCGCAGCGCCAGTTCACGGCTGGTGCGGCGCAAGTGCGAGTACGCACGAACAAAGATCTCCTGGACGGCGTCCTCGGGATCGGCCGACGAGGAACCGAGCATCTGACGCGAATATGCGAGCAGCCGCGCCCGGTAGCGGTCATGGATGACCCGAAAGGCCTCGTCGTTGCCGGCGCGGAACAGCGATACGAGCTGCTCGTCTGAGCGCAGCCGTAGTAGCGGAGCTCCGATTCCGATTCGCGCTCGGGCCAGTCCGACGGATGCTGGGAGTGCGGAGGCTTCCAAAGTGACCCTCGTAACTGTAACGGCCGCCCCGGCCAAAAGTTCCGTGGACGCGGGTAGACTGCGTCCGCGTAATGGATGCGGCCTCGGGTATCGGTTTCCCGCTCGCGTTCAGCGCCGGGCTGATCTCGTTCCTGTCGCCGTGCGTGTTGCCCCTGGTACCGGGCTACCTGTCGGCGGTCGCCGGCGGTCGTCCGGACGAGATCCGCTCCAGCCGCGTGATCGGGCCGGCGCTGGCGTTCTGTGGCAGCTTCTCGTTCATCTTCATCGCGCTCGGCCTGCTGGGGCAGCGCGCGTTGCGCACCGAGCTGACCGGCACCACAGCGCTGAAGATCTCCGGCGCCGTGATCATCGTGATGGGGGCCGTGTTCCTGCTGTCCTCGTTCGTGCCCGCCCTCAGCCGCAGCTGGCACGTCAACGCGTTGATGCAGCGTGCGGGGCGGGGCGGGCCTGTGCTCACCGGTGCGGCCTTCGCGCTCGCCTGGACACCGTGCACCGGGCCGACCCTGGGCGCGATCATCACCGCCGCCGGGACCTCGGCTTCGGCCAGCCGCGGCGCCGTGCTGCTGGCGGTCTACTGCGCCGGCCTGGCGGTCCCGTTCCTGTTTGCCGGCCTCGCCTTCGGCCGCGCCACCTCGGCGTTCGCGGTCGTCAAACGTCACTACCCGGTCGTGATCTGCCTCGGCGGCGCGGTGCTGATCCTGATGGGGATCCTGATCTGGACCGGGCAGTTCACGCAGCTGAACATCACGGTCAGCCACTGGCTGTCGGACCTCGGGCTGCCGAACCTGTCCAGCCACACGTAGCGCCGGGGTCGGGGCTGCGGCTTGTTGGGAGATTGCCGCCGTCTGCCGCAAGCGATCTCCCAGCGTCGCGCCGAGCTGCGGCCGCTGCCGTGGCCCGGTGGGAGATTTCCGCCGTCTGCTGCAAGCGATCTCCCTGGTCACGATCACGGGCACGGCGATCGCCAAGGTCACCGCCGGTGAGGATGCCCGCGTCGGGCGCTCAGCGGCCGCCGCCGTCGCCTGAGGGGCCGCAGCCCGTAACCCGCGACCGCGGCCCTGGGACCCATGACGGCGCGCGCTCAGTCCTCGTAGAGCGTGAAGTCGGCCTTGCGGGCGCCGCACACGGGACAGAACCAGGTGTCAGGGATGTCCTCGAACTCGGTGCCTGGCGGGATCCCGCCATCGGGGTCGCCCTCTTCGGGGTCGTAGATGAACCCGCACGATTCGCACATGTATTTCATGGGCGCGGAAGCCTAGTGGTTTCCGTCCGTAGGTCGTGCGTGCACAGAGAGTGCTCGAATGCCGCACGACTTGCGGACGGGGCCACAAGCGATCGCATTTGCTTTAGGGTCGGGCCGTGAGCGGTGACCGGCTTGAGCCCGGCGTCCAGATGAATACCGGTGAGGTGACGATCCCGCGGCTCGCCGCGACCGTGCTGCTACTGCGCGGGGGCGGGGATCGGCTGGAGGTGCTGCTGGCAAAGCGCACCCCGGCCGCGCGGTTCATGGGCGGCGCCTGGGTGTTCCCGGGTGGATCGGTGTCGGCCGAGGACGGCGAGGGACCGGCCGCGCTGCGCGCGGCAGCGGTGCGCGAGCTCGCCGAGGAGGTCGGGGTCCAGTTGCCAGCCGGCGCCGAGCTGGTCGTGTTCTCGAACTGGATCACGCCCGCGGAGGTCCGGATCCGGTTTGACACCTGGTTCTTCCTGGCGGCCGCGCCGGAGGGCGCCGACCCCGCGGTCGACGGCGCGGAGATCGTCGATGCCGGCTGGTTCGAGCCCGCGCTCGCGCTGGCGGCCGCCGAGCGCGACGAGATCATGCTCGTGTTCCCGACGATCAAGCACCTCGAGCAGATCTCAAGCTTCGCCTCGATGGACGCGCTGCTGGCATACGCACGCAACCGGACCGTGCGCCCGATACAGCCGCGGGTCGTCGGCCCGGGGAGCGGGGAGGCCGCGCGGATCGTGCTGCCCGGCGAGCCCGGATACGACGACTGATCCGCCCCCACGCACGTCGCTGGTCGCGGATCGCGCGGTCGCGGTGGCCGTGGACGTTGCACCAAAGCGACGAGACGCCGTCGATGTAGGCGTTGCCCTCGGCGTCGTACAGGTTCGTCCCGTCGGCGTGGTCGACCACCAGCGGCGGCTCGCGGTCGCGCCAGCTCGCCTGCCGGGTGAACGGGTGCCGGACGTGCTCGCGGTCGGCCCGGATCAGCTCATCGGCGTACGGCATCTGCCGGCACCGTAGCCGCCGGCGTGGTCAGATCCCGAGCCAACGCTCCAGCGGCATCGAGGCGCCGGCGGCGGCGAGCGGGCCAGGCTGGGCTGAGGCGACGAACGGCAGCCCGACGACCGCAAGCTCGGCCAGCCGCTCGATCGTGCCCCGGTTGGATCGGACGATCGCGTCAGGCTCGGCCGGCCAGGGCGTCAGCACAATTCCCGCGACGCGTAGCCCGGCCGCGCGAGCGGCGTCGACGGTCAGCAGCGTGTGGTTGATCGTGCCGAGCCCCGGGCGTGCGGCGACGATCAGCGGCAGCTGGAGGGCGACGGCCAGGTCGAGCACGGAGGCCTTCTCGCCGATCGGTACGAGCAGCCCGCCGACGCCCTCGACGATCACCACCGACCCCGGCGGGGTCGCGGCGCGGATCTCGGCGGTGAGCGTGCGGACCGAGGGCAGCGAAACATGGGCGAGCTCTGCGGCCAGGTGCGGGGAGACGGGCGGACCGAAGCCGTGCAGCATCGTCTCGTCCGCGCGCTGGCCGCTGACGCGCGCCAATAGCTCGTGATCCGGCGGCCAGTCGCCGTCGGGCTTGTCGTCGAGGCCGGTGATCACTGGCTTGAGCGCTCGGACCGGCTGTCCCAGCTGCCGCAGGCGGGCGACGATCGCCGCGGCGACGACGGTCTTGCCGACGCCCGTATCGGTCCCGGTGACCAGGCAGCCGCGCAGCCGCTCGGTTGGACTCGTCACATCGCCGCTGACGCCGACCAGCCGGCGCGGATCCCAGGGCACGCTCGCAGGCTAGTGGTCGTGAACGCAGATGCGTTCACGACCACGAGCGCTGCTCAGGCCGGCTCACGCAAGCCGCTGATCAGGACCCTGACCAGCCGCCGGGCGTCATAGCCCGAGGTGTGGCCGGCGCCGATACACAGGCTCCCGACACCGCGCATCAGTTCCTGGGGCTCCAGGTCGGCGCAGATCTCGCCCGCGTCGGCGGCGGCGCGCAACAGTTGTGCGCACACCGGGACGAGCCGCTCGAGGAAGTAGCTGTGGAGCGGGTCAAAGCAGTCGTCGTCGGACTGCAGCACCGCGGCGAGGCCCTGCTTGGTGACCAGGAAGTCGACGAACAGGTCGATCCAACGGGCCAGCGCGGCGTGGGGGGTGGGGCCGGCCGCCAGCAGAGCGGGACCGGCCTCGGCCAGTCCCTCGACCTGGTGGCGGTAGACGGCGATGATCAGGTCGGCCCGGGTCGGGAAGTGGCGGTAGATCGTGGCGGTCCCGACGCCCGCGCTGGCGGCGATATCGCGGATCGGGGCCTCGACGCCGGCGCTGACGAAGATCGCGGCGGCGGCCTCGAGCAGCGCCTGCTCGTTGCGCCGGGCGTCCGCGCGCTTGGGCCGTGCGGCCTGATCCTCGCTGCTCGCAACATCACTCATCGTGTCGCCTCACGCTACCTGGCATAAACGGTACGTTGTCCCGTATAGTGAAGCGGGACAGTGTCCCGTATTCATCATGCCAGTCGCGAGAAGAGAGGCCAACCGATGCCCAGAGTCGTCGTCTTCGATGAAACCGGTGCCCCGGAAGTCCTGCACAGCGTCGACGAGCCGCTCGGCGAGCCCGGCGCCGGAGAGGTGCGGGTCAAGCTCGAGGCGATCGGTGTCAATCGCCTCGACCAGATGCAGCGCGCCGGCCTCTCGCCGCGGCCGATCCGGCTGCCGCACGCCCGTCTCGGTGTCGAGGGGACCGGCACCGTAGACGCAGTCGGCGTCGATGTCGCCGGACTGGCGATCGGTGACGCCGTGATCCTGACCGCGGTCCCCGACATGGACACCAACGGCACCTACGCCGAATACGTCGTCGTCCCCGCCGCCAGGCTCATCGCCCGGCCGTCTGGCATCGACGCGGTCCCCGCCGCGGCGCTCTGGGTGGCCTACGCCACCGCCTATGGAGCGCTGGTCGAGAAGGCCGGGATGCGGCCCGGCGACACGGTGCTGATCACCGCCGCATCCAGCGGCGTCGGTGTGGCCGCTATTCAGGTGGCCAACCAGATCGGCGCCGTGCCGGTGGCGGTCACTCGCAGCAGCACAAAGCGGGATGCGCTGCTGGGGGCCGGGGCGGCCACGGTGATCGCCAGCGACCGGGAGAACACCGTGGAGACCGCGCGCGCCTTCACCGGCGGGGTCGGGGTCGACATCATCCTCGACTCCGTGATAGGCCCCGGACTCGCCGAGCTGGCTACGGCCGCCCGCTTCGGGGCCAGCTTGATCACCGTGGGCTGGCTGGATCCCCGGCCCGCGTCATTCCCGATGACGCCGCTGACCATCTATCGCTACATGAGCTTCGAGCACGTGCTCGATCCCGTCGTGGTGCGGCGGATCGCGGCCTTTGTCGGCGCCGGGCTCGCCAGCGGCGTGCTATCGCCCGTCATCGACCGCGTGTACAGCCTCGATGAGGTGGTCGCCGCCCACCACCACCTCGAGCAGGGGCCGCAGTGCGGCAAGGTCGTGCTGACCGTCTGACCCGCTGCCAGTGGCGCGGTAGGCCACTGGGAGGCTGATGACATGCGTACGACGACCGACAAGGCGGGGCGAGTCGTCATTCCGAAGGTCTTGCGGGATCGTGTCGGTCTTCCGGCCGTGAACGCAAATGCGTTCAGGCAGCCCGCGGGAGCCGGTCTTGGTCCGCGAGGCGGGCGAGGTAGTCGTTGAGGTCGCGCCGGCTGTAGCGCCAGTCGCGGGTCGCGCGGGAAGATCCTGCCAGCTGGGTTATGGCTACTGCAACACCCGGAACGTATTACCGGGAACGCCCACCGGTGTCGACGGGCTATGCGGCGCGGCGGGTCGGCGCCGCGTCGACGTCAAACACGGTCGCGCGGCTCGGCGCTGGAATGAGCCTCGCCTCGGGGCGCTCGGGGACGATCGGCGAACGCTCAGGCGCCGCCAGCGGCGGGGTGCGTGCCTCGACGCCGGCCGCCCGCGCGGCGGCCGCGATCGTCCGAGCCGCCTCGCGCAGTTCACGCTCACGATGCGTGGCCATCACCGCCAGCCGCAGCCTGGAGGCGAGCTCGGGCACGGTCGGCGGGCGGATCGCCTGGGCGAACACGCCACGTTCGAGCGTCGCCTCGCTGACCGCGACCGCCTGTGCGGCGTCCCCGATCACGAGCGGCAGGATCTGTGTCGGCGAGTCACCCGTCGCGAGGCCCTCGGCGGCGAGCGCGTCGCGCAGCGTGCCGGCGTTGGTCGCCAGCCGCTGCACGCGGCGCGGCTCCGACGCCAGCAGATCCAGTGCCGCGAGCGCGCCCGCCACCACCGGCGGCGGCAGCGCCGTGGAGAAGATGAACGTGCGGGCCGCGTTGCTGAGGTATCGAGCCATCGACGCGTCGCAGGCGGCGAAGGCGCCGTAGGAGCCGAGCGCCTTGCCGAGCGTCCCGACGATCACGTCGATCTCGTCCTCGAGCCCCGCGGCCGCCACTGCGCCGCGGCCCCCGGGGCCGATCGTGCCGGTGCCGTGCGCTTCGTCGACCATGGTGCGCAGGCCGGATCTCGCCGCCAACTCGGCGATCTCGGCGAGCGGCGCGATGTCGCCGTCGATCGAGAAGACGCTGTCGGTGACGATCAGCGCGCCGCGGCCCTCGGCCCGCTCGATGCCCCAGCGCAGGTGCTCGACGTCGCAATGGTCGTAGACGAACACCTCCGCGCGGGAGAGCCGGCAGCCGTCGACGATCGAGGCGTGGTTGAGCGCGTCCGAGAAGATCACGTCGCCCGGTCGCGCGAGCGCCGCGACAATGCCGGTGTTTGCGAGGTAGCCGGAGCCGAACAGCAGCGCCCGCTCGCGCCGCTTGAAATCGGCCAGCCGCCGCTCGAGCCGGCGATGGATCGTCATCGTTCCCGACACGAGCCGTGAGGCGCCGGCGCCGACCCCCCACCGCATCGCGGCGTCGGCCGCAGCCTCACGCACGCGAGGGTGGTCGGCCAGCCCCAGATAGTTGTTGGAGCACAGCAGCAGCACCGGCCGGCCGTCAAGCAGCACGCGCGCTCCCTGGGGGCCGCTGACGAGCCGTGTTCGCCGCCGCAACCCCAGCGATGACAGCTCGTCCAGCCGCGCTTCGATCTCGACCATGGGCTGGATGGTCAAGTTACGGCACCGTCCGGACGTCACGCCCGGCCGGGCGCCTGGCGCTGCGGCGCTCGCTGGGTCAGCGAGTCGTGAAGCTCCAGCGGCGCGAGAGCGTCGCCGACCGGTCCTGGACGCTGACCGACGCGGTGTATCGAGTCCGTGGCCGCAGCGGCCTGACCGGGATCAGGATCGCGCCCGGCAGGTAGCGGCCGACGGTCGGCGTCTGGGAGTCGACCCAGCGCAGCGCGACCGCCCGCCCGTGAGCGGTGAGCGTGGCCGACAGCACCTGCACCGGCGCCTGTCCGGTCTGGTGGGCGAGGTTGAGGTAGACGAACAGCTCACGCCCGGCGGTGCGCCCGCTCGGGATCCCGACGAACTGCCCCGGGACGAACGGCGACTCGCGCGCCTGCTCGGACGGCGCGATGCCTTTGGCGCCAGCGGCGGGGTAGGTGAAGATCCGGTCCGCGGCGGTTGGCGCGCGCACGAGGCCCGGGTAGGTGGTGGCACACTGATAGCCGTCGCTGTTGTCGATTCCGACGACCGAGAGGCTGGGGGCCAGCAGCGCGAGCAGATGGATCGGCGCGTTCTCCCATGGGTTGGCGCTCCGGGTCCAGCGACCCTCGGCCAGGTCGCTGTTGAGCCCCGCCCAGGCCCCTCCGACCGAGGCCCCGGGCGAGTCCGGGTTCTCGGTGCTCGTGAGCACGCCATTGACGCGCTCGTAGTCGTCGTGGGCGGCGCACTCTGCCGACCATCGCGGAGCCAACGTCAGGCCGGCCGGCAGACCGTCGGCGGCGCGCTCGGCGTTCAGCCGACGCAGATCCGGCACCGACTGATGCGCCGTCGTACCGGCGGGCACCGGTGGCGCCGGGAGCCTGATCGGCGCGTCGCTCACGGCACCCGCCCGCGCGACGACGGTCCGTGCCGCCGTCGACTGGCCCGCGTCTGAGGTCTGCAGCGTGTAGGTCCCGGCCGGGACGTGCACCGTGTAGCGACCGCTCGCTCCCGAGGTGGTGTCCGTGCCGCACGCGGGCGAGGTGGAGCAGGCGTCACCTTCCGGGGAACCGATGATGACGGGCATGCCCGTGAGCGGGGCGCCGTGGGCGCCGGTGACCGCGCCGGTGAGCGTCGCGACCGGCGCGCCCAGCTGCGCATCCGCGGTCGCGACACCGCCGGCGTCCACCGAGGCGCTGGCGGTCGCGGTACCGATCGCCGGGGCGGGCTCTGCGACCGTTAGCGCGTAGGTTCCCGGTGGCAGTTGCTCGAGGTCGTACCAGCCGTTCGCCGCGGTCGTCGTCGTGTAGCGGATGCTCGCGGGGCCGGTTGCCATCACCAGCAGGTCGGCGACCGGCAGCAGTGCTGGCGCGCCGGCTGCGGCCGGCGCCGTGACCCGGCCGATCAGCGTCCCGGCCTGTGCGGTGGGGCTGCGGTCCGCGGCCGCGCGCGACGTCCGCGCTGCCGCCAACATCGGCAGCGACAGCGCGGCGACGACGACCGCGGCGATCGTCGTCAGCCAGCTTCGGCGGATTCGGGGCATACCGTCATAACCCCAAGCGACGCCGAATGGTGCGCCGGGGCGGGCTCATGCGACGTGCGCGCGAACGCCTTGAGATGCGCCGCGGTGGGTTCAGGCGACGTGGGCGCGGCGCGCGGCCGCCTCACGGGTGTCGCGGTCGTGGCCACTGTTCTGGGCGCCGTCCGGACGCGGGGGCACGGCTCGCTTGGGGGCGAAGCGCAACTGCGTCGACGGGTCCCAGAGGCGGATCTCGAACACGGGCTCGTCGCTGAACGTCTGAGTGATCAGGTCCGGCGTCTCGCCCTGCAGCCAACCCGAGCGGTTGTCGGGTCGTGGGTTCGAGCCGTTGTCGTCCTGGCGCCCGATGTTCAACCCGGCGTCGGTGAACATCTGCTGATCCTGCTCAGGGGTGTTGCCCAGGGTGGTCAGGAAGTTGCCCATCATTACCCCGTTGAGGCCCGCGCGGACCGCGGTCGCCTGGAGCTCGCCGAGGTTCTCGACGCGTCCGCCACAGAGCCGGAACAGCGCTTCCGGGAGGATCAGCCGGAAGATCGCGATCCACTTGACGACCTCCCACGGGTCCATCAGCTCGCGGTCGCCGAACTTCGTGCCGGGCCGTGGGTTGAGCAGGTTGATCGGGACGCTCGTGGGGTTGATCGCCGCTAGCTGGAAAGCCATCTCGACCCGCTGCTCACGCGTCTCGCCGAGGTTCAGGATTCCGCCGACGCAGGTCTCCAGACCGGCCTCGCGGACGGCCTCGATCGTGCGGATCCGGCCCTGGTAGCGGACCGTCGTCGAGACCTCCGGGTAGTAGGACTCGGCCGTCTCGACGTTGTGATGCACGCGCTGGATCCCGGCATCCTTGAGCGCCTTCGCGCGCGCGACCGACATGTGCCCGATCGAGGCGCAGCGCTTGAGGTTGGTGTGCTCGGCGACCAACCGAGCGCCGGCCAGGACCTTGTCAAAGTCACGCTTGGACAGCCCCTGTCCCTGGGTGACCATGCAGAACCGGTGGGCGCCGGCCGCCTCGGCGGCGCGGGCGTGCTCGAGCATCTGCTCGGGCTCCATCATCGCGTGCATCGGCGTCTCGGCCTCGGCGTACTTGGACTGGGCGCAGAAGCCGCAGTCCTCGGCGCACCCGCCGGACTTGGCGTTGACCAGCGAGCACATGTCGGTCGAGTCCGCGAACCGCTCGACGCGGGCCTCCCACGCGCGCTGCACGAGCGCCTCGATCGCGGCGTGATCCTCGAGCTCCCCCAGTGCAAGGGCCTCGTCGCGCGTGATCAGGGTCGGCACAGCCGCGAACCATACCGGCCGAGACGGCAACCAGGAGTTATGATCGCTGCGTGCCCGAGCGGCTGTACTTCACCGACTCAGACGCCGCCAACGCGCTGCTGGCGACCGACCCGATGGCGCTGCTGATCGGCTTTGCGCTGGACCAGCAGGTACAGGTCCAGAAGGCGTTCTCGGGGCCCGAGGTGCTGCGCGAGCGGCTCGGGACGATCGACCCCGCCGCGCTCGCCGCGGCCGATCTCGATCCGATCTTCCGCGAGCGGCCCGCGCTTCACCGGTACCCCGGCGCGATGGCCAAGCGCGTCCACGATCTGGCGGTCCAGATCCGCGACGAGTACGACGGCGACGCCGCACGGGTCTGGACCGATGCGGCCGATGCCGATCAGTTGCGCCGCAACCTCGAGGGCCTGCCGGGATTCGGCGAGATGAAGGTCACGTCGCTGGGGGCGGTGCTCGCCAAGCGCTTCGGCCTCGCGGCCGCGGAGCCGCTGGTCCCGTGGCATCCGACGCTCGGCGACGTCGATTCGCCCCAAGCGCTGGCCGACTATCAGGCGGCCAAGCGCGCGCACAAGCGCGAGTGGAAGGACGCCGCGCCTGCGTCATAACGAAGCCGCCGCGCCCGCGTCATCGAGAAGTCTGGCGTTGCGGTAACGGACGACGCGCCCGCGTCGTCGAGAAGTCTGGCGTTGCGGTAACGGACGCCGTTACGAGATCGCCAATCCTCGCAGCGCGTCGCTGAGCGCCGGCCACGCCGGTCCGTGCGGATCGATCACGTCGAAGTGGCCGGCCCGGCGCAGTTGCACGAACGTGCAGTCGCCGCCGGCTGTGCCGGCGAACATGATGCTCTGCGACATCGGCACACGATCGTCGTTGTCGCCGTGGATCAGCAGCGAGCGGACGCCGAGCGGCAGCCGCTGGATCGGGCTCGCGTCCGCGTACTCGGCGTCGGTCGGCTCACGCCCGCCGAACAGCTCCGCGACCGCTCCGTCGCCGAGCCGCTGGGCGTAGGCGGAGCGCAGGTCGCAGACGCCGGCCAACGACACCGTGAGCGTGACCGACGGCCGCTCCGCGGCGGCCCACAGAGCCAGCTGGCCGCCGGCCGAGTGGCCGACCAGCGCGACCGGCCGTCGGTCCGCGCCAGCCTCCGCCAGCGCGGCCGAGACGCCGTCGCGGACCGCGGCGCCGGTGCCCGGCCAGCCGCCGCCGGCCATGCCGATCCGCGGGTACTCGAGATTCCACGCCGCGACCCCGAGCTCGGTCGCGCAGCGCCGGGCGATCTCCCTGATCGTCGAGGCGTCCCAGCGCGCGCGCCAGAAGCCGCCGTGGATGAACACCACCAGCGGCGATCCGGACGCGTCGCCGAGCCGCTCGGCTGACCACGACGCGTCGCTCATCGGCCCGCCCAGCGCGGCGAGCGCTTCTCGGCGAACGCGCGCACCCCCTCGCGGAAATCGTCGGAGCGCAACGAGTGCAGCCGCAGCTCCAGCAGCTCGCGCTCGACCGCCGGGGCCAGCGCCGCCCGCCCGCCCAGCACCGCCCGGATCACGCGCTTGTTGCCCGCCTGTGCCAACGGCGCGTTGCCGGCGATCTCGGACGCCAACGCCACCGCGATCGACGCCAGTTGATCGGCAGCGGCCAGCTCGTTGACCAGGCCCCAGGACAAGGCCGTGGCGGCATCGATTCGGCCACCGACGAGAAACAGCTGCCGGGTCCTCGGCGCGCCGATCGTGTCGATGAACGTGCGGATGCCGGTGTGCGAGTAGACGAGCCCGAGCTTGGCCGGCGGCATCCCCAGCTTGATCGGCGTCGCCGCGACGCGCAGGTCGCAGCACAGCGCCAGCTCAAGCCCGCCGCCGATCGCATGGCCGTTGAGCGCGGCGATCGTCGGATAGGGGTAGGCGTCGAGCGCGTCCAGCGCGGCGGCGAACGGCTGGGCCACCAGTCGTGAGGCCTCGTCGGTGACCGTCGCCCGCGTTTCGGAATCGAGATGGGCGATGTCGTAGCCGGCGGAGAAGGTCGCGCCCTCGCCGGTGACGATCACGCAGCGGGCGTCGAGCGCCGCGAGCGTGGCCACGAACGCGTCGAGGATCGCGTGGTCGAGCGCGCCGCGCTTGGCCGGGTTGGAGATCGTCAGCCGGGCGACGCCGGCGGCCGGCTCGTCGATCAGCAGCCGGCCGGCGGGGGTGGGGGGTGGGGATCCGATGTCAGTCGTCGAGGACAACGAGGACGTCGCCTTCGGACACCGACTGCCCTTCGCCGCACCGAATCTCACGCACGATCCCCGGGTCCTCGGCCTCGACGGGCATCTCCATCTTCATCGACTCGAGGATCACGACCGCGTCACCTTCCTGCACCGCATCGCCGACGGCCACCTCGATCTTCCACACGGTGCCTGTGATATGGGCCTCGATTTCGATCACGGGCGGGCAGCATATGACAGCGTCCGGTCAGGGCGCCACGAACGTGGCCGGGTCCCCGGTACGCTCAAGCGGAATGGCACTCGATCGACCCGAACCCGAGCTCGACATCGAGCTGGTGACGGCCTCCCTGCGGGCCGATGCCTCAGATCTGGGCGCGTTCGTCGAGGCGCTGGCGGTCAAGCTCGAGGAGGCGCTGCCGAACGGCGTGCGCGTCGACCGGCGCGGCGGGCTGTTCGGCGCCAAGAAGGTCCGGCAGATCACGGTCGACGCCGGCGACACGCGCCTGCGGCTGGACCGTGACGGCGCCAAGGTCACGACCAGTCGCGCGCGACTGTCAGGCGGGATCGTGCTCAAGACCGAGCGGGTCGACACCGACGGGTGGCTGCACGAGCTCGGCCGCGCGCTGGCCGAGCAGGCCCGCAGCAGCCAGGTCACGCGCGAGGCGCTCGAGCGGATGCTCGAAGCGTAGACCGGCCGTTGGCCGTCGCCTGAGTCCCGACGGCGGCGAACGGGTAGCCTCCCACCAGGCAAGCTGCCGGGCGCGTACGCGCCGGCTCGACGGATAGGAGCGACGATGCCGTTCTTCAGCCGTGACGACGACTCTTCACAGGAGCCCAGCCGGGACGTCGCGCCGGCCGAGGCGCCGCACGCGGCGGCGTACCAGGCGGGCTCGCTGGAGGGGGTCCCAGCGTCCGGGCGCGAGCGAATCGCGCGGATGAAGCAGGACGTAGCCCGCGGGTTCTTCACCTCGGACCTGTCGGTCAACGAGTTCCTGCTCGTCAAGGAGTCGGGCTTCGAGCCGGTGGGACTCGTGCTCGGCAGCTCGATCTACCACATCGGCTTCCAGCAGGCGATGTGGAACCAGAACCAGGAGATGACCGTCCTGACGCAGGCGATGTACCACGCTCGCGAGCTGGCGATGACGCGGATGGAGGAGGAGGCCGACCAGCTCGGCGCCGATGGGATCGTGGGCGTCCGGCTGGAGATCGGGCGCTACGACTGGGGCGCCGACCTGGCCGAGTTCATCGCGGTCGGCACCGCCGTGCGCCACCGCGAAGGCATACTGCACCGCGCGCCGAGCGGGCGTCCGTTCACGTCGGACCTGAGCGGCCAAGACTTCTCGACGCTGTTGCGCGCCGGCTATCGACCGGCCGGCCTGGTGATGGGCAACTGCGTCTACCACGTCGCCCGCCAGGGGATGCTCGCGTCGCTCAAGCAGATGGGCCGCAACGTCGAGATGACGAACTTCACCCAGGCGTTGTACGAGGCGCGTGAGCTGGCGATGGAGCGGCTGCAGAACGAGGCCGACGAGGCGCAGGCCGAAGGGATCGTCGGCGCGCGGATCATCGAGCGCAGCCACGGTTGGGGCTCGCACGTGATCGAGTTCTTCGCGATCGGCACCGCCGTGATCTCGGTCTCCGACGATCACCAGATCGACCGCCCGGCGTTGGTGTTGCCGCTGATGGGCTGAGTCGACGCCAGGCGAGGATCGACCGGGCCGGGCCGATCCGGGCGTGGGTATCGTGCTCGGCGGAGATGCCCGACGTTCAGATCAAGGAGCAGCGTTACCGCGACGAGCGTCCCGCGGAGCACTTCGCACCGTTCCACGCGCGCACGCGTGACCACGGGCCAGAGGCCCACATCTATGAGCTGGTCCGAACGCTGACCGTCGGCTACGCGCTGATCGCGTTTCGCGCGCGCTCGATCGGGTCCGAGAACGTGCCGTCGGGCCCGGTGATCCTGGCGCCGAACCACGCATCGTTCATGGACCACTTCTTCTGCGGCGCGTTCGTGCGCCGCCGGATCCAGTTCATGGCCAAGTCGCAGCTGTTCGCACCCGGGATCCCGTCCTACGTGTTCAGCCACGGCGGCGTGTTCCCGGTCCGACGCGGGGTCGCCGACGAGGAGGGGTTCACGACCGCCTACGCGGTGCTCGATCGTGGCGGCGCGCTCGGCATGTACTGCGAGGGCGGGCGCTCGCGCAACGGCGAGCTGGCCGAGCGCGCGCGGCCGGGGATCGGCCGGCTGGCGCTGGAGTCCGGCGCGCCCGTCGTGCCGGTCGCGATCCTCGGCTCACACCAGGTTCGCAACTGGAAGCGTCTGCAGTTCCCGAAGGTGATCGTCCGCTACGGCGAGCCGTTCCGGTTCGAGGCCGAGCGCTCGCCGAGCCGCGAGCGCCAGCAGCAGGCGGCCGACGCGATTCTCGATCGGATCCGCGAGATGCACACAGAGCTCGTTCGCGTCGGCAGCCGCGGGGCGCTGCGCGCCGGACGCCGTCACGCGCCGCCGCCTGACGCGGCTCGTATCGCCTGACGCGGCTCGTATCGCCTGACGCGGCTCGTCTCGCCTGACGCGGCTCGTATCGCCTGACGCGGCTCGTATCGCCTGACGCGGCTCGTATCGCCTGACGCCGCCCGTCTCAGGCTGCGCGCGGTTCGCGGACCGGCGCGCGCTCAGCCTGACGGCGCCGGATGTCGCGCGTCGGCGACGCGCGCGGCCAGCCACTCGCTCAGATCCGACAGGACCGCGTCGCGCTCGGGCTCGTTGAAGATCTCGTGGTAGAGCCCGTCGTAGGGGATCACTCGCTTGTCGGCGGCGCCGACCCGCTCGCCGAGCATCTCGCTGCCCGCCGGCGAGCACACCCGGTCCTCGGTGCCGTACATGATCAGCGCCGGGAGCGTGATCTCATGCACCCGGCCGGGGAACGTGCCGACCGTGTCCGCGATCTCGGCGGCGGTTCGCGCCGGCAGCTTGCCGTGATGGACGAGCGGGTCGGAGCGGTAGGCCTCGACGACGGCTGGATCGCGGCTGATCAGCGAGGCGTCGATCGCCACCAGCCCGAGCATCGGCGCGACCGCCGAAATCGCACGCCCGACGATCCGCAGCGACGCGGGCGCCTCGATCGACGCCAGCGCGCCGGACACGGCCAGCCCGTCGAGCCGGTGCTGATGGTCAAGGGCGTAGCGCAGGGCGATCATCGCACCCATGCTGTGGCCGACCATCAGGACCGGGATCGACGCCGCCGACTCGTGCTGGACGGCCGCCGAGACGAGCGCGTCCAGATCGGTGACCGCGTGGTCGACGCGGTCGATCAGTGCGCGGCGGCCCTGCGAGCGGCCGTGGCCGCGATGGTCAAGCGCGTGGACGGCGTAGCCGTCCTCGACCAGCCGCTCGGCGACGTGCACGTAGCGTCCCGAGTGCTCGCCGGCGCCGTGCACGAGCACGACCACGGCGGCCGGATCGGAATCGGCCCGCCACCACCGCCGGAACAGCTCGAGGCCGCCAACGCCGGCCAGCCTGCCGCTGCCGCGCTCGATCACGCCCCCTGCTCCGCCCAGGGCACGACGACCGCGTCCTCGGTTGGCGAGTCCCGCGCGACCACGTACTCGGCGGGCTCTGAGTCCGACAGGTTCTCGACGATGTGGGTGACGCGCGGCGGCACGTACAGCATGTCGCCCGGGGTGACCTCAAGCTCCTGCTCGAGCTGGTCGCCCCATTTAATCCGGACGCCGCCCGAGAGCATGTAGAGCGCGCTCTCGCACCCCTCGTGGTAGTGCGGGCGCGAGCGGGCGCCGGCCGGCACGCGGAAGCGGCCCATGTAGATGTTGTGCGCTCCGGCGGTCGCCTGCGAGATCTCGGCGCCGCCGACGATCCCGCGCGGGACCTCGTGATCGGGTCCCGGTTTGATCAGCTTCATGCCGCGATCCTAATGGCCGCGTGCGCCCGGCAGGGACCACTCATGGCCGGACGCGCTCGGAAGCGACCGCTAATGGCCGGACGCGCCCGGCAGCTCGATCTGCAGCGGCGGCTGTTCGGCCGCCTCGTGATCGACCTGGAGCGTCGTGTGCGTGATCCCGAAGCGCTCCGACGCGAGCTGCTGGAGCTTGCGGCGGACGGCGTGGCAGTCGTCGTCGGCGTGCACGACCACGTGCGCCGACAGCGCCGGGAACCCCGAGGTGACCTCCCAGACGTGCAGGTCGTGGACCTCCACGACCCCGGGCTGCGAGGCGAGTACGCGCCCGATCTCCTCCGGGTCCATGCCCTCCGGCGCGGCCTCCATGAACACCCGGCCCGACTGCCGCAGCAGACCGATCGAGGCGTACAGCAGGATCGCGGCGATCAGCAGCGAGGCGATCGCGTCGGCGCGGGCAAACCCAGTCAGCAGGATCACGGTCGCGGCGATCGCGGTCGCGATGAAGCCGAACAGGTCGGTGATGATGTGCCGGTAGGAGCCCTCGACGTTGAGGCTCCGTTCTGGACCGGAGCCGCGCGCCAGCACCCGCGCGGCGATGAGGTTGACGACGATTCCAACCAGCGCGACGATCAGCACCGGCAGTCCCTCGACGCCCGGCGGCGAGAACAGCCGGCGGATCGCGTCGATCACGATCAGCACGCCGAGGATCAGCAGCGTGACGCCGTTGGCCTGGGCCGACAGGATCTCGGCGCGGCCGAGCCCGTAGGTCATCGCCCCCGTCGCCGGCCTCGAGGCCAGCCGCGCGGCCGCGAGCGACATCGCCAGGGCGACCGCGTCGGTGAGCATGTGGGCGGCGTCGGACAACAGCGCCAGCGACCCGGACACGATTCCGACGACGACCTCGCCCAGCATGAAGCTGACGATCAGCGCCAGCGCCGTCTTCAGCGCGCTGCTCTCGGTGTCACGGGACGGGCCGTGGGAGTGGGAGTGGACGTGTCCGTCGCCGTGATCGTGCGCCATCGATCGGGCTCTCGGTCAGTTCATCGACGGATCGGCCGGCATCCTCGCCACCAGCGCATAGCTGCCGCCCTTGCGGGTCAGGACCGATTCCCACAGCGATCGCGGCTCGTCCGCGAAGGCATCCTCGCGATGGGCCGGCTCCAGGATCCAGTCGCCGCGGTCAAGCTCGGAGTCCAGCTGGCCGGGACCCCAGCCGGCGTGCCCCGCGAACGCGCGCCCGCGACGCGTCTGCGGCAGCGCCTCGTCGTTGTGCTCGCCGAGCACGCCGATGTCCTCGAACGCCACCAGCGCCGCCTGCTGAGCATCGTCGAACTCCGCCAAGACGATCAGCGCCGATTGGCTCACCGGCCCGCCGATGAACAGCGTGTCATCACCGTCGACGAACCGGTCCAGCTCGTCGACGGCCTCGCCGACGGTGGTCTCGGACGGTCGGTTGAGCACCAGGCCGAACGCGCCCTCGTCGGTGTGCTCGACGATCAATACGACCGTTCGCTGGAAGTTCGGATCCAGCAGCCCCGGACCCGCGATCAGCAGTTGGCCGCGTATCGATTCCACGTGCCCGAGGCTACCTCGGATTCCGCCGCCGACGGGCGCACGACGCCGGGCCGGCCCAGGGGCAACGATCAGCCCGCGGCGGCCAGCGTCCGCTCGAGGTTGTCAAAGCACCGAGTCCAGCCCTCTTCGTGCGAGCGGACCGCCTCTTCGCTCCAGAGGCCGCTGTGGGTGAAGCGGACGGTGGTGACGCCGCCGCGCTCCTCGAATTCGAGCTCGATCAGCTGGCGCGTGTCGCTGCCGTCCCATAACCACGTGAACGCCAGGCGGTTCGGACGGTCGATCTCGGTGTAGCGGCCGCCGCCGCCGTACTCGGCGTCCTTGCCGGGGTCGCGCATGACGACCCGGACGGCGCCGCCGACGCGCAGGTCGACCTCGGCCTCGGTCGTCTCCCAGTCGTGCTCGGCGTGCCACCAACGGCGGATCACCTCCTCGCTGGCCCACGCGTCGAATACCGCCTCGGCCGGTGCCCGGTAGCTGCGCTCGATCCGCAATGTGTCGGCCGGAGCGGCCATCAGCCCGCGCCCGGCCCGGCGCTGCGGGAGTTGCGCTGGGCGGCAGCGATCGCCGCCAGCGCCGCCTCGTGGACGGTCGGCGCGTCGTACTCGTCGTGCCGGTTCCACCAGCCGTAAGGATCGGTCTGGGGGTAGCCCTCGGGCGAGTCCTCCCACGTCTCCTGGCGACCGAGCGCCGTGATGTCGAGGTAGGCCCAGGCACTGCCGAGCGCCTCGTCGCCGCGGTTGTTGACGAAGTAGGTGCGGAAGATCCGGTCGTCGTCGTCGCGGAAGAACGCGTTGGTGCCGTGCCACTCGTCGACGCCGAAATCGGCGTCGAAGCTGTCGGTGATCGTGTACCAGGGGATCTCCCAGCCCATCCGTGCTCGCAGCCCCTCGATCTCGCGCTGCGGCGCGCGGGACACGTACGCGAGCGTGGTGTCCCGGGCGTTGAGGTGGGCGAGGTGGGCGACCTGGTCGGCCATGAACGAGCAGCCGCGGCAGCCGGCCTCGGGCCAGCCGTCGACGCCGGGCTCGTAGAAGAACCGGTAGATGATCAGCTGGCGGCGACCCTCGAACAGGTCGAGCAGGCTCACGCGGCCGTCGGGGCCATCGAACGTGTATCGCTTGTCGACGAGCAAGCGCGGCATCCGGCGTCGCTCGGCGGCCAGCGAATCACGTGCGCGGGTCAGTTCCTTCTCCTTGACGAGCAGTCGCTCGCGGGCGGCGTCCCACTCCTGCGGGGAGACGATCGGCGGCAGGTTCACGGTGATCCTTCCTCTCTGAGGTAGTCATCGACGGCATCGAACAGGCGCTCCCAGAGCGCGCGCTGGTGATCCATCCAGTCCGCGGCGACGCTCAGCACCTCGGGCGCCAGCGCCAACTGGTGCGTGCGTCCGTGCACCGTGCGGGTCACGACGCCGGTCTCCTCGAGCACCCGCAGGTGCTTGGAGATCGCGGGCTTGGAGACGCCGAACCCGGCGGTGGCGACGCCGACCGTCGCCGGACCTTTGGCGAGGCGCTCGACGATCCCGCGCCGGATCGGGTGCGACAGCGCCCTGAACGGATCGTTAACCATTAGGTTAATCGTAGCAGCGCGCCGACGGCCCGGACAGACCGCAGCTACAGCCCGAGCGACCGGCCGAGGATCTCCTTCATGATCTCGTCGGTGCCGCCGCCGATCGGGTATCGGAGGCATGCCAGCCGAGCTTGCGGATCGGATTCGCGGTGACGCCCGCCCCGCGATCGATGATCAAAAACGAGATCCCGTGGTGCCCGCCCTCGGGCTTCGTCGTCACCGCGGTCACGAGTGCGTCGGCGCGCACGCCGCCGGTGATGAACAGCTTTGAGCCGTTGACCACGTAACCGCCTTCGGCGCGCCGCGCGTGGGTGCGGATCGCCGCTACGTCGGAGCCGGCGCCCGGCTCGGTGATCGCCAGCGCAGCGATCAGCTCGCCGCGCAACCCGGGCACCAGGTAGCGCTGCTTCTGCCGGTCGGTTCCGAACCGTTCGATCGGCGGCAGCGCGATCCCAGCATGTGCGCCGAGGCCGGCCGCGACCCCGCCCGAGCCGCAGCGGGCCAGCTCCTCGACCAGCACCGCTGCCGCGACCGTGTCGCCCGAGCCGCCGTACTCAGAGGGGAACTTCAACCCCAGATAGCCGGCATCGGCCAACCGATGAAACGCCTCGTTCGGGAACCACCCGGCGGCCTCCCACTCGTCGGCGTGTGGCGCCAGCCGCGTCGCCACGAACGCGCGTATCTCGGCGCGCAGCCGCTCGTGCGCGGGCGTCAACGGCGGGACCGGCGCGCGCGACGCGGTTATCCGTCGGCCTCCTGGACCGCCGCGACGGCGCCCTGGAAACCGATCTTGGAATGGGTCCCGTCGCAGAACGGCTTCGTGGTGGAGCCGCCGCAGCGGCACAGGAACACCGCCGCACCCTTGGTCTCTACGGGGTTGCCGTCGGCGTCGATCAGCTCGATCGCGCCGACGACCTTGTACGGGCCGTTCTCGGTCACCGTCACCTGTACCTCGGACATCGCTCACGCTCCCTTGCGTTTGTTGCCTGCGCAGACGCTACCGCCCAGTCCACTCGTCCAGCTCAGAGCCCGTACGAGCGCCCGATCACGTCGAGCATGATCTCGTCGGTGCCCGCGCCGATCCGGTTCAGGCGCATGTCGCGCCAGACGCGCTCGATCCCGTACTCCTGCATATAGCCGGCGCCGCCGTGGATCTGGATGCACTCGTCGGCGACCTCGACGGCGATCCGCGACGCGTGCAGCTTGGCCATCGAGATCTCGCGGACCGGGTACTCGCCGTTCTGGAAGCGCCACGCGGTCGTGTACACGAGCTGGCGGGCGGTCTCGATCTTGGTGGCCATCTCGGCGAACTTGTGGCGGATCACCTGGAAGTGGCCGATCTGACGGCCGAACGCCCGGCGCTCGGTGGCGTACAGCAGGGTGCGGTCGAACACGTTCTGCGCGCCCGCGACCGCGCCGGCGGCACCGATCAGACGCTCACCCTGCAGCTCCCACATGATGTGGTAGAAGCCCTTGCCGATCTGGCCGAGCACCGCCGACTCGGGCACGCGGACGTCCTGGAAGGCGAGCAGTGCCGTGTCGGAGGAGTGCATCCCGAGCTTCTTGAGCCGCTTCTCACGGATCACACCGGGCGCGTCCATCGGCACCAGGAACAGCGTGAACCCGTCGTACCCGGCGTCGACGTTGGTCTTGGTGACGAGCACGATCGCGTCGGCGCGGTGACCGTTGGTGATGTAGGTCTTCGATCCGTTGATCACATATTCGCCGGCGCCGGGATCGTGCACGGCGCGGGTCTTGATCCCCGCCACGTCGGAGCCCGCGTCGGGCTCGGTGATCCCGAGGCAGAGGATCTTGCGGCCCTGGATCGCCGGCACCACCCATTGCTGCTTCTGCTCCTCGGTGCCGAACGCGAGGATCGGCGGCATCGCCATGTCGGTGTGAACCGCGACTCCCATCACGAGGCCGCCCGAGTGGGCGTGCGCCAGCTCCTCGGCCAGCACCAGGCTGGTGTAGTAGTCGCCGCCCTGACCGCCGTACTGCTCGGGCTTGTCGAGGCCGAGGAAGCCGAGCTCGCCCATCCGCGCGAACACCGAGTCCGGGAACGTCGTCTGCTCCCACTCCTCGGCATGGGGCTGGAGCTCGGCGACGACGAACCGGTGGATCGATTCGCGCAGCTGCTCGTGCTCGTCGGTGAAGATGAAGTGCCTACGGGCGGAAGCGTGGTCAGGCTTGATCACGTCGGAGGTGGCCATCGGGATCTCTCCTGGGCTCGAACGGCGGGGCGAGTGCTCTCAAAGTGAACAGTAGAGCTTTCCACTGTTCACTTCAGGCGGCGCGTAGGCTGTCGGTCGATGCGTTATCACACGATCAACTACAGGCTGGCCGCCACCGGCGTGGCGACGATCGCGCTCGATCAACCACAGACCCGCAACGCCTTGTCCGACGAGCTGCTCGGCGAGCTGCTGGACGCGCTGCGCACGGTCCGCGACGATCCGCGGGCGCGCTGCCTGGTGCTGACCTCGACCCACGATCGGGTGTTCTCCAGCGGCGGCAACCTGACCGGGTTCTCGGCCGACGTGCCGCTGGTCGCCAAGCACGTCGCCAACGAACGGTTCCCGGCCGTGTTCCGCGCACTCGGTGAGCTCGGCAAGCCCTCGATCTGCGCCGCCAATGGACATGTGCTGGCGGGCGCACTGGGGCTGGCGCTGGCCTGCGATCTGGTCGTCGCCTCCGATGCCGCCCGCTTCGGCACGCCGGAGATCAACGTCGGCCTGTTCCCGTTCATGATCATGGCGCTGATCTATCGCAACGTCGGCGCCAAGAAGACCGCCGAGCTGATGCTGCTGGGCGAGCAGATCTCGGCCGTCGAGGCCGAGCGGATCGGGATCGTCAACCGCGTTGTCGCCGCCGACGAGCTCGACGCTGCCGTCGGCGCGTGGGCGGGCAAGCTCGCCGCCAAGTCGCCGGTGCTGATGAAGCTCGGCAAGGACGCGATGTACCGCCAGCAGGACATGGCGCTCGACGATGCGATCGCGTTCCTCCGCTCGCAGCTGACGATCGCGTTCAGTACCGAGGACATCCAGGAAGGCGTGCGCGCGTTCTTCGAGAAGCGCGCTCCGGAGTGGACGGGGCGCTGACCTGTCCACGAGCCGCCCGGCCCGAGCCGGCCGCTATGACGCGCAGCCACCGAGCTTCTCGTTGGCCACCTCCCGGTCGATCAGCGACGTGATGTCGTAGCTCTCGGCTGCGGTCGGCAGTGCGACCGTCGCTTTGGTGCCGAAATCGAACAGATTCATCGTCACCCCCAGGCGCAGATGCTGCTGCGCGACGCATTCCGGGAACGACAGGTACAGGCGCCGGGCGAGATTGTGGTGGTCGACCCAGACCTGCATGTGCAGCGTGCTTGAGCCGATCGTCGAGATCAGCCGCTGGATCGCCTTGCGTGCCGCTGCGCGGTCGGCGGCCGGGACGAGCCGGGTGTAGCGGTTCAGATTGACGGCCACGGCGTAGTGCGTGGTGGCGACGCCACGGATCGTCTGCGTCCCGAGCTTCTGCGCGTCGGCCCCGACGGCCTTCAGATAGGTGAGGAACTGCGTCGGGCTCGAGCCGCCGCTGGGCAGTCCGCCGATGCCGAGTTGGTTGAGCGTCGACGTGAGGTTGTACGTCAGCCAGGGTTTGCTGGTGAGCGTCGAGACACCCGGGATGCCCGAGGCCGAGATCCAATATGTCTTGCCGGAAAAGCGTTCGGAGATGTTGACCGATCGACCCAGCACGCTCTCGTGCAACGCGATCTCACCCCGGTTGGCGGAGTCGAGGATCGTCCCGGACATCGAGGCTTTGAGCGAAGTGGAGCCGGTGATGCTCATCGTCGCCTGGAACCGGTAACCGCTGCTCGAGCCGGTGACGTTGGCCGCCCGGACGATCGCGGAGCCGGCGTCCGTCTTCGATGAGCCCCCACTCGAGCCGCACCCGGCGAGCGTGATCATGAGCGCCGCCGCAACCGCCGCCAGGGCACTCGAGCTGATTCGCATCGCTCCGCCGCCGGTCATCGTCGGGACGGCGAGCTGAGGAATCCGGCGATCCCGCTCGACGCCGGCTCCGGGCGTCCGTAGTAGAAGCCTTGGATCGCATCGACGCCGAGTCGCCGGACGGCGTCGGCCTGCCCTTCGCTCTCGACGCCCTCAGCGATGACTCGCAGCGTCAGCTGCGAGGCGATCGACACGACCGCGTCGACGATCGCGCGACCGGCGTCGCTCGTCCTGATGTCGGAGATGAAGCTGCGATCGATCTTGACCCCGTCGATCGGCAGCCGCTTGACGTAGGAAAAGGACGCACAGCCCTTGCCGAAGTCGTCGACCCAGATCCGGATCCCGAGCTTGCGCATCTCGTCCAAGGTGACCGCGGCGCCATGTAGATCCTCGATCACCGAGCGCTCGGTCACCTCCAGCCAGAGCGCCAGCGGATCAAGGCCGCCATCGCGGCACGTCTCAGCGACTCGCGTCGCCAGCCCCGGATCGCGCAGGCTCTCCGGCGACACGTTGGCGTGCAGCTCAAGGCCACTCAGTCCCGGCAGCCGCCGCCAGCTCGCCACCTGCGTCACCGCCAGCGTGAGGATCGTGGCGTCCAACAGCGACCACGCGTCGAATTGCTCGACGCGCCTCAGCATCGGCTCGACGTCGAGCACGTCGCCGCCGTCGGTGCGCCAGCGCGCCAGCGCCTCGACTGCGCGCAGCGTGTCGGTCTCGCAGTCGACCACAGCCTGGAAATGCGGCTCCAGGCGTCCGGGTCCGAGCACATCGCTCAGCGAGGTCGGGCCCGCCGCGTTTTCTGTTGTCTGCGCTGCGATCACGAGCTTCGTTTTGCGCCTCTCTGCGCCGGACGCTGCAATCAACGCCGGCGTACACCGGTACGGTTTGGAGCCCGTGGCTCAGGTTACGGCGCGTCGCTGTATCAGCGCCGTCTCCCCAGCACGCTAACGGAGTTGTCGGAACCGGGCCAACCTCAACCCTACACGCCCGTAGCCTGGCGGTGCGGTGACGCCCGCCGCGGTCGACTTGACGCCACGCTCGCCGGCGTGCCAGAGTGAGGAGTGGGACGTGCTACTTCCCATCAGCCGTGGCCACCGACGCTTCCTCGACATCCCTGCTGCGGCCGCTGGCCGACGACCTCGCGGCGCGGCGCGCGCAGCTGCAGTTCGGCGGAGGACAGGCGAAGATCGATGCGCAGCACGCGGCCGACAAGCTGACCGCTCGTGAGCGGATCGCGCTGCTGATCGACGGCGGGACGTTCACCGAGCTGGGGATCCATGGCCGGCCGCACTTCTCGCAGCGCGCGATGGATGGCCGCGAGGCCCCGGCCGACGGCGTGATCACCGGCTACGGCAGGATCGACGGCCGCCTGGCCGCGGTCGTCGCCTACGACTTCACGGTGATGGCTGGGTCGATGGGCATGACCGGCGAGCTGAAGGTCACGCGCCTGCGCGAGCTGGCGCTGACCAAACGGATCCCGCTGATCTGGCTGCTGGACTCGGCCGGGGCGCGGATCCAGGAGGCGGTCGGCTCGTTGTTCGCCGGCACCGGCCACCTGTTCCGCGAAGAGGTGATCAACTCCGGCGTGATCCCCCAGGTTGCGGCGCTGATGGGGCCGTGCGCGGCGGGCACCGCGTACATCCCCGGCCTGGCAGACTTCGTGCCGATGGTGCGCGGCCGCGGCTCGATGGCGCTGGCCGGCCCGCATCTGGTGCGCGCCGCGGTCGGCGAGGAGGTCACCCAGGAGCAGCTCGGCGGCTCGCGCGTGCACTGCCGCACGTCGGGGGTCGGCGACCTCGAGGTGGCCGACGACCCCGACTGCATCGCCCAGATCAAGCGGTACCTGAGCTTCTTCCCGTCCAGCTGCGACGAGCCGCCGCCGATCGTGGAGGTCGGCGACCCCGTCGATCGCGCCGACGAGGAGCTGCTCGACGTGCTGCCAGAGTCCAATCGCAAGCCGTACGACATGTACGCAGTGATCCGCCGGATCGTCGACGACGGCGATCACTTCGATCTCAAGCCCCAGTTCGCCAAGACGATCATCACCTGCCTGGCGCGGTTCGGGGGGCGGCCGGCGGGGATCGTCGCCAACCAGCCCAGGCACCTGGGCGGGATCCTCGACAACGACTCGGCCGACAAGGCGGCCCGGTTCATCAACCTCTGCAACGCCTACGGGATCCCGCTCGTGTACCTGATGGACGTGCCCGGTTTCATGGTCGGCACCAAGGTCGAGGAGGCCGGGATCATCCGGCATGGCGCCAAGATGCTGTACGCGACCGCCAACGCGACCGTCCCGAAGATCACGGTCGTGCTGCGCAAGGCTTACGGTGCCGGCTACTACGTGATGTGCGGCCGCGCGTTCGAGCCCGACCTGATCGTCGCCTGGCCGAGTGCGGAGATCAGCGTGATGGGCGCTGAGGGCGCGGTCGAGATCATCTTCCGCAAGCAGGTCGCGGAGGCCGACGATCCCGAGGCCAAGCGAGCCGAGCTGATCGCCGAGTTCCGCAAGATCATCGACGTCTATGTCGCGGCCGGCAACGACATGATCGACGACGTGATCGACCCCCGGGAGACGCGCGCGACGATCTGCCGGGCGCTCGAGATGGCCGCGGGCAAGCGGGTCGAGCGCCCGTTCAAACGATCGGGAGTCGTTCCCGTATGAGCCTCGACGACCCGGCGATCATCACCTGCGCGATCTCCGGCGCGCTCGCCAACCGCCGGCAGTGCCCGGCGATCCCGTACACGCCCGCCGAGTACGCCGCCGAGGCGCGCCGGATCGTCGACGAGGGGGGCGTCCACATCCACATCCACGCCCGCTCGCCCGATGGCGCGCCGAGCTACGAGGTCACCGATTTCATGGCGATCCGCGACGCGATCGTCGACGAGGTCGGCGACGCCGCGATCATCAACTTCTCGACCGGCACGATCGGCGTCCCGGTCGCCAGGCGGGTCGACTACCTGCGCGCGTGCCGGCCCGCCGTGGCCGCGCTCAACATGGGTTCGCTGAACTACGCCAAGTACTCGCGATCGCGCAAGGACTTCGTCTTCCAGTTCGTGTTCGCCAACCCGTTCGACGAGATCGTCGAGCTGCTCGAGGCGATGCGTGTGCTGTCGATCAAACCCGAGCACGAGTGCTTCGACGTCGGCCACGTCGCGTCGCTGGCACCGCTGGTCGAGATGGGTCTGCTCGACGCCCCGCTGCACGCCGACTTCGTGATGGGTGTGCTCGGCGGGGTGCCCGCCACGACCCGTGACCTCGCACGGATGGCCGACACGCTGGCCGAGGCCTGGCAGGATCACAAGCACCACTGGGGCGTGATCGGGATCGGTCGCGTCCAGTGGCGGATGGTCGCCGCGGCGCTGACGCTCGGCGGCTCGGTCCGGGTCGGCCTGGAGGACAACTTCTATCTGCCCGACGGCACGATGGCGCGCTCCAACGGCGACCTGGTCGCGCGAGCGCGGCGTCTGACCGAGGATTGCGGGCGGCGGCCGGCGACGGTCGCTGAGGCCCGCGCGTTGCTCGGGATCCCCAGCCCGGTCGCCGCGTGACCCTGCCGCTCGCCGGCATCACCGTGCTGGACCTCACCCGGCTGCTGCCCGGCGGGTTCTGCTCGTGCCTGCTGTCGGACTTCGGCGCGGACGTGATCAAGGTCGAGGACACCGGCGCCGGCGACTACGTCCGCTGGGCGGCGCCGCGCTACGAGGGCGCGGCCGACAGCGCCGGGGGCGCGTCGTTCCTGGCGCTGAATCGCGGCAAGCGCTCGATCCGGATCGATCTGAAGTCGGAGCGGGGGGTCGAGGTGCTGCTGGCGCTCGTCCGTGATGCCGACGTGCTGCTGGAGTCGTTTCGCCCCGGCGTGATGGACCGGCTGGGGGTCGGCTACGAGCGCCTGCGGCAGGCGAACCCGCGGATCGTGTACTGCTCGATCACCGGCTACGGCCAGGACGGCCCCTATCGAGACCGCGCCGGCCACGACATCAACTACCTCGCGCTCGGTGGTCTGCTCGGCCTCACGGGCGAGCGCGACGGCCCGCCGATCCAGGCGGCCGGCCAGATCGCCGACGTCGGCGGTGGCGCCTTGACGGGAGCGGTCGGGATCCTGGTCGCGCTGCGCGAGCGCGACCGCTCGGGCGCGGGCCAGTTCGTCGACTGCTCGATGTTCGACGGGGCGCTGTCGTGGCTGGGCCTGGTGGCGGCCGACCTGTTAGCGACCGGGCGGACGCCGGCGCGTGGCGAGCTGCCGCTGGCGGGTCGCTTCAACTGCTACCGCCCGTACGCGTGCGCCGACGGATGGGTGGCGCTGGGGGCGCTGGAGCCGAAGTTCTGGAAGGCGTGGTGCGACGGTGTCGGCCGCGCCGACCTGCTCGGCAACGCGTTCGACTCGCCAGGCTCGGCGTCGCATGATGCCGTCGCCGAGATCTTCCGGTCACGCACGCGCGAGCAGTGGACGCGGTTCTCGGAGGTCCACGACTGCTGTCTGGAGCCCGTGCTCGAGCTCGACGAGGCGCTCGAGTCGGAGCTGGTCAAGACGCGGGAGATGGTCGTCACGCTGGCGCAGCCGGGCGCGACCCGGCCCGTGCGGCTGCTCGGGGTGCCGATCAAGCTCGGCCGTACGCCGGCCGACCCGACGCGCGCGCCTGGGCCGGCGCTCGGCGAGCACACCGACGAGCTGCTGGCCGCCGCCGGCTTCGACGCCACCGAGATCGCCGAGCTGCATCAGCAGGGGGCGGTCGCCGGGACCGAGCCGGGGCCGGGCGGCAGCTTCATGTCGGGCTGACCGTGCCGGAACCCGGGATGCTGAAGATGTCCGAGCTGGCGCAGCGCTCGGGCGTGAGCGCCGGCACGATCAAGCACTACCTGCGCGAGGGGGTACTCGGTCCGGACCAGGAGGTCGTGCGCACGAGCCGGAACATGGCCTGGTATCCGGAGTCGTTCGTCGAGCGGATCAAGCTCGTCAAGCGGCTGCAGGAGCAGCGCTTCATGCCGCTGCGCGTGATCCGTGAGCTGATCGCCTCAGACCCCGAGCGGGCCGCCCGGCTGGTCGCGCTCGAGGACCGGATCGCCAAGCGCGCCGCCGAGCTGCGCGAGCGTGGTCGCGTCTCGCGGGCGGTCGTGCGTGATGCCTACGGCCTGCCCGCCAACGTGCTGGCGCGCCTGCAGCAGCTCGGCGTGCTCAGCCCCACGCGCCGCGGCTACGACGCCGACGACGTCGCGATCATCGAGGCGATCTCCCGCTTCCGCGCCGGCGGCTACGAGCAGGCGCTCGGCTTCACCGTGTACGACGTGCTGCGCTACCGCGATGCGCTCGAGCCGCTGGTCCGTGACGAGGTCTCGGTGCTGCTGGCTCGGCTGTCGGGTGAGATCGACGTCGAGCGGGCCGCCGGGATCGTCGCCTCGGGAGCCGAGCCGATGCGCGAGCTGGTCGGCGCGATGCACTCCAAGCTGCTGTCGGCCGAGCTGCGCCGTCAGCGCGAAGAGGGCTGAGCTGCAGGCGGCTGCGGCTGGGTCGTGGCGGGCAGCAGCGGCGAGATCACGAGTAGCGCGGCCAGCCCCGCCACCTGCCACCAGAGCGCGTGGCGCAGCGCGTCCGCGAAGCCGTGGTGTCGCAGCACGTTGAAGAAGATCGTCCCCAGCACCGCCACTCCGACCCCGGAGCCGAGCTGCTGCAGGGCGTTCAGCGTGCCCGACGCCGACCCGGCCTCGGCGTCTGAGACGGCGCCAATGATCGTGCCGAACGCGGGCACCACGAACAGGCCCATGCCCATGCCGACGAGCAGCAGCGGTCCTGCCAGCTCCCACGTGGTCAGCGGCGAGACGTGCGCCGCCAGCACGGCGACGGCGGCGTAGCCGAGGATCGAGAGGGCCGTTCCGGCCTGGATCAGGGTCCGGCCGGGAGCACGCGCCAGCACGGTGCCGGCCAATGGCGCGGTCACCGCGGTGCCGAGCGGGAACGGCGCCAACGTCAGTCCGGCATGGATCGCCGAGAAGCCCTCGCCGAGCTGGGCGAACAGCGTGATCGCGAGCATCGAACCGACCATTCCGCCGAAATACAGCATCATCACCAGTGCGCCGGCCGAGTATCCGCGGTGGGCGAAGATCGCCGGCTGCACGAGCGGATCACGCCCAGCCGCCACTCGCCGTCGCAGGTGCAGGCCGAACACACCCAGCAGCGCGACGCCGGCGACGATCGAGCCGTAACACCAGGCTGGCCACCCGAGCACCCGCCCCTGGATCAGCGGGTACACGATCGCCATCGCCGCGACCGCCGCGATCGCGACGCCGGTCAGATCGAGCTCACGCGCATGCCGCACCGTGCTGCGCGGCAGCAGCCGCGCTGCGCCGGCCAGCGCCAGCAACCCGAGCGGCACGTTGATCAGGAACACGCCCCGCCACTGCGTGTGCCACAGGTCAAGCGTGACGATCGCGCCGCCGAGGATTGGCCCGATCATCGCCGCGCAGCCCATCACCGGGCCGAACAGCCCGAACGCCTTGGCGAACTCCTCGCCGGGAAACACCTCGCGCAGCACGCCGAGGCCCTGCGGGATCATCAGCGCGCCGGCCAGGCCTTGCGCGATCCGGGCCGCGACCAGCACCCCGGTGCTCGGCGCCACCCCACACAGCATCGAGGCCGACGTGAACCCGGCCGCTCCCACCAGGAACAAACGCCGTCGGCCGAACAGATCGCCCAGCCGTCCACCGGTCAGCAGCCCGACCGCCAGTGCCAGCGGATATCCGCCCACGATCCACTCAAGCGCCGTCGCGGAGGTGTGCAGATCGCGGTGGATCGCCGGCGCGGCGACGTTGACGACGGTCCCGTCGAGCAGGTCCATGCACTCGGCGGCGAGGATCACCAACAGGATCAACCAGCGCCTCGGGTGGGGAACGCGGACCGGGTGGCCGCTGGGCTCGGGGTCGGACCGGCGCGAATCGCCGGGGGCGGGCGCGGGGACGGCGCGTCGCGCCGCGTCGGGGCTCTTTGTCGACATCTGGCTATCGCCTCCTGGATCGGGTCCACGTCATCGAGACACGGTTTCAGAACATTGATCGCAAACATTGTTCGCAAAGATTCGAACAGTGTTCCAGAACCACGACCGGGCCGTCAAGTTAGGATTTGGCGCAGATGAGCGCCGACGAGTTGCCAGCGGCCCCCCGCCTCCCCGCGCGCGCAGGCACGCGGTCACGGCGCGTACCGCGAGTGCGGGCGCTGACGCTCGACGCGATCGCCGCCGCGGCGCTGCGGGTCGTCGATCAGGAGGGACTGGACGCGATGACGATGCGCCGGGTGGCCGGGGAGCTCGGCACCGGCGCCGCCTCGCTGTACGCCTATGTCGACAACAAGGAGCGCTTGACGGAGCTGGTGGTCGACCGGGCGCTCGGCGAGCTTCAGCCGCCCACCGCTGACGACGGCCCCTGGCAGGAGCAGCTCAAGGACGGACTGCGGGAGCTGCGGGCGCTGCTGGCGCGCCACCGTGACCTGGCGCGGGCGTCGTTCGCACACATCCCGCTCGGCGAGAACGCGCTCCGGGCGAGCGAGTGGATGATCGCGACGCTGCGCCGCGGGGAGCTACCGACACAGGTGATCGCCTACGCCTGCGACCTGCTGCCGCTGTACGTCACCGCGATCGCCTACGAGGAGTCGGTGTACGCCGGCGAGCGAATTTCGCCTGACCAGATCGCCGAGTACGTCGCCGAGATGCGGTCCTACTTCGAGTCGCTGCCCTCGCAGCGGTTCCCGAACGTGGTCGCGTTCGCGACGGCGCTGACCGCCGGCTCCGAGGGCGAGGAGCGGTTCGAGTTCGGGCTCGAGGTGCTGATCGGCGGGCTCGAGGCGATGGCGCGCTAGTGGGCGGTGTACGTGGCCCGGGAGGCGCGTCACCACCAGACCTCGTGGTCCTCCATCACGCCGAACCCCCGTGCGAGCTCGATCGGCTCAGAGCCGCCCGCCCGCCCCAGCGAGCCGCTGAACGTGCCGAACGGCTGGCGGTAGCGGCTGCGGATCAGCAGCAGGTTCTCACGGCGCTCGCGCGTCGCCTCGGCATGGAAGCGCAGTCCGCCGACGCCTGACAGGTCGTCGTCGAACGTGACCGGCGGCGGTTCGTGCGCCTCACCGTCGACCCAGACCGTGCGCTCGGAGCCGCTGGCGGGGTCGTTGACGCCCTCGACGAGGTTCCACGCCAGCGCCCGCCCGTCGAGCGCATGGCCGACGCCGGCGCACCAGCGCCAGCGGGTGTGGCGCGCGTAGTAGGCGGCGGTGTCGTCGATCACGGCGAGCGCATCCGACGCGACCGGCGCCGCGCCGGGCAGCGTGACCGTGCCGCGGGCCGCGACGCCGCCCTGCTTGCGCGTCCAGCCGTAGCCGTCGCCGCTGACGCACACGCTCTCAACCCCGGGCTGCTCGTCCAGCGTCAACTCGATCCGCACGTCGCGGGCGCGCACCGACACGCTCCCGGGGCGCAGGACGACGCCGGCGCGGCCGGGCGCGGTCCGCTCATGGAGCCGGGCGTCGCGACGATCCCAGACGGCCCAGAACGACTGGCGCCCGCGGCCGATCCGGACGGTCGCGACGCACAGCATCAGCTCTGGCCCGAACACGCCGACATAGCGCCACGCCTTCAGCGGCCGGCTGCCGAACCGGCCCGGCATCGCCGCCGGCGGTAGCGCCAGCCCGTTCAGCGCGACGGGCCGGGCCTCACCGAAGCGGCCGCGGTGGGGCAGCGTCGCCAGGGCGGTAGCGTATCGGCGGCGGCTCATCCGGCCGAGGGGTAGCACACCGTCACGCCGCCCGCGGCCGCGACCGGTCGGGAGCGCAGGCCGATCCCGCAGGGGCGGCTGCGGCGCTATCGTTGACTGACTCGTCAATCGGCCCACCCTGGAGAGGAGCGCGAGTGCGAGCCGCCGCGATTCAACTGAACGCCACAGACGACGTCGACCGCAACCTGCAGACGGCCGACCGGCTGGTGCGCCGGGCGGCAGGGCTCGGCGCCGACCTGGTCGTGCTGCCCGAGACGTGGACGGTGATGGGCGCGCGCGAGCAGATGATCGCGGGCGCGCAGGCGCTCGACGGTCCCGCGATCACGTGGGCGCGGGCGATCGCCGCGGAGCTCGGCATCGATCTGATCGCGGGGTCGTTCGCCGAGCGCCGCGACGGCGCGCCGCTGCTCTCCAACACCAGCGTGCACCTCGATCCGCGGGGCGAGATCACCGCGGTCTACCGCAAGATCCACCTGTTCGACGTCGAGATCGATGGGGGCGTGTACAGCGAGGCGAGCACCTACGCGTCCGGCACGGAGATCGTCACGACGACGCTTGCATCGGGGACGCCGGCCGGCCTGAGCATCTGCTTCGACCTGCGCTACCCGGAGCTGTATCGGATCCTGGCGCTGCGGGGGGCGCAGCTGCTGACGGTCCCGAGCGCGTTCACGCTGCGCACCACCCGTGACCACTGGGAGACGCTGCTGCGGGCCCGCGCGATCGAGAACCAATGCTTCGTCGTCGCGCCCAACCAGATCGGCGATCACCCCGCCGGCCTACGGTCCGGCGGGCGTTCGCTGATCATCGACCCCTGGGGGGTCGTGCTGGCGGGGGCTGCCGACGACGAGGGCGTGATCACCGCCGAGCTCGACTTCGAGGCGCTGCGCTCGATTCGCGCGCGGTTGCCGACGCTGCCGCGCCGCGTGCCGGCCGTGTACGACTGGAGTGCGGGGGCGGGAGCGTCGCGGTGACCGCCGCGGCGACGGAGCGCCGGCGGCAGATCCTCGACGCCGCCGTGCGCGTGTTCGCACGGCAGGGGTTTCACACCTGCCGGGTGTCGGACATCGCCGACGAGGCGGGCGTCGCCTACGGGCTCGTCTACCACTACTTCTCCTCGAAGGAGGAGATCCTCGACACCCTGTTTTTGGAGCGCTGGGACGTGATGCTCGAGGCGATCGCCGCGGCTGACGCCTCCGTCAGCTCCCCGCGTGAGAAGCTCGGGTCGATCGCTGCGTTCATCGTCGACTCCTACCGATACGACCCCGACGTGATGAAGGTGATCATCGTCGAGGTCACGCGCGCCGCCAACACGTTCGGGCTGACGCATCTGGCCAAGATCCGCGAAGCGTACGCGGGCATCGCCGCGATCGTGGCGGCCGCCCAGGCGGACGGCAGCTTCCGTTCCGAGATCACCCCGGCGTTCGCCGCCCAGACCTTCTACGGCGCGATGGAGCAGCTGTTGACCGGCTGGATCTTCGAATCGCGCGCCACCGGCGAACCGGAGTTCGAGCAGGCGAAGGCGATGATCGTCGACATGATCTGCGGCGGGCTCGAGCCGCGCGACGAGCCGCCCGTCAGCGAGTCTGATTGAATGCGGACGCGATGATGGAGAGCCCGCTCATGAAGCGACTGGTCTGGTCCGGCATGGTTGCCGGCCTCGGCGCGCTGGCCAGCCTGGCCTCGACGCGGCTCGCGGCCGTGATCTGGATGCGCATCTTCGGCGAAGAGCCCCCTGAGTGACTGACGAGCCGCAAAGTCAGTCACCGGCCGCGGATGAGCCGGTGACCGAGGAGCGTCCGGCCGCGACCGGCGAACAGCCGACCGCAGAGCATCAGACCACGCCGAGCGAGACGGTCACGCTGCCGACGCAGATCTCCGAACCGGCGATCGTGACGACGCCGCCCGCGGATACGCGCCCGCCGCTCCCGCCGCCGGTGCCGCCGGCGATCGAGACCGAGCCGCCGACCGGCCCGTCGGCGGTCGACAAGGTCACCGCGCTGGTCGCCGAGCGCCCCGAAATCGGCGTCGGCGGCGCATTCGCCGGCGGAATCGTATTGGCCCTGATCCTCAAGCGCCTTGGCCGCTGACGAACAGAAGACGTCCGAGCTGGGCGTCGCCGTCCAGCAGGTCTCCGAGAAGGTCTCGGTCCTCATCCGGGAGGAGATCGAGCTCGCCAAGGCGGAGGTCACGACCAAGCTCACGAGCCTCGCGCGTGGCGCGGTGGCCGCGATCATCGGGGCCGTATTCGGCTTCTTCGCGCTGATCTTCGTCCTGCTGACGCTCGCCTGGGGTCTGAACTCGCTGCTGAGCTCGATCTGGCTGGGCTTCGCGATCGTGATGGTGCTGCTGCTGGCACTGACCGGCGGCGCGCTGCTGTTCGCGCTGCGCAAGCTCAAGGTCGGGGCCCCGACGCCCAAGATGGCGATCGAAGAGGGCAAGAAGATCCGCACGACGATCTCGTCCGGCGGCGAGCGCTGATGCCGGACACCCGGAGCCCGGAGGAGATCCGCCAGTCGATCGAGGCCCACCGCGGCGAGCTCGGGACCGCCGTCGCGCAGCTGCGGACCGAGGTCGTCCGGCTGACGGACTGGCGCGGCCAGCTGCGGGTCCACCAGCGCGAGGTGCTGATCGGCGCCGCCGCGACCGGGTTCGTGCTCGCCGGCGGGATCGCGGGGATCACCGGCATCCTCACCCGGCGCAGGCGCCGGCGCTGAGCGCTCGCCGCTCCGGCCGGACGCGGCCCACCGATCGTCAGCTCGATCACCGATGGCGACCCTATATCGCTGCACGACGCCGACCGACTGGTTGTGTCCGTGCGGGCGCGTCGCGCGGGCGCTGCGCCGCGAGCGCATCGCCGTCGACACGGTCAGGGTGCCCCAGCGCCGCTCCCAGCGGCCGGAGGTCGAGGCACTGTCTGGCCAGCGCCGGGTTCCGCTGCTGGTGATCGACGGCGCCGTGATCTGCGACTCGCGGCGGATCGTCGAGCACCTGCGGTTCCGCCGCGAGCGGGCCGCCGGGGGCTGAGCGGACGGCCGCCGGCTCGGTCGGCTACGTTCGTGTCGTGTTGCTCGTCACGGGAGCGACCGGCAACGTCGGTCGCGAGGTCGTCAGACAGCTCGCGGGCGCGGGCCGTCCGGTCAAGGGCTTGGTCCGCAACCAGCACAGCGCCGACCGCCTGCCGGCAGGCGTCGAGCCGGTGATCGGCGATCTCGGCCAGCCGGAGACGTTCGTCGCCGCGCTCTCAGACGTGACCGCGATCCATCTCCTGGCCGGCTATGCCGGCCTTGACGCGCTACTGTCGGCGGCACGCGAGACCGGGGTGCGCCGGATCGTGCTGCAGTCGTCAAGCTCCGCTCCGAGCGGCGACCTCGACAACGCGGTCGCGCGCTACCACATCCTCGCCGAGCGGGCGGTTCGCGCGTCCGGCCTGGAATGGACGTTTCTGCAACCCAACACGTTCATGACCAACACGCTCGACTGGCGCGATCAGCTCGCCGCCGGCGACACCGTCCGGGCCGCGTTCGGCGGTGTCGCGGTGGCGACGATCGACCCGGCCGATATCGCCGCCGTGTCGGTGCAAGCGCTGACGACGGACGGGCACGCCGGCCGCAGCTACCGGCTCAGCGGACCGCAGGCCCTGCGTCCGGGCGACCGCCTCGAGATCCTCGCCCGAGTCTTGCGACGTCCGCTGCGCTTTGAGCCGCTGTCCGACGAGCAGGCGCGCGCCGAGATGACCGCTGACATGCCGGCCGAGTACGTCGACGCGTTCTTCTCGTTCTTCGTCGACGGGACGATCGATGAGACGACCGTCCATCCCACCGTGCAGGAGCTGCTCGAACGCCCGCCGGCGAGCTTCGAGCAGTGGGTCCGGGCGCACGTCGGCGAGTTCGCCGCGGGCTGAGCCGCGGTCACGGGCTCAGGCGATGCAGGTCACGCGGAAACAGCGTCGTCTCACGGACGTTGGCCGCGCCGGTCAGCCGCGCGACCCATCGCTCGAGCCCGATCGCGAACCCGCCGTGCGGCGGCATCCCGTAGCGAAACGTCTGCAGGTAGCCGGCGAACGGCTCCGGATCGAGCCCACGGGCTCCGAGCGCCGCCAGGTAGTCCTGGTAGCGGTGCAGGCGCTGGCCGCCCGTCGTCAGCTCGAGCCCGCGGAACAACAGGTCGAAGCTGTTGGAGTGCTCCGGATCGACCGGATCGGGGTGGGTGTAGAACGGTCGTTTGACCATCGGGTAGCCGGTCACGAATACGAACTCGGAGCCGTGCTCGCGGGCGGCCCAGTCGCACAGCCAGCGCTCGTGCGCGGGCGCGAGGTCAGGCTCTGACTCGAGCGGCTGCCCCGTCGCCGTGGCGATCAGCTGTTGCGCATCCCTGAAGCCGATCGACGGGATCTCGACGGGGACGTCCGGCAGCTGCGCGCCCGTCAGCCGCAGCGCGTCGGGTGCGCGATCGGCGATCGCCCCCACCATCGCCGCGATCGCGTCGCGCAGGATCGCCATCACGTCGCCGTGGTCGGCGATGAATCCCAGCTCCGCGTCGAGCGACACGTACTCGCTGAGGTGCCGCGGCGTGTCGTGCGGCTCGGCGCGGAACACCGGGCCGGTCTCGTACACGCGCTCGAACACGCCCACCATCGTCTGCTTGTAGAACTGCGGGCTCTGGGCGAGGTACGCGGGACGGCCGAAGTAGTCGAGCTCGAACACGTTGGCGCCGCCCTCGGTCGCCGACGCGACGAGCTTCGGCGTCTGGATCTCGGTGAACTGCAGCGCGTCCAGCGCCGCCCGGAATCCGGCGATCGACGCCGCCGCCAGCTCGAACACCGCCCGGCGGCGCGGGTGGCGCAGCGTCAGCGGCGCCAGGTCGAGCAGCACCGGCAGCTGCAGCGATAGCTCCGGGCGCCAGAGCTCGACTGGCGGCGGCAGCTCGGTCGCGGCCAGCACGTCGATCTGCACGTCATGCAGCTCGGCGCCGCCCGGGGCCTGGGGCGTGGCGACGACCTCGCCGGTCACGGTGACGACCGACTCCGGCGTCAGTTGCGCCGCCTCGGCGATCCGGTCAGGGTCGGTGATCACCGCCTGGCCGATCGCTGAGCGGTCGCGCAGCACCAGGAACGTGACGCTGCTCAGCTCGCGGCGCCGGTGCAGCCAGCCCGCGACCGTGATCCGCCGACCGGCGTGGCCGGCCAGATCCGACAACAACACCCTGTGCATCGTTCATACCTCCATCGTCGCCCTGAACGTGCGGACGGGTGGGTTGCCCGTGGTGCCACCGCACTTCGCCCCAGAGCTGAGAGGCCTCGTGGGCCCTGTGACGGGGGCCGACCGGCGGGGCTTGATGGGCACGGAGCCGTTGTTCCCCGCAGCTCGGGAGTGTCGTTCACGGGGGCCGAAGTCCGCCTTCGCAGCTGCCGGCGGCTCTCTGCGCTTCGGCTGACCCGCTACTGCTCTCCGTCGTCGCCGATGCGGTGACGGTAGCGCACGCCGCCCGGCTCCGCGACCGGTCTCGTCAGCCCGTCGCGGTCAAGCGGCTGTCCGCGTCGGCGAGCAGTCGCGTGACACCGTCGCGGTCGACCGGCGCCGCGACGCCCCGCTCGGTCACGAGCGCGGTGACGAGCTCGGCGGGGGTGACGTCGAACGCCGGGTTGAGGCAGCGGCTCGCGTCGGGCGTGATCGAGAACCTCGCGCCGGACGGCTCCGATGGCACCGTCGCCACCTCCCATGGATCTCGCTGCTCGATCACGATCTCCGCGCCGGACGCGGTCCGCGGATCGATCGTCGAGCACGGGCCGACGACGACGAACGGGATCTGCCCGGCTCGCGCCGCCAGCGCATGGCCGTAGGTGCCAACCTTGTTGGCGACGTCGCCGTTGGCCGCGACCCGGTCGCAGCCGACGACGACGGCATCGACGGCGCCGCGTGCGATCAGTCCGGCGGCGGCGCCGTCGACGATCACCGCGTACTCGATCCCCAGGCGGCCGAGCTCGTAGGCGGTCAGCCGCGCGCCCTGCAGCAGCGGCCGCGTCTCGGCGGCGAGGACCAGCTCGAGCTCGCCGCGCGCGTGCAGCTCGGCGATCGGAGCCAGCGCCGTGCCGCGGCCGGGCGCCGCCAACGCGCCGGCGTTGCAGTGGGTCAGAACCCGCCGGACGTGCAGACCGGCGAGCAGGTCCGCGCCGTGGGTGGCGAGCGCGGCGCTGGAGGCGATCTCCTGACGCTCGATCGCCCGTGCCTCCCGGAGCGCGGCCGCGGCCCGCCCAGGGCCGGGCTCGTGGGCCGCCGCGGCATCCGCGACGCGGCGCACGGCGTAGGCCAGGTTGACCGCGGTCGGGCGGGCGGAGACCAGCAGGTCGAAGGCTCGCTGGAGCGCGTCCGGGCTCTGATCGAGCGCGAGCTCGAGTGCGATCCCGTATCCCGCCGCGACACCGATCAGTGGCGCCCCGCGGATGCTCAGCCGCTTCAGCGCGTCCGCAACGTCCCGCGCGTCACGGAGCTCGAGCCAGCGCTCATGCCACGGAAGCAGCGTTTGATCGAGCGCCCAGAGGGCGCCGCCGTCGTGGCGCAGTGCCTGCAGCGGCTGCGCCACGGCCTACGGGCTTCGAGCGGCTAGAGCCGGTTCTCGATCGACAGCGGCGCGGCTGGGCGGCCCGCTGTGGCGACGACCTGCTCAGGCTCCGCGTCGGCCGGCTTGAGGCCAAGCGTCTCGAACAGCTCGCCGGACTCGTACATCTCGCTGATGATGTCGCAGCCGCCGATCAACTCGCCGCCGACGAACAGCTGTGGGATCGTCGGCCAGTTGGAGATCGCAGACAGCTCTTGGCGGATCCGCGGGTCGGGCAGAATGTCGACGGCGGCGAACCGCGCGCCGATCGACTGCAGGATCGCGACCGTGCGGGCAGAGAAGCCGCACGCGGGCGCGTCCGGGTTGCCCTTCATGAACAGGATCACCGGGTTCTCGTCGATCGCTTCCTGGATCGCGTCGCGCATCGGATTCGAGGGTTGGTCGCTCATCGAGCCTCCTCTGGAGTTGGCGAAGGGATAAGGGTCTGGATCGAGAGCGCATGGATGCGGTCGCCGACCTCGGCGCCGAACACGTCATAGACGAGACGGTGCTGGGCGATTCGGTTCAGGCCTGCGAACGCGGGTGCGCTCACCACCGCGTTGAAGTGGTGACCATCGCCGGTAACCTCAGCCACCGACTTGGGGATGCCCGCCTCGATCCGTTCCTTGAGCTCCTGCGGGGTTGCGGACACCACCTAAGCGTAGCGAGGACCCACCGCTATACTTCGTGAAGCAATGATCACTCTCACCGACAAGGGCGCCGAGAAGGTTCGCGAGTTCCTCTCCACCCAGAACACCGTCGAGTCAACCGCCGGCCTGCGGGTCGGAGTGCGGGGTGGAGGCTGCTCAGGCTTCCAGTACGCCCTGGCGTTCGACGAGCAGCATGACGGCGACACCGTGTTCGAGGACAAGGGGATCCGTCTGTTGGTCGACACTCCGAGCCTGCCATATGTGCGCGGCTCGGTGATCGACTTCGTCGACGGGCTCCAGGGGGCCGGCTTCAAGGTCGAGAACCCGAACGTGATCGCTGCCTGTGGCTGTGGCTCTTCCTTCCGCGTCGCGGAAGAAGAGCAGGTTTCAGCAGTCTGACCCGCAGGGTCGTCGCGCACGTTTCAGCGGTCTGAGCCGCAGGGTTCGCCGGCGCGCGTTGATCCGCGCGTTGATGTGTGTCAGGCGCGCCGGTGCGTCAGGCGCGCCGGTGCGTGATCAACACGGTCCGGCTCGAATGGGCCGAGACGGCGGCGGCGACGCTTCCGACGAACCTACCGACGATTCCGCTGCGGCCGTGGGAGCCGAGGACGATCACGCTGGCGTCATGCTCGTCGGCGACGTCGACGATCCCTTTCCAGGTCGGCGCCGACTCGATCTCGAGGGTGCTGGCCCTGAACCCGGCGGCCTCGGCCAGTTCGGCGCCGTGCGCGGCGGCACGCTGCGCCGCCCGCTTGACCTCCGTTGTCTGCTTGGCGTCGAACCGCTCGCCCTCGACAGGCATGAAGCCGACGTCGTATGGCTGCCAGACGCAGACGACGAGTGCGTCGCGCTCGGTCCGCAGGAGCTCGCCGGCCTCGGCGATCGCGAGCGCTGCCAGCTCGGACCCGTCGTAGGCGAACAGGACCGGCCCGGCGGCGCGCACCTGCCTGGACACGTCGTCGGTCATGGTCTGGCGCCGTCCTCGACCATCGCCGGACCGCTCGGGGCCCGGTGGCGAACGCCCGCCAGCAGCGGCGGCGAGTACCACGCGGGCGCCTCGCCGGCCAGGAACCGATCGAGGTCAGGCGTCGCCGGCCGCGCGCCCCCGAGGGCGTACAGCGCGACCGCGATCGTACCCCCCGCGACGGCGAGGCCGGCGCCGATCCACAGCGCGACACCGATGCCGGCGTTGCCGCCGCCGGCGACGGTGGCGGCGAAATGGGCGAACACGGGGGCGATCATGAACGCGGCGACCGCGCGCAGCAGTTCGACGATCGCGAACACGCGCTGCAGATTGGCCGACGGCAGCGAGAAGCCGGCGACGAACAGGGCCGGGGCGACGGTCGCGCCGACGCCGATGCCGGTCAGACCGGAGCCGATCAGCGTCAGCGCCTGGCTGGGCGGCGTCTCGATACGGAAGACGAGGATGCCGGCGGCGAGGAAGCCCATCCCCACGAGCGGCAGGTACTGAATCCCTTTATGGGTCAGCACGGCCCCCAGCACGATCGCCGTGATCACGGCGCCGGCGAACTCGGGCAGATACAGCAGCCCCAGATGCAGCGGCCCGTAGTGGGGCGCCAGTTCGCTCACCGTCAGTTCGGTCGCTGAGACCGAGGCGGCCGCGGCGAACAGCGCGACCACGATCCCGGCGATCGGGATCGTGCTCGTCAGCATGCTGCGGATCGTCAGCAGCGGGTGACGCTTGACGCTCTGGTTGACGATCAGGACAACGATCACGGCCAACCCGCCGAGCAGCGGCACGATGCACTCGGGAGCGAGGAACCGGTGGGTCAGCAGCTCCGAGGCGCCGAAGAACGCCGCCGCGGCCCCGACCGCTGCCAGGCCGATCGCGAGCGGATCCTTCGGAGCGGTGGGGTCGGCGGCCGGCGCGTCCTCGAACGTCAGCACCGACAGCACCAGCGCCGTCAGCGAGATGCCGGCCACGATCCAGAACAGCGGCCGCCAGCCGCCCGCGTTCGCCTGAGCGCCGCCGATCAGCGGGCCGAGCGCGACGGCGCCGAAGATGCACATGTTCATGATCACTGCGGTCGAGCGCAACCGCGACTGCGGGAAGCCGAGGAACAGCGGCGGCGCCGCCGAGATCAGCAGCAGGCTCGTGCACAGGCCCTGCACGACGCGGCCGGCGATGAACATCGCCGGGTCCTGCGCGGCCGCCGTCACGACCGATGCGATCACCAGGAACGAGGCGTAGATGACCATCATCCGGCGCTGCGGCAGCAGCTGGGCGAGCTGCACCGCCAGCACGGTGCCGACGGCGTAGGCGGCGTTCGCGAGCCCGAAGCCGATGCTCATCGTCTGCAGGCTCGTATGGAGGCCGCCGGCAATCGACGGCGTGATCGCCCCGAGCGCCCCGGATAGTGCCAGGTACGGCACGAGCGCGAACACGACCATCGAGGCGACGGCGGGATAGCGGCCGGCGAGCGGTCCCTGGCGCATCAGTCACAGCCTTTCGAGTCGGTGCGCGGGCTGGCGCAGATCAGGAGGGGCATGGGCATGATCCAGTCGCGGTGAGTGGTTCGTCGTTCGGTGTTCCCGACATCTGATCCGGGGCGGGCCTGCCGGTCGCGGACCCTGGCGAGAGACGGCGGTAAAACCCGTTGTGACCTCAACATAGCGTACCCGGAGCCAGCCTCCGGAAAGGTCCGGACGGGTGGCGACAATCAGGTGCGTCGGGCCGCCGCGCAGCCATCGACGGTCGTCGGTGCGGGTCTGCCGGTGCCGCTGTCGGCGGCTAGGCGGTGAGCGCCATCGTCTCACCGTCAAGCGAGCCGAGGGCGCGCTCCAGCGAGCACGAGATGCAGGTGAAGGTCGGGGTGTCGCGCTTCGTGAACGCGCTCGATTCGGTCGTGCGGAGCTTCTGCACGAGGTCGAGGAACGCGCCTGGGTCATCGGACTCGAACGCGACCACGAACTCCTGATCGTCGAGCCCGAACGAGTAGCTCGTGTTCAGATCGATCGACGGGAACTCGCGTCCGACCTTGATGTGCTCCTGCATGATCCGCCAGCGCTCCTTGGCGTCCAGCAGATACCAGTCGCGTGTCTTGACGAAGGGGTAGACGAACAGGTACTTGCCGTGCGCGGGTCGGACCTCGAGCCGCGACTCGTCCGAGTACTCCGATTCCTTGGTCATCGCCAGGAACGAATACGGCGTCGAACACCATTTCATCAGCCCGCTCTGCTGGAGGACGACGTGGAACTCGTGGATCCGGTCGAGATTCTGGGCCTGGCTGAGCAGCATCAGATCAGCGTCTCCGCGCGTGCCCACCAGCGAGAACGCGCGGAGCAGGTGACCGTCGGCGAAATCCTCACAGGCGGCGGTGAACTCACGCTTGTGTTCGGCACGCTGCTCGGAGTGCAGGCGCCGCCAAGCAGGATCCACCTTCAGGAAGGTGTATTTGACGAAGTGCCTGGTCCGCATCGCCAACCGATGATAAGCGACCCGAAACGCCGATTCCCCCACGGGGTAGAGGGGTAACATGTCGAAGATGAAGGTCGCCCTCGTGTCACCGTATTCCTGGAGCTATCCGGGGGGCGTCACGAGGCACATCGACGCGCTGGCGCAGCAGTTCATGGCTGACGGCCATGAAGTACGCGTGCTCGCGCCGTACGACCCGCCTGATTTTAACTCGAAAGCGCTGCACCGAGGCGCCAAGCCGATCGACGCGCCGCTGCCCGACTACGTGATCGGAGTCGGCCGCACCGTCGGGATCAAGGCGAACGGCGCGGTGTCAAACCTGTCGATCACACCGCAGGGCGTCCTCAAGGTCCAACGTGAGCTGCGGACCGGTGGCTACGACATCGTCCACATCCACGAGCCGGTGGCGCCGCTGACCAGCTGGTTCGCCGCGGATCTCACGCCGCTGCCGCTGATCGGGACATTCCACTCCTTCTCGGAGAACCGTTTCTCCAACGGCGTCGCGAACATGCTCGGCGCGCGCCTGGTGCTCAACCATCTGCAGGTCCGGGTCGCGGTGTCGCAGGCCGCCGCCTGGACCGGGCGACGCTTCTTCGGCGGCCACTATCGCGTGATCCCGAACGGCGTTCACGTCGACCAGGCGGCGCTGACCGCGGCCGGACGTCCGATCGGCGACAAGCTGCGGATCGTGTTCGTCGGCCAGGCCGTCGAGCGCAAGGGGCTGCCGCTGCTGCTCCGTGCGTTCGAGGCGTTGCACGAGCACATCCCGACCGAGCTGACGGTGATCGGCCCCACCCGTGAGCAGCTTGAGCCGCTGATGCTCGATGACTCCGGCGTGCGTCTGCTGGAGCACGTCGATGACGAACGCAAGCGCGAGGAGCTTCGCGCCGCCGACGTGCTATGCGCGCCGTCGCTGCGGGGCGAGAGCTTCGGGATGGTGCTGACCGAGGCGTTCGCGGCCGGCACCCCGGTGATCGCCTCCGATATCGCCGGCTACCGCGACGTCGTCCGCAACGGCGTCGACGGCATCCTGGTGCCGCCCGCGGACCCGCAGGCGCTGGCCGAATCGCTGCGCGATCTGTGGGACGAGCCCGAACGACGCGTCGAGATGTCCCGCGCCGCGGCCGCCGACGTCCGCCGGTTCGCCTGGCCGCACGTCGCGGCCAACGTGATGCGCGCCTACGAGGACGCGATCGAGACCCCGAAGCCGGTCGGCTCCGCTGCGCGTGTCGCGGTCGCCGTCGGCGTCAAGTCGGCCGATATGCGCCCGCACGCGCCCGCGCGCCGGCTGCCGAGCCTCGAGCCCAAGCCGGTCGGCAAGCGCCGGCCGCTGGTGACCGCGGCACGGCGGATCGCGTTCACCGTGGTGATGCTCGGCCTCGCGCTGCTGGTCTGGAAGGCGCTCTCGACGATCGGCATCGGGAACATCGTCTCCGCGCTGGCGACCTCGAGCCCGTCGTTCGTGATCCTCGGCTTGGGAATCATGTGCGCCGCGATGGTGATGCGCGGCTTCTCCTGGCTCGCGATCCTGCGCGCCGCGCTGCCGAAGGCCACGGTGCGCGTGTCCGATGCGATGCAGGGCACGTTCATCGGCGTCCTGATGAATTCAACGCTCCCGGCCCGGCTCGGCGAGCCGTCCCGGGCCATCGTCCTGGCCCGGCGCACCGGCCGCGCGCGGGAGAACGTGCCGATCGTGCTCGGCACAGTCGTCTCCCAGACGCTGCTGAACATCGTCGCGCTGATCATTCTGGGCACCGTCATGTTCTCCTCGGTCAACCTGTTCTCCGGCCACGAGAACACGCTCTTGATTGCCGCGATCGCGCCCGCCACGCTGCTGGCGCTCGTGCTGATCGCGCCGCTGGTGCTCCGCCACGGAGCCGTCGGCTCCCGTTCACATCGGGTGCAGGTGGCGCTGCAGTCCGCCCGCGCCGCGATGGTCCGCGTCCGCGCCGGCCTGGTCGTGTTCCGCGACCCGAAGCTCGGCACGATCGCCACCCTGGCGCAACTCAGCGCGTGGGCGCTGCAGTGGCTCTCCTGCTATGTGCTCCTGGTCGCGCTGGGTCTCTCGCACCAGGCCGGCCTGGCCGCCGCCGCGGCGGTCCTGTTCGCGGTCAATATCACCGCGGTGCTGCCGGCGACCCCGGCGAACCTCGGCGTCTTCCAGGCCGCCTGCGCGACCGTGCTGCACGCCGGTTGGCACGTCGGGCTCGGCACCGGGGTCGCCTACGGCGTGATCCTTCAGGCGGTCGAGGTCTCGACCGCGATCCTGATGGGCGCGCCGGCGCTGCTCAAAGAGGGCATGTCCTGGCGTGAGGTCCGCCTGCGCGCGATGAACGCCACGCCGGTCAAGCTGCCCGCGCGGCCACAGCGCGCGTCGCGGCCGCCGCGCCGCTCCGGGGCCGAAGCCAAGGTCTGAGCGGACGCAGCCGCGGCCCTCTGGTCGCGGTTTTGGCCGTTTTGGGCCCGCGCGGGGCGTCCGGGGCCGCCAGGGCCGTCGCGAAGGCGGGCGCCGTGACCAACTTGGACCACAACCGCGACGTTCGTCACCCACCGGTCACGGGATCTCCGCCATCGTGGGGTGCGTGTCGGTTGCGAAGCGAGAAAGCGACTCATTTGGACGCTTAGACGCAAAGGTCGCCGAGGTTGCTCTTCGTCAGCACTGCGTGGCCGCGCTGTGGCAGCTGGTGCCGCTCGGTGTCCCGGCTCGTGCGCTGCAGAAACGCGTTCAGGCCGGGCGGCTGTACCGAATCTATCGGGGCGTGTACGGGCTGGTGCCGGGTTCGGCGCTGAGTCGCGAGGGTCGGTGGATGGCCGCCGTGTTGGCGTGCGGTCCTCACGCGGCGTTGTCACACCGCTCCGCGGCGTGTCTGCACGGGTTGCGACCGACCAGTCGCGAACGGGTCGACGTGGTCATCCCGGGCATGTCGGGGCGGACGGCTCCCGGCGTCGAGGTGCACCACTCGCTGACGCTGATCGATCGAGACGTGACGGTGGTCGACGCGGTCCCGGTCACGACGCTGGCGCGGACGACGCTGGACCTGGCGGCCGTGGTCGCTCAGCGTGCGACCGAGCGCGTGATCGGCGAAGCCGAGGTTCGCGGCGTGTTCGACCTGTGGGCGATCAACGATCAGCTCGAGCGCAATCCGAAACATCCCGGAGCGGCCAGGTTGCGCGCGGCACTGGGCCCAGACCGGGCGGGCCTGACCGATTCAGAACTCGAGGAGCTGTTCATCTCGATCTGGTGGCCGACCGGGTCGCCGCGCCCACAGACGAGATTCCACATCGACCCGGGCGATGG
>Ga0302314_10000385_pt1 | contig 81144 bp, 80 predicted proteins | sample III_Palsa_N2_3_FD_200533 | JGI IMG/M metagenome (GOLD analysis project Ga0302314, IMG submission 200533) | Peat permafrost microbial communities from Stordalen Mire near Abisko, Sweden - III_Palsa_N2_3 | ecosystem: Environmental > Terrestrial > Soil > Palsa > Peat permafrost | place: Sweden...
TCACCGACGCCGACTGCATCGTAGCGGTATCCCCGAACACTGGGGACGAACCTGCGTGGGCGAGCGCGCTGCGCTGGCCCAGCAGCGCTACCCCCAGACATTGCGGACGGACGCGTGGGTGGCGCCGACGCCTGGGGCCACGAAAGCGATATCCCCGGATGCTGGGGACGACGGAACGCACCAACCGGTAGGCTGAGCCGCCGAAGTGGGCGGTATCCCCGGGCGCTGGGGATGGACTCGGGCACCGAGGGCGAGGTGCGCATCACCCCCGCGGCATCCCCGGGCACCGGGGACGGATAGCCGCCAGTGCCACACGAGTTCGTGGCGCTGAGCGGTATCCCTGGCGCCGCGGCCGGATTGGCTGACCCTCATCCTGGAGGAAGGCAACGAGGCGGTATCCCCGGTCACCGGGGACGAAGTGGACCAGGCCCTGATCCTAGGTGTCGAGGAAAGCGGTATCCCCGGTCCCCAGGATGGACACGCCACCGATCCGGCTAAGGTTCGCCTCGTCGGCGGTATCCCTGGAGGTTGAGGAGGGACGGGTGGCGGAGCTTGCGGAGCTGCCCCCCACAGGGCGGTATCCCCGGGCGCTGGGGAAGGACGGCAGGGAGCGCGGCGACGCTACCACCACCGCAGCGGTATCCCCGGGCGTCGGGGACGGATCGGCCGTCCTAGCCCTTGTCCCGGATCTCGTGGGCAGTATCCCCGGGCATCGGGGACGGACTCGTGGAGCTGTTGCCAGGTCAGGCGCCGCAGGGCCGTATCCCCAGGGTGGTGGGGAAGAACGGCAGCGAGTGCGGCGACGCTTCCACCATCGCAGTGGTTTCCCCGGGTACTGGGGACGGACTGGGGCTTCTCCGCCATCTTCCCGATGCCGCCCGCGGTATCCCCGGGCGCTGGGGACGGACGTGGTCGAGCGCACCGACGGCGAGACGTACGTAGCGGTATCCCGAGGCGCTGGGGACGGACGCCGTCCCCGAGGCGGCCCGGTGGCTGCCTGCGGCGGTATCCCCGGGCGCTGGGGACGGACGTCGGCGAAGCCTCCCAGGACCTGAGCCACGCGGCGGTATCCCCGGGCGCTGGGGATGGACAAGCTCCTCGGCTCCGGTCTGGACGATCCGGAGGCGGCATCCCCGGGCGCTGGGGATGGACAGCGTGCGGACGACGCGAGGCGGCGTGCGGAGGGCGGTATCCCCGGGCGCTGGGGATGGACTTTGACACTGTCGACACCAACAACGACGGCGCCGCGGTATCCCCGGGCGCTGGGGATGGACCTAATCGACGACGACCCCGACGCCGACCTGATGGCGGTATCCCCGGGCGCTGGGGATGGACTGGGCGGAGGCGGACCTGCGCGACCGCACCATGGCGGTATCCCCGGGCGCTGGGGATGGACGCCGATGACGCCCTGGACGCCAACTGGTACCCGGCGGTATCCCCGGGCGCTGGGGATGGACGAAGGAGACGTGCAGCGGTTTCGCCGGGGCCTGGCGGTATCCCCGGGCGCTGGGGATGGACTTCGACGTGATGGAGCGCGCCACCGACCACCAGGCGGTATCCCCGGGCGCTGGGGATGGACGCCGTACGCCCGCTCCTCTGTGCCGTCGCGGCGGCGGTATCCCCGGGCGCTGGGGATGGACACTTGGCGACCTGCGGCTTTGCGTGGGCACGGGGTCGTTTTCATTCGGTTGTGGTGTGGCGGATGAGGATGAGGCCGCAGCTGTAGGCGCGTGCTTTGCCGAGTCCTTCGGTGAGTGTGGTGGTGAGGTTGTGGGGGTTGGTGACGGTGAGGGTGCCGGTGATTTCGGCGCGGCCGAGTCGCATGCCTTGGTGGCGGTCGGTGAAGGTGAGGGTGGGGAGGGTGCGGATGTTGAGGTGTGCGGGGTCGGTGTCTGCGCCGATTCGTCGCAGGCGGGTGCCGTTGAGGGTGGGTGTGTCTGCGGGTTGAAGGCGTTGGGTGAGCCACGCGCGGACGTTGTCGGGGCGTGTGTCGCAGATTCGGGTGGTGCGGGTTCCGCCAGCGGTTTCGACGTCTTTGGGGCGTGTGGGGTTGATGACGGTGCGGAAGCGCAGGGTGTCGCCGGTGTTGATGCGAGTGTCGACAGTGATGGTGGCGGGGGGTTCGGCGTGGGCGGTGCGCGGTAGGCCGCTCCAGTCGGCGGGGACGCGGGCTTGGACGATGAGGAGGAGGTGGTTGCTCTTGAGGTCGAGGTTCCAGGTGGAGAGGATCTGCATCTGGGCGCGGGGGTCGGGTTGGGTGGGTTCGACCCAGCCGTAGAAGCCGGACATGACCAGGCGGTGCATGGTCTGGGGGTCGCGGATGGCGCGGCTGACCAGCGGGTGGGCGATGTTGAGCGTCAGTACGTGCTGGGTGGTGGTGAAGCGGCTGGTTGTTGGCGTGGTGGGGCTGTCGGTGATCGCGGTGGTCACAGGAGGTCGCTCCAGGTGTGGGTGGTGCCGGGGGTGATGCGCAGGCGCTGTTCGCGGCGGTCGACGTACTGTCGGTTTTCCCGGTCGTAGCTCAAGGGTTGATCGTTGATCAGTTGGCCCCGGCTGCCCGAGGCGGGCTGTTCGATCCAGGTCCAGGGGCTTTGCTGGGTGGCATTGGGCAGCAGCTGGGTGGCGGCAAGGACGTGTTCGACGGTGCCGGGGTGGACGCCCTGAACGATCTCCCCAGCAGGTGGGCAGTTCTTGCGGCCGAGCCACAGCAGGCGCTTGGGTTGTTCGAGTGCGGCGGCGATGGTGTGCAGGAAGTCGGGGTCGGTGTGCTGGAACGCGGCGACGAACGCGGCGTCCGCGAGGTACCACTTTTCGCGTTGCAGGCCGGCGCGGTCGGCTTTGGCGGCGATGAGGGTGCCGGTGTCGGGGTCGGGGGCGATGTACTTCGGCGCGCCGTACCAGCGGCCTGCGGCGTGGGTGGCGAGGTAGCCGAGGTGCGGGCCGGTGGCGGTGCTGGTGGCGTGTTCGACGCGCTGGGCGCGGTGGTGGTCGGTGATCAGGTCGAGTGGCCTGAGGGGGTAGGTGCCGCCGCCGACGGTGTTGTAGTCGCGGGTGGGGCGGCCCATGCGGTCGCCGCGGGTGGCGAAGCGCAGGTGGGCGAGGTCGGTGATGTCGTCGCGGTGGTCGCGTCCCAGGGCTGCGGCGAGCATGCCGACGGTGCCGGACTTGGTGGGCCGCAGGTGAGTGTCGTGTTCGGTGTGCCGCGCGCGGACGCCCCAGCTCTGCAGGGGCCCGGCCAGGCGGATCAGCAGGGTGTGCTCGGTCATCGTTCCAGCAGCTCCGCGACGGTGGCGGCCTCGGCGGGGACCAGGCGGCCGGCGGCGCGCAGGTCGTCGAGGAGTTCCTGGACGTCCAGGTCGTAGGTCAGGACGCGGCCGGGCTGGATGTCGGCGCGCTTGCGGGTGACCAGTTCGTGCTGGGCCAGCAGGCGGCGGGCGGCGGTGACGCTGGCGGCTTCCTTGTCGGTTTCGACGATGACGCGCTCGAAGATGCCAGCATAGTTGAAGGGGCGCTTGCCGGTGAAGGCCAGCACCATCTTCGGCAGCGTGCCGGGCACGGCGGTGGTGTTGCGCTTGGCCTGGGGCATGGCGTCGATGAAGCCGGTGACGAAGTCCTCCTCGGCGGCCTGGGCGAGGGCTTCGACCTGCTCAGGAACCAGTCCGGAGGCCAGGATGTTGCGGCGCAGCAGCCAGCGGTCCAGGGCGGCGTGGCGGAAGAACGTGCCGGAGATCAGCGTCTGGTAGCCGGTGATGCCGGAGCCGTTGTCGCCGTGGTCGAGGTAGGCCATGGCGTCGCGGCGGGGCGGGTTGGCTTTGCGGGCGAGTTTGGCGTCGTCGGCCGCGGAGTAGAAGTCGACGCTTTCGGCTGCGGCGGTGACGGTGAACGCCGGCGCGTGCTGCAGCGCGCCGTCGATGTTGGGGGTGCCCTGGATCTCGGCGAGGAACCTGCCGTACAGGGCGATGTCGATGGCGGAGCCGGGATCCAGCGCCCGGGTCAGGGCGTCGCGCAGGGCCTTGGGCAGCGGGGCGACCTTCACGGCCTCGCCCGGCTCGAGGTCTTCGGAGATCTCGGCGGGTTCGCCCGTGCGGATGGCGGCCCGCTTGGCTTTGGAGACCTTGGCCCGCTTCTCGTCCTGCGCCGTGTTGTGGTCGCGCCCTTCCTGGGCCTGCTGGTGCCATTGCTCGACGTCGGTGCGCTGCGCCAGGAGCACGGTGGCGATGGCGTTCGGTGCGGATTCGGGGATGAACAGCAGCACCTTGGTGAGGTTGGCGGTGCGCTCGGCCCCGAACTTCAGGCCCATGCCGGAAAGGGCTGAGCGGGCGATGCTCATCGCGTCGACGCTGGCGTCTTCGCTGTCCCAGCCCAGGTCGTGGAGCTGGTTGGCGACCATGATGGCCAGTTCGCGGGTGCGGATGCCGCGGGCGGCGTCCGCCAGTGGGCCGTGCCCGTTGTTGGCCAGGTGGCGGCTGTGGGTGCGCTCGGCGCGGCGCAGCGAGGCGGAGGTGAGTACCGAGCGCTGGTGGGAGCCGTAGAGCATGCTCTTGGGGGCTCCGCTGTCGTCGGCGACGGGTCGTCCGCCGGCGATGGAGAACAGAGCAGTCAGCGACAGGTACTGGTCGCCGTGGAACGTGTCGGGGACGGCGATGGGTGCGGCGGTCGTGGTGGTCATCATCGCTCCTGCTTGGTGGGGGTGGTCGGGGTGTAGGTGGGGGTGTAGAAGTCGCGGCCCCACCGTTCGCGCACGGTGCCCTGCGGGTCCTGCCACTGGGTCAGGTCGCTGATCAGGCCGACCCAGGAGGGTGGCAGTGCGGGGCGGCCGGCGTTTTGCTGGCTGCGCAGCCGGGTGACGGCCTGGCGCAGGAACTGCTCGGGCATGCCGCGCTCGTCCAGCAGGCACTGCATCAGGCGGTCGACGCCAGGGTCGTTCGGGCCGCGGCGCTCGCCGATGCCGATGCGGCGCAGCGCGGTGCCCAGACTGCCGTGGCCGGAGGAGGGCCGGCTGGCACCCTGGTGGTAGAGCGCGAACAGGTACGCGACCTGGCCGTAGACCGGGCGCTGGTCCTCGGTGGGGGCGTAGCGGCGCGCGAACAGCAGTTCCTTGGGCCAGTTCGGTGCCATCCCGTTGCTGGGGGGCGGGGTGACGAACCGTCGCAGACTGGCGAGGGCTCCGAGGTTGCGTGTGGCGACCAGGGCGTAGAGCCAGCGGACCAGCGGTTCGGGGCCGTGCGTGTCGTCGTCGCTGATCTCGACGAGCAGCGCGGCCAGAGCGGGGTCGATGCCGTGCGGAGCGGTCGCGGCGGCTCGGACGGGGGGCTGTTGGTGGGGCACGGGGGCCTCCGCGGCGGTGGTGTCCAGTGCGCGGTCGTAGGCGCGGTGGGCGTGGGCGCGGGCTTTGATGCCGCGGCTTCCGGGGGGCAGCAGGGCCAGGCGCTGGCGCAGCAGGTCCGCCGCGAGTGTGTGGAGGTCGGCGGTGAACTCGCTCAGCGGCTCGGCGGCGCTGCTGCTCTCGTTGGTGGCTTCCAGGAGCTGGTGGAAGGGTTCCTCGGCTGCCGCCCACAGGTCGGGGCCGGCGTCGAGGGAGGCGATCTGGGTCTGCTTGTCGCCGGGCTTGGGGTTGGGGTAGGCGACCAGCCAGGCGGCGTGCGCGGCCGAGCCGAGGGCTTTGACGCTCCGTTGGACCAGGCCGTGGCCGGTGCTGGCGGCGTGGTGCAGGGCGGCGTGGCGCCCCGCGGTGTAGGGGAAGGTGTCGGAGAGCCAGGTGACGGGCATGGTCTGGTCGGTCAGCAGGCCGACCGACCACAGGTCCACGTGGGTCCCTGGGAGGGAGGCCACCCGGGTCAGCAGGTCCTCGCCCTTGTTCGGCACGGCCATCGCCGCATACAGCGCCGGGCTCTCCCGCCACAGGCCGCGCTGCTGGCGCGGGCGCACCGGGGTGGGCCCGTCGCGGCCGGCGACCATGACGGCGTCCTGCCGGTAGCGGGCGGCAACGTCAGCGGTCATGACTTCGCCGCCACCCATCAGCACCTTGTCGACGTGCAGCTCACCATCGGGGCCGATGGCGCGGCGCAGCAGGATGGAGCGGCCGAGCCAGCTGTTGACGTCCGCGTGCCCCTCAGGGGCGCGGGTGGTCTTGGGACCGGTGAACTTGCGACGGGTGCGGTCGGTCCAGGTGGTGTTGAACCGGCCGCGGTGGCGGTCGTCCTCGACCGGGGCGAGGTTCAGCCGCAGCGTGTCGCCGAGGGTTGCCCCGCAGGCGACCGTGCTCAGGCGTGCCGTGCGGTAGCCCAGGGCCTGGTTGGTCAGCCGCGGCCCCAGCAGAGAGCCTGGGATCATCGCGCGCCCGTAGGGACCGAAGGCGTGCTGGACCAGCATGTGCCGCAACGCCTGGGCGGCGGTCATGGGTGCGTCGTGGTGCAGGTGCCGTAGGTCGGTGAACTGCTGGTAGTCGCCGCACGCGTCCAGCACCAGTTGCTGGTGGCCGACCCCGTGCGCGTTCAGGAACGGCCGCAGGTCCGCGTTCTGCCCCAACGGCCGCTCCTCGTCGAAGAGGTCCCAGTCCTCCGCCCGGCGCTGGCGCAGCGCTTCGGCCGCAGGGGCCAGCGGCTGCCGGGCGCCGACCCAGTCACGCCATTCCGCCGTGCTGGTCGGGACGTGGTCCACCTCGTACAGCACCGCGAGAAGCAGCAGGACCAGCACCAGCGTCTCGCCCGGACTGGCGCCCGCCGGCAGCGGTCCCAGCGTGTCCGCGCGCTCAAGAACCTCCGCGACACCGAGCTCACTACGCCGAACGGGGTCGATTGTCAGTGCCGGGATGCATGGTTCAAAGCGCACGTCGTACCGCGGACGCACCATCGGCTCCGAGAGGTGTACGGGTTGCACCATTGACATCCATCCGTTCCGTGGCGATTTCTTATGATGACTCCCTATATGTGGATAGGCGGACCGGTGCTGAAACCTCCCGGCCTGATGCCCGTGACCCGGCTCTTGCTTTCGCAGATGACAGCCGCGAAGACCGACCTGGAAGGCATCAACCGCAAAGCTGGAGGGGGAAGTTGGAACAGTCTCCTCGCACACGCGATCGATGCCGCCTGCTGTGCAGGAGAGCTCTGGGACCGCTACCTGGCCCGCAATATGATCACCTTGTTGGCCGAAGCCTTCGGCGCCGGCGACCCGGACCTCGCCCGCCGGATCGTGATGCTCCTGGCAGGCGCCCACGATCTTGGGAAGGCCAGCGACGTCCACCAGCACCTGTTCGGCACCGGGGCCGGCAACCGCCGCGACCTGGCGAAGGAACGCCAGATCTGGGAGCCGTGGGCCCGAGCCAACGGCCTCCCACTGGCCGCGGACCTGGCGGCGGCACGCCGCGCCCACCACGCCCACATCACCGCAGCCGCCCTGCCCCGCCTGCTCGGCTGCCCCGGCCACAACTGCGGCGGCAACGGAGCATGCAACGAGGCGCTGCACGCCGTGGCGCTCCTGCTGGGTGGCCACCACGGCCACATCCCCAACGACGCCGAGATGAACCTGGCGGTCGCCGCCGATTCCGCCGCCTGGACACCGGTCCACGCGGAGCTGCTCGCCCACCTGGCCGAGCACCTGGACGTCGACCTGACCGCCCTGCCAGGGCTGCTGCGCCTGGAACGCCCCAGCGTGCTGCCGCTCTTCGCCGGGCTGGTCGTCCACGCCGACTGGCTCGCCTCCGACGAGTACTCCTTCCCCTACCGCTGTCTGGAACAACCCGTCGAGCAGTGGTGGAGCGACGCGCGCCACCAGGCCCAGGCGGCGGTCACCCGTCTGCGGCTGGACCGCTGGGAGCCCATCGGCACGGCCTGGGAGCAGTTGTTCCCCGACACGCCGACCCCGCGGCCGTTCCAGCGGGTCGCGCTGGACGCCGTACCCCCGGCAGGCCCCGCGCTGGTCGTGGTCGAATCCGACACCGGCTCCGGCAAGACACGCCTGGCGCTGGCCATCGCCCACCACCTCGCGCGCACCAACGGCTACCACGGTCTGTATCTGGCGCTGCCGAACCGCGCCGCCACCGCCCAGGCCACCAGCGAGATCGCCGCCTTCATCGCCCACACCACCGGCCGCGCCTCGAACCTCGCCGTCGCCTGCTCCGCAGCCGAGGCCACCCCAGCGGTCCACGCGCTGCTGGACGCCGCAGAGCGCCTGACCGCGCCCACCGACATCGACCCGGCCTCCGACACCGAGAGCTGCGGTAAGGCCGTCCTGGACCCCTGGTTCCTGCGCCGCTGCCTCGGCCTGGTCTCTCCCTTCGGCGCCGGCACCGTGGACCAGATCACCCTGGCGCCACAGGGGTCACGTCACTGGTTCCTGCGGCTGTACGCGCTCGCCGGCAAGACGGTCATCATCGACGAGGCCCACGCCTACGAACTGTTCCAAGAACAGCTGCTGGGCACCGCCATCTCCTGGCTCGCGGATGCCGGAGCCTCCGTGGTGCTGCTGTCCGCCACGCTGCCCGAAGCCACCCGCACCGCGCTGATCCAGGCATGGTGCGAGGGACGACGCACCGCCGCCGGTGTTCCGCAGTGCACCGGTCCGATCACCGTCGTCGACGGCCAGGGCGAGGTCCACCGGGTGCACCCGCCGAAGCCGCCGACGCCACTGCACACCACGATGGTCCTGCAGCAAGACCCCGGGCCGACGCAACTGGCACGACACCTGCTGGCCTCAGCAAAGGACGGCGGCGTGGTCGCTGTCATCCGCAACCGCACCGTCCCCGCCATCGTCCTGCACGCCAAGCTCGTCAAACACGCCAAGGAGTTCGGCTGGTCCCCCGACGAGATCGTGCTCCTCCACGGCAAGCTCCTGGGACGCGACCGCCATCCCGTCGAAGGACGCCTGAGCAAGCAAGCCGGCCCCAACGGCGAAGACCGAACCCAGCCCAATCCCCGCCGCCCGAAGCGGCTGATCACCGTCGGCACCCAGGTACTGGAGCAGTCCCTGGACCTGGACTACGACCACATCATCACCGACCTCGCACCCATCGACCTGCTGATCCAGCGCCGCGGCCGCGAACACCGACACGCCGTCAACAACCCCCACCGCATGCCGCAGTGGCAGCTACCTCGCCTCACCGTCCTCTGGCGCCCGGACGAGCACGGACTACCACTGGTCGAACCCGCAGACCCCCCGAAAGCCGGCAACGCGGACGGACTCGTGTACGCGCCCTACATCCTCGCCGCGACCTGGCACCTCCTGATCGACCTCACCTCGCGCCCCCGCTGCGAAGACTGCCGACGCTTCGCAGACAAAGCCGACGGATCCGTGGTGTGCCTGACCACTCCAGCGGACAGCGCCAAGCTCCTCGACCGCGTCTACGGCCAGCCCCACCCCGCCAGCGGAGCCCTGCCCCAGCTGCTCCAGCGCACCCAAGAGGCGTGGGCGGCGGAACTGGCCAACGAGGCCCACGAGGCATCCTCCCGTGCTCTGCCCCCCTTCTGGCACCGGCGCGGCGCCCGCGTGCCCATCTCGGCCGCCAGCCTCGCCCACTCGGGCGACGGAGTACGCGCCCGCTCGCGACTCGGCTCCGAGAGCACCACCATCGTCCTGGCCTACCAGCACGGCAAGACCTTGACCTGGGACCCGCAGGGCGAAATCCCGGTCAGCACCACCCGGCTGGACCCGGTCCGCGACAAAGAGCTCTACCGCGAGGAACAACGGCAGCTGCAACTGAACACCATCAGCGTCCCCGAGTACTGGTTCGGCCCCCGCGCGCTGCCGCGTCCCGAGACCTGGCCCACCCGGCCCGAGAAGCTCCTCAAGCACCAGCACGTCGCGGTCCTCGACCCCGCAACCGGCCGCTGCGTCGCCGGCCCTGCCAACCACCTGCGCTACGACACCATCACCGGCCTGCACCGCTGAACCCGGGCCAACCCCTACGATGACCAGACGACTCCCAGCACGTTCCGGGATTCATCTGGATGCATGTCCATGGCCCAGAGCCCCCATCCCCAGCACGTCGGGGAAATCAGAAGTCTCCATAGCGGTTCGTTGTGCGCCGCTCTCGCAGGCTGCCTGCCAAGAAGTGCACTGGGCCGAATGGGAACGATTGTCAGACCACTGACTTTTCATATGTCCCATGGCCACTTCCACTCGCGTAGCGCGTCGCGTACAATGCGCGCGTCCTCGTGCTGCCTACCGGCAGCGGCACCTGGCGCATCCCCTCGCTCACCCCTGATGATCGAGAATGCTTCTGGCCTGCAGTACGCCGACTGCACCACAGCACCCTGACGGGTACCGTGCAGCACGGTGACGTGGTCGGACAGTCGACCGCACTTGGAACGTTCTTCGTGGCGCGCGCATCCCCAACCGCAGTACCGCGGCCAACTCACGCACAGTGGGCAGATCGTGCTGCCCTGACTGTTCTGACGCTTCCTCGTGTCTATGAAGTATTCCTCGCCGGTTACCTCGACGGATGGTGGCCGGACGGCACGATCGACCTCGATCCGTAGCCGCTGGCATGGACCGAACAGCATCTGGACCACTCAGAGCCGATTTCGGATAACGGCTCTGCCCGCGACTCCGTTAATGATCATGCGCAGCCTCTCCGCTCACCGCGCCCTCCCGGGCGCGAGCTGGCGCTGCAAGCCGTCCTCCAAGAGCCTGAAGATCATTCACGGAAATGCCTTGGGCTTCATTTTTCTGGTCGCACCCCGCACAGTCTCACGGTGAGGCAGGGGTCCGCCGGACTGGCCACAGACGGGCTACGCCATGCGCCTACTGCCCTGAGCAGGCACAGATGCGCCCGCCCACCACGAAGTCGTGGTGGGCGGGCGCATCTGCTCAAGGGCGCATGGCCGGTGGACGTGGACGTACGGCGGGAAGGTCGGAGAGCCGGGCAGGAGTGGTGGTCGGCCTGGTCTTGAACATGAACTCCTCGCGGAGATCGTGGTAGGACTTGCCGGCCCCGTAAATGCAGCGGTGCATCTGGGCCAGCTCCGCCTCACGGTGGCCAGCTATCTGCTCAGAGGTGGGCGCCGCAGCGTGCTTGTCGCGCAAGCGCTCCTCGAAGTCAGGCTCCAGCGCCAGGGCTTCCGCTTCCTCCAGCACCTGACGGGGGAAGGTCACCGGGGTCGCGTCCACGACCCGGTCGACAAGGCCAAGGTCAAACGCGTGGTCCGCGCTGATCGGCAGGGCCTCCGAGGTCAGCCGCTCGGCAGTGGCGTGCCCCACGCGCTGAGGCAGCGTCAGTGTCCAGAGTTCGGAGCCGTACAGGCCGAGAGTCCGATAGTGGGGATCGAGCACACTGCCGCTGCGCACCCAGACCTCGTCGCACGTCAGGGCCAGCATGAGCCCCCCGGCCGCTCCGCCGGCCCCGAGCGCGGCGACGGTGACCTTGTCCTTCATGTCCAGGATGGCCTCGGCGACGTCGTCGATCGCCTGGATGGTCTCCCAGGTCGCGGCGGCCGGGTCCTCAGCCGCCTGGATTGCGCCCAGGTGGATGCCGGTGGCCATCGCCCGGCCGTGGTCGAGCACCAAAACCCTGGTCGGCCGCGCTGCGGCGAACGCAAGCGCATCGAGCAGCCGGCGACAGTGGTCGGCCGACAGCGCGCCAGCGGGAGGCTCCAGCAACAGGTGCCCCACCGGACCGTGCTCGCGGTAGCGGACCACGGTGCAGGTCTGCCGGCCTTCCTCCAGTACCAGTTCGGCTGGGACTTCGGGAACACCGCCGAGGAGGTGGGCCAGCGCGGTGGCGGCCGGAGCCTTGGCGGTGGGCGGCTGTCCGGGAAGCCGGCGCGGGCGCACCGAGGTCAGCCACACCGCCGCACCGTCGGCGGTGGCGCGGCACACCGCGCCGTCGCGGGTGGCGACCAATACACCGGGCTCGCCGGTCAGCTCGTCTTCGATCTGGCCGCCGTAGAGGAAGTAGTCGCTCCCCTCGATCTCGTCCACCACCCCTGGGGAGGAGTCCGCTGTGAGAAGTGCGCAGGAGATGGAGGCGGCGCTGTCGCGGGACCAGTCGATGGCCCGGAGGTGCTGCTGGTAGTACGGGCGGGTGCTGCCGGGCGGCGGATCGCTGGGTGCCTGGCCGGAGGCGACGCGGTCCACGGCGCGCAGCAGCGCCGCCATCGCGGCGTCGGTGACCTCCCCGCGGTAGAGCGCTCCCTTGGAGATGCCCTCCGGGACATCGAACGGCTCCCAGGCCCAGACGGGGCCTGCATCCATGGTGGCGACGGCCTGCAGTGCGGTCACCCCCCAGGTGTCCGCCTTCTGGGACAGGGCCCAGTCGAGGCTGGAGGGCCCGCGGTCGCCAGGCGGTCCGGGGTGGACGATCAGGCAGATGCGTTCGCTCCAGACGTCCTCGGGGATGCCGGTGGTCAGCATCGGCGCTATGACCAACTCCGGACGATGGCGCTCGACGGCGGCCCGCAGTTCGGTCGCGCCAGCCTCGCCACCGCCCAGGTCCAGGGCGACGGCCAGGTCGTGGCCCGCGTACGTCAGCTCGGCGGCGGCGCGCTGCGTGAGGCTGTTGAAGGCACTGCTGTAGAGCAGGATGCGCAAAGGATCTCTCCTGGAAGGTGGGGTAAGGGCGGTCCGTGGTGGGCTTGGCCGTGGAAGCGAGCAACGGCGGGCTCCGCGACGCTGTGGCGGTGACGGCGACCGGTACCGGGCTCACTGGTCCGACTGGGGTACCGGATGCGGTGCCTGCCGGTGGCTCGGACGAGGGGCCGGGCTAGGGTGTCGAGCATGCGTCCCATCAGGTTCGAAGCTCTCCTGGCCAGCGCGGCAGCGACCCTTCCAAGCGCCGGAGTGAACCGATTCAGCGATATCGAGCCCACGAGGAGGCCGTATCCGTTTGGGGTCGGTATCGAGATGGGCGGCAGGTCGACGAAGTGGCAGATCGTGGCCGTCAGCGCCCAGGGCGACAAATACGAGACGGCCGAAACGAACCAGGCCTTCGGTGAACGGCCCTCGGCGCCGCAACAAGCGACGGCGACGGCCGGAAGCCCGGAACATCTGGAGGCGGCGCTCGCCGCGGCAGTGCTGTCGGCCGACGAGCAGGGCGAGATCGCGTCCGTCCAGGTGTACAACGGTGCGAACAGCGTCGGCTGCGGCTTCACGTTGGTGTGCCACAACGGCGCGAAGCTCTTCGTCAACAATCAGAGGTGAGGGCAGGGCACCGGAGCGGAAGGCGGAACCGATGCGGTCCGGTCGCTCTGACAGCAGAACAGCAGTTGTTGAAACTGTGGTTAGCTAACGCGGGCGCGGCGGTGGCGGGCCTGGTTTGGGTCGGGCGCTTCGCGGTGCGGCCGGATTCTGCTGCGAGGAGTCGGCCCGGGTGACGGGTACCACTGCAGTGGTCCCCGGCAGGGCGTTGCGGGAGCGGGCGGCGTGGGCCCGCGCGCTGGCGTTGGCCGGATCCCCGTTGGTGGCGTGTAGGCGTCGAACGGTGACATGGCTGGGGGCGCTCAACGCCACCACGAGGTCTCCGGGCAGCAGGTCTGCGGCGTTCACCCGCAGGATCTGGTGGGGGTCGGCTTCCCACGGAGGGAGCCAGCCCAGGGACTGCAGGGCGACCTCCATGGTGGTGCCCGCGTCCAGGCGGTAGCGAAGTTGCGTCTCCGGGTGGCCCGAGGTCCGTGCCCAGGCGGACGCCGACATGGTGCGCCCCCACGCGGTGTATGACATGCCGCCCTTGGAGGTGTCCACTGCGGGCGGTTCGCTGATTGCCTGCTCGGCCGTCCAGCCAGCTGCCATACGTGCGTTGATCGCCGTGACGCCTACGTTGGCGCGCTCGTCCACCGCCCACCGGGACACGGCCTTGGTCTCGCCCCATGCGGTGATCGGCACGACCGGGGCCTTCTGGTGCGAACCGGCAGCCACGGCTTCGCCGAACTTCATACCGTCGACGATGCGGCGACGCAGGGTGCCGTACCGGATGCCGGTCAGGTCAGCCCAGCCGCGCAGCGTCAGGGTGCGCCCGTTGTAGGTGACCGGGGCGAGCGTCTGGTCGTGCTTGACGGCGGTGACGGCGCGCTCGGTTTCCCAGCCCAGGGCGATCCGCGAGCGCAGGGCCTCACGGGATACCTGGCAGCGCTGGTCCTTGGCCCACTGCGCCAGGCTCTTCGTCTCACCGAAGGCGGTGATCGGCAGGCGGGCGCGCTCCCAGTCGTACCGGTCCTCACGGGTCTCGACCTGGCGGTCCCAACCGACGGGCCGCTCCACTGTCGGCTGGCCGAAGACGAGGTCGTCGGGGCTGGTGTCCTGGTAGTCGGTCAATCATCACTCCAATCGATAGGAAGGGATCAGGGCCGGCGCGTCAGCGTCGCCGGAAGGGCAGAGCCGGCAGGCTCAGGGTCGGCACTGGCCGGCTCGGCAGCGGCGGTGGAGCCGTTCGAGACGGGTGCGGGCGCCGTGTGAAAGCGGCGCCCCTGCACCTCAGCGTCCTGGTGCTCGTGATGCCGGACTCTGTGGGGCTGCTTCCGCAGTAGCAGCCACAGGACTTGGGCCCTTCGCATGCTGCGGACGGATTTCTGAACTGCGGACGGCGGATACAGCGGACCGGGCCGCCGCGCGGGAACCCGACTCGTGCGCCAGCGCCCGCCTGTACATGGAGATGAGCCGGTCCAGCTGGGCATGCAGGACGCTTCGCTGGGCGCCGACCAGCTCGATGTCCACACCAGTCGACTGAAGGACGCCGAGTCGACTGCTGCCGGGGTAGGGGTCTCGGGCGGCGTCCTGCAACCTCTTCGCTGCCTCGCCCGACAAACGGACCAGGTCGGCATGGAGGCGGTCCGCCTCGCCTGCCGTGTCGACGACCAAGCAAGCCAGAGCGTCCAGCGCGGCGCCGTGGGGGTGGCGCTGCAGCAGTTCGTCCGCGCTGCGGAGGTCGAGCAGAACGGTCACCGCAGTGCCGGCGGGACCCAGGAGCGTCTTCGATTTGCTCATGGGCGAAGGGCCAGGGCATAGGGATCTGCCCGGACGGCTGGGTCAGGCGCCTGGGCTGGAGATGAGGCATCACAGATCATCGGCGGGCTCCTTTCGGCGAGGCTGCGAGGTGAGGCTGCTGGTGGACGACTTCGGATGGCGACGGTGCGGCGGTGGCAACCGTCAACGTGGTGGTGCTCCTGCTGGCGGCGGCTCCTGTCCTTCCGAGAGCTGTGGCCGACGCGTCAGGTGCATGGCGCTGGCCGTGCCGGAGCCGCGCTTCGGCAGCGCGGTGCAAGTCGATCAGTGCGAGCAACCGTGCGCGGTTGGCGGACCGCAGGCCCAGCTGGACACCCAGCTCTACGGGCGAGACGCCCGGGCCGCCCCTGGTGGCCGAGGGCCAGGGCTTGTGAGCGCCGATGTGGGAGACGAGGTTCAGCGCTTCGATCTGCGACGACAGCAGTTCGTGCTGCTGGTTCGCAGCGTGAAGAACGCCTTGGTGGGCGCGGTCGAGGTCGCGGGCAGTCTGCCGCAGCTGCTGCATCAGCTGTGAGTGCAGGGCATCTGGCCCACCAGGACGCAGCGTCCACAGGCGATCGGGGCCGAGTGCATCACGCAGCATCCGGGCCCCCGGTTGGTCAGGGCCGGGGGAAGCGGGATCGTAGGCGATCACCGGGGGCGTTTGCGGGTCGAGAGTGGTCCGCAGTCGCACGGTCTGCTCCAGCCAGGACTCGCCCTGGTGGACGTCGAACCATGCGGCGACAAGGGGGGTCGCGTGGGTTAGGACACGGTCCAGGGCCCTGGCCGCGAGCTGAGGAAGGTCTTCGGGCAGCGGGGGGAGCTGCTGCTTGGGCCAGTAGCCGGAGGAGGGTGGCTGTCCTGCGGGGCACTGCGTGGCGACGAGCGCGGCGGCAGCTATCGCCTCCGGTACGACGTCGCCGTAGAGAGGGTTGTCCGTGGTCTCGACCAATCGGGTGAGAACCTCCCGGATGACGAGGGGCCTGCGTTTCTTCGGGGCGGCATCGACACGGTCGCCGAACTCCCCGGCGCTGTCGCTGTCGAATGGGTCGATTCCCCAGGTGCCCATGGGCATCCCTTCTGTGGAGCTAACGATCATGTACTGAGGGGCGGGCACGTTCAGCGCGGGTGCTGTTGGTCCTCGGCGTCGGGCAGGGGCACGGGAGGTGGAGGGCCTCGCCCTGGGAGGCCGTCCGGCACTGTGCTCGTGCAAACGGGGCAGCTCGGGCTGGTGCTCGTCGTACCAGCGCGACAGCGCGTGCTGGTAGCGGGGCAGGAGACCTATGACGATGCTGTCCGCATCCGTGTCCGATTCCATGGTGAGAGCCATGCCGGAGTAGGCCTCCGACATCTCCCCGATCCGGTCCGGGTCGGCCTCCGGCGGGATCAGTGCGGTGACGATGACCGGCAGGTGCCAACTGCGGAGGAGCAGCAGGCGCTGCTCGTCCGGGCCGTGGAGCACGGCTCCGTGTTCGGTCCGGAAGTCGGCGAGGTATTCGAGCGCGTAAGCGTCGTCCCACAGTTGACTGATGTGGTGGGCGCGGACGACGTCCGCGGAGAGGTCGACGAGCTGCGCGGACCAGGGGCCGGGCAGTCGAGCGGCGACCTGGAGGGCGTAGAGGGCAAATCTGGCCGGATGGTTCGCCATGTTCCTGGTGTTCGTGGTGAGCTGGCACGTTCAGCGCCGGCGGGTCGTGGAGGGCGCAGGCGTCCTTGGAGCAGAAGGAGTTGACGTCGACTCCTGCTGAGGGGAAGGGAGGCTGGCTGGCCTCGTTGCGGCAGCAGACCGGGTGACCTGCGACACGCTGTGGGAGACCGTGGGTGCATAGAGCTGGGCCGCCGGGTCGGCGGCGGCAAGGACGAGGTGCGTCGGGGTCCGAGGAGTGAACATGGCGACCCACGGCGCGCGGTACATGCCGTCGTAGTAGGTCAAGTGCCAGTCCTCCGGTTCGCCGGGAAGGGCCTTGCGTCCCGTGATGAGGTCCCCTGACGCGGAGGAGCTCAGTTCCAGGCCCGGGCCGATCCGGCTGGTGAAGCCCTGGTGGCCCCACTGGGGATCGGCGGGCTTCGACGCGTCGCGCCACCCGCGCCGACGCAGTTGCGCGTGTCCGTCGGCCGGATTGACTGCCCCGGCGACAGGGGCCGTGAGCATTCCTTCCGGGGACGGCGGCGCGGTTGACTGGGCAATGGCTGCCACGAAGGAGGAGACGATCTCCTCGGGGGTGAAGACATCGAAGCTGGCGAACCACAGAGGGCGGCCACCAGGGTGCTCAAGGGCGAGAACAGCCCACGGGTACAGGTCCCGGGGTTCGCCGCGCACCACGACGACTCGGCCGCATGGGCTGGTGTGCCGAACCTGCTCAGTGCCGTTCTCGGTGGTGGAGCTGCGCGACCAGTGTTGCTCCAGCAGGGGCTGGACGATGTCCTCGAACCGCCCGAGCGGCTGCGGCGGTCCCCACTCGGCGGCGCCGCTCGTGGTACGGAAGTCGTACGGGAGGCCGTGTTCGTCGCCGACGAGTGTGCGTACCGGGCGGCCACGTGCCTGCTGGGACTCCTCGACGCGGGCCCGGACCGCGACATAGTAGGCGGCCAGGAACCCTTCCAGGATCTGCCGTGCAGCGCCCTGCGGTTCGCGGAAGACGGCCAGCGAGGCAGAGGGGATCTCCTGCGAGGAGAGCGGCGTGTTCTCGAAGCCCAGCGGCGAGGCGGCGCCGACGATGAAGTGCTCGGCCTCGAAGGGATGCTCCACCGCGAGCAGGCGCATGCCGTAGGGGCCGGTCAGGACCGCGATCTGCTCCTGGGCCAGTTCGAAGGTGGCCCAGCGCAGGCTGCCGCCGGTCCACAGGTCGTCGGCCAGTGCACGTTGCATGATGCGCTGCTCGATCCTGCGGTGCTCTGCCGTCCACTTCCCGGGCAGGAAGTCGGCGAGGCCGCGGGCGAAGTCCGCCAGTGGGGGACGCGGATCGTCGGCTGCGACCCACGGCACGGCCTCGGGTTCTGAGCGCGGCATCAGGTCAGCAGGGACGACGAAGTCGATGGTGTTGCCGAGGTAGGCGGCTTCCTCCCTGGTGAGGGGCTGCTGGTAGTAGTCGAGCGTGATCGAGCACCCGTACGGGATGTTCAGCTCTTCCAGGGCGTTGACCAGGGCTTGGGCCTGCTGCAGTTGCTGGAACAGCGTCAGGCCCGGTGCCAGGGTGGCGATGCCCACGCCGCGGTGGTGGGCGAACCCGTGGGCCCGCAGCCGGCCCGAGAGCGTGGGCGAGGGCGGGTGCCGGAACGCGGCGCACACGCCGAAGATCGGGTGCTCGTAGATGTCGAGGGCGAGGGAAGGCTCTGCGGGCAAGGCGATCTCCTGAAGTGCGGTCAGGCGGGAGGACGGGTGCCCGGCAGCTGGGTCGGTCGCGGGCTGGCGGAGGTTCAGCGCGCAGTCGGCCGCTGGCTGGTGATCAGCGCGCGTTCGCGGACGAAGTCCGAGAGCGCTTCGACCTGGTCGGGACCCAGCGCCTCGATGGCGTCGTCGATGGCCTGCAGGGCGTCGGCGCGTCGGTCGAGTTGCCGAAGTGCTCCGGCGCGGCGGAACAGCATCACCGGGTCGTCGTCGTCGAAGAAGGGGTGTTGGGTCAGGTGCAGCAGGCGCTCGGCCTGGGCGGGCAGTTCGGCGCCGAGCCACAGACCGTGCAGCAGGGCGTGGCGAACCTGAAGGTTCGCGCCGGCAGCGTCGAGGAGGTCTTCCATCGCGGTAAGTCCCTGCGCCCGGCTCTGGCCGAGTGCGGCGAAGACCAGCAGGGCCTGGGTATAGGGGTCCAGTGCCTGTCGGCGGACCTCGGTCAGTGCGTCCGCGAGGCGGGCGATGCTGTGGCAGCGGAAGGCGTATCGGAGGCTGACGAGGTGGAGGTGGCCCAGTGCCCGGGCGTGGACGCGGTCGGTTCCCGGGTGCAGCAGGTGGTCGGCTCCGCGGAGGTGCAGCAGCGCACTCTGCCGCCGGATGTGTGCGTACCAGGCCCAGTTGTTGCACATGGCCGCGCTCGTCTGCCAGTCGGCACCGGCCAGGCTGAGCCAGTGGGCTGCCTGCGCGGGCCAGGCGGCGCCTGCGTCGATCTCGCGCTCGACCAGGACGCGCACGGCGTCGAGCGCCGCACTGCGCAGTTCTGGCTGGGCGACGGCGATCGCCAGGGTGCCATGGGCATTGCCGCTGTTCAGCAGAGCGGTGATCGCGGCTCGATGGGCGAGCGGGCTGCCGGTGGTCCTGGTGATCCGAGCCACGGCTTCGAGGTTCTTCGTCGTGGTGCTCAGGTTCTCGTTCCGGATGTGTGTGGGGCCGAAGGGAGTCGGCGACGGGCTGCGGAGGGTCACCGAGGACGGCGCGGTGAAGACCGCTGTGCCGGTGGATCGGTTACGGCGCTGGGCAGTTGCTGCTGGGAGGAGGGCCGCCGCCGCGCCGCGGCATGAACGTCTCTTCGGCTCGCTGCTGCGGTCCGCTGCGCGTGGATCGTGAGCAGAGGCAGGGACAAGGCGGTCGACCCGAGTTCGGCACGGGCCACGGGTTCGGGCCTGGCGATCGCCACCGCTGCTGCTCGGAGGACTTCGTTGGGCACGCCGGCGTCGAACTGCGCGCTCCAGCGGGCTCCGGAAGCGGAGACGTTGATGTCCATGCGGCGGTCGGCGAAGCGGCGCCCGAACTCCTCCTCGTAGTCGTCGCCGTAGTAGCGCGGTACCCAGACCTCGGCTGTGGCCTGGGCGTCGGGCGCGATCAGGACCGCTCCGCCGCGCTGGAAGGCGACGTGCCATCCGGCCATGCGGAACGGTTGGATGATGTCGTGTCCGCTCAGCGACGGGCCGTAGGGAAGCGTGTCCGCGGTCGGTTGGCTGTCGTGGCGCACATGGTGCTCAGCGAATTCGTGGAGGCATTCCTCGACGATCTCGTCGGGGGTTCCGGCGCTGAAGGACGCGCGCCACGCCGAATCGCCCAGGGAGTCGGTGGACGCCACGATTTGCCAACTTCGACCCGGCTCGTCGCAGCCGATGCGCAGGCGGCCGTCGGGGCTGGTGATGATGAGTCGCTGGTCGTACTTCTGGGAGGCCCAGTCACGGGCCGAGACCAGGGCGGAGGGCAGCGGTTCGCTGCGGCGTCCGGCCAGGTAGCGCGGAGCGACGACCACGTGGTGCACGGTGCCGACGGCCGCCTCGGTGACGGTGAGGTGGGCCAAGTTCCCGGGCGGGACCTGGTCTCGTCCGCGAAGCGCTGGTGCCGGGCGCAGCATGGCAGCAGTCAGCGACAGGGCGAGCATCGGCGGGGGCTGCCCCTCCAGCCGTGCTGCCCACGTCCGACCTGGGTGACCAGCAGCTGCAGAGATCCCCATACATCGCTGGTCCGTGCCGGAGGCCATGTGAACGCAGGCCTTCCGGTCCGGGGACAGGTAGGTGGAGCCGTCGGGCGCTGCCTGCTCCGTCCATCCGGCGGCCTGCAGAGACTTCTGGGCGGCACCGGTGGAGTCGTGCCGGTCTGCGTAGTTGTCGGCGCCGTCAACCAGCCGAGCGGCCATCGTCTCGACGAACGCAGTAAGGATCTCCTCCGGCACCAAGGCGTCGAACACTGCCGTCCAGTAGGGGGACGGGGCGTAGTGGTTCAGAGCGGTGAAGGTCCAGCGGCGGTGGTTCGGATCGGCACTGTGCTGGTATTCCAGGGTGACACGCTCGCTGGGATCAACGAGAACGATGCCGTCGACTGCGTCCTCTGGCCTGTACCACCCGAATCGGCTGCCGAGGGCAAAAGCGATGTCGGCAGAGCCGGGGCCAGCCAGATAGACGGGGTGCACCAGGACCATGTCGGGTTGGGAGTCGGCGGCGGGCATGTCTCTCTCGTCATCGGTGGGGTGGGGACGGTGTCGGCTCAACGGTGGCGTGGCGGCGGGGTGAACGGCCCCGCTGAGGGTCGGATCGGCTGAGCGGAGGAGGCGGGGTGCGTGACGCCTGGGCGGTGCGGCGGCACCTGGAGTCGGCCGAGCGAGGTGACGGTGCCGTCGAGGAGCGCGGGAACGGAGCGGAGGAGCTGTGCCGCCTGGACTGCTGACGCCCCCGCGGCGCGGGCCGTGGCCTCGGCCCGTTGGCCGGCGTCCGAGCTGTGGCCGGCGCTGTGCGTGTAGCTGGAGCAGCGCTTAGCGGTGACCTGCAGGAACTCGTGCAGCTGGTCCAGTGCGCCGTCGCGCGTTTCCAGCACGGCATTCTGCACCAGAATGGCCGCTTCCCAAGGCCGGGGGGCCATGCGCACGGCCTCGGTATAGCGCTGCAGGGACGTGATGGGGTCGGCTGCGTAAGGGGTGTAGTAGGTGGCCGTGGCCGGGAGGGCGAGACCGGTCAGTTCGGGGTGCAGTGCGGCGGCAGCCTGCTCCACGATCTCGGCGGCCGAGGCGAACTGCTGACCGAGTTCGCTGGTGGGAGCCCACTTGCGGACCCGGACGGACACGGCCTGGAGGAGGCTGCTGATGCCCTGGGCTACGCCGGGCGGGGCCAGCACGAAGCGCTGCAGACGCTGGATGTCCTCGTCGTCCTCGCTCTCCAGCTGCGCGACCAGCCGGGACAGCGCCAGACCGGGCTTGCCCGCGTACGGCATGGCAGTGACGGGCACGCTCACTCCGACCCGCAGGTCACGGTCCAGCCCGACCTCGTATCCGTTGGCGGACAGCACCGTCGCCGCTTGACACGCGAGTTCGTTCTCACGCTCCTGGCCGAGGTCGAACGGCAGGCGCTGCCAGCGGTTGTGGAAGACGCCGGTGTCTTCGAACCCGGCGCGGTGCAGCACGAGGATGGCGAAGGAGTCGGCGCCGATCGCGCTGACCATGCCGACTTCGTCGCGGTGGATCTCTATGCGGGGTGACAGTTGCGCCAAGGTGCTCTCCAGCTCATAGGGTCGATCGCGCAGGTTCAGCGAGTCCGAGGGGTCGACTGCGGCGCGGCAGCCGCGGTCGCGGGAAGCAACTGCTCGGCGATGCCGTTCTGCCGTGCCGGGGCAGGCGTCGTGATGCCGGGGCTGATGCCGGTGGCGGCCAGCTCCCGGGGGCCAGGTGTTGAGGCGGGGCCCTCCAGGGCGCGTTCGACGGCCTCACGCTGTTCGGTCGTGCGCTTGGCGTCGAAGGCCGCCAGCAGGTCCGGCAGTCCTCGATCCGTGAGTCCTGCCGGTGGCGTGCCGCCCGCGGTCAGGACGGCATGGGCGGTCGCCGCCTCGATCCACGGTGCGAGTTCGTCCGGCAGGCCGAGCGCGTCGCAGGCGACGTGTCCGCCGCGCGCCAGCGCCTGGGAGAGGGCGAGGTGGTCGTCGAGCCGGACGGCCAGGGCGGGCAGCAGCGCCTCGACGGCGGGCGCGAGCAGCGCCCGGAAGGCGGACTCCGGCAACGTCACCATGGCGGGGGCGACGAGCGGTGGTTCGCGACGTTCCCCGGTGAGATCTTGGCTGGTCGGCGTGAATGCGGCGGCCTCGCGCTCGATGCGGTGGAGGGCGTCCTGGTACCGAGGGAGCAGGCGGCGCTCGATCGCGGCGGCAGCGCGCGGGGGCGTCGAGGAGGCGCTGATGGCGAACAGCGGTAGGTCCTCGTCGTACTCGTGGACACTGCCGAAGTCCGCCGGCATCAGCGGGGCCGCGATGATGATCCGGCCGGCGGTACGCGGGGCGATGACGACCAGCAGCTCCTGGCGGCCGGGCCCGCGCAGGTGGACACCGGCACGGTAGACGAAGACCTGCAGGGCCCACTGGGCCATGCCCAGGTCCCACAGACGGTCGTCGATGTCGTCCCGGATGCTGCGCGCCGTCAGGTCGAGCCCTTCGCTCGTCCAGGATCCGGGGAGCCTGGCGACCAGGGCGGCACCCAGTTCATCGAGCTGGGCGGTGCTGTGCAGAGGGTGCTGCTGCAGGGACTTGGCCTTTCGTATGTTGGCCGTGGTCATCGCGGACCGCGGCGACCAGGAGCGATCGGCCTGGCCGCGGGTTCATGAGCGGCTCCTGACGCTGCCGCGCCGTCGGATGGGGACGCCGTATCCCTGGCGGCGGAGCGCTGCTGTGCTGCGCCGAGTCGGTCGACCAGGTGCTGCGGCAGGATGCGGGGGTCGCGCATCAGGGGCTCGGGTGCGACCACGGCCTGCAGGAGATCGCTGACCAGTTGGTGCGGTGTCCTGAAGGTGAGGTACGCGTCCCAGGCTGCGTGGCGTTGCTGGGGGGCGACCTCAAGCCACCACAGCGTCTGCCCGGCGGACATCTCGGTGAGGTGGTTCGATGTGAACCCCTCGCGCCAGTGCAGGACCGCTTGGGCGTTGGGCGAGGTGAACCGGGTGATGTCCCAGGGCATGCGGTGGGTCCGCCATCCGGCTTCGGTGAGGGGGGCGACCGTGGTGGCCAGGTCCGCGGGCTCCGGCCGGAACAGCTGGTCGTCGTCGTCAATGCCGAGGGCGTCCAGAAACCGGTTAGCGCTGTTGAAGAAGGCGGTCAGGATCTCCGGCGGGGTGTCGACTCCGAACGATGCCCTCCATTCGGGCACACCGAACACATCGCGCGTCGCGCCGATCTGCCAGGGGTGGGGGGAATGCGGTGTGCTGCCGTAGCCGACCCGCAGGCGGTGGCAGGGGCTGGTGGCGACGCTGTTGCCGGTGTGGAGAGCGGTGTCCAGTCGCCATCCGGATGCGAGCAGGTGGTCGAATGCCGGGCCGGGGCGCGGACCTGTGCCGGGGCCGGCGAGGTATCGCGGGGCGACGGGGACGGCTCTGCTGCTGGGCCGGGTGGACGGGGAGTGCATAGGGGGCTCCGGGGGCGTGTGGTCAGCGGTCGTGTCGGGGCCGGTCGGCTCGGGCGGTGGACGGGGAGGCGCCGGTGCTCGGCGTGGCGGGCGGGGTCTTCGTGCGGGCCAGATTGGCCTGGCGCATGAAGGTGCTGATCCTGATGGCGGCGTGGGATCGGGGGATCAACTCGGACGTGGGCGTCGGGGGTCCGTCGCGGTTGACGCACCAGGTCCAGGCGTCCTGGAAGGTGGCGTGGCGGCCTTCGCGGACCCGGTAGTCCAGATCGGGGTCGGGGGTTTCGAGTTGCACGAGGAAGGGGTCAAGGCCGCCGGGGTCGAGGTCCTCGAAGATGACCCAGACCACGTTGTCGGAGTAGGTGTAGTGGTCGACGACCTTGAAGCGCTCTCCTGAGGTGCGGATCCGTTCCTCGCTCCACTGGCTCATCTGGTCTGCGGAGCGTTCCATCCCGGGGAAGGACCTGAGAGAGGAACTGGGGACGCCGCGGCCGGCGAGCCACTGGTGCGCGAGGGGGACGGTGGGCAGCTGTGTGGAGCGGAGCGTGAAGACACGGTCGGCCAGTTCGCGCTGGACGTGAATGGCGACGATCTCGGCCGTGCCGGGTATGTCCCAGGTGGCGGCGGCGTCGAAGCAGATCAGCGCTGTTTCCCGGCCGTGGCTCCCGTGGAACTCGGAGAGGGCTACCAGTTCCGTGTCCTGCAAGTTGAGGCTGGCGAGAAGCTGGGCGGATTCTGCATCGGAGGCTGACCAGTTCTGCAGGTCCGTGAAGTAGCCCTCCAGAGCTGGCGGGAAGAAGTCGGGTGCGGGGGTGGACGGGCTGGGGGCGGGGTGCGGCAAGTGGTCTCCGGAAGTGCTGGAAGATGCTGCGAATGAAGATGGCTACAGGTGTCGCTCGGTGCCGGGTCGGTCAGTTGCACCCGGGCTGCGGTTCACTTCGGCGGCGGCGGAGGTTGCCCCGCGCTTGGCCACGATGGTGTCGCGCAGCTTCTCGCCGTCCGGCGTGAGGGACAGCCGCTGTCCGCTGATCCAGCTGGTGCTGGTGTCCCGCAAGACGAGCTTGCGCTCGACGAGGACGTCCACAGTGGAGGGCCGGATGCGTTCGGGGCCTTGGGAGGTGACCGACAGCCTGCCGCCCCGGATACTGCTCCACAACTGTGCGTTGCCGCGGCCGATTGCGATCAGCGCCTGCTGCTGCGTTTCGCTGAGGCTCGGCGGGCGGACTCGCGATGGAGTGGCACGAGCAGCGTTCCGCCGTTCTTCGGCGGCTACGGCAACCGGGGTGGTGGCGGGTGCGGCGGAGGCCGCCGCCTGCTGGTAGAGGCGGATCAGTGTCGGCAACTGCTCCATCAGTTCGCTCCGGCGGGCGGCAAGCAGATCAATGCGTACACCGGTGTGTCCGAGGACGCCGTGCGTTGCGTGGAGGGGGTTGTCGAGGCCGTCGGCCAGGTGCTGAAGGTCCCGGGCGGCAGAGGCGGCGAGGCCGATGAGTTCCTTGTTGACGTGGTCCACGCGGTAGGCGATGCGCAGAATCTCGGTGGCGGCCAGAGAAAGGCCGGGGGGCGGGATGAGCTTGGTCATGTCGGCGATGCCCAGCGCCGCGCAAACGGTCTGCGTGCCCAGTGCGGTGCTCTTCGCCGGGTCCCGGCTCATGCAGTCGCCTCCGGTTCCGCACTGGCCCCGCTGGCGGGGAAGCCGTCGTCACGAAGGAAGTCATCCCGCAGATAGCCGGGTTCGGTGCGGCCGTGGGCCTCGATGTCCCGCGGATTCGCCAGGGGGGACATCAGGTCGGCGAGAGCGTCTGGGGTGAAGCCGGCCGGGCCGTGGTCGGACCAGCGGCCACCGTTCCCGGCCAGTTCCTTCGCCAGTGCCGCACACGTCAGTGCCTGGGTGGCGGGATGCTGGCGGAAGACCGCCGCGACGTCGCGGGCGAGCGCCTTGGTCAGCGGCGGAACCGGCACCCAGGTCGCCGCGCCCGGTGTTGTGGTGCCCCGGGCCATCGCCTGCTTCTCGTTGATGGCAGCGGTGCACAGTCGGACGAGGAAGTCGTGTCCTCGGCGCAGGAGGTCCTCTTCGGCGTGGTCGGTGCCGGGTTCCGGGTTCTGGCGGTCCAGCGCTCGTTCGGTGGCGACCAGGGAGTCGTACAGGCTCAGGCTGACGGCCAGCGACGCATCAGCGAACGGGGCGTGATGGCGCAGGGCGGGTACTTGTGCGCCGAACACCTCCTCCAGGCGGCGGCGGACGGCAGCGGCGTCGGTAAGCAAGTCGGTAGTCAAGGAGGTCCAGGTGTGTACGGGGAAGCGGGTCAACGGGGGCGGCCGGGAAGCCGCAGCGGCCCTGGGAAGGACAGCGTCGGCACGGTGGCGCGGGGGTGGTGCTGCCCGGTCTGAGTGCGGTTGGCGGCATCGGCGCGTGCGCCGCGTGGCGGGTCGCCCAAGCGCAGGTAGGGGGCCAGATGCGGCAGCGGCTCGACCAGGTCGGCACGGTTGCGGATCGCCGGGGCGGGGTCGGCCATCGCCGAGACGAGGGCGGTGATCACCGTGGCAGGAGTGTCACGGCTCATCGCCGCCGACCACATCTGTCCGGGGACTCCTGCGCTGAAGCGCCAGAAGTAGGTGGAGCGTTCGAAGGAGGGACTGATGCTGCGGGAGAAGTCGGCCATCCCGTCCGGCGACCCCCAGCCGCGGCTGCGGTCCGCCGGGTCCATGGTGTCCAAGTAGGGCGACCACCGGGCTCCTGCGAGAGCCGTGGCAGCGGGATGTTCTCCGCCCTGGTACGGCGCGGTGACATCGGGCAGGGCTCCGAGAGTCTGGCAGAACGCGAGCAGGGGCTCGTCGGGAATACCCGCGCACAGGCGTGCGGACCACAAAGCAGCGCCGCTGCGGGTGTAGCCGGCGATGTCCAGCAGCGGCTGGTGCACCGACATTGCTTCGGGGTAGGCCACCAGACGCACGCGGCTGTGACTGTGGATCAGTACCGGCAGTGTTTCGGTCAGGCGCGACCACCCGGGCAGGTCAAGGAGGTGGCGGACCGTGTCGCTCAGCGCGCCGGGCGTGCCGAACGCCAGGTAGGGCGGATGGACGGCGATCTGCTGTGCGACGGGGACGGTCATGGGGCGGCTACCCACGCGATCCGGACAGGACCGGGGTCCGGGTCGTGACGGGCTTGTGCGAGTGGCTGAACGTCAGGCCTGCCGCGGGCCCCCGACCCGCCGCAGGCAGCCTTGCGGGGGCAGCCAGCGGGGAGGAGAAGGCCGCGGGCTTCGGCGTTGCCCTCGAAGTTCCCGCTACCTCGGGGGGCGTCCGGTGTGCCCGGTTCCATTGGGAGACGGCCTGGAAGACGGACCCCAGGTCACGGGCTGCGTCGGTGAGTTCGTACTGCCAGCGCGCGGGACCGCCAGTCTTGGCCAGCATGCCGTCGCAGACCAGCAACTTCAGCAGCGGGTAGATGGCGCTCTGGGAGATGCCGCGGGGCAGCACTCCGTAGACCTCGCTCGGGAAGGCCGGACCGTTCTCCAGCTCCCATATCAGCGCGGTGGCGTGCGGGTGCCGGAGACGGAAGAGGGTCTGCTCGGCCAGCAGGGTGCTGGATGCTTCGTCGGAGAGCTTGAGGTGCTTAGCCCCCCACTGCACCGCTGCCCGGTGAAGGGCGTCGGTGGCGTGCCCCGCGGGGGTCAGGTGGATGGTGTAGGCGCCGCGAGGCGTCTCAGGGACCAGGGTCCGTGTGATCAGCCCGTTGATCTCCATCATGACGATCCGCTTGTGCAGCTTGCCGTCGAAGTCCGGGAGCTGCTGCTGCAGTTCGCTTCGGGTGATCGCGTCGGCCCTGCGCAGGCAGGCCAGGGAGGACATGGTCCACTTCCCGGCCAGAGTCGACAGGGTGTCCTGGACCAGGGCGGCCTGGTTCAGGGAGCGAGGGCTGGAGATGACGGTCATGGTGGTCGTTCCTTCCGGAGAGCGGCGGCGGTGGCGCGGAGCGTTAGTGGTGGCGGGCCGGGCGGGAAGCCGGCGTCGACCTCTTCGCCTCGGCTTCGGCCGTCTCGCCTGGTATGGGGGCCAGTGCGGAGCGAGCGAGGAACGCGTCCTCCCGGTCCGAGGAGGCCAGGCCGAGACGCTGCGCCGCCGAGGCGAGGACAGCAGAGTCGGCTCTGGTCCCCACAGCGAGCAGGTACACCTGCTGCGCGTCGCCATCCGCGGCGGAGGGACGTTCCTGGTAGATGGCACGCCACTTGCCGCCGGGCCCCAGATGGACCTCGCGGCACTGCTGCTCGACGCCCAGGCGGCGCTCGGCCACAAGCGGGCCGCGGTGATGGACAAGCACCAGCTGCTGCAGGGCGAGCCGGGTGGAGTGCTGCACCCACGATGGAAGCCGTCGCAGGTCGCGCAGGGCCTCGGAGTGCGCCTGGAAATCCAGCGGCACCCGCGGCATCCTCGCGGCCCCCTCCTGCCCTGAGCCTGCCCCCGCCTCGACGGCGGCAGGCCGCGAGGAGCTGTCGGGGGCCTCCAGGAATGCAGCGGTGGGTGTGGTCATGGACCTTGCTCCTCACGTCGTCCGGTGACCAAAGACTCCCCGCCGAGGCGGGAAGCCGGGAGTTCCCGCCTCTCGTGGTATACGCCCATCGCCGACCTGCCCTGCCGATCACGCCCGGTGCCACCCCGTGCGACAACCACCTTTGACTGCATGGAAGATGGGTGACCGCGCACTCCGGCAGTCGAGGCGTACGGGCTGCCGGACCCGGTTCTAAAAAATCTTGAGATTCGTGCACTCGGCGACCGGGCGTGCAGAAACTCAAGAGTTTTTCGACGGTTCAGCGTGCGTTGCGCGGTCGCTGCCCCGGGAGCTGGGGCAGCGTGGACGTGCTCGCGGTCTCCGGCGCGCCGCGGCCGGCCCCCGCCGAGCTGAGGCTGACCGCGGCCCGCGAGCGCGGGACTGCCTGTGCGTGGAGGACGGGGTCCGGCAGAACGGGGGGCGGCAGGGGCTGGCGCGGATCCTCCAGCCACTGCTGGGCGCTCTGCGGGTCGGCGAAGGACCCCTCCCGCAGCCTGAAGCCTCCGCGGGCCAGTTCGGTGCGGATCTGCACGAGGTAGGGGCGCGCGGAGGCGGCGGGCTCGCGGTCGTGCAGAAGCACCCAACTGCGCAGCGGCTCGGTGTCGTCGGAGTCGACGACGGTGTAGCGCGATCCGCTGCGCCGGATCCGGGCCTCGATCTGGGCGCTGGTGACGTCGGCGGGGGCGTCCTCGGGCCCGACGTCGACGCGGAAGTGCTCCTCTTCTGCGCCGCGTTCCAGCAGCCATGCCACGGTCAGCGCGGTGGTGGGGGCGCTGTGCCAGTCGATGGTGAAGGTGTGCAGGGCCGGGTCGCGCACCACGTGGACGGCCAGGGTGCGCATGTGCTCGTAGTAGCTGCTGCCGGGGAGGCCGGGCTCGGCGAGCAGGACGAAGTCCTGGTCGCCGTCGTCCTGGCGGGCGATGGCGCTGTATCGCCCCTCGTCCAGGAGCAGGGTGTCCTGGCGGTGGCGGCTGCGGTTGTCGGCGGGGCTGAAGCCGGGGAGGGTGAAGTCCAAGTCGGGGTCCTTCGGTTAGGCGAGGTTGGGCAGGGCGCCGCGGTCGGTGAACTCCGGCGGCGGCAGGACACGGTGGTTGGGCCTGTCCGGGGAGGTGGTGCAGGCCGCGAATGGCCCGTCGGGGCTGCGGAGGTGACCGAGGAGCGGTTCGAGGTGGTCGCGCTGCCACACCGAGGGACCGGTGGCGCCGGCCTCCATGTCGGTCAGCGACTGCCAGGCCAGCCACGCCGAGTGGATGCGCACCACGGCCTCGTCGTGCTCGGGCCAACGCGTGCACCACGGCCGTCCGGCCGTCAGCTCGCGCCCGTAGGTGCGCAGCAGGATCTGGTCCACCCATGGGGTCATCGTGGCGACCTCGGCGGCGAAGGCGTCGTCGTCCAGCGCGAGGATGCACAGCGACTGGGGGGCGTCGGAGGGCTCGTTCTGCTCGTCTTCGTCCTCGTCGTCCGGGTCTGTGCCGTCGAGCGTGGCGGTCAGGCGGTTGACGAGGTCGAGGCTCTGGTCGTGCTGGGCGGACAGCGCGGCCACGGTGGCCGCCAGGTCGGCGAGCGTTTCGGCCGAGGGGTCCGCCGGCTGGGGGGAAGGGGAAGCGGGAGTGCTCAGGGGGTGTCCTACCTTTCAGGGGTGGTTGCTCTGGTCATTCGTAAGATCGGAGGGCCCAGGGGCTCTGGGTATGGCTGTCATCGGGGCGCCGTAGGGATGGCTCAAGGAACTTGGCCGCCCGGAGCCCCGCGACGACTCGACCGCCAATTGGGAGATGCGACTCCGATCGCTGCGTAGGACAACGTCGGCGAGGTCGTCTGCGGGATCGATGTACGACGAGCTGGCGGAGGGGAACGTGCCCGGAATCTGGGCTGGAGTGGACATCGGCAAGACGCACCACCACTGTGTGGTGATCGACACGGACGGCAAGCGTCTGCTGTCCCGCCGGGTCGCGAACGACGAGAGTGAACTGCTCGCCCTGATCGGCGATGTCCTGGAGATATCCGCTGACACGCTGTGGGCTGTGGACCTCAACCACGGCGGTGCTGCCCTGCTGATCGGCCTGCTGGTCAGCCACGGCCAGCCGGTCGCCTACCTCACCGGCCTGGCGATCCACCGAGCCTCGGCCACCTACAAGGGCGGCGAGGCGAAGACCGACGCGAAGGACGCCTTCGTCATCGCCGACCAGGCCCGCGTCCGCCGCGACCTGGGCCTGCTGCGACCGGGCGATGAGATCGCCGTCGACCTGCGCACGCTGACCACCCGGCGGCTCGACACGGTCTTCGACCGGACCCGGCAGATCAACCGGCTCCGCGCCCAACTGCTGGAGATCTTCCCGGCCTTGGAGCGGGCCCTGGAGCTGACGAACCGGGGGCCGGTGATGTTGCTGACCGGCTACCAGACCCCGGCCGCGATCCGGCGGGCAGGCGCGAGCCGGATCGAGACGTGGCTGAAGAACCGCAAGGTCAGGGGTGCCGCCGCACTGGCGAAGGCGGCCGTGGAGGCCGCCCAGGCCCAGCAGACCGCGCTGCCCGGGGAGAAGCTGGCCGCCGCGATGGTGGTCCGCCTCGCGAAGGGGGTGATGGCCCTGGATGAGGAGATCGCCGAGCTCGACGCCCTGATCGAGGCCAAGTTTCGCGAGCATCCGCACGCCGAGGTGATCCGCAGCCTGCCCGGCATGGGAGCCAAGCTCGGAGCCGAGTTCCTCGCCGCCACGGGCGGTGACATGGACGCCTTCGGCAGCCCCGACCGCCTGGCCGGCTTCGCCGGCCTGGCCCCCAGACCACGTGATTCCGGCCGCGTCAGCGGCAACCTGCGCCGTCCCCGCCGCTACCACCGCGGGCTGCTGAGAACCATGTACCTGTCGGCCATGGTGAGCCTTCAGTGCTGCCCGGTCTCGAAGGCGTTCTACGACCGGAAGCGGAGCGAGGGCAAGGGCCACAAGCAGGCCCTGCTGGCTCTCGCACGCCGACGCCTCAACGTCCTGTGGGCGATGATCCGTGACGGAGAGTGCTTTCACACCTCACCTCCCGTCACGGGAGCGGCTTGACAACACGATTGGGAAGTTCCTTCGAGTTCCGGTGCGGGCCGCCCGGCCCGGCGGAAGCGGGCCGTGCGGCTGAACGATTAGTTCGAGTGGGGGCAGGCGGGCGGTGCGAGCAGCCGCAGGGCATGGGCCGCCTGCTGGGGGACGACGCCGTTGCCCAGGGCGGTGAGCTGTGCGGGCCTGCCGAGGCCGGGGACGCCGGTCACCCAGCCGCGCGGCATTCCCATGATCCACTCGACGAACTCGGGGGCGAGGCGCCCGCGGTCGTCGGTCGGTTCGGGGGCCGGGCGGGTGGCCCGTTCCCAGCGGTGGATCGCCGAGGTGTAGGCACCCCAGCGTTCCGGCGCTACGGTGCCGGGTCCGTCCACAGCGGCAGTACCACCTGGCTCAGCGGGGGACGGAAGCCGCTGCCCGCCCGGCGGCCCGGCGTGCCGGTGTCCGAGGCGCGTGGTGTCGGCAGCAGCTGGGCCGCCGCGCTCGGCAAGGTCAGATCGCCCTTGCTCCCGCGCTGGTTGGGCCCCCCCTTGGTGCCGTCGCTGGCCCGCGGGGTGGGAAGCAGCATCTGCCCAGGAGGCGGCAGCAGGTGCTCGATCTCGTCCTGCAGGTTCGGCCCGTGGCCGCCCAGGCGCCGCTTGTCCGGGTGCTGACTGCCGCCGTTGCTCCCCAGATTGGATGTCGGGGTTTTCAGCAGTGTCACCGTGTGCCCCAGGTCCTGCCGCATCGCGTCGGGCCCTTTGGCGTCGCGGGCCTTGGGCGTGGGCAGGTTCACGGGCGGCGGGCCAGGCGGTGAGGAAGATCCTCTCCCGGCGGTGTGGGGCTCCGACGTCGGAGGCGCGTACACACGTCCACCGAGCGTCGTACCCTCGGTCGGCCAGGTCTCCGCATACGGCACCCAGTGCCCGCAGAGGATGCTCGCCTCCTGTGTCTCCCACACACCACGGGCACTGTTCCAGGTCGCTGTCGGCTGCCGGGGCAGCGGGGCCGGCACCGGCTGACAGGATGCCTCTGACGTTTTCGATCACCACCAAGCAGGGGTTGAGGATGGATATGGCGTCGGCGATGTTGTGCCAGATTCCCGAGCGCGTCCCCTGCACCAGTCCGGCCCGCTTCCCGGCGACCGACAGGTCCTGGCAGGGAAATCCTGCGGTCAGGACGCACACCGGCTCGACCTGGGACCAGTCCACCTCGGTGATGTCGCCGAGGTTGGGCACCTCGGGCCAGCGGTGCCGGAGGATCCCTGCGGCGTGGGGATTGATCTCGGCGTGCCAGGCGGTCGAGCCGCCGAGGACTGCCTGCACGCCCAGGTCCAGGCCGCCGTAGCCGCTGCACATCGAGCCGATCCGGCGCTGCCGGGGCGGCGGGGCCGTCAGCGTGTCCGCCGTTCCGCCCTCGCCGCCACGTGCGAGGGGTGAGCAACGGGGGCCGACCCGGCGCGAGCCTGCGCAGGGTGGCCGAGGGCGGACGAGGCGCGGGCCGCGTGGGTGATCTGGTCGCGGGTGAGCAGCGACGCGCCGCTGTACCGCTGGTCCAGGTGCTGGGCGTGGCCGTTCAGGGTGGCGACGGCCCGGGTGACGGCCTGGTGGGCGCGGGCCAGGGCGAGGTTGCCGCGCCGGGTGAACCGCTCCCGGAGCCGATCACCGTCCGGGCGCGCGCTCAGGTCCAGCACGGACAGGCGGGCCGACGCGGACAGCGCCGTACTCACGTGTCCGACGACCTCGCCCAGCAGTCCAGCGGTGAGCGCCTGGGCGGCGGTCACCTCGCGGTACCCGGGATCGTCCACCCCTTGCGTGGCCCGGAAGGAAGCTGCGGATACCCAACGGAACTGCAGGGAGTTGAGCTCGGCGAGGTGGTCCGCGAGTACGCCTACGGATGTCAGCGGCTCGTGTTCGTAGGGACCCGGGAGCTGGTCGTGCCAGAACTCGATCTCGGTGGCCATCTGCCGCACCACCGTGGCGGCGGTCCTCACGTCCCGGCGTCGCGTGGTCATCGGTGGCTCCGTGCGGGTGCGGGGCGGGCGGGGGTGGGACGTGCTGGTGCGAGGGACGAAGCGACGGGTCCCTGAACTGTCTGGAGGGCTACGGCACGTTCGCGCACGCTGCGGACCAGGCCGGCGCGCGACGTGCGCAGCAGGGTGATGCTGCGGCCGAGCTCGGCCTCGATCTCATTCAGGGGCTGGCGGGTGGGCGCGGCAGCGAAGGCCGGTCGGCGCAGGGCGGCTGGGCGGCTGCGGTTGACCGCCTGGTGGGTGTTCTCCATCAGAGCGGTCAGAGCGGACAGGGCGCGCGCGGCGGCCTTGGCGGCGACCTGCTGGGTCCACATCTCGCCGGTGGAGGCGGCGTGCGTGCGCGGGACGGTTGTCAGGTACTCCCACTCGGCCGCGGAGTCGGCGAGGAAGGCACTGAGCTGCTGGATGTGGTCGGCGAGCAGGACAGCGGACACCTTGGCCGGTCGCTTGGCCGATCGGCGGATGCTGGTGCGGATCTGCTGCAGGCGGTCCGCTGCCAACGCCATGCGTTCCATGTCTTCGGGGCGGATCTCGATCGGGCTCATCGCGTCCGCCCTCGTGCGCCGGCAGCCGTCGCGGGAGCAGCGGCCGTGCTCGCGCAGGCGTGGGCTTCGGCGGTGCCGGCGGTGGGTGCGGCGGCGCGTTCGCGGGGAGGTCTGGCGTTGTGGCGCAGGGAGTCCAGGGTGCTGCCCAACTGCTCGGCGGCCCGCCACACGTCGCCGAGCGAGTCGTCGAGCATGGCTTCGTGGCGAGGGGGCCCGGTCTCCTGGAACGCCCGGAGGTCGAGCAGGTTCTCGTGGGCGTCGGCGAGCTCGTGGACGGCGCGCAGCACTGCGCAACGGGCCGCCGCCAGGACCCAGTCGTCCCTGCTCGTCAGGCTCGCCGTGGCGATGCTGGAGGTGATCTGCCGGGCGACGTCGATAAGTTCGCCCTGCCACTGCCCCAGGGAGTTGCACGACGGTGCCACCGGTGACATGGAAGCCTCGCTGACGGCGACGGCGACGGGAGCGATGCGATCGAGGGTCGCCTGGATGGCGTCTGTGCTCACCGGTGCACCCCCGCAAGCGGACGGGCGGCAGGTGCGACGCGGACGGTGACGGGCTGCGAGGACGCCAGGGCCTGCACGAAGCTGCTCCACGGGCTGTGGGAACTGCCGGTCGAGGGGGCAGCCACGGCGTGGGCGTGCTCGCGCAGCGACTCGACGCTGTCGCCCAGGCGGCGGTGAACCCGGGCGAGTGCACGGTGGGCGTGGCGGTCAACGGCGGGGGCATCCGCCGCGGGAGCGCTGCTCGGGCGGGGCTGACGGAACGTGTGCTCGATGGCGAGGCTGAGGTCGGCTAGGGCGTAGGACAGGTGGGTGCAGGCGAGGGCGAAGGGCCGGGCACCGGCAGTGTCGGCCGCACGTGCCCGCACAAGGGCGTGGCGGCTGCTCTGCTGGTGCAGCCGCAGCAGGTCCTCCTGCTGGTGGAGCAGTAGGACTGCATCGGGAGCCTCGTCGTCGGGAGTGGGGTCGACGATGGAGATATCGAGCTGTTCGACTCGGTCGGCGAGCAGACGCAGGTCGTCGGGGGCGTGGAGGGGCAAGTGGCTCCTAGGGGCGGATCGGGGCTGGAGTGGTTCGCACAGTGCTGCCGGCCTCCGGGGCCGGGCGTACGCCTGGGAGGGTGACGTCGGTGTTGCTGGCGGTGGAACTGACGGAGCGAGGCAGAGCGGACCGGGTCCGGTCGCCGACGGCGGCCTTGGCGCGGCTGCCGGTCGCGGCTGGTCCTGCCGGGGCTTGCGGCAGAGGTGTCGGGGCACGGGCACAGGCCGAGTGCAGCTGCGGCATGATCCGGTAGGCCTCGGCGAACACCGTCTCCAAGGAGCGGCGTGGATCCATGGCAAGCTGGTGCAGCTGCTCCGCGCCCGCTCGGACGGTGCGCAGCACGGAGGCGGTGATCACCTGGTCCGCCCAGTACGCGGGGTCTCCCGCGCCGGCCTGTGAGGCCAGCTGCCGGACCTGGTCCAGGTCCGGAGCGGGATCCGAGGGAGCGGTAGCCCGGACCTGCCACATCACGGTCAGCGGGTCGACCCCGAGAGAGCGCTGGGATAGGTCGGCGATCGCGGAGAACATCAGCCGGTGCAGGGGGGAAGCGAAGTCCTCTGCCCGGACGGGGGGACGGAGGTCATTGGCCGAGTGCGGGTGCTCCATCAGGACCGCGATCAACTGCTGCTCCGCCGCGAGGGCGGTGTCTGCCGTCTGCGCCGCGGGCTCGGTGGTGGTTGCCGGTCCGCCGGGCCCGGGCAGCGGAGCGTGCCAGGCCGTTGCCTGGCTCCAGGCGGTCGAGCAGCGGGCCGCGGTGCGCTCCAGGGCCCGGAGCAGGAGCCAGACATCGGCGAGATTCCCGGCTGCGGCTGCCGTTCCGAGGCGATGCGTGTGCACCATCAGCTCGCGGCGCACCGCCGACTGCAGGACCAGGGCGGCGTAGGTGTTCGCGCTGGCAGGCGCCGGGCACGCAGCGATCAACGTGTGCCCGTAGTTCACGGTGAAGCCGGTCGCGGAGGCGCTGGCCTGGTCGATCGCCCCCAGCGCCCAGTCCCTGCGGTCCTCCGCAGAGGCATCGGGTTCGGTTGCCCGGTGGCCGGCGCGGTCTCGGTCCACCAGTACCTGGAGCAGCTGCTGGTGGACGGGCCGGTACAGGTGTGCGGGGTGCAGCCACGATGCGATGGCAGCGACGGCGGTGGCATCGAGCAGCAGGGCTCCCAGCAGGGCCTGCTCGGCCATCAGCTCCAGGGGGTCGAAGGCGATGTCCGCAGGCGTCGCCCTCAGCATCCGGGCGGGCGATGGGAGCGGGCCCGGTCCATCTCGCGCAGTGCCGCGTCGCGGGCGTCGAGCTGGTCGGTCAGGGCGCTGTGCTCCAACCAGGCGTGTCGGCGGCCGAGCTGGTACCAGCGGCCGGTGCTCCTGAGGGCCGGTGGCGGTGGACTGGGGTGGAGGGGCGCGCTGCGCCGGCGAAAGGGGGACAGTCGGATCTCCAGGGGTCGGTGAGCGGGTGGCGGCGGAAGGGGCGAGGGGTGACTCAGCGTGGGGGACGTCCGCTGGCGCGCCCCGAGGGTGCCGGGGTGGTGGCGGGGCTGCTGAAGAGATCGGCCGCCGGCCGTGCACTGGACGGGTGCGGCAGCGAGGGCCGTGCGGTGGTGGACGCGGTCCTGTGGCGGAAGGACGTCAACGCGTATTCCAGGACGTGCAGTTGGTCGATCAGCTCAAGCCGGCCGGCCAGCTCGACGCCCACGATGACGGCGGGATGCAGCGGACCGCAGCGGGCAGGGACCCCGGCACCGGCTGCCACGACGTGCAACGCCTGGACCTGGACGAAGCCGGACCAGTCCCCGGCCTGCTCGCTCAGAGCGGGCATGCCGGTGGGGTTGGACGCCCAGGCCAGGGGCGCGCGGTTGCCTTCGGCCGCCTGACCTTTCGCCCTGATCAGCATGCTGCGGACCTCGGTGCGCAGTGCACGGTGCAGTGCGAGGTCCCGAAGCCATGTGGCCCGGCCTGCATCGACTTGGGCGAGGGTGAGCTCAGTGAACGTCGGCGGAGCCGGTGCGCCGGCGGATCGGCGCGCTGCTGAGGACGCCGTCGCCAGAGCCGCGTCCAGTTTCTCCTCCTGTGCGTCCTCGTTGAGGTGGTCGAGGACTTCGGTGATGCGCACATCCAGGGCGTGGCGGGCACGCGAACCGGCCGCACTGGCAACAAGGAACGCCGCGTCCGCGCTGAGGATCATGCCCGTGGACGAGGGCCGACCGTTCCGGTGGGCAACCACCGCTCCCGCGGCGGGCAGGAGTTCCCTGAGCGGAAGGCGGTCCCGGTGGACGCGGGCGAGTTCGAGGAGCTGGTAGGCATCGCAGCGGCCGTGGCGGTACAGGGCAAGGGGCAGCGGGGACTGGGTTGCTGCACTCATCAGCGGCTCCGGGCCGGGCGCGGCGCGGTGGCGAGGGATTGTCCAGGCCCTGTTGCCGTGGCGTTGCGGGCCGTGGCGCGGGTCAGGATGCGGGCTGCTTCTGTTCGCTGGCTGAGGGACGAGGTGCGGTGGGGCATGGGCCGGCTGGTGTCCCGGGTCCATTCGTAGGCGTCTTCGGTGGTGGCGAACTGGCCGACTCGCACGGTGTACGTATGCGGGTCATCGCCTTCGCGGCTCCAGTGGAAGACGACGATCGGCAGAAGCCGGTTCGGTGCCTCCTGGTCGGCGGCGATCACCCAGATGTCGTACGGCGCTGACGTGGAGCGGAAGGAGTCGTGCACCGCGTAGTGCTCTCCGCAGGTGGTGAGGAGGTCCTGTACCGCCGCGGTCTGCGGGTCAGCAGGATCGTTCCAGCCTTCTGGTGCCTGGATCTGCTCGGCGTCGGCTCCACGCTCTACGAGCCATTCCTGAGCCAGGTGGAGCGAGGAAGTGCGCTGGAGTGCGGCCCGAACGGTTCTGATGGCGAAGTCGCGGTCGAGGTGGATGGCAAGGACCCGTGGAACGCCGGGTGCGGCTCCGCCGTCCAGGGCGAGGAGGAAGTCCGATCGCAGGTCCGGGTCGTAGGGGCTGGTCGTGTGGTGGCTGCGGAACAGCCAGAGTTCGCCGCTGGGGTCGTACAGTTCGCGCAGGTCGCGCAAGGTGTCGTTGTTCGCGGCCGTGAGTTCGGCCACGTCCAGGTCAAACAGGACATCGAGGAGGGGAGGGATATACAGGACAGCTCCGTAGGGGGTGGGACTCCCCGGCTGCCACCCGTAGCGGCGCGGCGGGGAAGGCTGAGGGCGTCACGCCGCGTGGGCGCGAACTGGGCGGGGGTCAGCGGCCGGGGTGGGAGCCGGCGGATTGGTTGGCGCCGGTGCCGTGGGACACGGGACCCGAGAGGCTGTCGAGTCCGGGAAGCATGTCCGACTGGGCGACAGCGGCCCGGCTGCGGGTGGATCCGTGCGCGTCCTGGGCGTTCGCTTCGGCTAGGCCGTTGTCCGGCCCGTAGAGCTGATCGAGGTAGCGGGTGACCGGTTCCTCCCAGGGCAACTGCAACAGCGCGCCGAGGACGCGGGCGGCCTCGGTGGGCGGGACAAGGTCCGCCTGCTGCTGGAAGATCGCGGAACGCGAGCCGTTCCATGGGTGGGTGACAGGGACGCCGAGCAGCAGCCCGGTCTCGGGGACGGTGAAGCGGCGTTGCGGGTCGTGCGCCCAGTACGCGGTCCGGTATTTGGAAGTGACCGAGTTGGCGGTCCGGTCGGCGGACCACTCGTTGCCGCCGCTGGTCTTGCGATTGCCTCGGGTGTTGACGCGGATGCCGCTGGGCCAGCCGAGCGCCTCTGCTGCGGTGCGCTTGGGAATCTCCGCCGTGGGGTGCATCGCGCCCAGGTTGACGTAGTGGTGGCGGCCAGCGATCAGGAATGTGCGCCGCCGGTGTGAGGCCAATCCCACGTCAGCGGCGTCCAGGACTTCGTGTCCCGAGCTGCACCAGTCGGCGAAGTCCAGTTCGTCGCGCATCCCCGACAGCACGTCCTGCGGCAGGGCGCTGGACTGCTCCATCGCCATCCAACGCAGGTTGTCGTAGCGGGCGCTCAGCGTCAGGGTCCAGATCAGGGTCTCGGCGATGAGCCCGACGCTGGGGTCGGTCATCTCGGCGATCGGCTCCCGGACTTCGGCCAGCGTGCGCAGGGGGCCGGTATAGCCGTTGTACCCGTCCCAGCTGGGATCGTCGCAGATGCCGCATTCGCCTTCCCATTCGCACGCCCCGTTGTCGTGCCAGTGGCCGAAGCTTGCCTCGGACGCCCGGGTGAAGACCTCCAGCAGCAGTTCGATGTTGCTGTCCAGATGCCCCTCACGCTTGCCAGCAGGCGTCCAAGTTCCGCACGGTGCGCTGACGGTGAGCCCTTCGACGTCGCGGAGGGCGGGGTTGGCGAGGTCCAGGGTGCGGACGTCGGCGACTATGCGCTGATGTCCGGCGGCCGTGGCCGTCGCCGCGGTACCGGGGACGATCTCGATCCCGATGGCGTCGAACTCGGGGTCGGCGGAGAGGATCCGCATCCCCTGCTCCCAGCCACCGGGGCCGGCGAAGAGGTTCACCACCCGCCGCGGGTCGCCGGGCCGTCGGGGGAACAACCAGCGCACGGGGTAGGGGTGTGCCAGGGCGATGAGCTCGGAACGGGTCCACGGGCCCATCGGCATGCGTGGCTCGGGCCAGCGGAGATCGCCGTGTGTGGACAGCCGCGGCTGAAAGTCGGCCGGCGGGATCTCGGGGTAGCGGTAGATCAGTGCCGCCCTGGCAATGCCGCCCGGCTCGGTGCCGGAGCGGACCCCCGGATTTCGGTGGCCGGCCGGTCACGCGGGGGCACCGAAACGGCCCTCGCGGACGTGCTCCGTGCTGCACCGACGCGGGCGCCGTCCGCGGATGGAGGACCTTTTGCCAGGTCGGCGGTGATCGCTTCGTCGATCGCGTCCAGGTCCTCGGCGTGATCCCGGAACACCTTGCCGTAGCCGGGATGCTCTGCCCCCTCGGCGCTGTCCGCGAGAGAGATGAGCCCAGCACGGAGCTTGCGTAGTACGGCCAGCCCATGAGGAAGACCGAGTGGTGCGCTGTCGGCAGCCTTCCACTCGCCGGTCAGCGGGAGCAGAGAGGTGTGGATGTCGTGTGCGACCTCCCGCAGGACATCCGCGTGCGCGAAGGCGCGGCCGGCCAGGGCCAGCGGATAGGCGGAGCCGACGTGGTCCAGACGGCGCGCCATCCCCCACAGTGCCCCCAGACGGGCGATGGCGACGAACTCCGGGTCCGCAGGCGGGGCGAAGGCACCGGTGAAGACCTCCACGGCGTCGCGCAGCCGGTCCGGCCGCAGGCGGTGGGGCTGCAGCAGGTCCTGCTGGTTGAGTCGGTCGAGTTCGCCGCTGCGCGCCTCGCGGGGGTAGAGCGTTTCGTCGAAGAGGCGGTGGTCGGCGAAGCGGAACCAGTTCGAGCTGACCTCCCCGACGGTCGGGGAGATGACGGCTACCCGGATGCCGGACCAGGTGTCCTGGAAGGTCCGGGTCAATGTGGCGACCGCGACCATGTCGCCGCGCCGGGCCTGCTGCTGGACGCCGACGACGGTGCCGTCGGGGAACGGGCTGATCAGGCTCAGAGCCTTGGCCCGGTCGACAGGTGTGTGCCACGGATCCATTTGGGTACCTCCGTATCTTGGGTGGGGCTCAGTCAGCGTGAGCGGGCCGACTGCGGGGGCGGCGACGAGAGGCGCACGGGCACCGGAACAGGGGCGGCGACGTCAGTGGACACGCCTGCGCCGGAAGGGGCCCTATCAGGCTGCGGAGAGAGGGAGGCATGGGGTGAGCGGGTGCGCGCTGCGCCTGCCCGTGTGGGGCTCGGTGCCAGCTCGGCCGCTGCCCCTTTCAGCGCAGCGGCTGCTGATTCGAGGATCTCGCCGGCCGCCTCCAGGCAGCTGCTGATGATCTCGCTGCTCCGCTGACGACGGTCGTCCAAGTCCGAGTCGCCGTCGGATGAGCGTTGGTCGGAGAAGTTGAAGAGAGCGACTTCCGCCTGCACGCGGCCCATCTCCGTAACCGCCTCGCCCAGTGTGCCCAGGACCGTGCTGTACGCCACCACGGTCCGCCGTGTGTCGGCGCCCAACGGGCCGGACATCAGCGTCCCGAGATGGCGGTCGACTTGGTCGCTGACCTCGGCGATGATCGCGTTGACGTTGCTGACTCTGCTGGAGACCTCCCTGATGCCGGACAGCGCGCTGCGGGGGGAAAGCGAGTTCAGCTGAAATCGCAGGCGGTCGATTGTGTGGGCGGTGTCGTACAGAGCCAGCGCATGGCTGATGCTGGGCACGGTTTGATCTCCTGGGGTATGGGGTGGTGGGACGGCGGCACCTGCCATTGGCAGCAGGTGTTACCCGTCACCGCGGCACGCCCACGGTGAGCAGCCGCCGGGCTCCTCCTCGTCGAGCAGTTCCAGGGCGTCGACCTGGCGGTTGCTCCACTCGCGGGTGGTTACCCGGTCGATCGGCGCCATCTCCAGTGGAACCCTTGACCGGTGCAGGTACGCCTGGCCCAGCAGGGGGTTGCCGGCGGCGTTCGCTCGGGCGTTTCCGGCGCGGATGGCGTGGTCGAACTCCACGACGTCGCGCCACTCCTCGGGCGAGTTGTCCCGAAGGTCGCGCCACTGGGCGTTGCCGTGGAAGGGGCAGCCGAGGCAACTCGACTTGGGGGTGTCGCCGAAGCCGTGCTGCGCCAGAAGCCGGATGCAGTCCCCGCGGTCCATGTCGAGGTCCAGCAGCGGGAAGCGGTTCACCATGTACTTGACGTCCGCGTCCTTGGCCCGGTGCCACTCGTCGCGGGAGATCCCGATCCACTGCTCGACGTGCACGCCCTTGGGCACGCGGGCCGGATAGGGATAGCCGAGGAGGGCCCTGACCTGGGTCTTTATTGGTTTGATCTTATATTCGCCAGTACACTGACGCCTCGTCATGCCGTCGCCCCCGTCGGCGTTGCGGATGAACAGCGGCATGGAGGCGAACCGCTTCTGCGGGTCGAGGGCGTCGGTGCGGATGTTGCCGGAGGAGACCCGCAGGATGGGGATACCTGCCGGGGCGGCGATCTCGCGTTCGATGCGGTCCAGGTGAGAGTAGACCGCCGCGGGCTCCCAGCCGGTGTCCGAGAAGATGGCGAAGTCCAGCCGGGGCAGCTTGCCGAGGGCCGCGAGCAGGAGCAAGGTGCTCGACTGCACGCCGGCACCAAGTGAGAGCGTCCGCAGTGCGGGCTTCGGCCGCAGGTCCGATGGTGCCGGGTTGCAGGTGGTCAGGAGTCCCACCCCGCCTCGACGGCGTCGTCCGGAACGCTCTGGCGGCGGGGCGAGGCGGTGCGGGCCTTGGCCAGGGCGCGCTCGGTGATGGCTGTGGTCTGGCGCACCGAGGCGGCTCCCACCACGTCGGCACCGGGTTCCAGGTACCAGGGCTTGAGGTCCAGGAGCGTGGGCCTGATGCCGGTCGCCAGCAGCAGTGCGGAGCCCTTGCGCAGGGCGCGGATGGCGTCGGCGGGCAGGATCCGCTCCTGCCGCATGGACGTGGACGAGGAGCGGCCGGACTCGCTGGTGGAGTGCGAGACGGTCTCGACGTCGTGCTCGCCGACCAAGCGACTGAGCTTGTCCGCGAAATCCGCGTCATCGATCCCGCTGCCGACCAATTTGACGGTGCTGGCGCTCCACATGGCGTCCATGCCGGCTTCGCCCCACACCCGCTGCCCCTGCCGGTACGACTGCAAGATCGTGATCGGGATGACCCCGCGGCTGCCCAGGTGGGAGTACAAATCCGGCAAATCGTTGATCTTGCACACGTTCGCGGCCTCGTCGAGGATCGCCAGGCACGGCGGGTCCAGTCGGCCGCCGTCGCGCTCGGCCTGGACCACGGCGGTGCGCATCACCCCGTCGGCGGCGGCGGCGATCAACGCCGAGGCCGAGCCGCCCCCGTCCTTCGACAGCAGGTACAGGGTGTCGCGGCGGGTGACGAAGTCGGCGGGCCGGAACTCCGGCAGGTGGTGCTGCGGGCTGACCCAGGCGGCGATGTCCGGGTCGAGCAGGCAGGAGGCGTACTGGCGGGCGGTCTCATAGATTCCGTCGCGGGTCTCGACGGCGCCACTGACGGTGCCCTGGAGCTGGTCGGCCACGGCCAGCAGGCCGGCTGCCTTGAGCAGGTCGATCGGGGTGCGGTCAGCGGGCTGGGCCAGCCACGCCAGGACGTCGGTGATGGGCCGGCCGTCGCGGGCCGCAGCGAGAAAGAGGGCGGTCAGCGTGTTCTGGGCAGCCGTCGACCAGAAGTCACCGCTGTTGCCCTCGTCCACGCTCGCGGCAACGAAGTGACCGGCCAACCGCCGCGCTCCGCCCAGGTCGTGGGCGTCGGCGAGGATGTCCCACCACATCGCCTGGGGGGCGTGGGCGATCTGCTGCGGGTCCATCGTCCAGACCCGGCCGACTTCCGCGCGCGCCTCCAGCGTCGCGGTGTAGGCATCCCTGGCGGCCTTGTTGCTGGTCAGCAGGACGGGGCCGGGGGCCCGCAGAATCGCGGGGATGGCCAGGCTCGTTGTCTTGCCGCTTCGGGGTGCCATGATCGCCAGGAGGACGTCCTCCCAGGAGGAGCGGACCTCGGTGCGTCCGCCGAGGGCTCCCAGCAGCAGGCCGGAGTCGTCGGGGGCGATGGTCTTGGCCTTCGCCAGGCTCGGGCGCAGGTCGCGGGCCTTGGCGGTGATCTGGGCGGGGAGCAGGGCGGCCAGTTCCTTGGGGCCGGCCAGTCCGGTGGTGGAGGGCCGGTGCCGCAGCCACAGGCGGACGGCGAGCACCGCCAGCGCCAGCACGACGGCTGCGGGCAGCACTTGGGCCGCCATGAGGCGGGAGGTCGCGGAGAGCTGCGGCCACTGCTGGGCGGGGTGCAGTGCTGCGGCTACGGGGGCGAAGGGGGCGGTCTTCGCCCCGCTGAGCCAGGCGGCGGCGTTGCCGGCACACCATGCGGCGGTGCCGTAGGCGATCAGGATGCAGGCGGCGCCGATCAGCGCGGCCAGGGCCGCGTCGGTGCCGGGGGTGGGTGAGGTGGATCGTTTCTGCAAGGGCGGCTTTCGGGCAGGGCGGAGCCCGGACGGGCGCCGGAAGCCGGGCCCGCGTGGGCGGGGAGGGCGGTGCGGGGGAAGGGGCGCGAAGGCCGGCACGGTGGCCCGGCGGCGCGCGGAAGGAGAGCCCGCTAGGGGCGGTGCGCGCGGGTGGCGCCAGCGGTGGTGCGCTGGAATGCCGCTGCGGTGGGGCCGGTTCCACGCGGGACGGCAGCGGTGGAACGGGCTGCGGCGGCTGCTGTGCGGGTGTCCGCGGCTGTCGGCTCGCGGTCGCGGTTGAGATGGCCCAGCACGGTGCGCAGCTTGTTGACTTCCGCGGCCACGGACCGGAGTTGCTTGGCCGCGGCGTCCAGGCGGTCGAGGTACGGATTGCAGTCGACGAGCGGTTGCGCACCTATCCACCACCACCCGACCGACTCCAGGACGGAGGCGGCTTCGGTGAGCACCCCGTCGGAGGGGCCGGAGATCTCCAGCAGCAGTGCGGCGACCTCGTCGCTGCCGCGCGCCTCGCCGATGTCGGTCCCGATCTGTCGCACGTCCAGGCGCGGGTGAATGTTGTCCAGGTCGGGCTCGGCGCCGGGAACCCGCAGTTCTCTGGCGAGGGAGACTTTCCTGCCGAGTAGTTCGAGGGTGGCTGCCGCTCGCGAAGCGCGCTGCTGCTGCTCGGGGAAGGACAGGTGGGCGGGGAGAACCATTACGGTTCCGCCGCGGCGCCGCTCGGGCAGGAATCCGCCGTTGCGTTGCAGTAGTTCGTTCAGGTGGGTGTCCTGGCCGGTGAACCGGCGAGGAGTGCGGATCGTGACCAGGCCGCCGGCGGGTTCGCGCTTGATGGTCACGGGTCTGTCGGGCGCGGGGTCAGCGTCGAAGTCGGGGGTGGCGGGTTCCAGTTGTGGCGCTCCTGACTCGGCGGGTTGGTGAAACTGACTGGATCGGGCGGCGGCCTGCGCGAGGTGCCGGGGATGCTGGGAAGGGGGTGCTGTGCGGCACGTCAGTCCGAGGCGGCGCTGGACGGGTCGTGGGAGAAGCTGGCGAAGCGGGAGCCGAGGGCCGGGTGAACCGGGCTCTGGTCGAACCAGGTGGTCCGCTGGACCAGTTCGACGACGCTGTCGGCCACGGCGGCATTGAGATGGCGGTAGAGCTCGACGATCACGGTGAGCTTGCTGGTCACGTCCGACAGGTCGTCGGGCAGGCCCTGGTGGGCGGTGGCGATCCAGTCGCCGGCGGTGGCCAGGGCCTCGGCGGCCAGCTCCATCACGCCGTCCTGGTCGTTGACGATGATCATCAGGTCCGAAGCGATCTCGTGGGCGTCGCTGCGGTTGTGGATGCTGCCGGCGAGTGCGAGCAGAGGCGAGTCCAGGAGCTCGTCCTCCGCGAGATCGGGTTCGGGTTCGGTGGCGATCGGCGGCTCGATGCGGGCGTCGTACCCGTTGGCGCGCAGCATGCTTTCGGTGCGCTGGGCACGGCGGTTGACTTCCCTCGCGGGCAACCAGCTGACGGCCCAGCTGTCCGGGTCCTCGCCCGTGAACGTCCGGAAGCCGGCGCGGCGCAGGACATCGGCGGCCAGGGTGTCGACACCGCCCTCGGCGGTGACGGCAACGCCGAATCCGGTGATGGTGCGGACGAGGGTGATGGCGCGAGGATTCACGTGTCTCCTGAGGGTTCGGGGCTGGTGGCAGGTTTACGCGGAAGGGCGGTTGAGCAGGTCCTGTGCCTGGTCGCGCTGTCGACGGGGGTGGCCTGGGGAGGGCGGGGAGGCGGGCGGAGGAGGGATCCGTCAGTGTCGGTGTCCGCGGTCGGGCGCGGGGACGGCAGCGGGGGAAGAGGCGAGTCCGGTGCCGTGGGCGACCGGTCCGGGGCCGGTGTGCTGGAGGTTCGGGGAACTGGAGGTGGCGGCCTGGGAGCGGGGGTACTGGGCGTTGACGGCGTATTCGATCTCGACGCCCAGTTCCCCGAGGCGCAGCACGGCCTTGGTCAGCTCCGTGGAAGCGGACAGGAGTTCCCCGGCGAGGGCCTGGCGGTCGGGCAGTTGGGTGCGGTGCAGGGCGATGCCGGCGTCCCGCAGAAGGTGCGCCAGCCGGTGGCCGGGGCCGTGCGGCAAGAACAGCTCGGACAGGACGGCGGCGATCTCCTCGGGTGCCTCGCGTTCGAGCACCTGCTCAGCGAGGAGGTCCAGGGCCCGACTGGCTGCGGAGACAACGTCGAAGGGGGCGTTGGGCCGCGAGGCCGGGGTCATCGGCGCCTGCCGGTCAGCGCGGGTGCCGTGCGGAGCGCGGAGGTGGTGACGGGCTGCAGTTGTCGACGGTCAGCGAGCTGGCAGACGGCCAGGGCCAGCGGTCGGGACGCAGTGGTGTCGAGGACTTGGCCGCTGGCAGTCACCAGGGGGGCGACGAGCCGTGCCTCGTGGGAGTCGATGCGGATCAGGGCCCAGCGGCAGTTGTCGATGCCGTCCGCACGGGCAATCCCGGTGGCGTGCAGGACGTCGCGGCCGAGCTGGGCCAGCCGGGTCCCGGTGAGGCCGGGGCCGGTGAGGTCGGCGCGCAGTACGCACTGCCACACCAGGCGCGAGACACGCGGAGCCGGGCGCGGGGGGGTGAACCGTCGCAGGTGGTGGTCGAGGTCGTGCGCAAGCTGGTCGGTGTCGAAGGGGCCGATGCGGCGGTCCTCGTCCCAGCAGTCGAGGAGTTGCGGGGCTGCGCTGCCGGTCCGGAGGCTGACCTCCAGGGTGTGCAGGACGTCGCGGGTGCGGGCGTGGCGCGAGATGGCGGGATGGATCATCGCGCGCCGCCCGCAGAGGTGTCGTGCTCGGCGTTGCGGGCCAGTCGTGCACCGAGGGCGGTGAGAGCGGCAACCAGGTCGGGCTGGTAGCCGTTGGTGTGGACCAGGGTGTGCAGGGGGCGGGGAGTCAGGCCGTGGCGGCGCTTGTAGGCAGTGTTCGAGCGCCCGGCGTCCAGCACCCGAAGGTCCTGGTCGGCGGCGTAGGCCACCGACTCGCACAGCAGCCAGGTATAGGTGTGCAGGTCCCTCTGGCGTTCCTCGTCGATGCCGGCGGTCCACAGCGAGAGGCGGTCGTTGTGGACGAAGGACAGGAAGCCTCCGACGAGTCGGCCCTGGTGAACGGCGGCCAGCAGCACCGCGCCGGGGACCTGGGACAGGGGCGGGAACATCTCCGTGGTGTAGAGCGGTGTCGGGGTGCGGTGCTTGTGCGCCGTTGCCCGGACCAGCCGGGTGAAGTCGGCAAGCGCCGGCAGCATCGCGCTGCCACGCAGCGCCACCAGGCGAAGGCCGGCCTCGGTGCCGCGCCGGTGCTGGCGCAGCATGTCGCGGGCGGTGCGCCGGTTGGCGAACGCGTCCGCGTAGCCGCGCAGGCCTGCGGTGATGTCGGCGGTGAAGGCCAGGTCGGTGAAGACGGCGGCGTCCGCCGGCCGTACCTGCTGCCACCGCTCCACCTGGTCGTCGGGGACGTTGGGAATGACCAGTGCGCTCGCGCCCAGGTCGTGGGCCAAGACGCGGCCGTGCGCCAGGGTCGCGGCGGCACTGGCTGCGGTCGCACCACCAGCGCCGCCGTACTCGGCGTAGAGGGTGCCGGCGACCAGTGCGGGCGCGGGCCAGAGGAGTTCGCTGCCCGCCTCGTACGCCAGCCGGTCGAAGAACGGGGAACTGGCCACCAGGTTGAAGGCGATGTTCTGCCCCGGCTCTTCGAGGTGGAGGTAGTGGCGGGCCAGGATCCGCTCAGGACCGGCGCTTTCCCAGGCTGCGGCGAACTGGTTGCTGTGCCAGGGAAGTTGCCCTCGAACGGGGGGCAGGTCGGAGGCGTTGTCGAACCAGCGGGCGGTGGCGTCGGCTCGGTTCATCGGGCGGCTCCGGCCATGGCTTCCGCGCAGTCGATCTGCAGGTTCAGCGCCTCGATGAGGTCGGCTGCCTGATGGTCCACCTGCTCCAGGGTCTCGCTGGTGTAGACGATGGAGCCCGCGAGGCTGAGGGAGCCGAAGCCGCCGGGGGTGGGCTGGCCTTCCTGCAGGCGCAGGTCCACGGAGAGCACGCCGGGAAGCGCGGCGAGGATCTCGGGCCGGGCAACGGTGCGGACCGTGCCGCCCGCGGGGGCCGCGACGTTGAGGGTGGTCAGGATCGGCGGGTCCGTGCGGGGAGTCAGGTCCGGGCGCTGCCCGATGGACAGCTGGGCGATGGCGGTGCGCAGGTCCAGGCCGTGCTGGCGTGCGGCCATCTGCCACAGGCCGCCGCCGCCGGGCCGGTGACCGGCCTCGCCGAAGAACCAGCCGGACTCGGTGCGCAGGACCTCGCAGTGCACCACGCCGGTCCACGAGCCCAGGATCCGGCAGGCCTGCATGGCCAGCTCGGTGACCCGGCGGGCATCCTCGCCTTCGGGCGGCAGCGCGGTGTCCCACTGGTGCCGGTCCAGCGCGGTGATCAGGGGTGCGCTGTACAGGGCGGGGAACGCGGCCAACAGTTCGCCCTCGACGAGGTAGAGATCGACCGCGAACTCCTGCACGGCCGGCAGGTACTCCTCGACGAGGAACCCGTCCAGCTCGTGGAGGCTGAGCAGCATCTCGCCGGCATCGAATCGCCCGGTGGCATCGCTCGGCCTTCGGTCGAACGCGCCTCGGAGGAGAAGCCGCTGCAGGTGTGCCTGGTCGCGGACCACCATGGTGGAGATCGTGCCTGCGCCGCGCGGAGGCTTGACCACGACCGGCCAGCCGAACTCGGCGGCCACGGCTGGCACTTCCTCGGCACGCTTCACCAGACGGTGGCGCGCCACCGGGACCGGGATGGGCGCGCCGGACAAAGCGGTCTTGGCGAGCGCCTTGTCGGTGTGCAGCAGGGCTGCCTCCACGGTCAGGCCGGGAAGGCCGAGCAGTTCACGCAGGCGGGCGCTGGTGACGATCGCCTGTTCGTCGATGGTGGCGACGCGCTCGATTCCGGCGGGGAACTGTTCAGCCGCGCGTTCCAGGGCTGCGGGGTCGTTCCAGCTGTCGATGCCCACCACGGCGTGGGCGCGGGGGGTGTCGCTGCGCCGGGCGGTGACCGTGGGGGCGGGGACCAGCAGGGAGACGGTGTGGCCCAGGTCGAGGAGGGTCTGCTCCAGGAGGGCGTTGCCGCTGCTGGCTACCAGGATGTGCATGTGTGAGTGCTCCGAGGGCTGGAGGAAGAGACGAGGAGGGGGCGTTCAGCGCCGGCCGGGACCCGACGAAGGCGGCTCACTGCGGCGGTGGCCCGGGGCCGCGTCGCCGGTGGTCGGCGGGCGCGGTCCGGCGCTGGGCCTGGCCGTGGTGGTTGCTGCCGAGGAGGGGGCGAAGGCCGCCATGGCGTCGTCCGTGGCCCGGGAAGCCTCGGGGGTCGCGGGCCGATGGCCCAGCATCGCGATCAGCACGGCGGGCGACGCGCGCACCGTGCAGCCGAGCGTGCTCAGGGCTGTGGTGGCCCGGGCCATTCGGTCGAGGGCCTGCGAGGCGGGAAGGTCCCGTTCGGACAGGTGCAGTCCCGCGTCGTCGTCGTAGGTGAAGCCGGTGCGGCGCAGGACGGCTGTCACGATGTGGGCGGGGTCGTCGGTGAAGGCGTGGGCGACGATCCCGTGGTGCGGATGGCACTCGAAGACCAGGTCGAGCGGGGCGTCGGCAGACACGGATTCTCCAGGTCGGTACGGTGGCAGCGGGTGCTGCCTGCCGCACCAAGGTCTCCGAGGCGGCGGGAACACAGCGGTTCCCGCCTGCGGTGGTATAGGCGACCCGACGCCGCGACCCCGCCCCTCAATGATCCTTCTGACCTGCAAAGACGCCGAGACCATTACCTGATGGCAGGTCAGAAAATCGTCGGAATTCGTTCACTGGCCGTCAGCCGCGTCCCAACTTTGTAGATTCTGAAGCGGTTCCTGCGGCGTGGGCCTCTGCCGCTGTGGCCTGCTGGGCCCTGTTGTGTAGGGCGAGCTGTGCCGGGGATTTCAGGAGGGCCGCGCTGCTGCGGTCCACCGCCGGAGCGACGGTGGGGCCCAGTCCCCGCAGTACTGCCGGAAGGTCCAGCTGATCGGCGTGTGTGGCGAAGGCGAACAGGTCGCTGGAGAGGCCGTCGAGCCGGTCGTGGGCGAGGTTGAACCACGGGTCGCCGCCGATCGGCCCCTTCTCCCGCACCCATTCGACGGCTGCCTGGACGATCTCCTGGACTCTGACCAGCAGGCCGGTGTCCGCGTTGAGGACCTGGTGCAGGAGTGCGGCGGCTTCGGCTGCCGGAGGCAGTTCCAGGAAGGCCTCGGCCACTTTGATCAGGGCCTCTTCGGCTTCGCTGAGCTCGGGGCTGGTATCGGTGCTCTGATGGGTCATCGGTGGTTCTTCCTGCCGGGTTCGATGGCACGGACGGCGTCCTTGGCCAGCGGCTGGGGGTCGGTGGGTGCGGTGGGCGGCAGCCCCGGGCGGGCTGCGGCGGCCAGGGCACGCGCGGAGCGGTTGTCGGCGTCGGAGTGTTCCTCGGCGGCGGGACGCGGAGGGCTGTAGCGGTAGAAGTGGTGCGCGTTGTTGAGGGTGTCGGCCTGGGTGACCGCCCACAGCTGGGCGAGGTTCTCCAGGGACTGCGGGATCCGGCTGTCCAGCGGGCCCGATCCGGGCGGCAGAATGCCGGATCCCGGGGGAAGCTCGTTCGCCCGGGCCAGGGCGTGGGCCATCTGGACTTCGACGAAGGGCACCCACATCGGGGCGAGACCGGCAGCACGGCAGCTGTCGGTACTGGTGTTGCCGACGGCATCGGCCAGGGCCATGCGGCCCGGCCTCCACGGCCTCTCGCCGGCTGGGGCGTACCGTTCCTCGGCGGCCTGGAGGCTGCGGTGGACCACAGCGCCCAGCGTTTCGCGCAGCCCGTCCTCGTACAGCCACGGCGTCCACTCGGACGGCTGGGTGTTCCTCAGCAGTGCCGGGTGGTGCGCGCTGGTGAAGGCGTCGCCGCTGGTGGGGTCGGCGGCGCTTCGGGCGTCGGAGCACACCGACTGCCGCCACGAGGTCGCACTCTCGCCGAGCGCGACCAGGTACAGGGGAAGCCGGTCATCGAGCGCGTGCTCGATGTCGTTGCATCCTGCGGCGGCGAGCAGGACAGCGGCGTCGGCCGCCAGGCAGGCCGCGAGTCTCCCGTCTCCGCCTGCGTGGTGCTCAGCGGAGGCGGCAAGCAGCTTCCGCAAGGGGGCCTGCGCGGAGAGCAGGTAGACGTCGGTGAGCACAAGGGAGGTCCGGGTGCGCCCGTAGTTGTAGATCAGCGGGCTGGCCGGGTCCACTGCGGAAGAGGGAGGGGGCTCTCCGGCCGGGGCGGGCGCCGACGGCGGGTGGGCGACCGTGCCGGGAGCCGAGCCGCCGCCAAGGGGGTCCGCGGTCACCGGTGGTGGCTCCTGACGGACTCGACGGCGCGAACGGCGCTGTCCGAAGGTGCCTGGGGCTGGAGCGCTGCGGCCCCGGTCAGCGAGGTCCGGGCGGTGGCGGCGTGTTTGCGCAAGGAGGCGTCGCTGAGCTTCCGCTCCTCGGGAACGGCGCTCGCCGAGCGGTAGCGGTACAGGTAGTGTGCGTTGCCGACGGTGTCGGACCGGGTGACCGTCCACAGCTCGGCTGCGTCGCGCCACGAGTCGGGGACGCGGCCCTCCAGGGGCTCGGAGGCGGGCGGCAGCGTGTGTGTCCCGGGGGGAAGTTCGTTGGCCCGGGCGATGGCGTGGGTCATCTGGACTTCGACGAAGGGCGCCCAGCTCGGGTCGAGTCCGGCGGCCAGGCAGCTGAGGTGGCTGACGCTGTTGACGGTCTTGGGCAGGGGCATCTGCCCGGCCGCCCACAGCCCGTCCTTCAGGCCGGTGAACCGCTCGTCGACCATCTGCAGGCCCTGGCGAACCACGGTGCCGAGGCGTTCGTGCAGTTCGTTGTCTTGGAGCCACGAAGCGGGCTGGGGCTGGTTCGCAGCCTGAAGGACGGCCGGGTGGTGACCGGCGTAGAAGGACAGGGCGGTGCCGGAGCCGGCGGCCAGTTTCGCTTCACCGCAGATACCGCCGCGCTGGACCGAGTTGGCTTCACCGAGCCACTTGAGGTAGCTGGGCAGGCGGCTGTCGAGGGCGTGGTCGATGTCGGCGTGACCGGCGTAGGCCAGCAGGAGCGCGGCGTCAGCGGCCAGGCACGACGCCAGAGCGGGGTCGCCGTGGGCGTGGTGCTGGCTGGAGGCGGTGAGGAGCTCTTGCAGGGGCGCCTGGTCCGAAAGGCGCTGGAGGTCGTTCAGAACCTTGAGCGTCAGGACACGCCCGTAGTTCTCGATCAGGGGTTGGGTGGAGCCGGGCGAGGGCGGGATGCGTTCTCCAATGTGGGGCGGGCCCGAGACGCAGTGGAGCGTGGCCGGGTGTTGTGGTCAGCGCAGAGGTGACCGTGCGGGGTTTCGTGGAGGACCGCTGGCCGTGCCTGGGGGTGTGCGGTCCAGCTGCTGCGGGGACGGCGGTGGGTTCCCGAGGTTGCTGACAGCGGCTCGGCGTCGCTCGTCGAAGGAGCTGATGTCCTCCTCCATGCGGTAGCAGGCACGCTGATGGGCGCGGTGGAGATCAGCGCACGCACCGGCGGCCTCACCCAGCGCGGCAGCCACTGCCTGGGCGGTGGGGGTGCTGCTGCTGCCGAAGTTCGCCGCGCCGTCGCTGAGGGCTCCGCTGAGCGCGTCGAGCGACGGCGCGAAGGCTCGCAGCACCGGGACCGCGTCGTGCGGAAACGCGCTCTCCCCGAGCTCCTCGGCGAGCTGCTCCAGACACCAGGCGGCGATCTCGCCCAGTTCGGCGGTGTCGAGCTGGGCCTGGTGCAGCGTGCGGATGTGCGTCACGGGCGGCTCCGGCTGTGCCACAGCGTGCTCAATAGGGGTTCTCCGTCGCCCGGTCGGCGTCGGTGGCCGCGCCCAGGAGCTCGGGCAGATCGCCGGGGTCCGCTTCCCGCTGGTCGATCCACCAGGACGCCCGGTCGATGCCACGGGCCTGGGCCTCGACCTCCTGCCACTGGTCCTCGGACAGCTCGCCCTCGATCACCAGCGCGGTGTAGGCATCCCGCACGAGCTGGTGGCGCACCCGCTCTCCCCACGGGAGGGCTTTGGGCGGGCCGTCGAGCGGCGGCATGGAATACTGCTCGGCCCAGGCGCTGGCATCGGCCTGCTCCTGCGCGCGTCGGGCCACGAGCCACGCCGTCCGTTCGGCCTGGTCCCCCTCGCGGCTCTTGCGCCAGCACTCGGTGCAGTCGCGGCCGGCGAGCCAGCGGGCGAAGCCGGCACGTTTGTCGGCCGGCCGGTCGGACAGATCGGCGACGACAGTGTGCCCACACAGGTGGGTGACGTCGTATCGGGTCTGGACAGCCAACTATTCTCCTCGGTCAGCGGTGTGCGGCGTAGGCCAGCCGCGGGTCAACGGGGGCGGGCACCGAGCGTTCCTCGACCACGGCCTGTCGGGTCACTCCGGTGAGCAGCGCGCTGGTCGCCAGAGCGGCCTGGACGCGCGGGTTGGTCCGGCGCGGTGCTGGGGCCCGGGGGACGGCCTGGGCGGAGATCGCCATCAGGTCCCGGCCGACCCCGTCCAGCGCGGTGGTGGCCTGGTCCAGAGCCGCGTTGACCTGGGTGACATCGATGCGGGTGGGGTCGCCGCGCAGTTGGGAGGTGACCGCGTCCAGCAGGCGCTTGAGCGCTGCCAGCGTTGCGGCGCGCGAGGCCAACTTGGCCAGCAGCACGTCCGCATCCGGCCCCTCGGCGTCCTCCGGCGCAGTGGCCGAGCCCGGATCGCGGTGATCGGCGGCAGGCAGTCGCGGATCTGCCGGGCGGCTGCGGTCGGCGCGCTCGGGATCCAGGGCCTGGGCCAGGGCGGCGGCGTAGGGGTTGGTCGAGGTGTACTGCGCGGGATCCTCGGGCCGTGGCTCGAAAAGGAGGTCGGTGACGACGTGCAGGCCGGCGTCTCGCAGCCGGGCCACGGCTTCGCTGGCGCGGGCGACGGTGTCGCGCTGCGGGTCGCTCAGCGCCAGCAGGTCCTCGGTGATCGGCTCGAAGCCGGCGTCCAGCAGCTGGGCGGCGATGGCGGGGTCGTGCTGAGGATTGGTGGCGATGACGCCGAGATCGCGGTGGCGCCCCACGGCGACGTCGTGCCGCCGTGCCGGGAAGCCGGTCACCACCAGGGTGTCCTCCCCGGCCGCAGCACTCAGCGGGGAAGGCGGGGAGGTGTAGTCGAACGCCGGGTCGGCGTCGACCACGTGGCCCAGACCGCGCAACGCGGCGACGGTCTGGCGCATCTGGAGAAAGGCGCTGCCGTCCTGGGGGCCGGTGTACGCGAGGTCAGTGGTACCGGGGATCGAGGCGAATCCCCTGTCGGCGAGCAGGCGGCGCGCTTGGTAGGTCGCCCCGTCCAGTCCGCTGACGCGGGCGCCGTGCATCGGGTCGCGGTGGATCCAGAGCTTGTGAGGGTCGGCGATGGGGTGGCTCCTAGGCATGGGGTCAGGTCAGCGGTGCGGTGCGGCGGCGGGGGTCTCGGCCCGGCTCGGGGTGGCGCTGTGCGCCACCGGTCCGGTGGCCAGGCGGCTGACGGAGGAACTCCGGGCGGCAGTGGCCCGCACGCTGGCCGGGGCAAGGTCGGGGTCCGCGGTCGTGTGCACCACGGTGTCGGCGTGCGGTTCGATCACGGGAAGCGCGGTGTTCATCGCGGTCAGGCTGCGCTGGGCCTGGGCAAGTCCGGTGGACAGTTGGGTGACCTCGTGGGTCAGGTCGCCCAGCAGCGAGGTCAGCGCAATGCCGTCCTCCTCCGGCAGGGCGGTGCACCACTCGGAGACGGTCGACAGGAGCTGGCTCAGCTGGGGAAGTGCGCCGACCTTGGGGTCCAGAGCGACCGACAGGACGTCGGCGATGTCGCGGGTGTCGACCAGGTCGGCGACGTTGGCGCGCTCAGTGGCCAGGTCGCTGGCCGCCTCGGCCAGCGCGGCCATGGCCGGCGGGGCGGCGGTGAGCCCCTGGGCGGAGACGCGGTACCCCAGGGCCTGCAGGGCGCGGGTGGCCCGGGCAGCGGCGGTCAGGGCCTCGCTCTCGGTGGCGTCCTCGGGGGCGAGGTAGATGTCGCGCTGCGGGCGCCCGTCGTAGCGCCAGCCGAACCGCTGCAGGGTCTGAGCGGCCAGCCCGGCGGTGCCGTCCTCGCTGGTAGCCGCGATCACCCCGGCATGCGGGTGGTGCGAGAACGCCACGTCCGGGGAATCGGTGGTGAGGCCGGCACCGCGCTGGTCGGGGTCCTCGATGCCGATGTCCGCCGCGCTGAGGTAGTAGGCGGCCCGCGCGGCTCGCTGGACCGCGTCCGGGCCGGTCAGCCGGTAGGTGTTCGGCGTGTCGGTGGCCGTGAAGCCGGTGTCGGTCAGGATGGTGAGCGCGGCGGCGGGCAGACCCTGGCCGGTGCGGGCGGTGACCTGGTCCGTGTCGGCCCGGAAACTCACGAACAGGCCGGTGTCGGTGGTCGTGTCGGTCAAGTACATTCTCCTGGTTGAAGGTTGGGGATGTAAGCGCGGAATCTGGGCTGCTATCGGGTGCCGGTGGTCCCAAGCGCGGAGGGACCGAGGTCTGCGGCGTTGAAGTCGATAGGGCGGCCGGGGATCGTCGCGGCGGTGAGTACGGCGACGCGGGCCCGGTGCAGACTGGTGGCCGGGGCTCGCACTTCGAGCAGCAGGATGTGGGCGTCCAGGTCCAGTGCGCGCTGATCGCGCTCCTCGACCTGCTCCTCCAGGTCGGCGAGAGTCGAATCCAGCTCCTGCAGCAAGGCCTCGTCGACGTACCGGGAGCCGTCCGACAGCTGGGTGAGGCGGCGTCGCAACTGCTGGACCTCGGCCTCGCTGGCCGCCAGTCGCTGGTGCTCGGTGATGAGGATGCGGACCGACGGCTCGCAGTCGACGTCGTCCGCGTGGGCGTACAGGCCCTCCAGGCCGTCGAACAGTGCGGCCACGCGGGCGTCGAACCGGGTGATGGGGATGGTCAAACAAGCCTCCAGGGAAGGGTGCTGGAAAATTCAGCGACGAGCGCGAGGCCCTTGATTTGGCGATGCGGGAGGGGACGGAGCAACGCCGGATGTAGACGAGGAGACTGCCTCGGTGCGGTCCGGGCTCTGGGTGGCGGCGCCGTTCGCCGCGGAGGACGCGGTGGAAGCCGGGGGTATGTGCTGAGCCGAGGGCGAGGTCGTGCGAGAGGCCTGGGCGCGAGGCGGGTCACTACCCGGAGGAACAGTCGCTGCGCGCGAGTGAGGCTGCTTGGCGGTGTGACAGTCGGCCAGTTCCCCACGTAGCGCGCGGACCTCCTTGGTGTGCCGTTCGATCTCGGTGGCCATCAGCTGCAGCCGGAAGACCCAGCGCTCAGAGCCGGGGCCGCCCAAGTCCTGCCACCAGTCAGCGGCAGCGTGCAGCGTCGCCACCGACTGCGCGAGCATGCCGTCCAGTGGGGAGGCGACCTCGTCCAGGGCCGCGACTACGTCGCGGGTGTGCCGGGCCTGGTCGCTGATGAACTCCGCAAGGTGGTCCACGCCGAAGTGCTGCGCACTCGTCTTGTCGAAGGCGCGCGGATCCTCGGTCTCCAACTCAGGCGGGCACTGGACCTCGAAGCCTTCCCACCGCAGGTCGCCGGCAGCACGGGTTACCGCCCGGCGCTGCTCGTCCGGATCGGTCATGGCCAACGGCAGCCGGTGGAATCGCCCGGTCGGCGGCTCAACCAGGACGAACCCGGCCCGGAACAGGATCGGTTGGGTGCCCGCCTCGTTGAGGACAGGGCGCGGATCGGACCGTTCGACGACGCCGAGGTCGTCCAAGCGCCGGTCGACAGCGGCCAACATGGGCTCGATCCCCAGGTGGGCGTGATCAGGGCCCGTGGTCGCCGAATCCCACCACATCTGGCAACTGTTGTCGTTCTCACGGACGGACATCGCCTGCCATGCACCCGGCGGCTGCTCCTCGAAGGGTTCCTGCGGCTCGGAGATCATCAGCTCTCGGCCGTCGGCCAGCGGTGCGCGAATGAACATGTCGCTGCTGCCCCGCTCCAGGTTGCCGACCAGCCCGCGTGACGCCAGGGCGGCCATGACCTGCGGAACCCATCCCTGCGCTTGCCTGGTGGGGGGCAGCGGTAGGCGGGGGCCGTCGACTCGGGCAGTCACCAGATCTCCCTCGCGGGCGAAGGTGACGGTGGTTCTCTCCAACACAGCTATGACTCCTGGGATTTGAGGCGTTCGGGGTGACCGGGCGGCAATGCCGGAAGCTGTAGCGGTCATGCGCTGAGGTGATGGTTCGGCCCGGCCATCTGTTGTCGGTGGCAAGGACGGTCAGCGCGTGCGGCGTTGAGGCGCGGCGCCGGGGTCGCCGAGCACCGCCGCTGCAGGGGATGCGAGGCCGTGGACGGGCTGGTTCGCGTGGGACAGGGCTGCCCAGCTGCGTGTTGGGCCAGCCTCGGGCGTCGAGGCGGTACCGGCGGTGGCGCAGTGATCGGCAGTCTGTCCTGCCACGCCGATGGGCCGGCCATCACCGCCGTCGCGGACATCGCCGAGCACGTCACCGGGTAGTTCCTGGACAGCGGTGAGGGTCCTGGGCAGGGCTGCAGTGGTTGACGCCTCCTCGACGCGGAAGGCCAGGCGCTCGGCAACACGTGCCAGGGATCGGCCGACCATGGCGATGGTGCACGCGCTGTCCCACCCGTCAGCGGCAGTACTCTCCGTTGCGCGAAGGCGGAGTCTGGGCTGGCTCGGCGCATGCTCGTCGAGGAAGTCGTGAACGATGCTCCAGCGCTGGCGCAGCTGCGCTGCCTCGTCCAGGGCCGAGTCCAGTTGTTCCAGTCGGCGCAGTTCCTTGCGCAGTTCGGGAAGGTGCTGGTCGGACGAGGTCATCACCTGGCGCACCGTAGCCAGCACGGTCGGGCCGTGATCGAGGTAGAGCTGAACCCCGTTCCACGCGTCCAGGTCTCGGACCACCTTTCGGCTCCCGTACTCCTCGGGATCGAGAGGCCAGCCGTCCTGATCGCACAGCGAATCGGAGATTGCGTCCCAGCTGTCCCCGGCAATCTCGATCATGGTGACGGCCCGACGCAGCGCGATGGAACGTGCCGCCCACAGAGCGTGTGCACGTGCCGGCAGCAGCCGCTGGCGGATAGCAATCGCCGCGAGCACAGGATCACGGGGCAGGTCGATCGCCGATGGAACAGGGACTTCGTCGGCCTCGGCTGAAGGCGCATCGAGCTCCGGAGGGCGCAGGCAGCCAACGACCACCCGCCCCGGCACTGCCGGGTGCATGGCCAGCAGCAATGCGGTTCGGCCGGGGCCGTTGAGCGCCGCGCACTCCTGGGGTAGCGAGCGGGCGAACGCCTCTTGGAGCGCTCCGCTGTCCCAAACGAGTGCTGCCAGACGGAACTGGGCACTGGGGGAAGGCAGATAGACCGGTTGCGCGTTCCAGCCCGGCATGCGAAGGGCTATCTGGGCGGCGAGGTCCTGCAGATTAGGAGGGAGGATGGCGATGGATGTCTCCGGGGAAGGTCTGGGGGGACGGGGCGCACCGGCAGAGGCGAGCGGGGTGCGGCTCCCGAGGCCTACGGCGATGTCGCCGACGTGAGCGCACGGGCTCAGAGGATCTCGAACTCGTCGTCTTCGGCATCGACGAAGGGAAGCCGACTGTCGACGTAGCCGAAGACCAGGCGCTCTGCCTCGTCCCAGACACGCAGGTGGGGGTATTGCCGGAAGACCAACTGGCGTTGGTGGATGTAGATCTGGAGCTTGTCGTCAGCACGGTTGACGCCGCTGCGGTTCAGAGAGGACAGCAATGCTGCGGCCGTCCCATCCGCTGGGGTCGCCTGCGCCATCCACACGCGGTTTCCGCCGCCGAGCTGGAAGACACACTCGGGGTGGTACAGGACGTTTCCGTCCTTGTCTCGCTTGGGGCGCCGCCGCCGGATCCACTTGCGGGCCAGTCCCTGTGCTGCTTCGCGCAGCATCAAGGGCTGCAGCTGCGGGACGAGTTTGCCTGCGGCCATGTGGTGCTGCAGAGCAGCCTCGAACTCGTGCTGGGTGAACCGGCCGCTCAAGCCGGTGACGCTCGTGGCGGTGTCCACGAGGAGCGTGTCCAACGGATTGCCGGCCGGTGGGAAGCTGGTCACGGGAGGTCACGCTCCTTCCAGACGGCCGCGCACTCCACGAGGGCCGTCTGGGCTCGGCTGATGATCTCGCCTGTCACCCGTCGTTCCGGCTGCGCCCGTTCCGGGTCGTACTTGCTGAAGGCTTCGCCGCCCTGGAGTTCGGCCAGAGCGGGGAGAAGCTGGCACAGGAGGTCGGTGGACACCTGCTGCTGGCGCGCCTGCTCGGTGGTCACGTGCTGGCGCTGAACCAGTGCGGCTACCAGCGACAGCTTGTCGGTGTCGACCTGATCGGCCAGTTCGGGGTCCTCCTCGCGTAGCTTCTCCAACTGCGTGACCTCGTCCCGGGCTGCCGCCTCGGCCTTGCGGTGCTGTGCGGTCTTCAGGGCTTCGTCGAGGCCTAGTGTGCCGGCGATGACCCGTTCGACGAGGTCCTCGGCAAACCGTGCAACGGTGAGTGCCTGGCCGACCCGGCCCAGGGAGAGGGCGGAGCGTTCAGCGATTGAACGAGCGGTGCGTTCACTCGCTGAACGCTCCTGCTGTTCACCGTCTGAACATGCCTTCACTGCGATCATGGCGGCCTGGCCGCGGCTGAGGGTTCGCCGGTGCAGGTTGACCGCTAGCACGTAGTCATGGGGCGCCGCAGCACCGTCGTAGATGGTGAAGACCGACTCGACTCCTGCCTTGCGGCAGGCTGTGAGGCGGCTCCGACCATCGAGAATCTGTCCGCTGGCGTCGCGGACGATCGGGTGGAGCAGGCCGTGGGTGCGGATGTTCTCCGTCAGTGCGCGCATTTCGTCGGGCGCGAGAGTCGGGAAGATCGCAAGGGTGGGGTGGACTGAGAGTTCGGTGATGTGCTTCTCCGGATTCGTCGAGCTGAGAGCGGTGGAATGCTGCGGGCGTCGAGGTTGAGGGCACCTCTGGTCGGCAGGGGTCAGGCGCCCGCTTCCCAAAGGGTCCGGACGACGAACTCGGGCCCCTGGGCGGTCCGGGGGCGCGACGGGGTGTGCCATCCGGGCCGGGCGCGACGTTGGGCGATCACCCGCCACCCGGCGCCTCGAAGGCTTGCTCCGCTTTCGCCTGCCTGGGTGTAGGTGATCAGGCGGGTGTAGCCCAAGGCTGCCGCTGCACGCCAGCAGGCACCGTACGGAAGAGAGTTGGCGTTCGGCGCCCCGTCGGTGCAGGTACGGTTGACCTCCAGGGTCGCCCCGTCGTCAAGGTGCCGTGCGACCGGGCGTCCCACCGTGGCCACCGCGCGCAGCACGCCGCTGTCGTCGGCGGCTCCGACTGAGAAGATCTGTCCGCGTGCCGGCCGGTGGTGGCGGTGCCACTGCTCGATGAAGGCTGACGCCTCCCGTGAGCGGACCGGTACGAGATGCAGGCTCACCGCCCCGTCTCCGCACCCGGCAGCTGGGGCGAAGCGGGGGTGGAAGTCAGCTGCTTTGTTGCGATTCCGCTCATGCGGGAGTCGGTGTCGAACAACTCGCGCTCGGCGGGGTGGAGCTGATGCTGCACGACGAAGCTCCTGCCTGCCACCTTCCACAGCCCGCGCCCCCTGTTCAGGGCGCTGATGGCCTGCGTTTCGACGCCGGTCAGACCCAGTAGCCCTGCTGTGGAGGCGAGTTGGTCGGCCTCCTGGCGGTAGATGATGCGGGTGGAGCAGTCGGTGAGCAGGCCTTCGGCCAAGGCGCGGCCACGGGAGCCGGCGTCGCCCGCGGACAGCAGGTCCGAAAGCCTGTGGATCACCAGCATGTTGGCGATGCCGAGGCCCCGGGAGAGCTTCCACTGACTCTGCATGCGCTCCAGCAGGAAGCTGTGCCTCATAACGCGCCATGCCTCGTCGTAGATCACCCAGCGCCGTCCGGCGGTCGGGTCGGACAGGGCCGCCTCCATCCAGGCGGAGGCGCACGTCATCGCAAGGACGAGGCCGGTGTCGTCGCCGCTGGAGCCGAGCCGGGACAGGTCGATGGTCAGCATCGGGGACCGCGGGTCGAACTCGACGGTCGAGGGGGCGTCGAACATCCCGGCGAGGTCGCCCTGGACCAAGCGGCGCAGCGCGTGGGCGAGGTTCTCCGCCGCGGCTCCGAGCCTGCGGCCGGGGTCGCCGTGGGCGTCGTTGAGCAGGTCGGGGGCACCGAGCAGCAGGGCGATGTCGCCGAGGAGCGGAACTCGGCCGGTGGTCTGGGCGTGGACGACGATCGTGTCCAGCGCCACGTCGAGCGCGGTGTGCTCCATCGGCGTCAGGTCGCGCGACAGGACGGTCCGGGCCAAGGACGCGAGGAGCAGCAGGCGGCGCTTGCGCACCTCGACCGCCCAGTCGTGCGGGTCGGTGCCGGCCGGGGCGGGCGGCGCGTCCAGCGGGTTGAGCTTGCCGGGCATGCCGGGGCCCAGGGCGATGGTGCGACCGCCTAGCGCCTCGGAAACAGCGGACCATTCTCCCTTGGGGTCGCAGGGAACGTAGACCTTGTATCCGAAGGCGATGCTGCGCAGGGCCAGGCTCTTGGCCAGGGCGCTCTTGCCCATGCCGATGACGCCGGCCAGCAGCACGTTGGGGTTGGTGAAGCCGTCGACCCGGCCGTAGAGCGCGAAGGGGTCGAACAGGAACGAACCCTCGGCGTGGACGTCGCGGCCGATGTACAGGCCGCCGGCACCCAGGCCGCCTTCGGCCAGGAACGGGTAGATCCCGGCGGCGGTGGCGGTGGTCATCCGGTGTTCGGGCAGTTTCAGGGAACCGCCGCGGGCGGAGGCCGGGCCGGGGCGTCCGGCGCTGGGGTAGACCGGCCGAAGCTCGGCGTCGCCCTGGACGGCGGTGCGGCGCTGCTTGGGCTCGGCGGCGCTGCGGGCACTGCGCCGTGCTTCGACGAGGGCGCGCTGCTCGCGCCGCCGGGTCTCGCGGTCGCTGCGCTGGGAGGGGACGAACATGCGGGTGGCGGAGGTGCGGCGCACGGATCTCCTTTCGGGCGCGGGTCAGGGTCGGGTGGGTCCGGGGTGGGGGGTGCGCAGGTCCGCCGGGGTGGCGATCTTGCGGACCTGCGCGGTGCAGTGCTGGTGGCGCTGGCAGACCGTGGGAGCGGTCCGCCCCTCGGGGTGGGACTGGCGGGGCGTTGGGCAGGTGCCGTCGGCGGGGCGCTGGTGGTAGGCCATGTGCAGTTGGTCGGCTGCCTGCCACAGGCGGACGCGGGCGGCGTGCAGGTGGCCGGCGGCGGCCGGGTCGGCCAGACGGCAGGCGGTGGCGTGGGAGTCGATCAGCCCGTAGAGCGCGACGGTGTGGGCGTGGAAGGCGTCCAGGTCTGGGCGTCCGGGCGGCGCGTCGTCGTGCAGGCTGGTGAGCCGTAGGACGTCGAGGGCGGTGGTGGCGTAGGGCAGCAGGTCGGGGTCTGCTCCAGCCGTGGGCGAAGTGGTGGACACGGTGGCGCCGATCGGTCACAGGAGCAGGGCGAGGGGCAGGGCGGCGGCTGCGAACGCCTTCGCCTGCTGCCAGGTCAGCTGGCGCAGGTCCAGCAGTGCGCCGATGGCGGCGGTCTCCACCGAGGCGCAGGCGGCGGTGAGCTGCTCGGGGCTGTCGGCGGAGACCACCAGCAGCCCGGACAGGCCCACGTCCGCGTGACCTGCGATCAGTTCGGACTCGCGCACCTTGGCGTCGGAGTACTCGACCGTGTCGGCCTCGCTGTCGACCTGCCCCTTGCGCAGCCGTTCGGCGGCGTCGGCGACGATCGTCGACTTCTGCCGCTGGACATCGCGCAGGGCCGCATCGAGTGCCTTCGGCTTGTAGGTCAGCGACAGGGAGCGCCGCGCGCCGGAGGCGAACAGGACCTGGTGCATGAATCCGGCGCCGGTCTCGGTGCGGGGCCACTGCTCGATCCAGAACACCGAGTGGTATGCCGAGTCCGTGCGCAGCCGCTCGGGCTCCTCGACCATGACGACCGGGCCCGCGGCGGAGGGGTCGGCAGCGGGGCGGCCCGCGGTGGACCACCTCTCCAGGGAGGACAGAGCGGCGGGGTCGTAGGCCGTGCGCAGCGTCGCGGCGATCTCCGTCGCGGTCAGCCAACCCCCGGGAACGAGACCGGAGTTGCGCACCGACTGGTCCAGGCTGGAGGCGACCTGGGCCAGGACGGCGAACCCACCGGTCAGGCCGCCGCCGGCCTGGTCGACCAGTCGGCGGGCCTTCTTGAGGTCCAGAGCGATGCTGAGGTAGGTCTCGTGCGGGGCGGCGGCGGGACCGGCGGCGGCCAGCAGGTCCTCGTAGATCGGCCCGGCTACCGGGGTGCCCGGCAGGCCGTGGTCGGCCCAGTACCGCTGAAGGGTGTCGCCGCTGTCCGGGACGGTGCGCTCCAGGACCTGGATGGCGGCCAGGTGCCCGGAGCGGGACAGGGCGGCCAGGGTGCGGCCCCAGTCGCGGACGTGCTGGTTCTGGGTGGCGGGGTCCAGCAGTGCGAACGCGCGGCTGGAAAGCCGGAGCACGGCGGTCAGGGTGCCGCGCTGGGGATGGTGGACGGCGGCCAGGCGCCCGTCGGGGGACGTGGCCACGCGCAGCGAGGCGGCTGCACCGGGCAGGTGCAGCAGGCCTTCGCGTCGGGGCCGGGTGCCGGGGCGGGCGAGCCACACGAGCTGGCCCTTGGCGCGGCGGAGCCGGTAACTGCCGTAGACGGGGGCCCATTCGGCCAGGGACCGGCCGCGGTAGCGGATCAGGACGACGGCGGCGACGGCGGCCCACAGCGGGGTCAGTTCGGCGGCGCCGACCAGGCCGCTGGTGAGCATCACGGCCAGCAGCAGCAGTCCGGCGAGCCCGGTGATGAGCAGTTGGGGCAGGGACAGGCCGAGCAGGATGCCGCGGCGGGAGCGATTGGGGAACTTGACGGTGATCGGTTCTTCGGACAGGAGCTGTTCTTTCGCCAGAGGGAGGGGCCCGGCGCCTGGGCGGGCCGGGCGCCGGGGGTAGGACCTGGGTCAGGTTCCGAGAGGTCCCGAGGGCGGTCCGGCTGCCGTGGGGTTGGCGTTGGCCGTGGGCTTCGGCGTGGCCGGGGTCGGCGTCGTGCCGGGCTGGCTGCCGGAGGAGGTGGGGCCGGTACCGCTGGGGATCGCCGCCTGCGGCGAGGCCGGCCGTCCTGCCGGTGGCGGGTTCGAAGCGGTGCCGCCCACGGAACCCGCTGCCGGGGCACCGCCTGCTGCGGGCGACCCCGGCGCGGGTGCCCCGGTCGGCGAGCCCCCCGCTGCGGGGGAGCCGGAGGGCGGGGCCGCCGAGGGCGCAGCGGAGGTACCGGTGCTGGACTGGGTGCGCTTGAACAGCGGGGTTCCCCCGTCGCCGCCGCCGGTGGAGTCGGCCTGCGGCGAGATGGGCGGCTGCTGCCCCTGGCCGGCGCGACGGATCAACGCCTGGCCACCGTCGCCGCCGCCCTTCGAGGATCCAGAGGAGCCTGTGCTGGGGAACTTGAAGGAGGTGGGCATCGCGTCGCCCTGGCCCTGCTCGCCGCCCTGCGGAGCGCCGCCGGAGGCGGAACTCGAGGGGCCCTGCGGCGCGCCCCCTCCGCCGCCCTTGGCCGCCATGCCCTTGGTTACGGCCATCTGACCGGCCTTCTTGGCTGCGGCGGAGGCGGTGCTCAGGCCGCTGGAGGCGGTGCGGTGCAGCTCATGGGCACCGGAGTCGCCGGCCCAGTGGAGAAACTTGTACAACGCCATCGGGCACAACAGCACCAGCAGCATGATGACCAGGCCAGCGACGATGTCGGACAGCGCCGTGGTGCCGTCCTTGGTGTCGCTGTTGCCGATCGCGCTGATGCCGAGCACGAAGATCACTGTCATGAGGAGCTTGGAGAAAACCAACGTGGCGGTCGTCTCGATCCAGCTCTTGCGCCAGCGGGCCGCCGGCTCCCAGCCGCCGCCGGCACCGGCGAACACGGCCAGGGTGACCAAAATGAGGATCGAGACCTTGCGGAAGATGAGCAACCCCCAGTAGAGGATCGCTCCTGCAGCGCAGGCCAGTGCAGCGACGGCGGCGATGGTCCAGCCCAGTCCTCCGGCGGTGGTGATCATGCCGACCTTGATGATGCGGCGCACCGCGTCGCTCATGGAGGTGCCGGCCATGGAGAACAAGCCCGCGCTGAGTGCGTCGACCACTCCCAGGGCGACGGAGGTGAACATGAACGCGCACATCATGAAGAAGATGCCGGTGATGGTGCCGGTGACGGCCTGGCCCAGGGCCTGGCCGTCGCGCCGGATCGCCGCGCGGGCCAGGGCCAGGCAGAACGTGGCGACCATGAAGGTCAGCCCGATCGGCAGCAGCATGGCGTAGTTGTCGCGGAACCAGCTGGCACCCAGGTCCACGGTGGTGGTGTTGTTGATGGCCTGAGCGGCCATGTTGGTGGCGGAGACGGCCAGGTCGCCGAGGCTGCTCGCGATCCAGTTGCCGATGGAGGTGGTGATGGAGTCGGTGACGCCGCCGGTGACGGAGTCGCACAGCAGTCCCGCTCCGGGCAGGTCGCAGAAACCCACAGGGGTCTCCTTCCGGGGTGGGGGTCAGGGGTAGACGGTGTTGGCGATCGAGGCCAGCGCGCAGTCCTGGTCAGGGCGGCACTGGACCGCCAGGGTGACCGCGCGGGCCTCGGCGCCGTGGCCGGAGTCGGTCCAGGTGATCGACTGGGTGCCGGTGACGGTGACCGCGTAGATGTAGGCCTTGGTCAGGGCCGCCGGGTTGGCGGTAATGGCCTGGGTGAACGCGGCCGGGATATGGGCCTCGGCGACGGCGGCGGTGGCGTACTGGCTGTCGCCGCGCATCTGCTGCCACACGTCGGCGGTGGGGACCTGGCTCGTGATGGAGTCCGGGTCCGCGTACACGCTCTCGGCCGTCAGCCACGCCTTGAGGGAGGCCAGGTGCTGGGCCTGACTGGTGGTGCGGGTGTCGTAGGACCACAGCGATGCGGCGAAGGCCTTCGCGAAGTCGGTCGGCGACTGCGTGCGCGGCACCGAACCGGTCCCTGGTGCGGCCCCTGCCGTGGCAGAGGCGCTGGAGGAAGGGGCGCCGGGATCAGCGGACGGGCTGGCGGACGTGGTGGAGCCGGTCGGAGTGGCGGGCCGGGCGGGGGCGCCGCCCCGCCACCGTGCGGTGAGCACGGCGAGCAGGGCGACGACCAGCAGCACGACCAGCCCGGTCAGCAGGCGGCGCCACTGGGAGGCGCGGCCGTCGGAACCGAAGGGGGGCTGGGTCGTGGGCATCAGTGGACGGTGGTCCCGACCTGGGAGAAGAAGGCGACGATGCCATTGGCAGCGCCCAGCAGCAGCGCGCAGCCGGCCGCGACCAGCGCGCCGTTCTTCCCCTTGGCCTCGCTGCCGTGGGAACCGGTGTGGTGGCCCCAGGCCCAGACGATGCCGGACACGCACATCGCGCCGACGACGGCGATGATGGCGAAGAGGTTGATCGAGTTGACGATGGACTTCAGGACATCCAGGCCGGGCAGGCCGCCTTCGGCCGGTTTGATGCCCGGGTCGAAGGCGAGGAAAAGATGGGTGGGGACGCGCAAGAGCACTCCAGGGATGGTGCTGACAAAGGGGGTTGAGCGCAGAAGAGAGCCGCGGAAGGGCGGAGAGAGCCCGTGGCGCGGTGCAGAGCGCCGGGCGGGTGAAGGCGCCGGGCCGGGACTGCGGGCCGAAACGCCTAGGAGAATCGTTTCTGCATGATCAAGTGGCGACGCGGCGGGCGGCCACGATCTGGGGTAGCCAGAACGCCAGGGTGTCGATGTCGACGTCAGCGCCCGTGTGCGGCGCGTTGATCACGAGGCCATCGCCCATGTAGATCCCGACGTGTCCGGGGGCGGTGGAGCTGCCCTCGGTGAACAGCAGGTCGCCAGGCAGCAGATCGGCGGCCTGGAGGTTCGCCACGTCGATGGGCTTGCCTTCGGTGACCTGGTCGTAGGTGGTGCGGCCGAGGGTGACACCGGCAGCCTTGTAGGCCTGCTGGACCAGGCTGGAGCAGTCGCAGTGGCCCATCATGTTCGTGCTGCTGTGGGCGTCGGTGCACGAGCCGCCCCACTGGTAGCTGGTGCCCAACTGGCCCATGGCCCAGCGGATCGCGGTCTGCACGGAGGCCGGTGCGGTGGTGGGCACCTGGTAGCCGGCAGGGACGGTCCCGGGGGGTATGGGGCCGAACTGCGTCCCGTCGGCGTCGCAGCCGCCAGCGTTGCTGGCCGAAGGCTGCGGGCTCGGGGTGGGCTGCGTGCTGCTTGTGGCGGCAGCGCCGGTGGGGTCGAGTGCCTTGATGAGCGCGGACTGCAGGGCGGTGGCCAGGGGCTCCCACTGGGCATAGGCGTCGGGATAGGCCGATTGCTGGACTGCCTGGGCGGCCTGGGTGACGGTGAGTTGCTGCCAGCCGGGGACCTTGAGCAGGTGGCTGTAGAACTCGGTGCTGGCGTGTACCGGGTCCATGATCTGCTGCGGCGTGCCCCAGCCCTGCGAGGGGCGTTGCTGGAACAGCCCGAGGCTGTCTCGGTCGCCGCTGTTGAGGTTCTGCAGCCCCGACTCCTGCAGAGCGGTGGCCAGGGCGACGATCTGCCCCCGGGCTGGGACCGACATTGCGACGCCAGTGGCCACGATCGACTCGGCGTTGGGGATCTGCGTGCTGGGTGCTTCCAGGCCCGGGACGGAGCCGGTGGCTCCCTTGCCGGCCAGGATCGCCTTGACCGCGGCAGCGACGGCATCCGTGTCCACGGACTGCGAGGTGCTGGTGCAGGCAGCGGCGGCCACCGCGTCGTTGGCCGAGTTGATGCTCGCTGCGGCGAGCCCGAGCAGCAACGGTGAGGCAAGAACGCCTGCCGCGAGTACGGCGGGAACGGCCTTGTTCATCCGCTCCCTCGGAGGTTGCCGGGCGGGGCACCGGCCAGCCGGGCGAAATCATGGATCACCAAAAGGCCTCCGATTGTTGTGTTGGCTATGCGGATCGGCCCACGCGATAAACGCCGGGATTTCCGCTGGAAGGCCCCTGGAATGGAGGGGCTATGATCGGCGCGCGGCCGATCCGGCACCGCTTCCGGGGGCATCGTGAAATCAGGACAGGCGCACTGAACCTCCCTAGCTAGTGAACGGCGGTGCTGCGGTGACCAGGTGATCGGCGCAATCCCGGAGCGACGCGGCAGACGTTACGGGCGGAGAAGCGGCAGGGCCAAATATTCTTTCGCGGTTCCGAACCGCGAAAGAATATTTGGCGGTTCGACCCCTGCCTCGGCTACCTTCTCGGCATCCACCGGTACTCACGGCAGCCCCGCTGCGCGTACCTGTCGGTTTCCAGTCACCCATTGCCAGGAGGCCAGCATTTGACCTATGCACTACACCAAGGCGACGCACTGCGTATCCTCGCCCAGCTCCCCGACGCATCCGTCGACTGCGTGATCACTGATCCGCCGTACAACTCAGGTGGGCGCACAGCCAAGGAGCGGACTGGGAAGTCCGCTCGCGCCAAGTACACCTCGGGCGACGCGAAGCACGAGCTCGCCGACTTCCCCGGTGAGAACAAGGACCAAAGGGCGTACGGATACTGGCTCTCGCTGCTGCTCAGCGAGGCCCTGCGCGTCACCCGCGACGGAGGCGCCCTATTGGTGTTCACCGACTGGCGCCAGAGCGGCACCACGGGGGACGCTCTGCAGGCAGGCGGCTGGCTGTGGCGCGGCATCGTGCCGTGGCACAAGCCGCAGGCCAGGCCGCAGAAGGGCCGCTTCACGCAGAACTGCGAACTGATCTACTGGGGCAGCAAGGGCGCGATCGACGGTGCGCGCAACCCGGTCTATCTGCCGGGCCTGTACTCGGCCAGCCAGCCCTCTGGCCAGGAACGGGTCCACATCACCCAGAAGCCCGTCAGCGTGATGCGCGAACTGACGAAGATCTGCGTTCCCGGAGGCACCATCCTCGACTTCTGCGCCGGGTCCGGCAGCACGGGCGTCGCAGCGCTCCTGGAAGGACGCAATTTCGTCGGCATCGAGGCCACCGAGCACTATGCCGAGATTGCCGAACGACGCCTGCGCGAGGCGCAGGAGCAGGCGGCCTCCCAGGTCCCGTGACGGCTCTGCACGCCGGTGGATGCGACACCCGCGTGCGGAAGCCAACGCCGCCGTTGCGCAATGCGGAGCCGGTGCGCCGGTACCACCGACATCGGGCAGCAGGCTCCGATTGACGAGGTGCATCCAGCACCTCGTGCCACGGCTGATCAGGCCTTGTGCTCCCACGACGGCGGCGAGCACCAACAGCGGGTGCACGTCACCCACCCGCTGCAGCAATTCCGGTGGCCAATCCCCATGGCCTTTCGGGCGTCCCTTTCTTACAGGAGATTCATTTGCGCAAGTCCGTCCACGCTGCCCTCGCTGCTGCCGCCCTCAGCGCGGCGGTGCTGATCCCGACCGTCACGGCCTCCGCTGCCGTCCCGACGGCCGCTGAGCGCCCGGCCACCGTCCACACTGCGGTCGACTGCGACCTCTACGTGGTCAACACGGCCGCGCTGCGGATCCGCACCGGCCCCGGCACGGGATACGGCACGATCGGCCAGCTCAGCAGCGGCGTGCGAGTCGACGTGACCGACATCGCCTACCCCGCCTACACCTGGTACAAGGTCCGCACCCTGACGAAGTCGGCCTACGGGCTGAAGGCTGGCACGACCGGCTGGGTGTCCTCCGACTACCTGCGTTACATCGGCGGCTGCTACACCCAGCTCGACTAAGCGCGACCGACCGATCCCGGCTCTCGATCCGCACACCGTGCTGCGGCCCTCCGCCGTAGGCGGCACCCGCGTGGCGAACATCTGCACCGTCAGCTAGCCGCTCTCACCAGTCCTGTTTCACCACTTTGACCTGCGTCGACCTCCTGTCCCCTCCGGCCTTCACCAGTCGGAGGGGGCAGGGGCCGGCCGTCCAACCGATCTCTGGAGAACGCCCTGACCGTAGACAAGCCTGCTCAGACCATCGCCAGCCCCATCGGGATGGCGGCCACCCCCCGGCATTCGCGCGGCATGCGCGTGGTCGTCCTCATCGCCAGCACGCTCGCCCTGGTGGGCCTGTCGACCACTCCGGCCTGGGCCGCTACGCACCGCGGCGTCGCCGGCTGCTTCGCCTGGTCGTGGGACGACTCGGGGTGGTTCTCGACGACCGTCTACTGGCACAACCGGTGCACCACCGCCCACAAGCTGGAAGTCCAGTGGGACGGCAACGCCTACGCGCTGACCCGGCGCACCGTGCCCGCCAACGGCTCCGGAAACACCTGGACCACCTCCGACGGCGTCAAGGCTGTCTACGACGCCGGCCGCGGCTGACCTTCCGCGCACCCGCTCGTAGGGGCAGAGCCGAACCGGCCCTGCCCACACCTTGCCCCACCCGCGGAGGACTCATCACCCAAGCACAGCAGCGACACGACCAGCACACCGAAGGAGGGGTACTCGTTCACCCCCGCTACCTCGCTGGCGACGACGACTGGCTCGGTCTCAAGGACACCGTGTTGGTCACCGAATTCGGTTGGCACACCTGGCGCAACGACCTCGGCGAGGAGTTCGCGTCCAACCCCAGCCACCAGATCCGCGCAGCCCGGTTGACCGCGCCGTACACCGACTGGCCCTGGCAGATGGCCGCCCACTGGGACCCCTTCGCCCCGGCGGCCCCGGACTGGACAGCCTTCTTCTCCTGGGAGACACCGCGTGAGATCGTCGTCCAGTTCCACCGCGCCGTTGGCGCGATGTTCGCCGACCATGGACGCCTCGACGACCGCGAACCCGCCGGGGAAGCCCGCTTCCACAGTGCGCTCGCAGTCCGGCTGGCCGCCGGGTGGCAGTACCGAGCCGACGGCGACTCGCACACCTGCACCTCGCCCGACGGCGTCGCCAAGGTCTCCTTCCACGGCGACGCCGAAGATCCGGCCAGCCCCCGGCTGCGGCTGGAGCATCGACGTTGCCGACCACACCTGGCGGTGGGGGGCACTGCTGGGCGCGCGGACCCCGACCGCACTCATCCACGCCACGGTCGAAGCCCTCGCCGACCCCGCGCCAGTGCTCCGCGAGCGCTCGCACCTGCCAGAAGACCTCGGAACGGCGGCCACGGTGACGCCGCTGCCGACGCCTCCTCCTGCCCGCACCCACGCCCAGCCGCAGCCGTGGGCGGCACCACACACACCGTCCGGGCAACGCAGGCGATGAGGATTCCACGGGCCCAGACCCCCTCCACCCCGGAGCCGGCCAGCCGCGAACGCTTCGTCATCAGCGCGTATTTCGCCGTCGCAGGATTTGTGCTGGCCGTGTGGGGGGCGTCGCTGCCCGCCGTCCAGCACCGACTTCAACTCGGCGTAGGCGAGTTGAGCATCGCTCTGACCTGCACCGCCGTGGGAATGGCGGCAGGCCTTCAGACAGCAGGCCGGTACGGCGACCGAGCCGGTGCGCACCGCCTGCTACGCCCAGCGGCGCTGGCCCTGCTTGCCGCACTGGCCGTGCTCGGCCTCGCCAGCGGCCTGCCGGTCTTCCTCGTCGCGTGTACCACGCTCGGCTTCTTCCACGGCAACCTCGACATCGCCATGAACGTCTCAGCGGTCCGCTGCCAACAGGCCTACGGGCGACCGATCATGCAGTCCATCCACGCGAGCTACAGCCTCGGAGCCCTGGCCGGAGCCCTGGCCGCCGCCCTGGCCAGCAGCACCGGCATGGGCCCCACCATCACCTTCTGCACCGTCGCCGAGATCACCGCCGCGACCGTTTTCCTGCTGCCCCGCCTCGACACCGATCCGTCCCCACAGCCCGGCGGCCAGCCGAAGCCGAGCCCGGTCGCCTCCCGACGACTTCCTCGGCAACTCGTCATGCTCAGCGCCATCGCCGCAGCCAGCCTGCTCGGCGAAGGAGCCGCCGCCGACTGGGCCTCGGTCCAGATGCACACCACGGCACACGCCGACAGCAGCACGGCCGCAGCCGCCTACGCCTGCTACTCGGCCGCGATGGCCCTGGGACGGTTCAACGGGGACCGCCTCACCCGCGCAATCGGTCCCGTGCCGCTGGTGCGCGGCGGTGGACTCCTCGCCGCCGCCGGCCTGTGCACCACCCTGCTGCTCCCCACCTCGTCGGCAGGGCTCCTGGGCTGGGCCCTGTTCGGAGCAGGCCTGGCCTGCGTCGTCCCCGCCGCAGTCACTGCCGCCGCCCGCGTGCGTCCCGAACGCGCCGGGCAGGACATCGCCTGGGTCAGCACAGCCGGATACCTCGGCATGGTCGCCGGACCGGCCGCCATCGGCGCCCTCGCCAGCTCCACCACCCTGACCGCCGCACTGACCCTGCCCGCGGCCCTCGCCCTCGCCATTACCGCTGCCGCCGGCAGTACCCGCCCCCCACACGTGGAGACCCCCTAAATGACCACCGCCCTCTGGGCCCTGGCCGACTACAACGGCGTCATCGGACGCCAGCCGCTCCCCAGCGACTGGGCCCACCTGGCCCACATCGCCGGATGGCACCAGAAGTCCCTGCCCGCGTTCCAGGAACGCTTCTGGGACCAGCGCCCCGACTTCGACCGTGGAGAGATCACCGGCGAAGACTTCTGGGCCCGCATGGGCTGTCCCACCGCCGACCGCGGCCAGGCCCTGCGCGCCGACACGGCGATGTGGCTGCGCACCGACCGGCAGATCCTGGACCTGCTGCGCGCCGCCCGCCACCGCGGCGTCAAGCTCGCGCTGCTGTCCAACGCACCCCACGAGGTCGCCCGAGCCATCGAACAGGCCTCCTGGGCTGCCGAGTTCGACATTCTGCGCTTCTCCTGCGACCTGCGGGCCAACAAGCCGGACCCCGAAGCCTACGAATCCACGCTCCAGGACATGGGCGTCATCGAGGACCGCAGCCAGGTCCTGTTCATCGACGACCGCCTCGACAACACCACGGCAGCCACCGAACTCGGCCTGTCCGCGCACCACTTCACCGGCGACAGCACCGCTCTCAGCCACGCACTCAGCCGGCACCGCCGCCCGCTGTCCGCGGCCCCGCAGGGTGCCGCCGCCGGCCTCGAAGCAGACCGGAGCCGCCCGTGACGAACCCGCGTTTCGCCCCGCCCCCGGCACCGTCCCCCGATCCCGCCCAGTCCTTCGTCCACGCCGTCACCATCGACGGCAGCAACCACGGGCCCTACGTCGGCGAAAGCTCCTCCCAGACCCTGGGCGGCTACGAGAAGATCAGATTCGACCGGGAGACCGTCCAGCAGATCCTCCAGGACCTGACCGCGGACGCCGGAGAACTGCACGGCACCCTCCAGGGAAACCAGCTGCGCTTCACCTGGAGCGCCGGCCACGACGGAATCGGCGGCGAGGAAACCGCCCTGCCGGGCCCCGACGGCCTCTATCCCGTCGGCGGACTGTGGGCATGGGAGGCGTGGAGGCCAAGCCGGGCCCGAGATGCCGCCGAGTCCGCGCCAGCTGTGGCGCAGGAGCCGCCGATGATTCCGGTCCACCTGGCCGGCCCAGGCGACGCTGTCAGCATGATCCGCTCCTTCGCCGACAGCCACGGCACCTGGGGCCTGTGGGCGCCGACCCTCGGCACCGCCTACGTCACCATCCGCGAGTGCATGACCGTCCTCGCCGAAGTCGACCTCGAACGCGTCTGGGCAGGAGCCAGCAACCTCACCGGCTGGACCGTCGTCGGCTGCCACTCCCCGGTGCACCCCGCCGACTGGCGGGCCGAGTTCACCGCGAACACACCCTGCGAGCTCGTCCAGGACTTCCTGGAAGCCATCGAAGACGACTGCGAGTACCCCGACACCGAGCCCATTGCCGACATCGCCACCATGGCCGCGGACATGGGCTGGAGCAGAAGCTCCGGATTCAACAGCTGGCGCTCGCCCGACGGAAGCCTGAGAGTGCGCATCCGCGACGACCGGATCGACCTGGCGGGGGGACCACAGAAAGACACCTGGAAGGCCGACCTGTGGGGACCGATCCCCGCAGCCATCCTGGAAGCGGCGTTCCTGTCCGCCACCGGGCGCCTGGTCCAGCGCGAAGCCGCCGCAGACAACACCAACGCACCGCAGACCGACGGCCCCCGGCCAGCCGCTGCCCGCCTGGTCGCGACAGCACTGCGCGCACCGGCCGCCAGCAGCGCCGCTACCGCGCAGTCGGCGGCCGTCCATCCGAACCACCGCGGCTCCGGCTACCACGTTGCCGACCCCCACCAGGCACGACGATAGAGGAGACGCCCATTCCCGCGCCCACCGACGACACCTCCCCGGTGCTGGTCAGCCCCCGCTACCTCGCCGGGGCATCGGTCGATATCGACGCCGCACTGGAACCGCTGACCAGCAAGCACGGATGGATCGAGCAGCGGGTCGAGGACGGCATCCTCTACATCAGCCCCTGCCACCGTGTGCGCGCCGGTTTCCTCGGCGAGGCCATGCACCCCTGGCAGATCGTCGCCGAGGAGTACCCCCTGGCCCCGCCCGAGTGGATGGCCAGCTACGACGGCCGCACACCGCCGGAAATCGTCGCCGCCTTCCTGGAGACCGTCGCCGACAACCTGGCCGCCATCCCCGAGCGCGTGGTCGAACCCACCTACAACCGCACCGACGTCGCCCTCGCCCCGCTGCGCCAGGCCGGATGGACCATCGCCGTCGGCGCGAACGAGACCACGGTGACGGCACCCAACCGGATGGCCATCGTGACCGCCCGCCGCCGCCCGCGTGCGGGCCGCGGCGAGCAATTCGACCAGTACGACGAGACCTGGGAGATCGAAGCCGGCCCACCGGGCGAGCGCTGGAGCGGTTGCTTCAGCCGCGACACCCCACTTCCCCTGGTTGCCGCTGCGACCAGGTCGCTGCTGGCCACCGCCCCAGTCGAACGCCACCTCGGCGACCTGGACCCTTCCTGCCTGCCCCACCTGACCATCCATCCGCTCAGGAAGCCCGACGCCGGACGGATCCAGGCCGCCCTCGCGGCGTCGCCCGCTGCCACGGCGCCGCTCATCCTGAGCGCCCCCCGACCTGACCTGCCCCCCACTGCAGGCCCCGGCCCCGGCGGTGTCTCGAGAAGGGGACGCCTGTGACCACGCCCGGAACCGAGCCGTCCGTCGAGCCGATCACGCACCTGCAACTGGTCGACCACCCCCGCTACGGCACCGTCGTCCTACTGCCCGACAACCCACCGCTGGCAGCTGCCCGCATCCTGGGCGACGCGGGTGTACGTCTACACGCCGGAACCGCACGCGGAACCTTCCCCAGCGACCTGACCCTGCACCAGCAGCACCGCGACGCCGACCAACTGCTGCGGAAGCTGGCCGAAGCCGGCATCGAATGCGAAGACCTCACAGTCCGGCCCGCAACGCTGCCCGACCGCACGCTTGCGTACACCGACCCTTCGCACGCGGCCCCACCAGCGGCGCGCATCACCGTCACCTACGAAGACCGACCGGCGATCGGGCCCGCGGCCACAGCCCTGGCCAAGCAACTGCCCGGACGCTGGAGCGCGAGCACCTTGCTGCTCACCACGGACTGGCAGCGCGCCCGCTTCGACGACCCCTGGATCGACGGGGCCCTGCTGTGGTCCGTCAACGACTTCATCCACAAGTACGCCGCCGTCCTGCACGGCCCCGACAACTTGACCCTGCTCCTGGTCGCGCACCCGGCCGAGCCCGAGCAATGGATCGTCGGCACCCAGAACCCCCGCGGCCCGCACGCCCCGCCGCACCCGAACCAGCTCCCGCTGTCCACGCCCATCCCCGCAGACACCGCGACGGCTGCCAGCATCATCGCGGACGGCCTCCTACCCGCCGTACGGGAGGCGGTGGGCGCGGCCAACCTGCAACCGCCGTCCCCCACCAGGATCACCATCAGGTACGACTCCGAGCACCCCGCAGCAGTACGCGCCGACGTGACGGGACCGGAGGAACAGGTCGCCGCCATCGCACTGATCTCGGCCGGCTTCACCCCGACCCCGGAAGGCCTGCGGCTGGCCCGTATCGACGGCGAGGAGGAGTTCTACGCCGCCCAAGCCGTCACCGAGCTCCGCCACCTCGGCTTCGAGGTGGAAGCGGACGCCGACCTCGACCCGTGGGCCGCATTCGACGACGACTGGCGGTGGGGAAACGACGACATGCCCTGGGCGACGCGGGAGGAGGTGCGGGAAGTCGGCTCGGCTGCCCAGCAACTCCACGACGCCATCGCCACGGGCCAGTTGGTCGTCCACGCCCATGCCAAGGACAGCGACCAGCCAATCATGCTGGCCACCTTCGTCGGCGGCCAGAAGACCGTCGAACTGTGGGGTGAGGACCGCCAGCTGACGGAGACCAACGCGTGGACCGACGCCCGCCAAGCGCTCCAGGACTTCAACGAACGCTGGGGCGACGGGGTCAAACCCGGACCGCCGCCGCCCACCAGCAACGAGCTGCGCATGGCAGCCGCCCTCGCCCGCACCGTTCGATCCCCGGTCAACGCCCACAGCGACACACACGCCCCGGCCGCCACCTCCGCGGGGCACAGCCCGCAACCCGGCGGTCGGCGGCACTGACCACCTCACGCCCAGGCAACGCCCGAGCCATCACGGCCCTCGCCCTGGAGTACCGCTACCTTCTCGACCACCCCCTGAACTCCCCGGACGCACCACTGCCGGACCTGGACTCCGTCGCCGCCCGCGCCGACCGCACCGCCCTGCTGCTCACCCACACCTGCACCCTGGCCTGTCGGCGCGAGCGAACCGGCGCCCGAAACCCAGCTGTCCACGGGCTGACGCAGGCAACCGCAGCCCTTGGTGAGTCCCTTCGACACCTCGGTGCCGCCCTCGCCGCCCTGGCCTACCTCGACCCCGCAGCCAGGCAGCCCGCCACAATGCCCAGCCTCACGAACGCCGCCGTCGCTGACGTCGTCGCCCGCCTCCACCTCGCCGACCGATGGCTCGGCCAGGGCCACCGGCAACTAAAAGAACAGGCCGAACAGCTCGACGCAGCAGAAGTACGTCGACTGGCCGCCCTCGACCACGGGCCCCACGGGGCCCCCGGGGGTCCAGCCCCGCCAGCGCTGCGGGACGTCAGCACACCGCCGCCCGAGCATCGCCCACCGCACCGGTGAGCGCCCCGCCTACTGGAAGCACGTTATGACCCTCCACCAACCCAGCGACCCCATCGCCCGGATTCAGGTCCGCCCTCGCTACCTGGCCGGCACCACCATGGCGGGCTACGCCGACATTCTCGACACTCTGGTCGGCACTCACGGCTGGAGCGGGACCGATGACCCCGATGCCAACTACTACGCGACCAGCCCCTGTCACCGGTTCCGGTTGGGCTTCATGCCTGAACTGCGGTCCGAGCCCATCGTGCAGATCACGGCGGCCACCGCGCCGATGCGCTCGCCGCAATGGCACATCGCCTTCGACGAGCACACCCCGCAGGAACTGATCTCCGCCGTCACCGACGATTTGGCTGACGCCATCCGCTCCAACGCCGGCCTGACCCTGCAGCCCGCCGACGGAACCACCCAGCCCCCGGCCATCGCCCTCGCGCCCGGATGGTCCACCTGGACGGGGGCCAGCAACACCATGCACCTGGCCCCCGACGCCCTAGCCTCTGTGATCATCCACCGGCCACCCCATCCGGGCGAACCCGTCGAACTGCAGGAGACCTGGGCCTTCCGCGGCGGAATCGGAGAGCACGCCTGGCACGCCGCCTTCAGCTTCCACACCCCGCACCGGCTAGTGCACGCCTTCCACCAGGCCGTGACCGGCAGCAGCGCCCTGCTGCGGGAGTTCGACGAGATCCCCAGGGCACACCTGTCGCACATCAGAACCCAGCAGCCAGACCCCCCGCGACAAGGCGCCGCACAGCAACGCAGCGCAATGGAGCCGCAGGCATCCCCAGCCCGCGCCTCGACCGCCGCGACCCCCGCACCATGCCCTGAGCGGCACGCCTGCCGTCGCCCATGACCATCTGTACGGCACCGATCACCGGAAGAAGGAGCCCCGATCTACACCGACACCACCGTCACCCTCGCTCGCGGGCAGCGACCCGGCGAGATCGTCGCCCGCATGAGCCAGCCCGACCTCATCCTCGCCCGAGCCCTGAGCCAGCTCGGCTTCACGCGCGCCGACCCCGGTGCACCCCACGCGATCACCGTGGCCGAGCACGAGCAGCACTCCGTGGTCGACACCTGCGCCCGGCTGCTGCACCAGGCGGGATACATCGTCCACGCGGACAACAACCTCGTTTCCAAGGAGCGAACCGAAGCCGCCCCCGAGGACGACAACGAACTCAACGCGACCAACCCGCAGGAGGCCGACGTCGACCCCACCGTCGCCGTCTACCGCCACCCCGTCCTGGGCGTCGTGGCGACCACGGCCACCCCCGGCATCGGCCAGGCCGACGGCGTGCTACTCAACGCAGGCTTCCATTTCGTCGAGCACCAGGGCCTGTACTGCCTTCCCTACGGCGCACCACTCGACGAGGCGTTGAACAGGGTGACCCGGCTGACCCTGGGACTGGACCTCGCCCACATCCCCTTCGACATCAGCCGCGACATCAACCATCCTGTCGCCGGCCAGCCGCTCACCAGCCGAGTGCCCGCGGTCTTCCCGCAGCCACCGCAGACTGTGGCCAGCAGCCCCTTCCAGCGACTGCTCGGCCGCATCGACCGCTTCTTCCAACGGCTCGGCGACGAGCTCGTCAACATCATGAAGCCCACCCCTCCGCAGCCGCCGTGGCGGCCGGGCACCCTACCGCCCGGCCCGCGTTCAGCCGGAACCGTCTGGATCCAGGTCCCGGCCCAGCAGCCGCCCTGGAAGCCCCCCGCATTCATCGACCCGGCACCCAGCACCACCATCCAGGCCGCCATCGACCACTACGAACGATCGCTCACTCAGGCCGCCAGCCAGTCGCGCTCAACGATCGCGCCCCTCAAGCCGACCAACCCCGTCGCCTCGGGAACAGGGAATCGCCCCACCCCGGTGAGCGCCCCAACCGCACAGACCACCCCGCCCGAAGCGGCGGGGCCACGCAGACGCTGACCGCCCCGTGTCCGGCTGGGGCCACGATTCGAAGCCCCTCCCCTCCAAGCCCCAGAGGGGAAGGACTCTGGCCACAGCCCGGATGGCGGGAGTTCCCGGTCACGCGTGCACCGAGCAGCTCCGGGAGACCTTTTCGGGCTCGAACTGACGAGTAGCCCTCCGCGGACCGCCGCGTGGTGCCGGACAGATCCATGCCCGGCACCACTGAGCAGTGCGCCACCCTCACGACACCGGCCTGGCCGTACCCATTCGGGCTGGACCGCCGATCACCTGGAGCCGCATGATCTTCGAAGCCGACGAACTCGCCCACATCCGCGAGACTTTCCGCGACGAGGTACCGACCTCAGCAGCCGACATCGCCGTCTGGCTAGCGGCCAGCGGCCTCGCCGCCCAGCACGATCACCTGGTCGTCAACCTCCAAGAGTGGCACGACACCCCGCGCCTGGACATCCCCGCCTGGCATGTCGGGTCCCTCGGTACCCTTGTCCAGGACATCAACGAGTGGGCCACAAGCCTGGCCGCCGACAGGTACCTGATCCAGGGACAGGTAATGGGCCAGGCACGCGCTGCCGCGATCACCGCGCTGGCCAAGATGGCCTACGTCCACCAGGCGCTCGCCGACCGCTGGTCCGACCCCCGCCGCAAGAACGTCCTGGGCCAAATCGAGCAAGCCACCGTCGAGGCCCGCAGCGTTGTCTACGAGGCCAACAGCCGCCTGGAGAACTACCTCGCCCACGTGCCCCACGGAATCCCCCGACGGGCAACGGTCACACAGGCGACCCGCCCGCACCGGCCGAAGGCCGACGCCCTCGCCTCTCCTCCGGCCACCGCAACCCCCGCACCGTCGAACCCCGCACGCCACCGCTGAGACCACATCGGAGGACCTCCAGACCCCGGGCGCCCTGTGGCCCTCGCCACTGCGCTCACCTGCTCTGTGCGCGCCGAACGCCCGGCGGTCACCCTCTCCCGGTCACCTGACGTTCCAGCATCGCCCGGGTCCTGGACGCCACCGGTGGCGCGAGCAGGGCTGACGGGCGACGCTTGGATGCATGGACGATGCGCCGACCGACCCGCCGATTGTGGTCCACGAACCCCAGGACGCCGCCTCGCCCTACCGCCGGGTAGACATCAAGCACATCACTGTGGGTCTTGCCCACGGGATGGCCGACCTGCTGGAGTTTGCGCGCAGGGCGGGCCTGGAGGAGGACTTTGATCCCCTCGATCCAGAGCTGGTGTCCTGGCGGGGAGGCGGCCCCGACATCTGGACGTCGAAGTAGCGGCCGGGCCGAGAGGGCGACCGTGGACGCCGGACTGGCAGGGATCGTCGGAGCAGTGATCGTCGTCGCCGGTGGTGGCCTCGGTGCGCTCGCGACTGTCCGCGCCATGGCCAGGCAGACGCGATCCCAGGTCAGGGCCCAGGCATACGCTGGCTACCTCGCGGCTGCGGACGAACTCAGCGTGGCCATCGCCGAGTGGCGGGCCGCCATCCACAGGCAACCGCTGGCGGCGTCCGATGCGGACCGGGTGGAGGAGCGGAGCGCCTTCCAGGTGGTGGAGCGGGCCCGGCGGACCTTCCGCCGGGCCCGCAGGATGATCGACGTCGTCGGTCCGGGAGAGATGGCCTTCGCGACCAGGGAGACCGCCGAACGGTTCGTGCAACTGGAGAACTACTACAAGTTCCGCCGGAGCCTGACCGTAGACGGCCGCGAAGGATTCAACCTGGAGCAGGTCGACGAGGCTGTCGACCGCTTCGCGGTCAAGGCCGCCGAATTCATAGAGGGGAAGCGGGCTCCCAGACGGCGTTCCCGGCCTTCGGCTTGATCTGTGCTGCTTGCGGGCCATGGCCCGCAAGCAGCAAGATCCGATTCAGGCAGCCTGAAAACTGGCAGCGAAGAGGGTTGCCGCCCGGTCCAGGTCCTGGGCAGTACGGATCCTCACCTCCAGGTCGCCGGTGCCGTGATGACCCACCACGCTGACGTCGCGGGTGAACCCGTCCTCCAATTCCACGGTCGCCGGATCCACCCGCAGATAGACGACGAGGCACTCCTCCCGAAGGAGCACCTTGACGCACGCGAAGTTCCGCGAGCGCCGATACGCGACATACTGAGCGAGGCGCACCGTGCTGCTGTCGCCCAACTCCAGCAGCCGCGCATCCAGATCACCCATCAGCGCGCCGAGCGGTGCCGGTGCCTGGGCCAGCACACCGGCA